>Ga0268264_10000225_pt1 | contig 109852 bp, 81 predicted proteins | sample KBSSwiS32_FD_190357 | JGI IMG/M metagenome (GOLD analysis project Ga0268264, IMG submission 190357) | Switchgrass rhizosphere microbial communities from Kellogg Biological Station, Michigan, USA - KBS Switchgrass S3-2 (SPAdes) (version 2) | ecosystem: Host-associated > Plants > Roots >... | reverse complement strand
CCAGGCCAAGAGCGGGGGGCATCGGGTCGACGTCTACCTCGACGACGCCAGCGGTAGCGCGCACGTCGACGCGTCGGTGTCGGTGACCGACGGCAAGGCCTTCGACGATCGGATCACCGCGCTGGCCCGCACGGTGTGTCACCGTGATCCCCGCACCCTCGACGAACGGCGCTCGGCAGCGGTGGGGGCGCTGGGTTTCGGTTGGGATCGGCTGCACTGCCTGTGTGGTTCCCCGCAGTGCACTGCCGAGCTCACCCCCGCCAGCGGTGGGATCGTCGTCCACGTGATCGCCCGCCAGGACGTCATCGACGCCGCCACGGACGGACCCAACGACCGCGGCCCCAGCGGGGGCGGTGACGGAGGCCCCAGCGACGAAGGCCCCAGCGACGATGGCCCCAGCGACGACGGTGGTGACGGACGCCCCGGCGGAGGCGATGAAGGCCCCGACGGCGGAGGCGCCGGCGGCGGTGAGCCGATGCCCGAGCCGCCCGCCGACGAGGAGCTCGACTCCGACGATGCGGCCGACTCCGAGGCGGCGTCCGTCGAATCCGAGGAGGAGTTCGAGGATGCGCCCGCGCCAGCGACCACCCCGGCCACCCACGCCGACCAGATCGACGACGATCCGATTGATCCGATCGACACGATCGACGCGGTCGACTCCGGGGGCGCGCCCGCCGAATCCGATCCCGGCCCCGTGCCGATCGGTGATCTGCGCGCGCAGCGCCGCGCCCTAATCGGTGGGCCGCACAATCGGCTCCCCCACCCCTTGTCCGCCTACAGCTGGTCGGGACTGCTCGCCGCGATCAACGCCGACCCCGGCCAACTGTGCCCGGCGCGCCCCGGGGTGATCCTCGGCGGCACGGTCGTGCCCGCCCCGGTGATCGCCCACGCCGCCATGCACGCCACCATTCGCCCGCTGATCCACCCCGGCCAGGCGCCGCCCGAGCCGCGGTACCGGCCGTCGGCGGCGTTGGCCGAGTTCGTCCGCTGCCGCGACATGACCTGTAGGTTTCCGGGCTGCACCCGCCCCGCCACGATCACCGACATCGACCACACCATCGCGTGGCCGCACGGGCCGACGCAGGCGTCGAACCTGAAATGTCTATGCCGCCCCCATCATTTGCTCAAGACGTTCTGGCCCGGCTGGTCAGACCGACAACTGCCCAACGGGGACGTGATCTGGACCGACCCCGACGGCCACACCTACCTGACCCACCCCGGCAGCAAGACGCTGTTCCCCGAACTGTGTGCCCCGACCGCGGAGGTCCATACGACCGGACCCCCGCCGACCAAGCACACCGCCGGACTGACCATGCCGCGGCGTGCCACCACACGACACCACGACCGCGCCACCCGCATCGACACCGAACGCCGCGCCAACATGCCCGAAGTCATCCAACGACTACGAGAATCCGTCGCCCCCTTTTGATTTCGGCGCCGATGGCGAAGTCAGGTGGATCGTCGACGCTTGCGACGCCAGCCGATGACGCTGAGCACTCCGATGCCGACGAAGAACGCCGCCGGCCACAACCACTCCGTCAGGGACCTCGTCGTGTACGCGGTGCCATCGTAAACGCGAACGTCCAATGTGGAGCCCGTGCGCAGATTCTTGTCGGCCGAATCGAGCTTCCCGGTCTGGGTCGTGCCGTCGATCGTCCAGGTGGCCGTGCAATTGCGGCTCTTACCGGAGCTGTGGCAGGACACGACGCGCGCCGTCGTCGGCTTACCGACGCTGTAGCCGTAGATCGCGTGGGCGGCGAAGCCTGCAAATCCCAGGAACACCACCGCGAAGATGATCGAACTGAACGCTGCCCTTACCCGGCCGCGGAGGCGAGGGGGTGGCGGTCCGGACTGGAGCGGCTGAGGAAAGGCCTGCGGCTGTTGCCAAGCGGGCTGTGGCGCAGGGGGATACGGGGGCGGCTGCTGCCAACCTTGCTGCTGTGGCCAACTCTGTGCTTGAGGCCAAGCGGGCTGTGGCGCAGGGGGATACGGGGGCGGCTGGGTCCGCATGCGCTCCAGCTCCGCGATGCGCCTCTCGGGATCGTCGTCCTGCTCCATCGACAAATGGTCTCACCGAGGAAGCCCTGCCGTACCTGAACGGCACCAGGGCCCGCACGGTCGAGCAGATGGAACGCCTGGTCGCCGGCCGACCTCAGCCCGCGCACAGTGCCTCCACGACCTCTGCGTACAGACGCGCCTTGATGGCTCCCATGGTCGGGTTGGCCTTCGCGGCACGTTCGGCTGCCCGCGCCACGGCGATTTGGAGAATCTCCTCCTCGGTGCCCACCCCCGCGACGATGCCCGCGTCGTGCGCCTCGTCGCCGCCGTACCGCCGCGCAGTGGTCATCGCCTCGTGCGCCGTCGCGATCGGCAGTCGGGCCCGGATGAGCGCGCTCATGCCAGGGGTGAACGGGATGCCGAGGTCGACCTCCGGTAGGCAGAAGTAGCCGCGGTCGGACCGCATGACCGCCAGGTCGTGAGCGAGGGCGAGCATCGCACCCGCGGCAAAGGTGTGGCCCTGCAGTGCTGCCACCGTCGGCGCGGGAAAGGTCAAGATTCTGGCGAACAGAGCGTGCACCCCGCGCAGATTCGCTTCTGCGGCGGCGGGATTGGCGCCCATGAAGTCGAGGTCCAGACCGTTCGAGTAGAACTTCCCTACGCCGGTGGTGACAACCGCCTTCGGCCCTGGCGCGGCATTCACCTCGTCGAGAGCGGCGTTGATTGCGGTCAACCGATCGGGGTGGAAGCGGTTCTCGTCCTCGCCGAGGGTCAACACGAACACGTCGTCGCGGCGCTCCAAGCTCGTCATGTCCCGATTACACCACCGCGCGGCCTGACAGAATCGCACGGTGTCTGCAACGCCGAGCGCAACGATCAACGGTCAAGTCTCCGGATGGTTCGACGGATTGCCGGAGTCGAGGCCGCCGCTACCCGGCGACCGAGACGCTGACGTCTGCATAGTCGGCGCCGGGTACACCGGGCTCTGGACCGCCTACTACCTCAAGCGTGCCGACCCTGGCCTGCGCATCGTGGTGCTCGAAGCGCGGTTCGCCGGCTTCGGGGCATCTGGCCGCAACGGCGGATGGCTGTCCGGCCTGGTTCCCGGGGACCGGCACGCGATGGCGGAGCAGTACGGTCGCGACGCCGTGGTGGCGTGGCAGCGAGCGCTCAACGAGGCCGTCGACGAGGTCATCGCCGTCGCGGACCGCGAGGGCATCGATGCGGGCATCGTCAAGGGCGGCACCCTAGAGATCGCGCGCAACTCGGCTCAGGCCGCAAGGCTCGCCTCATCGATCGCAGAAGAACGTGCCTGGGACGTCGACGGCATCGAGCCATTGACGACTGCCGAAGCGGCCCAACACATTCGGTTCGCCGACGTCGTTGCCGCCTACCACACCCCACACTGCGCACGCATCCAACCCGCGCTGCTGGCGCGCGGGCTTGCCGACGCAGTCGAGCGCCTCGGCGTGCAGATCTACGAGCAGACGCCCGTCACCGCCATCGCCAAGGGACGCGCAACCACCGCGACGGGAGTCGTCAGGGCACCGATCGTCCTGCGCGCCACCGAGGGATTCACCGCGGCACTGCCTGGCCTGCGACGTCGATGGCTGCCCATGAACAGCTCGATGATCGCGACGGATCCTATCCCCGCGTCGCTTTGGGCGGACATCGGTTGGGAAGGTCGCGAAACCGTCGGCGACACTGCGCACGGCTTCTTCTACGCGCAACGCACCGTCGACGACCGCATCGCCATCGGCGGGCGCAGCGTGCCATACCGCTACGCCTCGCGGATCGACGTCGACGGTCGCGTGCCCGCCAAGACCATCCGCCACCTGAGCGCGGTGTTGCACTCGGTGCTCCCCCCGGTCAGGGACGTGCCGATCGCCCACGGCTGGTGCGGCGTCCTCGCGGTACCCCGTGACTGGGACGCCAGCGTGGTGCTCGACAGGGCGACAGGCCTTGGCGCCGCTGGCGGATACGTCGGCCACGGCGTCACGGCGACCAACTTGGCAGGCCGCACGCTTGCGGATCTGGTGCTGGAGCGTCAGACCCCGATCACCGAACTGCCGTGGGTCGGCCACGAAGCCAAGAACTGGGAGCCGGAGCCGTTGCGATGGCTCGGCGTGCGGGGCCTCTACGTCGCCTACAAGGTGGCGGACTGGCACGAGTCGCGCGGCCGTGCCACGACCTCGCCGATCGCCCGTGTGGCCGACGTGATCACGGCCAAGCCCTAACCAGCTTCGGCCTTCTGCTTGAGTCGCGCCAAGGTGCGTTCGATGTTCCTCGCGTTGGCCGTCGGGCGGTCCTTGACTCCGGTCGCGATGCCCGCGGGCCTGACGAACCAGCCTGGCCGCCTGTCCCAGGTCTGCTCGGTGACGGTGCACCCACCGTCGGTGGGCTCGATGTCGTAGCGCCAGTGTGCGACGGGTAGTGCGAGGCTCTTGACGTCGAACGCGAACACCCGGCCGGGCTCGGCGTCCGTCACCGTGCACGTGGTGGTCCACTTCTTGTTGCCAGCTCGATTGTGGCCCTTGAAGACGTTGCCAGGAGAGACGCGATCGCCCTTGTGCCAATCCATCGCGTTGGCCTCCTCGGCGAGAGTGGCCAGCGTCGGCAGGTCGGTGATGAGGGCGTAGACCGCCTCGGGTGGAGCCGAGATCGTGACCGATGCCTTTGCGCAGGGTTGTCCAGATTCGCTCATGAGCCGAATCGTAGCCAGCCGGTGAGGAATCTTGGACGGGTTCCTACGCGTTGCCCCCTTTATGACCGAGCGCCCCGTACTCCAGCCCAGCGCCACCCATCCGATCACCGTTACGCCGACCGGCAAGCACGTCACCGTGCGGGTCAACGGCGAAGTCGTCGCCGACACCACCGACGCCGTCACCCTTCAAGAGTCGACCTACCCCGCGGTCCAGTACATCCCTCTGGCCGACGTCGTCCAGTCGACGCTGAGCCACAGCGACACGTCGACCTACTGCCCCTTCAAGGGCGATGCGAGCTACTACAACGTCACCGTCGGTGGGGACACCGTCGAGGACGCCATCTGGTTCTACGACCAGCCGTATCCCGCGGTCGCAGACATCGCGGGACGGGTCGCGTTCTACCAGGACAAGGCAGAGGTCGTCGTCGGCTAACGTGCGGGCCTAACCTCAAGGCGTGAGCAGTACCGCCAGCGTCGCCTTCGGTGGACCAGTGAGTCCCGCGATGACGCTGTCGCCGCTGCGGCGCGGCCCAGGTGACCCCACCTATCAGGTCGTCGACGGCGCAATCTGGAAGACCACCCTGATGCCGAGCGGACCGGTGACGGCACGGATCGCCAAGGTCGGCAACGTGGCCGACTGTGAGGTGTGGGGAAGCGGCGCAACCGAATTCGTCGAGCGCTTGCCCGCGTGGCTCGGCGCCGAGGACGACGCGACGGGCTTCGCGCCGACCGAGCCCACGATCGCCGCCGCATACCGGAAGGCGCCTCATCTTCGGCTCGGGCGCACCGATCGGGTGCTGGAGGCGCTCGTCCCCGCCGTGCTGGAGCAGCGGGTGGCTGGCAAGGACGCGTTCCGCGCGTGGCGAATCCTGGTGACCAAGTATGGCGCTCCTGCGCCTGGCCCAGCGCCCGCTCGGATGCGGGTTCCGCCGCCTGCGGAGGTGTGGCGACGCGTGCCGTCCTGGGAGTTCCACCTCGCCAACGTCGATCCGAGCAGGGCGAGGACCCTCGTTGGGTGCGCACAGCGCGCCGACGCTCTGGAGCGGTTGACGATGCGGCCGCCGGAGGAGGCCAGAATGGCGCTGCGGTCACTGCCTGGGGTGGGTGAGTGGACGGCCGCCGAGGTCGCGCAGCGGGCGTGGGGTGACGCCGATGCTCTCTCGGTGGGCGACTACCACCTGTCCAACGTCGTCGGCAGCACACTGCTCGGGCATCGAATCGACGACGCCGAGATGGTGGAACTGCTGGAGCCGCTGCGGCCGCACCGTCATCGTGCGGTGCGCCTGCTCGAGGTCAGCGGACTGGCCCGCAACCCTCGCTTCGGGGCTCGTCAGGCGATCCCGAACCTACGTGTCATATAGCCGTCACGATTAACACCGCGCCGCGGCGGGTAGGCCTTCCCATGACGAAGTAAAGGAGGCACAACCATGCCAGGATTCACCGTCCCCGGAATGACGGACAAGGACGCCCAAGAGGTCGCCACGCTTCTGCAGAAGCAACTCAGTACCTACAATGATTTGCACTTGACGCTCAAGCACGTGCACTGGAACGTGGTCGGGCCGAACTTCATCGGTGTCCACGAGATGATCGATCCGCAGGTCGAGCTCGTCCGAGGCTACGCTGACGAGGCGGCCGAACGCATTGCCGCACTTGGTGTTTCGCCACAGGGCACACCCGGTGCGATCCTCAAGGATCGGACGTGGGACGACTATTCAGTCGGGCGGGACACGGTGTTGGCTCACCTGGCCGCCCTCGACCTGGTCTATACCGGGGTCAACGAGGACACGCGCAAGGCCATCCACACGCTAGAGGATCTTGACCCCGTGTCGCAGGACATGCTCATCGGGCACGCGGCCGAGTTGGAGAAGTTTCAGTGGTTCGTCCGCGCGCATCTGGAAAACGCGGGCGGCGAATTGTCCAACGAGGGCAAGACGACCGAGAAGTCGGCCGCACGCACGGCCAAGAGGAAGACCCCTGCCAAGTAGTCGATTGGGCAACCGGCAATCGGGCCCGTACCCCGTGGGGGGTACGGGCCCGATGTCGGCCGGACGACGAACCTAGACCACTCCTTCCAACGTGTCATCGCGCACGGGCCGATCGGCCAACTCTTCGTGATGGCCGAATAGGAATGGATAGGCGAAGCCTGCGATGGCAGCGCCAACGAGTGGGGCCAGCCAGAACAACCACAGCTGAGCTGGTGCGCCGTCGCCGTTGAAGAACGCCACGGCGGTGGAGCGGGCGGGGTTGACCGACGTGTTCGAAATCGGAATCGAGATGAGGTGGATGAGGGTGAGCATCAGGCCGATGGCCAAGCCCGCGAATCCCTTTGGCGCGCGATCATCGGTCGAGCCGAGGATGACGAGCATGAACAAGCCCGTCAGAACGACCTCTGCGACGAGCACCGCCACCATGGAGAAGCCGCCGGGGGAGTGCACACCGTAACCGTTGGCCGCCATGTTGCCCGTTGCCGTCCAGCCCTCCTTACCGCTGGCGATCAGGTAGATGATCGCGCCGCCGACGACACCGCCGAGCACTTGCGCAATCCAGTAGGTCGGCAGCGCCTTCCACTCGACGCGCCGGGCGATGGCGGCGCCAAGCGTCACCGCCGGATTGAAGTGACCACCAGAGATGGTGCCGAACGCGTACACGCCTGTGAGTACGGTCAGGCCGAATGCCAGTGAGACGCCGAGGAATCCGATCCCCAGCGAGGTATCTCCCGACATGAACTTGGCGGCAAAGACTGCGCTGCCGCATCCGCCTAGTACCAGCCACAGCGTGCCGATGAATTCGGCCGAAAGACGGTGGAACATCGTTGGTTCGGTCATCGAGTCGACCTTCCTGGGCACCTCCCCGTTGAGGTGCGTTCAGCGAGAGTCCCACTCCGCGACGACGTTGAACACCGGTGTTGCCGAATCTTGTCCTGAAGGTGACCGGACGCGTTCGATTCGTTATCCCAGGCGCGTAGTGACCCAGTCGACGAGCGGCCGCGCCGCCTTCCAGTCCGCGCGCACGGCGTCCAGCAGCTTCGGGGTATGGATGATCGGCTCGAAGCCGTAGTCCTTCATGACCGTCAGGGATCGGTGCCGCAAGAGATCGATGCGTGGATGGTCGGCCTCGTACCCGCGGGGCGCGGTCTTGAGCCGGTCGCCATCGATGGTGAACCCAGCCTTCTCCAGCTTGGCCAGGAGTTTCTCCAGCTGCTTGCCCTTCGTCTCGTCCACGATCGCCGCGCGGATGCGACCGAGGGAGGCCGCGTCCGCGTGATAGAAGCCCGCTCCGGTTCGCAGCCCGCGCGCGGCGATCTCGACGTACCAGCCGCAGGCGGGGCCCGCTCCGACGAAGGCGCCCTGGTGGGTCTTGTACGGCGTCTTGTCCTTGGCGAACCGGACGTCGCGGAACGGTCGAAAGATCTTGGCCTTGCCGAAGTCTCGCTCCAGGGCGTCGGTCAGGGCGACCATCGGATCCCTCACGCTTGCCACGTAGACGTCCTTGTGCGCTTCCCAGTACGACTTGGTGTTGTCGATCTCCAAGTCGTCGTAGAAGTCCAGAGCAGCTTCTGGAAAGCCGGTGAAGCCCGTCATCGCGGGTCGACGGGGTTGTTGCGCGTCACGATGAGAGGGTCGACCTTGGTGAACGGGAACATCGGTAGGTCGTCGATGTGCATGTTGAACGTCGCGGCCAGCACCTCGCGCGAGTAGGCACTAGCCGACGCGCGGTAGCCGATGTCGCCGGGGGTCGGCTGGTCGAAGAAGATCGCAAAGTGCAACTCCGGGGTGTCGATGACCTCGATGTGATGCGGGTAGGCGCGTGGGATGAAGTACACGTCGCCCTCCTTCAGGTACCAGGTGTCCAGGGTGCCGTCGGGATCCATCACGGTCATGCGGGCACCGCCCTTGTCGACGTAGCCCATCTCCGCGGTGACGGGGTGCCAGTGTGGCTCGCGCATGCCGTCCTCGCGGATGCGCAGCGAGTACATCGACAGGTCCTTCAGCGCGGGCCAATACTGAAGGCGCGCAAGGCGTGCCGAGCCGACCGCGATGCCGACGGGCGGGCTCTGCGCCTCGACGTTGAACTTGTGCGGGTCCTCGAAGTGTGCGACAGCGGGCACGTCGGGGTCACCCGCGCGCTTGGCCAGACGGCGGTCGATCGTACTGCGCCGCATCTTCGCGAAGTCGGCGGCCGGAAGGTCGTAGGTGTTGCCGAGCACCGCGTCCGTCATCGCGCCGAACGCCGCGGCCAACCCGAAGTCCTCTGGCCGTTCGCTTCGGAACGAGAGTATGAATTCCGCGGGCTCGGAGCCGATGTTCTCGATGTGATGCAGTGAGCCGGAATCGATATGGAACATCTCGCCCGCCGTGACCGTGAAGCTCGCGAACTTGCTATAGGTGTCGATGACCGACACCAGTGAGGTGCCCGACACGCAATAGGTCAGCTCGTTGCAGTTGGCGTGCCAGTGCGGGGTCCGCATCGCCCCAGGATTGATCACGATCCGCTTGATCGACATGCCGGACAGGATCGGGAGGTTGTCTGCCGTGATGCGGGTGATCGAGCCGAGATCGGATTCCTCCACGATCTCGCCATCGGTGAGCGACGTGACGTGCTTGCTTGGTTCGAGTGTCATGGGCTCTCCCGGTTGAGGCGTTGCGACTTGTAGATGGATACGTCGGTGCGGGTGATCAGCAGGTAGGCGATCCCAACCGTGATCATTGCACCAGGAAGCACGGAGAACGAGCTCGTCATCTCGGCAACCATGATCATCACCGCCAGCGGTGCATGCGCGACGCTGCCGAAGCAGGCCATCATGGCCAACACGACGAAAAGTCCTGGGCCAGAGGTTATTCCGGGAAGGTGGGCGAGGTCGGCGAGTCGCCAGATCGACGCGCCGACGAAGGCGCCGATGACGATGCCTGGACCGAAGATTCCGCCTGAACCTCCGGTGCCGATCGACAGGGACGTCGCGACGATCTTGGCCACCGGCAGGGCGAGCACGATCCACAGCGGGATCGTCATCAGGCCTTCCTTCGTCGTCGCGGCCTGTACCCAGCCGTACCCGCTCGACAGGACCTGCGGGATCGCCAGCGCGAGCAGCCCGACGAGCAGGCCGCCGATGGCAGGCTTGACCACCTTGCCTGGGCGCTCAATCCGATTCACCAACGCCACCGTGCCGTAGAAGACCTTTGCGTACGCGTAGCCGAACGCTGCGGCGACCACGCCGATCAACACGAACCAGCCCACCTGTTCGGGGTTGAAGACGTAGTCGCCGACGACGGTGCCGAACAGCCCGTCGAAGCCAAGGAAGAGGCCGTAGACGATGTAGGCGGTGCCCGAGGTGATGAAGCCGGGGATCAGCGACTTGTAGTCGAAGTCCTCGCGGTAGACGATCGAGGCAGCCAACACCGCGCCGCCGAGAGGTGCGCCGAAGATGGCTCCGATGCCCGACCCAATGCCGAGTGCCACCGCGATGCGGCCGTCGTCGTCGGACAGGTCCAGTCGTCGTGCGAGCAGCGAACCGAAGCCCGCCGAGATCTGCGCGGTGGGGCCTTCTCGTCCGGCGGACCCGCCCGAGCCGATGGTCAGCGCGCTGGAGACCATCTTGACGAGTACAGCCCGAACTCGGATCGACCGCGGGTCGGTGAAGTAGGCCTCGATGGCGCTGTCGGTGCCGTGTCCCTCGGCTTCTGGCGCGAATTTCGCGACGATCCACGCCGACACCAGCGCGCCGCCGAAGGTCACCAGCGGTATCGCCCACCAACGGTCGAAGCCGGGCGACGCAGGCTGGCCGCCGTCGCCGATGGCCTTGGGTGCGTCGTAGCCACCGAGGAAACCGAGCAGGAACTTCCCGGCATAGTCCAGCGCAAGGTAAAAGGTCACTGCGCCCAGCCCGGCGATGATGCCGATCGCGATCCCCAGCACCAGCCACTTGCGCAGGTAGCCCGCACGCCGCACGAAGCCACCGATGGGCATGGCCGGATGCTAGCCCACGGTCGGTAGATTTGCGGGTGACGTTGGAACGTTTCGCTGCGCGCCGCTGGCGAGACGTCGATTCGAGAGACGGGAGTGCTTCTGCGACGCATCGCTCTCCTGGCCATCGCTGCTCCGCGCCTGATCATCGCGGCGACGATCCTGCTCGGAATCCTTGCCGCCGTCTTCGGGATATCGGTCACGAAGAGCCTGTCAGCGGCCGGGTTTCGCGATCCCAACGCAGAGTCCTCCAGAGCCATCGACATCCTGTCGAGCGAGTTCGGCCAGGGCGATCTTCAGATGATCTTCTCGATCTCGTCGAACTCCGGTGCCAGAAGCGACCAGGCGCGCCAGGTCGCGGGCGACGTGATCAGTCACCTCACCAGCAAGCCGTACGTCTCGGGCGTTGCGTCGGCATGGACCGGCCCTCCGCCCGTCACCAACCAGCTGATCAGCGACGACGGCAGGAAAGGGCTCATCGTCGTCGGCATCACGGGTGGCGGGAGCCAGGCGCAGCGCAACGCGAACACGCTCGCAGACGAACTCGTCGGTGAACGCGGCGACGTCTCCGTGGCGGCAGGCGGCCCTGCGATGGCGTACGTGGAGATCAACAAGCAATCCGAACACGACCTGTTGCTGATGGAGTCGATTGCGATTCCGTTGAGCTTCGCGGTGCTGGTCTGGGTGTTCGGCGGCCTGTTCGCCGCCATGTTGCCGATCGCCGTCGGCATCCTGTCCATCGTCTGTTCGATGGCCGCGCTCAAGATCGTCACGTTGGCGACCGAGGTGTCGACGTTCGCGCTGAACCTCACCATCGCGATGGGCTTGGCACTCGCGGTCGACTACACCCTGCTGATCGTCAGTCGCTATCGCGACGAACGCGCGGACGGCGTCGAGGTCGAGGACGCGCTGGTTCGCACGATGTCGACGGCTGGGCGCACGGTGGGGTTCTCCGCGTTGACGGTCGGCCTGTCCATGGTCGCGCTGGCGATCTTCCCGATGTACTTCCTGAAGTCCTTCGCGATCGCCGGCATCGCGGTGGTGGGCCTCACCGCGGTGGCGGCGTTGGTGGTGACGCCCGCGGCGATCGTGCTGCTCGGTGACCGGATCGACTCCCTGGACCTTCGGCGGCTCTGCAGGCGCGTGCTCGGCAAGGCACCCGCCCCACGCCAGCAGCCCGTGGAGAAGAACTTCTGGTATCGGTCGACGAAGGTGGCCATCCGTCACGCCGTCCCGCTCGGCATCGCCGTCCTTGCGCTGCTGCTGACGCTCGGATCACCGTTCCTGCACCTCAAGTGGGGCTTTCCCGACGACCGGATGCTGCCGACGTCTGCGTCGTCGCGCCAGATCGGCGATTCGCTGCGCGAGGACTTCTCCAACGACACCGACGCGTCGTTGACCGCCGTGATCCCCGACATGACCGGGATCGGGCCCGTGGAACTGGCCCGCTACGCCGCCGACCTGTCGTTGATGCCCGACGTGTCGAGGGTGTCGGCGCCGACGGGCACCTACGTCAACGGTGCGCGTGCAGGCCCCGCGTCGGCGCCGACGGGGCTGACCGACAAGGCCGCGTTCCTCACGATCAACAGCAGCGCCGAGCTGTTCTCCGATGCCTCGGAGCGACAGCTTCATCGGCTGCATCTGGTGATCGGGCCCGGCGGCAAGGAGGTGATCTTCGGCGGCACCGCGCAGGTGAACCACGACAACGCCGAGGCGATCAGTTCACGGTTGCCGACCGTGCTCACCGTGATGGCCGTCATCTCGTTCGTCTTGCTGTTCCTGTTGACCGGCAGCGTGGTGCTGCCGATCAAGGCGCTCGTGCTCAACGTGCTCTCGCTCACGGCGACGTTCGGTGCGCTGGTGTGGATCTTCCAGGACGGCCACCTCGGTGCGCTGGGGACGACGCCCGTCGGCACCCTCGTCGCGCACGTCCCCGTGCTGCTGTTCTGCATCGCGTTCGGGTTGTCGATGGACTACGAGGTCTTCCTCATCTCACGCATCCGCGAGTACTGGCTTGCGTCCGACAAGACACCTGGTGACAACGACGAGGCGGTGTCACTGGGGCTGGCCCGCACGGGTCGGGTGGTGACTGCGGCGGCGCTGCTGATGTCGATCTCCTTCTCGGCGCTCATCGCATCCAACGTGTCGATCATGCGGATGTTCGGCTTAGGCCTGACGCTGGCGGTTCTCGTCGATGCGACCCTGGTGCGGATGTTGCTGATGCCCGCGTTCATGCACGTGCTCGGCAGGGCGAACTGGTGGGCGCCGCGCTGGATGGTGGCGCTGCACGACAGGTTCGGATTCAACGAGCTGCCGCCGCAGCCGCACCGGTGGCGGTTCCCCGAGCCACCGGACGTCTTCGACCCGCCCCACGACGACGACTACGAGAGGGACTTCCCCGTGCCGGTCTCCGTGCTTGCGCCGCCGCGTCCGCCCGCGATCAGACCCGTCAGGCGTGCCCATTCCGTCGAACGTCCTGGCGGGCGCCATCGTCGCGCGTGACGTCCAGCACGAGGATCTCGCCCGTCGTTCCGTCCACCTCCACGAGTGCCCCCGGCGACAGCCTGCGGGTGGCACCGCGAGCGTTCACGACACAGGGAAAGCCGAACTCCCTCGCCACGATCGCGGCATGCGACATCGGCCCGCCGAGGTCGGTCACCACGGCCGCGGCGTAGGCGAACGCCGGTGTGTAGCCGACGTCGGTGACCTTCGCGACGAGCACCTCGCCGGGCTGCAGGTCGTCGATGGTGTCAGGGCCGACGACGCGGACGCGGCCGCGGACCCGACCTCCCGACACCCCGATTCCGTGGAGCCGCTCGCCCTCCGTCAGCACCGTCGCCAGTGGCGTGGCCGGATGCCAGTCGCCGCTGAACGCCTCTGGCGGAACGAACTCCTGCAGGCGTCGCTGTTCGGCGCGTCGGCGCGCGACGAGCCCCGCGACGTCGGGAGGAGGTGCCTCCAACTCGTCGACGAGCAGGAAGAAGACGTCGTCCGGATCGTCGAACTGGCCAGCCGCAACCGCTCTCGCTCCGTATTCGCGCAACAACCTCCGCAACAGCCAGATGGCGCGCACCATCTTGTCGCGCCGAATCTCGCGGTCCCTGAGCTGACGCGACGCGAGCGCGGCGGCTGGTCGCACCCACACCGGAACCTCGGGGTGAGTCGCCGCGTCGGGCTCTGGCGAGGTCGCGGCCTTTGCCACCATGCGCAACAACAACTCTGGGTCGTCTGCGTACGTCGGCGAGGACATCTCGACCTCGCCGGGGCCGCGGTGACCGATGAGTTCGAGCTCGCGCAGCAGCATCGCGTGGAACGACGGCGCCAGTCGCGCCAGGGTGTCGAGGTGTGGGCCAGGCTTGGCCAGAAGCGCGGCGACTCCCGCATCGCGCTTGGCTGCGGCGACCAGTCGGTGGATGGCCGAAAGTGATTGCGCGCTAACCAGACTCGGGCCCGCGGCGGGGGTGATGTCGCGGCCCGACAGGACGCGAAGGATGACGCCGTATGCCGCGCAGACCATGATCGACGCGGACGCGAGCACCCATCCGTGGACGACGTGATCGCGGCCGAGGAGGATCAAGCTGCGCAGCGAAGCGTCGTCGAGTGAGGCCGGATCTGCGGCGAGGGCCTCCACCGCATCCTCCAGCGCGTCGACGTCGTCGACGAAGTTCTTGGTGTCACCGGTTGCGCCCGCGGAAAGCCCAATCAGGTTGGCGCCGAACGTGACGACGTTGCGAAGCTGCTTGACGAGCCCGGTGCGCTCCTGGTCGGGACGCTCGGTGCCGAACACCGGCAGGTTCTCGACCGTGCGGCCGAAGAACTGGTTGATGACGATGTTGGGATCGATGAGCGGCACGGTCTCGGCCATGAAGTGCGCCGACGTGATCGCGGCGTAGAGCCGGTGGCCGAACACTCCCGTCGTTCGGCGCGCCATCTCGCGTTGCACCGGACCGCCGGGCCGCAAGCGCTCCGAGATGATGACGCCACCGGCCCGGGCACCGCGCACGGTCACCGATGCCGACGACGGCGTGAACGGCCCAGGAAGCGCCTCGGACAGGTTGGTCGCGACGAAGGCGGGGAAGCGCGGGTCGATCGGGGTGTCGAATTCGCCGTTGCTGCCTTCGATTCCAGCGAGGACCGGCGATACCCCGTCGGCCGATGCGGCGTCGACCGCGGGGATCTCGCGGACGCGGGTGAGGCGCCACGGCAGCGCGGCGGTGGTCGATCGCAGTGAGACTCTGCCGCGTGCCGTGCGCGCGAAGTCCTCGATGGTGGCTTCGGCAGTCCATGCGGGCGAGTAGCCCCACTCGTCCGTCAGCCTGCCGGTGTCGACTGCGGTGGGTTCTTCGCGGTGCCCTGGCACCTTGATGACTGGACGGCCGAGCGCCCTTGCGATCGCACGCACCGAGGTGGCGGGTGTCGCGGCGATGCCGACCACTCCGATCGGGACCTCGTCGCGGACCGTCGCTGCGACCGTCAGGCGGACCACGTCTTCGGTGTGCACCACCTGCATGGGGTGATCCGCCGAGCCGTCGACGTCGAAAAGCACCGGCGCCGTGAACCTTCGGAGTACCGCATCGTCGACGTCGCGGCCCATCACGACTGCGGTGCGAATCGCGACCCAGTCGACGCCGAGGTTGGCGACCCGCGACTCGGCGCGGTCGTCACGCGATGAGACGAGCACGACCCGCTTGGCGCCGCAGGACGTCTCAGCCAGGCCGTTGCAGTGGATTGCGACGTCCACCGCGCCCACGATCGACGGGTCCGGGGAATGCGAGGCGACGAAGTCGACTGACCCAGGCCAACTCTCGGGACGCTGCACCCCGACGCCGACCACCCAGTGGCCAAGGCTAACCAGTCGCGCGGCGACGTTGCGGCCGAGCACCGAGTCGGCGCCCGCGATCAGAATCCGCATCGAACGACTACTCGTCATCGTCGTCGTCGAACGCGGCGACCAGCGAATCGAGATCCATCGCGGCGATATCCTGCTCCCGGTCTTGAGCCTGCGCACCGTCGGCGCCCTCGTTCGCGAGCTTCAACAGCATCTCCAACACGCCAGCCTGCCGGAGCCGCTTGATGGGAATCGACGACACCGCTGCCATGAGCTCTGCCTCGCCAGGATCCAGTGTCGGCTCGCTTGCGGCCTGCGGGGTGTCCGCGATCTCGCCGTGAATGTAGCCCGCCAGAGCGTTCGGGTTGGGGTAGTCGAAGATCAACGTCGGGGAAAGGGCAAGGCCGGTAGCGGCCTTCAGTCGATTGCGTAGCTCGACGGCGGTAAGCGAGTCGAAGCCGAGCTCGGCGAACGCCATGTCCGGTGCGATGGATTCGACGGTCGGCAACCCGAGAACGGTTGCCATGTGGGAGCGCACCAGATCGAGCAACATCGCGTGCTGATCGTCGGCGGGGAGGTCGGCCAACCGCTGCGCAAGAGCGGACCGTGACTGTGCTGCGGCAAGCGAGTCCTCGACCCGTCGGCGGCCAGAGCCGGAGATCAGCTCGATGAACATCGGCGGCAGGGTGCCCGCCGTCGACTTCGTGCGCAGCGCCCCGCGGTCGATGCGGGCGGGAACGAGGAACGGCTCGTCGACGATCGCCGCGGCGTCGAACAAGGAGAGTGCCTCAGGCAGCGGCATCGCCAGGATGCCATCCCTACCGAGCCGGGCGACGTCGGCGGAGCTGAGGTCGCCGGTCATCCCGCTGGCCTGTTCCCAGAGTCCCCAGCCAAGTGACATGGCGGGCAGTCGATGTGCGCGCCGGTACGCTGCGAGGCCGTCCATGAACGCGTTCGCCGCCGAGTAGTTGCCCTGTCCGGAGGCCCCTACGAGTCCGGCCATCGACGAGAACATGATGAACGCGGAGATGTCGTGATCCCGCGTCAGCTCGTGCAGGTTCCAGGTGGCGTCGACCTTGGCGCGCAGCACGGTGTCGACGTGGTCGGACGTGAGCGACGTGATGACCGCATCATCGATCACGCCCGCGGTGTGGATGACGGCCGAAAGGGGATGGGCTGACGGGATGTCGTCGACCACCTTGGCGAGGGCGACACGGTCGGCCACGTCGGCCGCGGTGACCTCGACGCGGGCGCCTGCCGCTGTCAGCTCGGCGACGAGAGTCGCTGCCTCGGGGGCTTCGGGCCCGCGCCGGGAGACGAGCAGAAGGTTTCTGGCGCCGTGGTTTTCGACGATGTGGCGAGCGATCGAGGCGCCGGCCATGCCGGTGCCCCCTGTGATCAGGACGGTGCCAGCGGTCCACGCGTCTGGCATGGTCATCACGACCTTGCCGACGTGGCGTGCTTGTCCGAGGAACCGGTACGCCGCGGGTGCCCTCCGAATGTCCCACGTGGTGACCGGCAGCGGATGCAGCGTGCCTGCTTCGAACATCCTGCCGAGTTCGACGAGGATGCGCTTGAGCCCGTCAGGCCCGGCTTCGAAGAGGTCGAAGGCCTGGTAACGGACGCCGCGATGGTCGCGGGCGACGGTGCGAGGGTCGCGGATGTCGGTCTTGCCCATCTCGAGGAAGGTGCCGCCACGGGGTAGCAGACGCAGTGACGCGTCGACGAATTCGCCTGCCAGAGAGTCGAGTACGACGTCGACGCCGCGGCCACCGGTGACGGCGAGGAACTTCTGCTCGAATTCCGTCGTGCGAGAGTCGCCGATGTGCGCGTCGTCGAAGCCCATGGCCCGCAACGTGTCCCACTTGGGTCGGCTCGCGGTGGCGAACACCTCCAGCCCCCACTGCCTCGCCAACTGCACGGCTGCCATGCCGACACCGCCGGTGGCGGCGTGGATCAGCACCGACTGCCCTTGGCGAACGGCCGCCAGGTGGCGCAGTGCATAGAACGCGGTCGCGAAGACGACGGTGACGCCCGCGGCGTCGGCGTAGCGCCAGCCGTCAGGGATCGGGATCAGCAGCCGAGCGTCGGTGATCGCCTCGGAGCCGGTGCCGTCGGGGAAGAGTCCCATCACGCGATCACCCGTGACCAGATCGGTGACACCAGAGCCGGTTTCGATCACTACGCCCGCAGCCTCGGTGCCGAGGACGGCATCGCCTGGGTACATGCCGAGGGTGATCATCACGTCGCGGAAGTTGGCCGCGATGGCGTCGACGCGCACCCGGACGTGACCAGCTGCGAGCGGCGCGATGTCGGGGATGGGCTCCAGCGTCAGGTTCTCGAACGTGCCAGCCTCGGTGATCGCCAAGCGCCACGGCCGGTCACCGGCGGGCGGCACCAGCACGCCGCTCGCTGCCCGGCTCGGGGTGACTCTGGCGATGTGGGCGCGCCCACCACGGACGACGGTTTGAGGTTCGCCGACGGCCATGGCGGCTGCCGCGTCGATGGGCCCGTCGGTGTCGAGCAGGACGATGCGGCCCGGATGCTCGGTCTGAGCGGCGCGGACAAGACCCCAGACCGCGGCAGCCGGGAGATCGGCCAGCTGTTCACCGGGTAGGGCGACCGCCCCTCGGGTGGCCACCAGCAGCGTCGCCGTGGTGGAACGGCTCAGCCACGCCTGCAGTACCCCGAGGGCGGTGTTGGTCAAGGCGTGCGTATCGGCGACGACGTCACCCGTGCCTGCCGCCGGGTGGTACACGACGACGGATCCAGCGGGCACTTCGTCCGTCAGATCGGCCCAGTCGATCACGTCGACGGCGGACGGGTCGGACGGAGTTTCGACCGGATTCCATGCCACGTCGAACAACTGACCAGACCCCGAACCGCCGAGCGCGGCGGCCAACTGTTCTGCGCTGACGGGACGGGCCACCATCGAGGCAACCGACAACACCGGCAACCCCAACCCGTCGGCCAACTCGATGCTCATCGCATGCGGACCCGACGGGGCGATCCGCACCCGTGCCGCGGCCGCACCTGCGGCATGCAGGCTGACCTTCTGCCAGGAGAACGGCAACGCGATCTGGCCATCCTCGGCGGTCACGATCACCGCGTGCAACGCCGAATCCAGCAGTGCCGGATGCACTCCGAACCCGCCAACGGAACCGCCTGCCTCCGGCACCGCGACCTCGGCGAAGATCTCCTCGCCGCGACGCCATACCGCAGTCAACCCTTGGAATGCAGGCCCGTACTCGTAGCCATGCTCGGCCATCTCCGCATAGGCACCGCTGACGTCGACCGGCGTCGCACCGGCGGGCGGCCACGACGAGAGATCCGCGGTCGGCGTGCCCGCTGCCGCACTGAGCACGCCCTCGGCGTGCAGCTGCCAGCCGGAATCCTCACCGGCAGAGGAGAACACGGATACCGCCCGTAGCCCGGACTCATCCGCTGCGCCGACGATCACCTGCACCCGAACCCCATCGGGCCTTAGCACCAACGGGCTGTGCAAGGTCAACTCGTCGACGCAGCCGCAGCCGACCTCGTCACCGGCGCGGATCGCCAACTCAACGAACCCGGCGCCAGGGAACAGCACGATTCCGCCGACCGCATGGTCGTTCAACCAACCCTGCGAGGACGGTGCGAGCCGACCCGTCAGCACGACCTGGGAACCGTCGGCGGACTCGACGACCGCACCCAGCAGGGCGTGCTCCGCACCGGCGACGCCCAAGCCGGCGGCATCCGATGCCGCGGCACCGGCCGACAGCCAAAACCGCCGCCGCTGAAAGGCATACGTCGGCAGGTCGACCAGAGTGCCGCCTGCGCAGAGGGCTCGCCAATCGACGTCGACGCCAGAGACGAACAGGTGTGCAAGGGCGGTGACCAGGGTGGTCGGCTCGTCGCGTTCCTTGCGCATCGTCGTCGTCGACAGCACGGAGACCTCTGCAGCGCGGTTCTCGTACAGTGTCTGCTCGATCGACGCGGTCAACCCGCTGCTCGGGCCGACCTCGACGAAGCGGGTAACTCCCTCGGCGCCCAGGAATTGCACGCTGTCGGCGAAGCGCACGGCTTCGCGGACGTGCCTGACCCAGTACGCCGTCGAGCCGAAGTCCTCGACCGTCGCATTGCCCGTGACGTTGGAGACGACGGGGATCGCGGCCTTGCCGACGGTGATTCGCGCTGCGGTGGCGCCGAATTCACCGAGCATTGGCTCCATCAGCACCGAGTGGAACGCATGCGAGACCGAAAGATGGTGAAGGCGACGGCCTTCGGCGCGCATCCGATCCGAGAGGGCAGTCACGGCGTCGACTCCGCCCGAGACGACGACCGAGTTCGGTGCGTTGACCGCGGCGATGTCGAGGCCATCGAAGGCGCCGGTGAGCAACGGTCGGACCTCGTCCTCGGCTGCGGCGATCGCGACCATCGCTCCGCCCGCAGGAAGCGACTGCATCAGCCTGCCCCTTGCGACCACCAGCAGAGCCGCGTCCGACAGCGAAAGGACGCCGGACACGTGCGCGGCAGTCAGTTCACCGACGGAGTGTCCGACGAGATAATCCGCGTGCACGCCCCATGATTCGAGCAAGCGGAACATTGCAACCTCGACCGCGAACAGCGCGGGTTGGGCGAACTCGGTGGTGTTGAGCAGGTCGGAGTTGGCGCCCCACATCACGTCGCGAAGCGGGCGAAGAAGGTGCTGGTCCATCTCGGCCACGGCGGCGTCGAAGGCCGTTGCGAATGCCGGATACGTGGCGTGCAACTCGCGACCCATGCCCAGCGTCTGGGAGCCCTGGCCAGGAAAGACGAACGCGGTCTTGCCCTTCGCGGTGGCGAGACCGCGGATTGGCGTGGTGCCATCGGCAAGTCCGGCCAGCAGGGTCTCGCGGTCGGCGCCGACGACTACCGCGCGATGGTCGAAGGTGCTGCGCCCCGCCAACGTCCACGCCACGTCGGTGACGTCGAGGTCCTGGTGGAGTCGAAGATGCTCTGCAAGCCTGGCCGCCTGTGCGCTCACCGCCGCCTCGGTCTTGCCCGACAGCACGAAGGGAATGGACGCGACGGGTCCGGCGACCGGCAGGGGCTTGGGTGCCTCCGGCGCAGCCTCGATGATCACGTGAGCGTTGGTGCCGCTGATCCCGAAGGACGAGACACCTGCCCGGCGCACCGGGCCATCGGCTGGCCACGGTCGCTCCTCGGTGAGCAGGGACACTGCGCCGGCGGTCCAATCCACGTGTGGGCTAGGCGAATCCACGTGCAGGGTCGCGGGCATCGTCTCGTGACGCATGGCCATGACCATCTTGATGACGCCCGCAACGCCTGCGCCCGCCTGGGTGTGGCCCATGTTCGACTTCACCGAGCCAAGCCAGGCCGGGCGCTCCGGATCGCGGCCCTGCCCGTAGGTCGCCAACAGCGCCTGCGCCTCGATCGGGTCGCCGAGCATGGTGCCGGTGCCGTGCCCCTCTATGACGTCGACGTCGGCTGACGACAGGCCCGCGTTGGCAAGGGCGGCGCGCACCACCCGCTGCTGTGACGGACCGTTCGGCGCCGTCAACCCGTTCGACGCGCCGTCTTGATTGATCGCCGAACCGCGGATGAGCGCGAGCACCGGATGGCCGAGGCGCTGAGCGTCGGAGAGTCGCTCCAGCACCAGAATGCCTCCGCCGTCTGCGAATCCGGTTCCGTCGGCCGCACCTGCGAACGCCTTGCAGCGCCCGTCGGAGGAAAGGCCGCGCTGCCTGCTGAACTCGACGAAGATGTCTGGCGTCGCATTGACCGTCACCCCGCCCGCAAGGGCCAGATCGCATTCACCGAGACGCAGTCCCTGCACCGCCATGTGCATCGCCGTCAGCGACGACGAGCAGGCCGTATCGACCGACACCGCAGGTCCTTCAAGCCCGAGCACGTAGGAGATGCGGCCGGATGCGACGCTTGCGGCCTGACCGGTCAAGCGGAAGCCCTCGGCACCGTCGGACGACATCCCGTACCCCTGCGCGATCACGCCAGCGAACACGCCGGTGGCACTGCCCCGTAGGTCGCCTGGATCAAAACCGGCCCGCTCCAATGCCTCCCACGACAATTCCAGGAGCATCCGCTGCTGCGGATCCATCGCGAGCGCCTCGCTCGGCGACACGCCGAAGAACGCCGCATCGAAGTCGGCGACGTCGTCGACGAACCCACCCGTGCGGGTGTAGCAGGTACCCGCCACGTCGGGATCTGCGTTGTACAGCTTGGCCAGTTCCCACCCGCGGTCGGTGGGGAAGTCGCTCAGCACGTCCCGGCGCGCCGCGACCACGTCCCAGAGTTTCTCCGGCGACGTGACTCCGCCTGGGTACCGGCACGACATCCCGACGATGGCGATCGGGTCGTCTGACCGCGGTGTGCTGCTCGCAGGAACTCTAGCCACTTCCGTTGGCGCGCCAGCTAACTCCTGACGGATGTAGCCCGCCAAGGCGAACGGGGTCGGGTAGTCGAAGATGAGGGTCGGCGAGAGCGCGAGGCCGGTGGCGGCCTTGAGTCGGTTGCGCAGCTCGACGGCGGTCAGCGAATCGAAGCCGTGGTCGGAGAACGCGAGGTCGGCGACGATGGCCTCAGGGTCGTCGTTGCCGAGTACGGCGGCCATGTGCGAGCGCACCAGACCGAGGAGTACCTGGTGCTGTTCCTCATCGGACAGCCCGCGCAACCGTTGCGCGAGCGCCGACATCGACTTGGCTGCCGCCACCGAATCATCAACGCGGCGGCGGGTATTCACCCTTACCAACCCTGCGAGCAGCGGCGGTAGCGCACCTGCGGCCGCCGACCTGGTGCGCAGGGCGGCTAGGTCGATGCGTGCGGGTACCAGCAATGGCTCGTCGACGATGGCCGCGGTGTCGAAGAGTTCCATCGCGGCCGTGACAGACAAGGCGACGATGCCGCCGCGGGCAAGCCTCGCGATCTCTGCCTCGTCGAGATGACCCGTCATGTCGCTGGCCTGGTCCCACAGTCCCCAGCCGAGGGACATCGCGGGAAGCCGGTGAGCTCTGCGGTGCGCGGCGAGTCCGTCGAGGAACGTGTTGGCCGCGGCGTAGTTGCCCTGCCCGGCCGAGCCGAGGAGCCCCGCCATGGACGAGAACATCACGAACGCAGAGACGTTCAAGTCCTTGGTCAGCTCGTGCAGGTTCCACGCCGCGTCGACCTTGGCGCGCAGCACGTCGTCGACGCGGGCTGGCGTCAGGGAGGTGATGACGGCGTCGTCGAGCACGCCCGCGGTGTGGATCACCGCCGAGAGCGAATGTCCGGCGGGTAGGCTGCCCAGGACCCTGGCGAGGGCGTCGCGGTCGCTGACGTCGGCTGCCACGACTTGCACGCGGGCACCCGCAGCGGTCAACTCCGAAGCCAGCTCAGCTGCGCCCGGCGCCTCAGGTCCACGGCGCGAGACGAGCAGAAGGTCTCTCGCCCCGTGGTTTTCGACGACATGGCGGGCGACGTTCGAGCCCGCCATGCCGGTGCCACCGGTGATCAGCACGGTCCCCGACGTCCACGCATTCGGCGTCGTCATGATGATCTTGCCGACGTGGCGGGCCTGGCTCAGGTAGCGCAGCGCTGCGGGAGCGCGGCGGATGTCCCACGTCGTCACCGGCAGCGGCTGGAGGATCCCCGCCTCGAACATGCCCGCGAGGTCGAGCATGTAGGTGTGCATGCGGGGCCTGCCAGGCTCGAACAGGTCGAAGGCGCGATAGTGCACGCCTGGATGATCGGCGGCCACGGCGTCGGCGTCGCGAATGTCGGTCTTGCCCATCTCCAGGAAGATGCCGCCGCGGGGGAGCAGGCGCAGTGAGGCGTCGACGAATTCGCCTGCAAGCGAGTCGAGTACGACGTCGAAACCACGGCCGCCGGTGACGGCGAGGAACTTCTGCTCGAAGTCGAGGGTGCGCGAGTCGCCGATGTGGTCGTCGTCGAAGCCCATGGCCCGCAACGTGTTCCACTTGGGCCTGCTCGCGGTGACGAACACCTCCAGGCCCCACAGCTGGGCCAGCTGGATGGCCGCGATGCCCACGCCACCCGTCGCCGCATGGATCAGGATGGACTGGCCAGGCTGGACCTTCGCCAATTCCTTGAGGCCGAAGTAGGCCGTCGTGAACACCACCGAAACGCCCGCCGCCTCGGCGTCGGACCAGCCGTCGGGTATCGGGATCAGCAGGCGCGCATCGGCCGCGACTCGAGTGCCCGTGCCCTCGGGGAACAGTCCCATGACGCGGTCGCCGACGGCAAAGCGTGGCTCGTCGGGGCGAACCTCCACGATCACGCCTGCCGCCTCGCTGCCGAGGAGTGCGTCGTGGGTGAACATGCCGAGCGTGATCATCACGTCGCGGAAGTTGGCGCCGATCGCCTTGATGGCGACCCGCACCTCACCAGGTGCGAGCGGCGCCGACGAGTTGGGCACGGGCTCCAGGGCCAGGTTGTCGAACGTCCCCGCCTCGGTGATGCCGAGCCGGAAGGGCGTGTCACCGGGCGGGGGCGTCAGCAGCGCTGCGGCATCCCTGCTTGGCATGACGCGTGCCGTGTGCGGCACGCCTGCGCGAACGACGACCTGTGGCTCGCCAACCGCGAGTACGGCAGCGGTGTCGACGTCGGCATCCGCGTCGACGAGGACCAGCTTGCCTGGGTTCTCGGTCTGAGCAGAGCGGACCAGACCCCAAACTGCGGCACCCGGCAGATCGGTGACGTCCTCGCCGGGTAGGGCAACTGCGCCGCGGGTGACCACCACCAAGGTGCCCGAGGCGTCGCCCGTCAGCCATGTTTGCAGCACGCCGAGGGCGTCGCGAGTGGCTGCGTGCGTGTCTGCGACGACGTCACCGGTTCCCGCTGGCAGTCGGTACACGGTGACGGCGTCGGGGTCGTGTTCGGCGACTTCGGTCGGCAGAGCGATCGGCGACCAGGCGATCTCGAAGAGCTGGCCAGACTCCGAATCCCCAAGGGCGGCATGCAATTGCTCGGTGCTGACCGGACGGGCCACCATGGCTCCCACCGAAAGCACGGGCAGACCCAACCCGTCGGCCAACTCGATGTTCATCGCGTGCGGGCCGACGGGGGCGATCCGCACCCGCGCTGCAGCAGCGCCCGCCGCATGCAAGGTGACGTTCTGCCAAGAGAAGGGCAGCGCCGTCTGGCCCTCGGGTGCCGTGAGCACCACCGCGTGCAACGCCGAATCCAACAGCGCGGGATGCACTCCGAACCCGCTGACGGAGCCTGCCGCCTCCGGTAGGGCGACCTCGGCGAAGATCTCATCACCGCGACGCCACACCGCCGTCAGGCCACGGAACGCGGGCCCGTACTCGTAGCCGCGCTCGGCCATCACCGCGTAGGCGTCTGCGACGTTGATCGGGCTGGCACCCGCGGGCGGCCACGCCGACAAGTCCGCGGGCTGCGGTGCAGGCGCGGAGGACACCGTGCCCTCCGCGTGCAAGGTCCAGCCGGAATCCTCACTGGTGCAGGAGAATACCGAAACGGACCGTGTGGCCGACTCGTCGGAGGGTCCGACGATCACCTGAACTCGAACGCCCGCGGGTCCCAGTACCAACGGGCTGTGCAGCGTCAACTCGTCGACGCGTCCGCACCCGACCTCGTCGCCGGCGCGGATCGCCAACTCGACGAACCCCGCGCCGGGGAACAACGTCACCCCGGCCACCGCGTGATCGGCGACCCAACTCTGGGAAGACGGTGCCAACCGCCCGGTCAACACCACCTGTGAACCGTCGGCTGACTCGACGACGGCTCCCAGCAACGCGTGCTCCGCACCGGCGACGCCCAAGCCCGTCGCATCCGAGGATGCAGAACCGCCGGACAGCCAAAACCGCCGCCGCTGAAACGCATACGTCGGGAGGTCGACCAAGCTGCCGCCACCGGACAACCTTCGCCAATCCACGGTGACACCCGAAACGTGTGCTTGCGCAGCGGAAGTCAGGAAGCGGTCGAGTCCACCGTCGTCGCGGCCGAGTGACGGAATGACGATGGGGGCCACGTCGTCGCCGATCTGATCGGCGACCGTGTCCTCGATCCCTGCGACGAGCGCGGGATGAGGACTCGACTCGATGAAGGCCCGATAGCCGGCACTGCAAGCCGCCCGGATGGCCGCGTCGAGCTCCACGGTCTTGCGGATGTTGCGGTACCAGTAGTCGGCGTCGAGACCGGCGGTGTCGACGATGCCGCCCGTCACGGTGGAGAAGAACGCGACCTTCGACGACCGCGGTTCGATCTCGGCGAGCGCGACCAGGAGATCATCACGGATGGGCTCGACCGCGGCGGAGTGTGACGCGTAGTCGACGTCGATGCTGCGTGCGCGGATCTCCAGTGCCTCGCACTGGGCGACCAACTCGTCGAGGGCGGCGCGCTCACCGGAGACGACGACTGCCGAGCGTCCATTGACCGCAGCGATCCCGAGTCGATCGCCCAACGGGGCCAACAGTTCTCGGGCTCGATCGGCTGAGCAGGCAAGTGACACCATGCCAGCAGAGCCAGTCAGCGCCAACAACAGTTGGCTGCGCTTGGCGACCACGCGGGCAGCGTCGCGCAGGGACAGGGCGCCCGCGACGTAAGCGGCGGCGATCTCACCCTGGGAGTGGCCGATCACGGCGTCCGGCGCCACGCCCACCGACCGCCACACCTCGGCGATCGACACCATCACGGCGAACAGGACGGGCTGGACCACGTCGACGCGGTCGAGCGTGGGTGCACCGGCCGCGCCGTGGAGCACGTCGACGAGCGACCAGTCGACGAACTCCGCGAGCGCGGCGTCGCACGCTGCGATGTGCTCGGCGAAAACCTTTGAGGCAGACATCAACTCGACGCCCATGCCGATCCACTGAGATCCCTGCCCAGGGAACACGAACGCCGTCTTGCCTCTGGTGGCGACGTGGCCGCGGACGACGCGTCCGCTGATCTCCTCGGCAGAGCAGTGCGCCAGTGCGGCGAGCAAGCCATCGCGATCGGTGCCGAGGACGACGGCACGGTGATCGAACGTGCTGCGTCCTGCCAGCGTCCACGCAACGTCGACGACGTCGAGGTCGGGGCGTTCGGTCAGATGCTCGAGCAGTCGCTGCGCCTGCGCGCTCACCGCGGCCTCGGACTTGCCAGACAGCACCCATCCGATGACGGCGGGCCTATCGGAAGCCGTTGCCTCGGACGGGCTTTCCGACGGCGGGGACTCGATGATGACGTGGGCGTTGGTGCCACTGATCCCGAAAGACGACACGCCAGCGCGGCGAGGACGGTCGGCGGGCCATGGCCTCGGCTCGACGAGCAGCGACACCGCCCCCGCGGACCAGTCGACGTGCGGGCTTGGCCCGTCGACGTGCAGCGTCGCGGGCATCGTCTCGTGCTGCATGCCCATGACCATTTTGATCACGCCCGCGACGCCTGCCGCGGCCTGCGTGTGGCCCATGTTCGACTTCACCGAGCCAAGCCAGGCGGGGCGATCGGGATCGCGGCCCTGTCCATACGTCGCCAACAGCGCCTGGGCCTCGATCGGATCGCCGAGTGGCGTTCCCGTGCCGTGCCCCTCGACGACGTCGACGTCGGCAGTGGTCAAACCGGCGTTGGCCAAGGCGGCGCGCACCACCCGCTGCTGAGACGGTCCGTTCGGCGCCGTCAAGCCGTTCGACGCGCCGTCCTGGTTGATCGCCGAACCGCGGACGAGCGCAAGCACGGGATGGCCGAGTCGTTGCGCGTCCGAGAGTCGCTCGACGACGAGGACGCCGCCGCCCTCGGCCCACCCGACGCCGTCGGCGGCCCCTGCATACGGTTTGCACCGGCCGTCGGTGGCCAGCCCGCGGTGCCTGGCGAATTCGACGAAGATCGTCGGCGTGGCGTTGACCGTCACCCCGCCAGCAAGGGCCAGATCGCATTCGCCCGTGCGCAGTGACTGCACGGCCATGTGCAACGCCATCAGCGACGACGAGCACGCGGTGTCGACCGACACCGCAGGCCCTTCCAGCCCGAGCACGTAGGAGACCCGCCCCGACGTGACGCTGGAGGTCATGCCGGTCAGGCGGTAGCCCTCGATGCTGTCCGAACTCATGCCGTAGCCGCCTGCGATCACGCCAGCGAAGACGCCGGTCGCACTGCCTCGCAGGTTGGCGGGATCGAGCCCAGCCCGCTCCAGCGCCTCCCACGACAATTCGAGGAGCATCCGCTGCTGCGGATCCATCGCGAGCGCCTCCGTCGGCGACACCCCGAAGAACGCGGCGTCGAAGCCCGCGACGTCGTCGACGAACCCGCCCGTGGTGGCGTAGGACTTCCCCGGTGCATCCGGATCGGGATCGAAAAGACCCTGCACGTCCCAGCCGCGGTCGGTGGGAAATTCGCTGATGACGTCGCGACCGTCACCAACCATTTGCCACAGGTCTTCCGGCGATGCCACTCCGCCGGGGTAGCGGCACGACATCCCCACTATCGCGATGGGCTCGCCCGCCCGTTCGAGCAGGTCGCGATTCTTCGATTTGAGGCGCTCGACCTGAACGAGAGCCTTGCGCAGTGCCTCCGTGGCCTGCTCGAGTTGGTTAGCCATGTCGCAGTCCTCTACTTGGCCCCTGGCAATATCCGGAAAATGGGTCCGGAGCGTGTCCGGGACGCTCGACCGCGGTTTCGGGTCGAGGTTCAGTGGTGCAGACAGTACCGGCACCGCCGAAAACGCCGTACCTCCCCCGTGTTATGGCAAGAAGTACGTCATCAAATCCGGCCCCACGCCACCGGCGCGTTCTCTAAGAATCCGACGAGACCTTGGTGGCAAACCGTCATGGACCTAATCCTTGCAGTAAAACCATGCCAGTCGCATCCGCTGGCAAATCGGTTCGCGGGCTTCGCCGTGACATTGGTCTCGGGGAGGGCAGGCGGGCTGTCGGACGCTCCTGACGCTCTTGGCTGAAAACCAAAGTGCACCAACGTCATCCGCGCACCCACTGAAACGGTGATCCAGCAGTCGTCGATGCTAGTTAGGTTCGACTAAGTTGGCATGTCAGGCGGTGTTTGTCATATCGTTTCACCACTCGTGGCGAGTGGGGCCCCAGCCCGCCGTTCAGTGCTGCACGCAGGCACACCCATCGCCAGGCAGGAGCCGTCGTCGACGGCTACCGTGCTCAAGCGCATCCGAAGGGTTAGGTGGGAATGACGCCCCAGATACAAGGGCTGTACAACCCCGCGTACGAACACGACTCATGCGGCGTCGCGATGGTCGCCGACATCCACGGTAGGCGCAGTCGAGACATCGTCGACAAGGCCATCACGGCCCTGCTGAACCTCGAGCACCGCGGCGCACAGGGCGCTGAACCGAACACGGGTGACGGCGCCGGGATCCTGCTGCAGGTGCCCGATGCGTTTCTCCGGGAGGTCGTCGACTTCGAGCTGCCCGCGGAGGGCAGCTACGCCACCGGCATCGCCTTCCTTCCCCAGTCGGCGCGTGACGCCGCCGCGGCGTGCGACTCCGTCGGCAAGATCGTCGAGGCAGAGGGCCTCACCTTGCTCGGCTGGCGCGAAGTCCCCACCGACGACTCGTCCCTCGGCGCGCTCGCCCGCGACGCGATGCCCACGTTCCGCCAGGTGTTCATCGGCGGGGCCACCGGGATGGAGCTGGAGCGCCGCTGCTTCGTCGTGCGCAAGCGTGCCGAGCACGAGCTCGGCACCAAGGGTCCGGGACAGGACGGCCCAGGCCGCGAGACCGTGTACTTCCCGAGCCTGTCGGGCCAGACGTTCGTCTACAAGGGCATGCTCACCACGCCTCAGCTCAAGGCCTTCTACCTCGACCTGCAGGACGACAGGCTGACGAGTGCACTTGGCATCGTCCACTCCCGCTTCTCCACCAACACCTTCCCGTCGTGGCCGCTCGCGCATCCATTCCGCCGCGTCGCCCACAACGGCGAGATCAATACCGTCACGGGCAACGAGAACTGGATGCGCGCACGCGAGGCGCTCATCAAGACCGACGTCTTCGGTTCCGAGCGCGATCTCGACAAGATCTTCCCCGTCTGCACGCCAGGCGCCTCCGACACCGCGCGCTTCGACGAGGTGCTCGAACTCCTGCACCTCGGAGGCCGGAGCCTGCCCCACGCCGTGCTGATGATGATCCCGGAGGCGTGGGAGCGCAACGAGGCGATGGACCCTGCGCGTCGCGCGTTCTACGAGTACCACTCCTCGCTGATGGAACCGTGGGACGGCCCTGCGTCGGTGTGCTTCACCGACGGCACCGTGGTCGGCGCCGTGCTCGACCGCAACGGTCTGCGGCCGTCGCGTATCTGGGTCACCGCCGAAGGGCTCGTCGTCATGGCCTCCGAGGCCGGCGTCCTGAACCTCGACCCGTCCACCGTCGTCAAGAAGATGCGTCTGCAACCGGGCCGCATGTTCCTGGTGGACACCGCGCAGGGCCGCATCGTCGACGACGAGGAGATCAAGGCCGACCTCGCCGCCCAGGAGCCGTACCGCGAGTGGCTCGACGCGGGGCTGTTCCACCTCGACGACCTGCCGCCCGGCGACTACGTGCGCATGCCGCACCACCGCGTGGTGTTGCGTCAGCAGATCTTCGGCTACACCTACGAAGAGCTCAACTTGCTGGTCGCGCCGATGGCGCGCACCGGAGCCGAGGCGCTCGGCTCGATGGGTACCGACACCCCGGTCGCCGTCCTCTCGGCGCGGCCGCGGATGCTCTACGACTACTTCCAGCAGCTGTTCGCCCAGGTGACCAATCCGCCACTCGATGCCATCCGCGAAGAGGTCGTGACGAGTCTGCAGGGCACCGTCGGTCCCGAAGGCGATCTGCTGACGCCCGACGCCGACTCCTGCCGTCAGATCGTGTTGCCAGGCCCGATCCTGCGCAACGCCGAGCTCTCGAAGCTGATGTGCGTCGACCCCGACCACGAGATCCGCGGCCACAAGCACGGTTTGCGCGCCGCCGTCATCCGCTGCCTGTACCCGGTGGCCAGGGGCGGGCAAGGGCTCAAGGAAGCGCTAGAGGACGTCCGCGCCAAGGTCTCGGCCGCCATCCGTGACGGCGCCCGCATCATCGTGCTCTCCGATCGCGAGTCGAACGAGTCGCTGGCGCCGATCCCGTCGCTGCTGAGCGTGTCGGCCGTGCACCACCACTTGGTCAGGGATCGCACGCGTACCCAGGTCGGGCTCGTCGTCGAAGCGGGTGACGCCCGCGAGGTGCACCACATGGCCGCACTCTGCGGCTTCGGTGCCGCCGCCATCAACCCCTACATGGCATTCGAGTCCATCGAAGACATGGTCGACCGCGGCGTCATCGCCGATATCAGTAGCGACAAGGCCAAGGCCAACTACACCAAGGCCGCGGGCAAGGGCGTGCTCAAGGTGATGTCGAAGATGGGCATTTCGACGCTCGCGTCCTACACCGGTGCTCAGCTCTTCCAGGCGATCGGCGTCAGCCAGCAGGTCCTCGACGATTACTTCGGTGGGCTGAGCTGTCCCGTCGGCGGCATCGAGCTGGAGGACATCGCCGCAGACGTCGCCGCCCGGCATTCGCTGGCCTATCTCGACCGTCCCGACGAGCGCGCGCATCGCGAGCTCGAGGTCGGCGGCGAGTACCAATGGCGCCGCGAGGGCGAATACCACCTCTTCAACCCCGACACGGTGTTCAAGCTGCAGCACGCCACTCGGACCGGTCAGTACTCGATCTTCAAGGAGTACACCAAGCTCGTCGACGACCAGAGCGAGCGCTACGCGTCGCTGCGTGGGCTGCTCAAGTTCCGCACCGGTGTCCGCCAGCCGATCTCGATCGATGACGTCGAGCCCGCGAGTGAAATCGTCAAGCGCTTCTCGACGGGCGCGATGAGCTACGGCTCGATCTCCGCCGAGGCTCACGAGACGCTCGCCATCGCGATGAATCGCCTTGGTGGCCGGTCGAATTCGGGCGAGGGCGGCGAGAACGTCAACCGCTTCGAATACGACGAGAACGGTGACTGGCGGCGCAGTGCCATCAAGCAGGTGGCGTCGGGTCGGTTCGGCGTCACGTCGCACTACCTGACCAACTGCACCGACATCCAGATCAAGATGGCGCAGGGGGCGAAACCCGGTGAGGGCGGCCAGCTTCCGGGCCACAAGGTGTACCCGTGGGTCGCCGAGGTCCGGCACTCGACGCCGGGTGTCGGACTGATCTCGCCGCCGCCACACCACGACATCTACTCGATCGAGGATCTCGCGCAGCTGATCCACGACCTGAAGAACGCGAATCCCAGTGCGCGCGTGCACGTCAAGCTGGTGTCGGAGAACGGGGTAGGCACCGTCGCCGCCGGCGTCTCGAAGGCTCACGCCGACGTGGTGCTGATCTCTGGGCACGACGGCGGGACCGGCGCCACGCCGCTGACGTCGCAGAAGCATGCTGGCGCGCCTTGGGAACTGGGGCTGGCCGAGACGCAGCAGACGTTGTTGCTCAACGGACTTCGGGACCGCATCGTCGTGCAGGTCGACGGTCAGCTCAAGACTGGCCGTGACGTCGTCATCGCGGCACTGCTCGGAGCCGAGGAGTTCGGCTTCGCGACCGCCCCGCTGGTGGTCGCTGGTTGCATCATGATGCGCGTCTGTCACCTCGACACCTGCCCCGTCGGCGTGGCCACGCAGAACCCGCTGCTGCGGGAGCGCTTCAATGGCAAGCCGGAGTTCGTCGAGAACTTCATGCTCTTCGTCGCAGAAGAAGTGCGGGAACTGATGGCGCAGTTGGGCTTCCGCACGGTCAACGAGATGGTGGGCCAGGTTGGCACGCTCGACACGACGCAGGCCGCGCAGCACTGGAAGGCCCACAAGCTGAACCTGGCCCCTGTGCTACACGAGCCCGAATCGGCATTCATGAACCAGGACCTGTACTGCAGTTCGCGCCAGGACCACGGGTTGGACAAGGCGTTGGATCAGCAGCTGATCACGCAATGCCGCGAGGCCCTAGACAACGGCACTCCGGTGCGTTTCGCCACGAAGATCGCCAACGTCAACCGCACCGTCGGAACGATGCTCGGCCACGAGGTCACCAAGGCCCATGGCGGGCAAGGACTTCCGGACGGGACGATCGACATCACGTTCGACGGGTCGGCGGGCAACAGCTTCGGTGCCTTCCTGCCGAAGGGCATCACGCTGCGGGTCTACGGCGACGCCAACGACTACGTCGGCAAGGGACTGTCCGGTGGCCGCCTCGTCGTGCGGCCCCCAGACGACGCGCCATCGGACTACGTCGCCGAGGACAACATCATCGCGGGCAACGTCATCCTGTTCGGCGCCACCAGCGGACAGGCGTTCCTGCGCGGCCAGGTCGGCGAGCGGTTCGCGGTGCGGAACTCTGGTGCGCACGCCGTCGTCGAGGGTGTCGGTGATCACGGCTGCGAGTACATGACCGGAGGCAAGGTGGCGATCCTCGGTCCGACCGGTCGCAACTTCGCAGCCGGCATGTCTGGTGGCATCGCCTACGTCTACGACCGACACGGCACGCTTTCCGACAACCTGAATGCCGAAATGGTGGAGCTGGAGCGCCTCGTCGACGACGACGTCGCATGGCTGCGCGGCATGCTGCAGGCGCACGTCGACAACACCGACTCGCCTGTGGGCCAACAGATCCTGGCCGATTGGGATGGACACATGAAGCACTTCGTCAAGGTGATGCCGCGCGACTACAAGCGCGTTCTCGCCGCCATCGCCGAGGCCGAGGCAACCGGCTCCGACGTCGACACCGCGATCATGGCGGCCGCAAGTGGCTGACCCTCGCGGCTTCCTGAAGATCACCCATCGCGAGACCCCGCAGCGCCGACCGGTCCCGCTGCGCCTGCGCGACTGGAAAGAGGTCTATGAGGACTTCTCCCACGAGGTGCTACGCGACCAGGCGGCCCGGTGCATGGACTGCGGAATTCCGTTCTGCCACAACGGCTGTCCGTTGGGCAACCTGATCCCGGAGTGGAACGACCTCGTCTATCGGGACCGCTGGCGCGATGCCATCGAGCGGTTGCACGCCACCAACAACTTCCCCGAGTTCACCGGGCGACTCTGCCCGGCGCCCTGTGAGGCTTCGTGCGTGCTCGGCATCAACCAGGATGCCGTCACGATCAAGCAGGTCGAGGTCGAGATCATCGACAACGCCTTCGACGAGGGCTGGGTAGTGCCGCTGCCGCCCGACAAGCTGACAGGAAAGAAGGTCGCGGTCGTCGGGTCCGGTCCCGCGGGTCTTGCCGCCGCACAACAGCTTACGAGAGCCGGCCATACGGTCACGGTGTTCGAGCGGGCCGATCGGATCGGCGGGCTGCTGCGCTACGGCATCCCCGAGTTCAAGATGGAAAAGCGACACATCGACCGCAGGCTGGAACAGATGGAGGCCGAAGGCACGCAGTTCCGACCTGGCGTCAACGTCGGTGTCGATCTGACTGTCGCCCAGCTGCGCCTGAACTACGACGCCGTCGTCCTTGCGGGGGGCGCCACCGATTGGCGCGACCTTCCGATTCCCGGCCGCGAACTCGACGGCATCCATCAGGCGATGGAGTATCTGCCGTGGGCCAACCGCGTGCAGAACGGCGATCCGGTCGTCGGCGACGACGGAGAGCCCCCGATCACGGCAAAGGGCAAGAAGGTCGTCATCATCGGCGGCGGCGACACCGGCGCCGACTGCCTCGGCACCGCCCACCGGCAGGGCGCCGAGAGCGTGCACCAGTTCGAGATCATGCCGCGCCCGCCAGACGAGCGGGCTTCGTCGACGCCATGGCCGACCTACCCGTTGATGTATCGGGTGGCCTCCGCTCACGAAGAGGGTGGCGAGCGGGTCTTCTCGGTCAACACAGAGGAGTTCGTCGGATCCAACGGCCACGTCGAGTGCCTCAAGGTGCACGAGGTCGAGATGAAGGACGGCAAGTTCGTCAAGGTCGAAGGAAGCGACTTCGACCTCGATGCCGACCTCGTACTGCTCGCGATGGGCTTCGTCGGTCCTGAGAAGGCGGGTCTGTTGAGCGACCTGAGCGTCGAGATGACCGACCGCGGCAACGTCGCTCGCAACGGCGACTTCCAGACGTCGGTGCCTGGGATATTCGTCGCGGGTGACATGGGGCGTGGACAGTCGCTGATCGTGTGGGCGATCGCCGAGGGCAGGGCCGCTGCTGCAGGTGTCGACCGCTACCTCATGGGCGAAACGGCGCTACCTGCACCCATCAAGCCGACCGCGGCCCCGCAGCGGTAGGTCTCCTCGGGCACCCGCTCACCGAGCGCACGCTTCTTGACGGCCTTACTCGCCCTCCTTTAGGTCACTTCTGCCACTTCAGTCACACCAGAAACATCAGATCTTTGTCGGCGCGCCTCGTAGTGTTACCTAGATCACAGGCGTCTAATGGGCGAAGCCATTTGCCCTTACGCAGGAGTGAACACCGTGTACATCAACCCGATAATTCCGTCACGGATGAGCAGATTCGCCAGGTCGTTGTTCCGTCACACGATGAGGGGCCGCGAGTTCGCAGCGAGGAACGAACGCCTGATCACCGCCGCAGAGCTCGCGCGGTACGGCGTCTAGCCCAGGCCAGCGACCACAAGTTCGCGGAGCTAACGTTAGCCAGAAACCGAGTTTCTAATAAACTAAGGTTTTGGTAAGGTACGGGTAGCCGTACTGATGAACACGCCCAAGTGTGGGAGGGGCACGATGAACCTGAAGCCGAGAAGCCGGTCTCGAATGACGCGTATGGCCTGGTCATTGCTCCGTCACCCGCTCAGGACTCGTGAGTTTTCTGCCAAGAACGAGCGCCTCATTACCGCCGACGAACTGCTTCGGTTCGGCATCTGAGGCCTCGACGCCCGATCGGCCGGAATCTCGATGGCCATGCACGAAGTTTGCGTAGTCAGGCTATCTTCGTGACGGTCAATTCATCGCCGCGCTGACTAGCTAACCCCGAGTCGCGGATCTGCTCCGCCAGCGGCTCCAGCACGGCTGGGTCGTACGGCGGCGGCAGATAGATGATGGCTAGGTCGAGGCCTTCCTTGCCTAGGGCGCCTGCCTCGTCGACCACCATCGCGTAGTCGCGATCCTCACCGAGGCGCACGTGCGCCGAGAGCGTGATCTCCTTCGGATCCCTGCCGATGTCGGCGCACCGCGCGTGCAGAACGTCGCGCTTGTGGGCGAACTCCTCGGGGGTCCCGCCGGCGAAGTTCCAATGGTCGGCGTACTTCGCGGTGATCGGGAGTGTGCGCTTCTCCCCGCTACCGCCGATGCAGATCGGCGGGTGCGGGCGCTGCGGGCCCTTGGGCTCGTTGCGTGCGTCCTTGAGTTGGTAGTACTTGCCGTCGAACGTCGTCGTCTCGTTCTCCAGCAGGCTGGTCAGCACCTCGCACGCTTCTTCGAACCGGTCGAAGCGCTCCTTGACGCTGCCCAGTTCGATGCCGTAGGCCCCCGACTCCTCCTCGTTCCAGCCTGCTCCGATGCCTAGTTCCAGCCTGCCGTTGGAGATCACGTCGAGCGCAGCGGCCATGTTGGCCAACACCGCGGGATGCCTGTAGTGGATGCCGGTGACGAGCACGCCGACGCGCAGTCGCTTGGTCGCCTGCGCCAACGCGGTGAGCGTTATCCAGCCCTCTAGGCACGGGCCCGTGGAGTCGGAGAAGATCGGATAGAAGTGATCGAAGGTCCAGCCAGACTCGAAGACCTCGATGTCGTCGGCCGCCTGCCAGATCGGCAGCATGTCGGCCCATGTCGTGTTCTGCGGGGATGTCTTGAAGGCGAATCGCACTCAACCGAGCCTAGTCCCGGTTGCTGAACGGTGCCCGTGATGAGTTTCGGTGACGGCACCGGTCGGTATGGCCATGATCGACATGACATCAGCCTGTGCTCGGACTACGGAAACCCTGTTGGCCGTCACCGACGACCAACTCGCCGGCTCGACTCCATGCGAGAACTTGGCGTTGCAAGAACTCGTCGCCCACGTCGGCGGGCTCGGCGTCGCCTTCGCCGCGGCCGCTAGCAAGGACTTCGGCGAGCTGACCGACTCACCGCCTGGCGACGGTGGCTATCAACTGGACACCGATTGGCGGACTCGATATCCGGTGAACCTGGCCCTCCTCGCCGACGCATGGCGTGACGCGTCGGCGTGGGACGGCATGACCAGGGTGGGAGGGGTCGATCTACCTGGCGAGGTATGCGGACTGGTGGCGCTCACCGAGGTCGTGATCCATGGCTGGGACGTCGCCAGGGCAACGGGACGGGGATACTCGGTCGACGACCAGGTGGCGCAGGCGCTGTTGGCCCACATGGAGGGTTTCACTGCAGGCGGTCCGGTCGAAGGTCTCTTCGGTCCGGCCGTCGATGTTGCCGATGACGCGACGGCGTTCGAGCGGGCACTCGCACTCAGCGGTCGAGACCCGGGTTGGCGGCGCTGACGGCACACTGGATGCCATGGATCCGGTAACCGCACTGCGCCAGATCGCGTTCTACAAGGACCGCGCCCGCGAGGAGTCGCGGCGCGTGATGGCCTACCGCAACGCCGCGGACACCATCGAGAGACTCGACGAGGCACAACGCCAGAAGCACGGCGAGGCGAACAGCTGGCAATCGTTGCCGGGCATCGGCCCGAAGACCGCGGCCGTGATCGCGCAGGCGTGGGCGGGCCGTGAGCCCGACGTTCTCGTCGAATTGCGTTCGAAGGCAGGCGATCTCGGCGGCGGTGAGATCCGCGCTGCGCTGAAGGGAGACCTTCATCTGCACTCCAACTGGTCCGACGGGTCGGCGCCGATCGAGGAGATGATGGCGGCCGCGCAGTCGCTCGGTCACGAGTATTGCGCGCTCACCGACCATTCGCCACGGCTGACGATTGCGAACGGGCTTTCGCCGGAACGACTGCGAAGACAGCTCGACGTCATCGACGAACTGCGCGAGACGTTCGCGCCGATGCGCATCCTCACAGGCATCGAGGTCGACATCCTCGACGACGGCAGCCTCGACCAGGAACCAGAGCTACTGGAGCGGCTCGACATCGTCGTCGCCAGCGTCCATTCCAAGTTGAAGATGGAGCCCGCCGCGATGACGAGGCGCATGGTGCGGGCCGTGTCAGAGGGCTACGCCGACGTGCTTGGCCACTGCACCGGCAGGCTCGTCACGGGAGGCCGAGGCACGAGACCTGAGTCGAAGTTCGATGCAGAGAAGGTGTTCACCGCATGCCGCGACCACGGCACCGCGGTCGAGATCAACTCACGGCCCGAGCGCCGGGACCCGCCGACGCGGCTCCTGAAGCTGGCCATGGAGATCGGCTGCGACTTCTCCATCGACACCGACGCCCATGCCCCTGGCCAGCTGGACTTCCTGGGTTACGGGGCGCAGCGCGCGCTCGACAACGGCTTGCCCGCCCAACGCATCGTCAACACGTGGCCCGTGGAGAAGCTATTGGATTGGGCCGCTTCATGATTCAGGAGTAGATCTCCTCGAACGTCTTGATCGAGCGCTCGATGTCACCCTTCACGGCGCGTGTCGCAGCGATCCCGATGGGCCCGAACAACGGCCTGCCGCCGAGCTCGATGGTCAGCGCGAACTTCGACCCCGATCCTGCGGGGCTGACGCGCATCTTCAGTGCGTACTTGGTGCCACCGACGCCCTCGCCCGTGATCGCCAACAGTTGGGGCGGGTCCATCTCGCGCACGGTCCACGTGACGCGGTTGCGCATGCCCTTGGCGCCGGCGACGCCGACGAGGGTCGTTCCGACGGCGAGCTCATCGGGCAGGTCGCAGCGCCAGCCTTGATGCAACACCAACCAGTCGCCGAGCGTGGACAGGTCCGAGGCGTGTTGCCACGAGACGTCGGGTGGAACCGAAAGCTCTCGGGACAGTTCGAGTTTGGCCACCAACCGATGTTAGCGGCACCGTCAGTCGGGCAGGTGCGGCATCTCCAGCCCCGGATCGCGGCCGAGCAGGACACCGCGCATGACGGCCCCGTTGCCAAACCGCGTCCTCACCTGGTCGACCGCGGTATCGATGGCCGTGAGATCGACGGCGGGCGGGAACGCGAACTCCAACTGCTGGGCGCCGTCGCGGTCGATGTTCGATACGGCGAACCCGACAAGAGTCAGGCCGCGTTCGGCGATCAGCGGGGCCGCCACGACGACGAGCCCTCGCGCTGCGGCGAGGATCGCGTCCGTCGACGCCGTCGCCCGAGGAAGGGTGCAAGACCGGGTGGCACGGCCGAAATCGTCGAAGCGCAGCCTCAACACGATGGTGCGACCGGTTCGGCCCGCCTTGCGCATGCGCCGCGTGATTCGGTCGACGAGGTTGACGACGACGGCGTCGATCTCACTGGGTGACATGGTGTTTCCAGCCCGGCCGAGAGCTCTCTGCGCGCCGACCGAACGTCTGCGCACACCGGTGACGACACGACGGCGGTCGACGTTGTGCGACAGCGCGAACAGCTGACGCCCCATCGCCCCTCCGACCATCGACGACAGCGTTGACTCACCGAGTTCGGCAACGTCGGCGACGGTGTGGATGCCGTGGGCGTGGAGTTTCTCCGCGGTCTTGGCGCCGACGCCCCACAGCCTGCGCACCGGCAGCGGGTGCAGGAACGCCAACTCGCGGTCCGGCGGCACGAGAAGCAGCCCGTCGGGCTTCGCCTCCTGACTGGCTACCTTGGCCAGGAACTTGGTTCTGGCGATGCCGACCGTGATCGGCAACCCGACCCGGTCGCGCACCTCGGCTCGCAGGCGCGCACCGATCTGCACGGGCGTGCCCGAGACCCTGGCCAGCCCGCTCACGTCGAGGAACGCCTCGTCCACCGATAGGGGTTCGACGAGCGGGCTGGTATTGCGAAACACGTCGAAGACGTCATCGCTGGCCTTCGAATACGCCGACATTCGAGGAGGGACGACGATCGCGGCTGGGCACAGTTGCCGTGCCTGGCGCCCGCCCATTGCGGTACGCACCCCGTAGGCCTTGGCCTCGTAACTGGCGGCGAGGACCACCCCGCCCCCGACGATGACCGGCCGCCCGCGCAGCGCGGGGTCGTCGCGCTGCTCCACGGATGCGTAGAAGGAGTCGAGGTCGGCGTGCAGGATGGAGGCCGAGGCACCGGACACGAACACATGTTCGCATCCGCGTCCGACAGGTTAGGAAACGCGTCCGTAGACGCTGCTCACCCAGATATGAGCGAGCGTGTCGACGATGCGCTCGCGAGCGACACCGGGTTGCTCATTGGCGAACGCGCCGAACATCATTCGCTCGTTCATGAGGTTGAGCGATATCGCAAGATCGGCAGCGGGAATCGTCACGGGTGCTGCCCCGGATTCGCGCTCGGCCTCGATGGACCGGGTGGTGTAGTCGATCCACTTCTGCATGAAGTGCGACCACATCTCGGCCATCTCCGGATTGCTCGACCTGGCAGCGTGGCCTGCGAGCATCACGGCGCGGTGCGCACCGAAGCCCTCGAACAGCGCACTGATCGCGCGCCAAACGTCTTCTGGATCGGTCGCCATGTCCTTCTCGCCGAGCGCGGCATCGGCCTGCCCGTCGACCTCGCGGATCACCCGGCCGAGCAGTGTCTGCAGGACCGCGTCCTTCGATGGGAAGTAGAAGTAGAACGTCGGCCGCGACAGCCCGGCGCCCTTGGCGAGGTCGTCGACCGAGATCTCGGGGAAGGGCTTGCTCTCCAACAAGCTCTCCAGCGTCGTCAGGATTGCCTGCTCACGGTCGTCGCCCGACGGACGGGTGGCTCGTCGGCCACGATGGCGGCTTTGACTGACTGCGGTCACGGCGCTGACTTTACACTGTGTTGAGTTTTTCGACAGACTGTTGACCTATTCGACACTGTGTTGATAATCTCGCCGCATGACCGAACACCTCGACGTCCTCATCATCGGCGCTGGCATCTCAGGCATCAGCGCCGCGTGGCACCTTCAGGACCGCTCCCCGACGAAGTCGTATGCGATCCTCGAACGCCGTGAAGGCATCGGCGGCACGTGGGACCTGTTCAAGTACCCGGGCATCCGTTCCGACTCCGACATGTTCACTCTCGGCTTCAGGTTCAAGCCGTGGAAGTCCGCGAAGATGATCGCCGAGGGGCCGGACATCTTGAACTACGTGAAGGAAGCCGCTTCCGAGAACGGCATCGACAAGCACATTCGGTACGGCCGCAAGGTCGTCGCCGCCGACTGGTCGGACGCCGACAACAAGTGGACACTGACCGTCGACCACGACGGCCAGGAAGAGAAGATCAGCTGCTCCTTCCTGTGGGCCTGCAGCGGCTACTACAACTACGACCGGGGCTACTCGCCGACGTTCGAGGGGTCTGAAGACTTCGCGGGCACGATCGTGCATCCCCAGCATTGGGACACCAATCTCGACTACCAGGGCAAGAAGATCGTCGTGATCGGCAGCGGCGCCACCGCAGTCACGCTGATTCCCGCGCTGATCGACAACGGCGCGGGACACGTGACGATGCTGCAGCGCACGCCGACCTACATCGGATCTCTACCCGACGTCGACGCCTTCGCCGCCACGACCAACAAGTACCTTCCCGCCAACGTGGCGCACTTCCTCAACCGTTGGAAGGCAATCGCTTACGCCACCGGGCAGTACCAGGTCGCGCGCAAGTTCCCCAAGGTGTTCAAGAGGGCCTTGCGGCAGATGGCCGAGCACAGGCTGCCCGAGGGCTTCGACTACGACAAGCACTTCGTGCCCAACTACAAGCCGTGGGATCAGCGAGTCTGCCTTGCCCCCAACGGCGACATCTTCAAAAAGATCCGGCAGGGCACCGCCGACGTCGTCACCGACACCATCCAGCGCTTCGACGCGACGGGCATCCAACTGTCGTCCGGTGAGCACCTCGACGCCGACATCATCATCACCGCAACGGGTCTCAACATGCAGTTGCTCGGCGGCCTGGCGCCAACCCGCAACGGCGAGTCGATCGACCTTCCGTCGCTCATGACGTACAAGGGCCTGATGTTCTCCGGCATCCCGAACTTCGCCATCACCTTCGGCTACACGAACGCATCGTGGACCCTGAAGGCCGACCTGGTCTCCGAGTTCGTCTGCCGCTTGCTGAACTACATGGACGCCAACGGGTTTGACAACGTCGTACCCGAGCATCCCGGTGCGAGCGTCAACGAGTTGCCGTTCATGGACTTCACCCCGGGGTACTTCCAGCGGTCGATGCACCTGCTGCCGAAGTCGGGTTCCAAGGCGCCGTGGCGGCTCAAGCAGAACTACTTCCTCGACCTACGCACGATCCGCCAGGGCAAGGTCGACGAGGAGTCGCTGCACTTCACCAAACACCGTGCGCCGGTGACGGTTTAGGGAGAAACGGCTCCAGCCCCATTGTCGTCTCCGACGACTACAGCCCGATTGTCGTCTCCGACGACTACAGCCCGATTGTCGTCTCCGACGACCACAGCCCGATTGTCGTCTCCGACGACTACGATCCCGTCCTCGTCGCAGTAGGCGATCTCGCCGGGATTGAACGTGACACCGCCGAAGGTGACCGCAACGTCGCGGTCACCTTCGCCGGTCTTCGTGCCCTTGCGCGGATTCGTGCCAAGCGCCTTGATGCCGACGTCGATGGTCCGCAGGGTCGACGCGTCGCGCACCGCGCCGTTGACGATCACACCGGCCCAGCCGTTTTCGGCGGCGAGCCCGGCGATGACGTCGCCGACCAGCGCCGTGTGGAGGGATCCGGAACCGTCGATGACCAGTACGCCGCCGCTGCCTGCCTCCGACAGCACCGACTTGAGCAGCGCGTTGTCCTCGAAACAGCGCACGGTGGTGATCGGTCCGGCGAACATCGTCTTACCGCCGTAGTCGTTCAGCTGTAGGTCGCAGCTGCGGACGTCGGGATAGATGTCGTCGACGAGGTCGGCCGTGGGGCGGGGCGTAACCACCTAGTCGTCTGATCCGCGACGTGCGAGCAGGACGACGAGAATCGCCAGCACGCCCGCGGCGACGGCCGCCGCGATCGGTAGCCGCGACGTCGCAGGGCCTGGCGTCTGGACGAGCATCGGGATGTCTGCTGAGGCGACCGTCGACTTGGCCGCTGCGGCAGTCTCCTTGGCGCCGTTGATCGTAGGCCGCTCGCCGTTGGTCGCGGGCGCGGCGACGGGGGCTGGTGGCGGGGGAGGTGCTGGAGCCGGTGGTGCTGGAGCGGGTGGCGTCTTCTTTGCAACGGCCTTCTTGGCGGGTGCCTTCTTCGCGGGTGCCTTCTTTGCAGGCGTCTTCTTTGCGACGGCCTTCTTTGCAGGGGCCTTCTTCGCGGGTGCCTTCTTGGCGGGTTCGGGCTTCTCGGCCGATTCGTCCTGGGGATTCTGCGGCTCTGCCATCTGGCTGCTCCTCTGCAGTCGCTCGTCCGAGGTTCGATCGAATCCCATCATGCCAGTCGAGCACGCCCGCTAACCGGTGACTGCCAGTCCCGCTGCCAGGGTCAGTGCGACGAGCATGCCAGCCAGTTCGATGCGCGACCGAACACGCGACACTTCGGCGGTCGCGCGGTGCGTCCGCGCGGCGGGCAACCACCATGCGCGGTTGCGCCACGCGAAGATCGTCAGCCCCACCGTCACCAGGATCTTCGCCACGAGTATCCGTCCGTAGCCGCTCTGCCACAGCTCGGCGGGCGACTGCAACGTCGTGACCGCGGCCGCTACGCCGCACGCCGTCAGCGTCACCACGCACCACAGTGACATCCGCGAGAAGCGTGGCAGCATCCTTGCCCAGCGGCCGCGGTGTTCCACGACGAGCACCATGGCGGCCAGCGAGCCGCACCACAGCGCCGCGGCGAGCGCATGCAGTGCTACCGCGATGCCACCCAAGGAGCTTGCCGACGCGTGGCCCAACAGTGCACGGCCTGCGATGCCCACCGCAGCGGCACCGCCGATCACGACCGACGTGGTCGGTGATTTCACCACTATCGCGTGCGGCAACGCGGCTGCCGACAGGCACAGCGCCGCCGCACCGACACAGACCAAACCCGACCTGCCCGCTGCGGTGTCGATCGCGAAATACGTTGCAGCATGCGCACTTAACTGCCCGACCGACGTGCCTGCAGCCGCCGCTGCGCCCATCAGGAGACGGACCATCTCAGCCACTACCCACACCGCCGACCCGAGGATCAACGGTGCGGCCGCGCGCCTGGCCAGCTCGGTGCGATACCGCGAGACGTCGAGCATCGGAACCGCCGCCAGCCCGAGGGAAACGACGGCGGCACAGTCGGCGATCGCCCGGACGAGCGTCGCGCCCAGCGAGCTCTGCGGGAACCCCAACGCCCACGTGAGAACCGCCGCCGCGACGACGACGATGACGCCTGCGAACACCGTCCGAAGGCGCGTCACGCTCGTCGTCGCGCCGCCCACAGCGCGGCGGCACCCACGATCACCACGGCCGCGACGACGAACGGCCATATCGGAACCCCGCCGCCGCTTCCGCTCTCGCCGCTCGCCGAGGAGGCCGGCGGACCAGGCGTGCCGGTTCCTGCGGTCGTCAGTCGAAACGACCACGACCCCGAAACGACGTGGCCGTCAGCCGAGGTCACGCGATAGTTCACCGTGTAACTGCCCACTGGTCCGAGTGGCATGACCGCGACGCTGGCTATCGCGCCGTCGATTTTCGTATCGCCCGTCGACCACAGGTTGCCGTCCGGGCCGACGACGGTCATCGCTGCGAACTCCGTCTGTAGCTGCTCGTTGAACGTTGCGCTGACCCGCGCGGGCCCCTTGGCGAGCGCCGCATCCTGCGCGGGGTCGGTGGCAATGCGGATCGCGTGCGCCGAGGCGACCCCGGCGGTGGTCATCGCCAGCACAACTACGACCACCGCCAGGACCGCGCCAATGCACGCCGACAGCGCGTGCCTCTTGATCACGTCCGTCGACGCCCGAGGATCGCCAGTGCGATGCTCACCACGGCGAGGGCCAATGCCCCGCATGCGAGCCATCGCGCCATCCCGTCGGATGCTCCGGGCGCCTGCGCTGTCGCGTCGGCATGCCCGCCTGCGGACAGATTCACCATTGGGACCGGATACTCCGGCTCGTCGCCGTTGGGTAGCGGCGCCTGATCCCACTTGACCACCTGTCCGTCCGAGTATGTCTGCGTCGCAGGGAAGTTCACCGATTGCTGATCGGGCAGCTTCACCGAGATGCGGAACGGGGCGAACTGGTCGGGTGGGATGCCTGCCGACGGCGCCGCGGTCCACGTCACCGATCGAGTGGTCCCCGCAGCGACGTCACGGTCCAGCCGTGCCGTCCAGCCGGGCATGACCTCGGTGCTGGCTGAGACGACGTTGGGCAGCTCGACGGTCAATTGCGTTGTCGAAGCTCCCTTCTCGGACTCGTTGGGCACCTTGAACGTCAGCACCGCGTAGCCGCCAGGGGCAGCGTCGTCGTCGGCGTCCACGTGCACGTGCGCCAACGCAGGCGCGGCGCCGATCAGTAAGGCGGCCGAGACGGCCGTCGTCATGAAGAGGGCGCGCAGGGGCCCCCGTCGAGAGATTCTCATCTGTAGTTGTGCATCTTTCGTGTCGTTTTGGGAGGTTTGGTCAGAGTGCAGGACTGACCGGTGGTCCCCGATGCGACATGGATGCGGCGAGCACGAGCTCGGAGAACAATGGTTGATCGGCCGTGCCCGCGGTGACAGTCGTTGCTACGCAAGGCAATTCACGTGGTATCGAAACCGCGACCCGGACAGCCCGCGAGACGGCTGCACATAGGTGCTCGCCGACGGCGATGAGCAGCGCCCCGACCAGGACCGCGGCGGCGTGAGCCGCCAACATCGCGCTCGTCGGCGCACCTCCCTGCGAGTGGGAGTGCCCGACTGCGCCAAGCAATAGATGTCCGAGAAGCTGGCCTGCGGCGAGTAGACCGAGCAGGGCGCCGGTGTTCGCGCGCATGGTGAACGCGACGGCGCCGATCACCGTAGCGAGCACGACGAGTTCTGCGACCGCGCCGCCGGAAGGGAGACCTCCGCCCGCAGCGGCGTGGGCCGCGACGGCGAGCGTTGCGGTCACCGAGGCCGTGGCCATTCCGCGCAGTCGCGCCGCGGTGGACACGTTCAGACCAGGCCGAGCCGCGCCATGAGATCGGCGTCGATGCCGTTGAGTTGCTCGGTGATCGCGGCGTGCGCTGCACGGCGCTGTGCAGCAGGCATGTTCTCGGCCGCGGTCACGGCCGCGGAGAGGTCGGTGAGACGTTCCGTCATCGCGGCGACGAATTGCTTGGTCTCCGGGTCCTTCGGCTTCTTTTCGGCGACCCGGCGCAGCGATCGCTCTGCACCAGCGACTCGTGCCGACAGTGGGCCGCCCGCGCCGGAGAACTGTCCGATCTGGCTGAGCGGAACCCCCAACCGGTCGGCCCGCCGCTGATCCACCAACCCGCGGGCGGCGATCGCGGCCCGGTAGACGATGGGCACCACGATCGGCGCGAGCAGTCGCGAGACCGTGAGGGCACGGCGAATGCGGGCGGGGGACATCAGCTTTCCGTCTCTAACGGCCTTGAGCTGGGTCTCCGCAACTTTCCTCGCCGTCTTGTCGCTGTTCCGCTGCGCTTTGATGGCCGCCTTGGCCGCCTTGGCCTGCCGTCTGTCCTCGGTCTTGATCCTGCGGGCTTCATTCTTGGCCGCGAGTCGGGCCTCCAACTTTGCCTTGGCCTTGATGGCGCGCGCCTCGGCCCGACGCGTTGCGCGACTCTTCCGCCGCGTGAACAGGGCCATCTCGGCTGCCTCCCGGGTTCGTGGCTGCGCTGGTGACGCTCACACTATCGCCGACCGGGCGACGAAGTGGTTTCGCCCCCGGCTGAGCACCGTTTTGGCTGCTCCAGGAAGGCCGGTCAGGATGATTGTGCGAGAATCGTTCTGGGTACCGGGAGGCTCGAGGGGGAAGCTCGACAACGTTGCGTGAGGGTGAGGTGTAGCAGTGGCTTCGCGAGTCCACATCGCCGCTGCCGCATGCGTCGTTGCGTCAGGGCTGTTCGTGGCTGGTTCTCCTGCACCAATCGCGTCGGCTGGACCTGACCGCGGACTCGCCGAGGGCGAACGCACGCACGACAATGGCGGCCACGACGGCGACCGGCGCGCCGGACCACTGAGAGATTTCGGACGCGGTCGCGGACCCGAGTCGAGGGGTCGAGGCCGCACTCCCGTCGCTGGCTGGCAAATTGGCAAACGCGTGCTTCGCGAGATTCGGATCGCCCCGCAAACGAAACCGACCAAACCTGGCGAAGATTGGCCGCCAACGAAGCCGCACCGCCCGTGGTGGATGGACTGCGATGGCGGCGGTGGCGGAGTTGGGCAACCCCCGGGCAATCCGGGTAGTGGCGGCGGTGGCGGTAACGGCGGCGGCCTTTCGACCAGTCGGCCGCCCACCTTGCCCTCGCACCTGCCGCCAACTTACGGCGGCCTGCCCTCCAGCTTGCCAGGGGCATCTGCCGAGCCCTTCGTCGGGCCGGGGATCGTTGCGGCAGGCGCAGCAGCGGCGCCGCTAGCGCCGATTGCGCTGCCCGCCATCGTCGTTCCGGTTGGGCTGCCCGGCGGCCTGGCAGGTGGTGCCGGCCCGCGGCCCGGCGTGCCTGGCGCGGTCGGGCGTCCCAATGCGGAGCCCCCGCCGGCTCGGCAGTCGCCGCCGTCCTCCTCGAGGGCGGGTCAAGAGGCCTCACCCAATTCGGCGCCCGCATCGACCTATCGGGCCGGATACGGGTCGTACCTCCGATCGGCTGGCCCTGGCGAGATCGCCGCGCTCGCGGTGCCGGGATTCGTAGGAATCCTCCTGCTTACCGGTGCGGGAGGTCTCATCGGTTACCGGCAGGCGCGAGCAGGCCGAGCGATAAGGGCCGGAGCGATGGAACGCTTTATGAGTTGATGCTGATTCGTCTGCTGCGAGAGACGCGGACACGTCATAGTGGTAGGTCAGTAGGGGGTGCACATGCCAGCCAGTCGTCGAGTGACACGCGCGGTGAACGATGTGCTTGCGCTTGCTCCGCGTCGCGGTGAGGTCTCGCTTGCGCGCCTCGTGGAGGCCATCGCGGCGGATCGCGGAAGACCGATAGAGCTCACCAGCGCCGACCTGCCTCCTGGAGTGTGCGGTCAGTGGCGGCAGTACGTCGATCGTGACGTGTTCCTGATTCAGAACGGCCTTCCCGCAGGCGATCGCACGCTCGCCCACGAGCTCGGCCATCTCGTCCTTGGGCACGAGGGCATTTCGGTCACCGAGGCCGCCCGCGACGCCGTCGAACTGGCGAGTTCGGATCTCATCGGCTACATGCTCAACCAACGAACCGGTTGCATGGGGCCCAGTGGGGAGGATCTCGAACAAGAAGCAGAGGACTTCGCCGCACTGCTCATCTATCGCCTCGGCCGACTGCCCTCCGATCGCTCGTCGATCGTGCAGGTCCGCCTCGGAGAGGCATTTGGTTGATCGTGTGGGTGATCGCCGGTCTCCTCGGACTGGCGACGGGCCTTCGCATCGGCTGGGCGTTGGTCAACAAGCAGTCGTTGGTAAGCGCCGCGATGATCCTTGCGCTTGGCAGTCTCGGGCTAGTGGCCGCGCTGAACTGGCAGCCCCTGACCTTGTTGATCGACACCGCACTCGGATGGCCGAACGTGTCGACAGTACTGAGCCAGGTAGCGCTGATCGCTTGTGCCGCAGGCAGTTGCGTCATGATTACGTCGGCGTCGTCGTGGCGCAAGCCAGCGGCGGTTCGACGCATCGCGATCATTCAGTACCTCGTCGCTAGCGCGATCTCGGCGTTGACCTTGTTCTCGTTCTTCACCTCGAGACAACAACCCGAGATGGCGCCAGAGGAGTACTTGCGGCAGAACCTTGTCGCCGGGCGGACGGCCCTGTCGTGGCTGATTCCGCTCCTGTACGTGTCGCTCGCGTTGACGTTGGTCGCGTGGGCCGGTGCTCGGCACTCCAATCGCAGTCGGCGTGGCCGGGCCCTATTCCTGTTCACCGTCGGCATCGCACTGATCGTGCTGGCGAGCGCGTTCTTCTTGCTGAGGGCAGTCGGAAACACTGAAATCGTCGGAGTCGGGGCTGCTGCAACGCTTTTGGGATGCGCGATGCTGGTCGTCGCCAGCGGCTCGCTCCTCCCTAGCGTCGAGGATTGGTTCGGCGCGCGGCGCGAACTGAAGGTCATCCAGCCATTGCTCGACGAGCTGAGTCAGCGACACCCCAACGTCGGCATCGGGATCAGGCCACGCGGGCCGCTACTGTTTCGCGTCGCCGAGCAGATGTCGCTGATATCCGACGCCTTGTACCTGGAGGCGACTCAAGCGCTTGGGGCATCCGCCGCCGACGGTGTGGTCGAAGCGGACATACCGTCGGTGTCCGCAGACGAACAGGCGCTGCGAATCGCCGAATGGATCTACGCAGGCACCAAGGATGCCAATCCCTCGGCGAACGCGAGTTTTCCAGGGCCATACTGGCTGCGCCAGCCAGCGGCCTACTCAGACCGCGAATGGATCCTTGCCATCGCCGAGAGCTACCGCGACCTGACCCAAGGGGTCGAGATGGTTCCTACGTCGTAAACCGAGCTAGTCGTCCAGGTGTTCGGCGCGACGAAGCTCGTCGACCTTCTGGACCAGATCCTGCTGCGCCTCGGGGGAGAGGCCAACGGTGCGCGCTGCGATGCGGCGGATGCCTTCGTCGCGCATGTCGGCGAGCCACGTCAACTCCTTGTCGAGCTTCTCGTAGTACTCGTCGTCGGTGAAGTACGCGGGCTTGATGCGGAAGAAGTTGGCAAGTGCGGCCATCGTCGCTACCGACGGGTTGGTGCGGTTACCCGAGCGCAACTGCGACAGGTACGGCGCCGACATCGTCACACCCTCGGCCTTCAACGCAGCGATGACTTCAGCAGAGGTATGAGGACCGCGTCCCGGGGGGTAGACGGTGTCGAACAGACGGTTCAGTCGTGCAGAGAATGTCATGCTCATCGCGTAGTCCTCACTTGATTTTCGGTGCGGTGCTGGTATCGACGTATTTGCTGACTATCGTAGCGAGTGATCTGCTGACAGCCAAGTGCAAACCGCAAAAAATCACGATCACGGATTCCGTTCAAGGGATTTTGCACCTTCTAGCAGCACTTCTATATAGAACTGTAATAACCGGCGCCCTGCGCGGCGAACGAAATACTAACGCTCGAGTTGTTTTGCCCGCAGCGGAGGGGTGGGCCTCGTCCGGCCAAACCGGTTCGGGCCTTGGGGCCAATGAGCGGACCATTGACTTTGCTCAGTTACTTAACAATCTGACTAGTCATCGACCGCTGAATCGGCTTCCTCGCACCTCGTCCCATGGGCGTACCGACAGGGCAAAGTGTGGTCGACGCCCAGATTATGGTTGCCAGAGGTTCGCGGGCGTGATCCCGAATGCGGCCATTCGCTTCGTGGAGACGATGCCGAGGCCCGCCGACGGCGCCGAATGCGACGACGACGAGAGCGAGCAGGGCAACGAAATCCGCAGGTCCCCGCCGCCGCCACCGTCCTGCTAGCCCGGTGGCCAACAGTGGCTGGAGCCCGGACAACCGGAGCAACGAGCAGGCCTCTACTCGAGCAAGTGTTCGTGAAGGCGCCGGCGCAGCAACGCCCCACGTGTCTGCGCGACGACGTCGGCGGTGTCCGTGGTCGTGATTGCCCGCCTGCCTCGCGCGCCTGGCTCTTGAAGTGGCGTGGCTTTGCCGCCGTTGCTCGCGCAGCGGCGATCGGTAAGCCGCGGAGTAGCTCATCGACTCGTTACGCGTGAATTCCCTTACGCCGCAAGCAGCATCGCCAAGATGGCGGTGTCGGGATGACTGATCGGGTCGACTCCGACCCGGCTCACCATCGACGTGATGGTGCCATCCGACTCCGCTTCTACCCATGCGGCGCGGTGTTCCAGCCCGAGGTGGGGCAAACCAGGTAGCAGGACACAACCGGATGCGGCTCCAGTGCATTCGGGGAGCGACGGCATCGTCTCCGAAGGCGGGTGAAGCATCAGCAGGGCAGGTGGTAGGCGCTCGCCGAAATGGCCTGGCGCGACGGCCGTTTCGCCGAACACCGTCCCCTCGGCGAGGACCAGCCCTACGGTGCCGGGGGCCGGCTCCTCGGGAAGCTCCTCCCGTACGCCGAAAATCGTTGTGGTGGAAAGCAATCCAGGCAGCGAGGCCACTCGGACCGCAACGATGAGCAGTTGCGCCCATTCCTTGGTCGAATCGGGCCACCGCCCGGAGACTACGAACCCCTTCAGGGAACCGCCCGCATGGAACGGCGAGATCTCAACGGCTCCGCCAGATCCTGTGTCCATCTGTCGCCTCCCGCATCGGCCCGAAGCGCAATTGTCTGCGACACGGCTATGGGTCGATCACGTCAGCATGAGGCAGGAACTACCTGGCACGCAAGACGACACGAGTGCCAGCGTGTCACCGGTTCCGTTCAGCACGTCCCGACGGGGGCCACACCACGCGGTACGACCCGGCGGCGCGCACCGGGCCGAAGTCGTGGGAGTCGGAGGCATGGCGCGCATTCGGATTGTCCGAGCGTGCGTCGAAGATCGTGCCGTTGGTCGACTCGTGTACGTCGCCGACGCGCTTGACGAGCCAGCGGGTCGACTTCGTCGGGTCGCGAAACACCCGAATCTGGCCCTGCCGGACGGCGCCACCACCGCGCAATGCGATCAGCAGGTCGCCAGGGCGCAGCGTTGGACGCATCGAGTCCTCGACCACCTTGAACACCCGTAGCGGCCATCCGCGAGAGGGATGGTTGCCGCCCACCCCCAAAGGGTAAGTTAAGGCCATGCTGCATCGACTCTTTGACAAAGCCATTCCTGCCACTCCCGCCCATGCCCACTGCGACCTGTACTGCGGTGTCTATGACCCCGCGCAGGCCAAGATCGAAGCGCTCTCGTGCCTGAAGACGCTGAAGAAGTACCACGACTCCGATGACGACCACTTCAAGACCCGGGCCATCATCATCAAGGAGCAGCGCGCTGAGGAGGTCAAGCATCATCTGATGGTCCTCTGGGCGGACTTCTTCACCAAGGATCATTTCGAGCAATTCCCCAACCTGCACCAGCTGTTCTGGGACGGCGTCCACGGCGCAGGCGACGTGAAGAAGTCGCTCGACGTCGCGGTCGCCGAGAAACTCCTCAAGACGATCGATGAGATCAGCGATATCTTCTGGCAGACCGAGAAGGCCAAGGACATGGGGGTTTACCCGCCTTCGAAGTAACTCCACGATCGAGCAACTCTGGAAACGACGACGGCCGGCCTGAGCGAGACTTCGCTCGGAGCCGGCCTTCGTTGTGTGTGCTCTAGAACAGGACGATCAGCGCGAGAACACCCAGTAGCACCAGTGCGATGACGCCTGCTCTCATGCATGCCATCAACTGTCCACGGGTGTACGCGTGCGCTGAGGGCTGCCATTCCGAAGGAGGCAGTGCCGAACTCGGGTGCGATGCCATCAACAGCTCCTGACCTGCACGAACAACATTGGCCCCCAAGTGAGATCTATCACAACCCGTGGCTGGTGACGCCGATCATAACCCCCATGTCACCGTGGGAAAAATCAGGCTCCTGCGGTCGAGGCGACCGAAGTTCACTGGGACCACCACCGAACCTGTTGATGACCGGCCGCGTATTCACGAGACTATCCCCAGGAACCCGACGCCTGGCCTCAGATTCGCTGCGTTCGGACGTGTTCCCCGTGGTGGAGCCCTGTGGATGAACCTGTGGAAATTGTGCATAGCTTCCGATGGTCACGAGTTGCTGAGCGTGCCAGCATGGTCCTGTGGATGATGACGGGGTCGTGGAGGCCCAAATCGGAGACGTGCCGACTGAGTTCGACGCGACGGTCGTGCTGCTCGACGTGCGCGAGGACGACGAATGGGCGAGGGGTCACGCGATCGGTGCCCAGCACATCCCGATGGGGGACGTTCCTGCCCGCATCGGCGAGATCGATCCCGACGCAACCCTGTACGTCGTATGTCATGCGGGTGGACGGTCGATGAGGGTCTCGCAGTATCTCGCGCGCAACGGATACGCGCCCGCGAACGTCAGCGGAGGGATGCTCGCGTGGGTGGGTGCGGGGCGTCCCGTCGTGACCGACGACGGCGGTACCGGCTCGGTCTGAGGGCCGTACTCTGGTCGAGTGATCCAGATCTGTTCTCGGTGCGGTACGCGGTGGAACGTCCGCGACCGCCAGCGAGTCTGGTGCCCCCGCTGCCAGGGCACGCTGCTCGCGCCGTCTGCGGATGCGACCGACCAGCAGTGGGCGCAATTGCCAGGCGTGTCGTCGACGCGGACGGGCGTACAGACACAGCAGCACACGACCCAGCGCGCTCCCGCCGGCTATCGGTGGATCGCCGTTCGCCCAGGTTCTGCGCCGCCTGCGCGACATGCCCCCCGCCCGTTGGGACCCACGCCCCGGTACGAGTACATCCCGCGTTGGGGTCTGGTTGATCAGTTCGACGTCGCGCAATCTAGCGCGACCGAGCCAGCGCCTGCGGTCGTCCGCTCCGGCCCCTCGATGTCCCTGGTTCGCAAGACCGTGATCGTCACCTTGGTGTTGCTTGGTCTGGCGGCGATCGTTCAAATCGGCGCGTACGCGCTGCTTTTGGTGAACCGGACGACGCTTCTGAATCCGTGGGTCGCGGGCGTGGCGACCTGGCTGGGGGTGGCGCTGAGCGTCCTGGCCGCGTTCGCCGTCGTCGGAAGTGCGGTGGTGCTGACGAACTGGCTGATCGCACGACGATCGGCGGCGTTCGCGAACAAGGGCGGTACGGACCACCGCTCGCCCTGGCAATTGCGAGCCGGGTGCCTGATCCCCGTGGTCAATCTGTTCTGGGCGCCGACGTACCTGATCGAACTCGCGAAGGTCGAGGACCGGCTGCCGCGGATGCGCCACGACATCATCGTGTGGTGGTGCGTCTGGGCTCTCGCGACCGTCGTGTGCGGGTTCTCGATCGCCACCAGCTTCAAGCACGACACACAAGGCATCGCCAACAACACCGTTACGACGAGCATCGCGTACCTCCTCGGTTTCGCCGCCCTGCTTCTGGTCGCGAGGGTGTGCTTCGCATTCGAGCGCAAGGCCGTCGATCGGCCGACCAAGCGATGGGTGATGGTGCCCACCGACGCGGCGCAAGACTCGCCACGCGAATCGCCGGTTGGAGTTGAGTCGGACCGGCGAGAACCGGCAGCATAGCCACATGAACTCGGGCGAGGCGGCGCTCGGCGGCCACCCCTTCGTGGTGGCCCACCGGGGTGCGTCCGCCGACCGTCCCGAACACACGATCGCGGCATACGAGTTGGCGCTTCGCGAGGGTACGGACGCCGTGGAGTGCGACGTGAGGCTGACCCGCGACGGTCACCTCGTATGCGTGCACGATCGCCGGGTGGACCGCACTTCGACGGGCACGGGGCTCGTCAGCGAGATGACGCTCGCCCAGTTGCGCGAATTCGACTATGGGCAGTGGCATTCCAGCTGGCGGGGGGACGGCAGTGCGGGCGACACCGGTCTGCTCACTCTCGATGACCTACTCACGCTGATCCTCGACTGGAACCGGCCCGTGAAGATCTTCATCGAGACCAAGCACCCCGTCCGATACGGCGCACTCGTCGAGAGCAAGGTGCTGGCGCTCCTGCACCGCTATGGCATCGCATCTCCGGCTTCTGCGGACATGTCCCGTGCGGTCGTCATCTCGTTCTCGGCCGCAGCCGTGTGGCGGATCCGTCGGGCGGCTCCCATGCTGCCGACCGTCCTGCTCGGGGATACGTCGCGCTATCTGGGCGGTAGCGCGGCCACCACCGTCGGGGCGACCGCGGTGGGTCCGTCGATCGCGACCTTGCGCGAGCACCCTGAGCTGGTCGACAGGGCCGCGGCCCACGGGAGGGCGCTGTACTGCTGGACCGTCGACCACTACGAAGACGTTCGCTTCTGCCACGACGCAGGAGTGGCGTGGGTGGCCACCAACCATCCTGGCCGGACGAAGCACTGGTTGCAGAACGGATTGACGGGGGCGGGCCGAGACCAACCCGACGGTTAGCGCGCGGTGGGTCCTGAACTATGCGTGGCCGGCATCGAGGACGTCTTGCGGGACCGGCTCGTCGGCTGCGAGCGCATGGAAGAGTCGGGTCGCGGCGTCGTCGTCCCACACCACGACCGAGCCGACGTCGCTGCCCTCGAAGTCGCCGATGGGAACGGTGGTGGTGGTGATCGTGCCGTGCAGTGCCCACGCCAAGCTGGCCAGATCCCAGACGTGCGCGTCCTGGTCGACGGTCACGGCGTCGGCCGCGGCGTGCGCCATGGGGTACCAGCGCAACGGGTTCAGCAGGACGCCGGGGCTGGCCGCTCGGTGCATCAACGCCGCCATGAACTCGCGCTGGTTGGCCATCCTGTCGAGATCGGCCCGCGGGGTTGCCCTACTCCGCACGTACCCGAGTGCCGTCGGCCCGGCGAGCTTCTGGCACCCCGCCGGCAGGTCGATGCCTGCAAGCGGGTCGTTGATCGGCTCGTTCGGGCACATCGTCACGCCACCGACGGCGTCCACCGCTGCGGCGAAGCCGTCGAAGCCAATCTCGGCGTAATGGTCGAGGCGAATCCCCGCGGCCTGCTCGACCGTCTGTGCCAGTAGTTGCGCACCGCCGATCGCGAATGCCGCGTTGATCTTGTCTTGGCCATGCTCGGGAATGCTGACGTAGGAGTCGCGCGGAATCGACACCATCGTCGTCGGGGCATCGCTTCCAAGACCCGACACGTGGACCAACAAGATGGTGTCGGTTCGGCCGTTTCCGATGTCGCCGCCGGTGGCCAGCTCTGCTTGCTGTTCGGGGGTGAGGTTCTGGCGGCTGTCCGAGCCGACGAGCAACCACGTCGTGCCCTTGCCTGGCGCGGGCCGATCGTCGTACGCCGTCAGTACCGGGACCCTGTGCAGTTTCGAATCGACCCAGGCGCCACCGCCGACGACCGCGACGGCGAGCGCCAGTAGGACCACCAGAAACGTGGTGACGACGATTCGACCCCAGCGCCGCTTGCGTCGAGGCGGCCGTGGCCGCGGTGGTGGTGCTGGGGGCCGGTTGATGGCGGGCGCAGGCGGCCTTCTGGGCGCCGGCGGTGGCGGGGGCGGCGGAGGCCGTCGGTGGGGAGGTCGCACGGGCGGCGGCTGTCGGGGGATCGGCTCACGGCGGATCACCTGCGACGGCTCGCGCCGCGGGTCCGGCCGGTGGTCGTTCACAGGGTTGAATGTACGGCCCAAATGGCCTGGTCTAGCGCAACCAGGTGAGATGCCCTGCTGCCAGCGAATATCCGACGAAGGCGACGGCGTCGATGAGACCGTGCGCGATGATGAGCGGCCACAGTCGGCCGCTCCTGCGCCACACGTAGCCGAACACCAACCCCATCACCAGGTTCCCCAGGCCTGCGCCGAAACCCTGATAGAGGTGATAGGCACCGCGCAGAAGCGCCGAGATCACCAGGGCCTTGCCAGGGCTGACGCGCAATTGGCGCAGCCGGGTGATCAGGAACGCGACGACGATGATCTCCTCGGCCCACCCGTTGGCGAACGCAACGCCCAGCAGTACGGGTATGCGCCACCACGTGTCGTTCAGCTCGGCGGGCACGACGGCGACGCCGATTCCCAGCCACCGCCCTACGACGTACAAGCCGAGGCCGGGCAGTCCTATGAGTGCGGCCAAACCGAGGCCGCCGAGCAAGTCCGGCTTCCAACGAAACCGACCGAGGCCGATGCTTCTCGGCCCGAAACCGCTGCGCCACAACAGGTATAGGCCGAGCGCGCCCCAGGCCAGAAGCTGCAGCACCGACGCGAGGTTGAGTCCGAGATTGATCAGGTCGATCGGGGAGAGGTCTCGGTTGAGCCTGACCTTCCTACCGGAGATACCGAGCAGCACCGCCTCGGTGAGCCTGACGAACGCGGAGTAGGCGGACAGTCCGAACGTGACGGCCAGGACGACGGCGATCTCGATCCGATAGGTCCGCCGCTGCGGGCCGGTCAAGTCGTCGGACGGCTCGGTCACCGGAAGTACGGTAGCCGCGCTACCCCGTTCTAGATGCGTCGGGCGCGCAGGCCGTTGAGGAACGGGCAACCCATGAGCACTCGGATTGCCTGATTCAGGCCCGTCACGTCGTCGACGGGGTTGGCGAACGGGAGTCGGACGTCGTGGTCGCCGTCGGAATTCTCCACGCGGAGCGCAACTCCGTACCGGTCCAGCCCGAGCGGCCGGACCCGACCGCGTCGCAGCGGGGAGGGAAGTCGATCGGCGAGTCGGTCGATGACGTCGCGGTGGGCCGACTCCAGGTGTTGGAGCCAGCACGACTCCATCACGCAGAAGGGGTCTGGCGTCGCGGCGAGAAGCATTCCGACACCGACCGACTCGGCGCCGGTGGAGTCGGCGACCACCACCGAGTCGATCTCGAGGCGGATCAGCGAATAAGGCGTTTCCGACGAGTCGCCGCTTCGGCTGCCATCGGTGTTCACCTGCAGCAGAGCAGGATTCGGATTCTCCGTGGCGATGAGGTCGAGCAGGGCAGACACGTCGGCCCGCGGGATGTGGTGGAGGCCTCCGCTGATCCACACCAGCGACCGGACCGGTTCACGGAGCGGAAGTGGTGCGTAGTCGGTCATCTCCAGAACTGCCTGGGTTCCCGCCGCGCGCGACGCCTCTCTTTCCAGGACCATTTCGGCGAGAAGCCCATTGGCCGGAATCGTGATGGCGAACGAGCCGTCCGCCAAGAGATGGTGCACCGGGGTGGGCGCCGGCTCTAGGCCTTCCACCGCGAGCATTGCCCCGCTTGCGCGAACGCATGCGCTGCGAACTCGCTCCGCTGTCGTCGGTGCCGGCACGGCCATCGCATCGCCTTCCAATTAGTGAGGTTAGCCTAACTTAACCACGCTGAAGTTCAGATGCAAGGCTTCCTTCAACCGCCGGGGTGTGATGGTGTTCAGCCGATAGGGTTGAGTCGTGCCGCGCGTTGCCTATTTCGGACCCGAGGGGACCTTCACCGAGGCCGCGCTGCTCCAGATGGTGGCTGCAGGCCTGGTGCCGGGTGGGGGCCACGTCGACGAGGTCTCCTGCGACAGTCCCGCTGCGACGCTGTCAGCGGTTCGCACGGACGACGCCGACTACGCGTGCGTGCCGATCGAGAACTCCATCGATGGTTCGGTGCTCCCGACCCTCGACAGCTTGTCGGCAGGCGCCCCGCTGCAGATCTACGCGGAGTACACCCTCGACGTCGCGTTCAGCATCGTCGTGCGGCCAGGCACCGAACCGGCGAGCGTCGAGACCGTCGCCGCCTTCCCCGTCGCCGCGGCTCAGGTGCGCCACTGGTTGGCAGGCAACCTTGCCAAGGCGGAGCTCGTCCCAGCGAATTCGAATGCAGCGGCGGCACGAGACGTGGCCGACGGTCGGGCAGACGCGGCAGTGAGCACCGCACTTGCGGCAGAACGCTGGGGCCTCGCGACGCTGGCGGCCGGCGTCGTCGACGAGTCGAACGCCCGTACCCGCTTCGTCCTCGTAGGCCGACCGGGCGCCCCACCCGCACCGACCGGGGCCGACAGGACCTCGGTGGTCCTTCGACTCGACAACGTCCCCGGTGCCTTGGTGGCTGCGCTGACCGAGTTCGCCGTCCGCGACATCGATCTGACGAGGATCGAATCTCGGCCAACGCGTGTGGAGTTGGGCACGTACCTGTTCTTCGTCGATTGTTTCGGGCACATCGCCGATGACCCCGTGGCCGAGGCACTCAAAGCTCTCTACCGGCGTTGTAAGGACGTGCGATATCTGGGTTCTTGGCCGACCGGGTCGGCCGTGGCCGGGACACCGCCGGCGACCGACGAGGCAACACGCTGGTTGAACGGACTTCTGGAGGGCATCTCGTGAACGGCCGCCTCGTCCTGCTGCGCCACGGCCAGTCCCTCGGCAACGTCGAGAAGCGCCTCGACACCCGCCCGCCTGGCGCGGCGCTCACCGATCTCGGCGTCGAACAGGCCTGCAACTTCGCACGCGAGTGGGAGCACCCCGTCGGGATGATCGTGCACTCCGTCGCACTGCGGGCGATCCAGACCGCATCGGCCATCGGAGAGCAGCTTTCGATGGAGACCCACGAGCTAGAGGGCATTCACGAAGTGCAGGCGGGCGATCTGGAGAACCGCAACGACGAAGAAGCGATCGAGGCGTTCCGGGCCATCGGCCACCGGTGGCACCACGGTGATCTCGACGCTGCGCCACCCGGCGGCGAAAGCGGCCACCAGGTGCTCGACCGGTACGTGCCCGTCCTGACGCAACTTCGGATGCGCTACCTCGACGATCGGGCGTGGACCGGCGACATCGTGGTCGTCAGCCACGGCGCCGCCATCCGGTTGGTATCGGCGGTGCTGGCAGGGGTCGACGGTGACTTTGCCCTCGAACATCACCTAGCCAACACCGAGTGCGTCGTGCTGAGCCCAATCACCGACGGGCGCTGGAGCTGCGTGCACTGGGGCTCGGCGGCGCCACCCTTCTATGCAGACGATCCCGTCCCCGACGAAGAGCTAGAGACCGCCGACCCGATGGGCTGACTGACGGCCACCGCGCAGGTGCACCCGATCGCTTCGCAATCGACGGCGAATGAGTGTGGGATGTCGGGCATTTCGCAGTCGACCTCAGTGCACTCCAGCACGAACCACGCGTGGGATATCACGGTGCCATGGCAGTGTTCAAGACCGTCGCGGCACTTCTGACAGTCATCACTCATGATTAGTTCATAGCACCGGGGGCCGACGATTGGTCGGCGGCACGCTGACCAATCGAGGATCGGCGACGCTGCGGGGGCCGTAGTTTCCTGGGCCGTGGTCAGGCCCAGCCGAGTTCGTGCAGTCGGTCGTCGTCGATGCCGAAGTGGTGCGCTATTTCGTGTATCACCGTCACCGTGACCTCCTCGACGACGTCTTCGTCCGTCTCGCAGATCTCCAATAGCGCGTCGCGGAAGACGGTGATCGTGTCCGGCAGCGATCCGGCATAGGACGAATCGCGTTCGGTGAGGGCGACGCCCTCATAGATTCCCAGCAGATCTGGTTCCTCGGGATGTCGGTCCGCGACGAGCACCACGACGTTGTCGATCGCTTCTGCCAACTTGGGCGGAATCTGGTCTAGCGCGTCTCCTACCAGCTCCTCGAACCGTTGCGGGCTCATCCGCACGGCCACGGCTGCTACTCGCCTGGCGGAGGAATCACGGGCGGCGGAGCACCTGGCGGCGGTCCCGCGGGCGGGAGGCCGCCGTCCAGCGGTGGTGGGATGTCACCGGGCGGTGCGCCGTCAGCGGGAGGCGGCGGAGCAACGGGTGATGGCCCGTTGAGGAACGTATTGCCTGGCGGTCCCGCGGGAGCGGACGTGGTCGGGCTCGTGGTGGCTTGGCCAGGGAGGTGCTGGTTCCCAGTGGGTTGGGCCGGCGCCTGGGTCTGCTGCCCCTGCTGGTTTTGTTGGAACTGCCCAGCCTGGGTCGACGTGTCCACCACCGGCGGCGGAATCGGGATGGGCGGAAGCTCGAGTCGGTCCTGTGGGATGTCGGGTGGCGGCACCGGGGGTTGTCCGTTGATGGCCAGCGGACCCTTGGCTCCATTGAGCAGCACCGACCAGCCGCCGTTGCCCAGGGTCGCCCCGATGTTGCACGACACCTGGTGGCTGCCCGCAGACCAGCTCGGCAGCGCGATCGTGCTGTAGAACAGGGTCAGCGTCGTGCTGCGCAGCTGGATCGGGGCAAGGTATGCGTCGGTCATCTTCGTGCAGGAGTCCTTGATGAAGGCGTCCTGGTCGGCATCGGCAGGCAGCGGGCCTGGGAACCTCTCACCGAGGTTGACCGTCCCGGTGATCTCCATGGCGTGCGGCGCTGCACAGTCGATCGGGATGTCGGTGGGCTGACTGGTGACGGGGTCGATGCCGATGCACGTCCCTGCTGGCCACACCTTGGATTGGTCGAGGTCGGCGATCTTGCCCTTGAACGACTGCTGCTGGTTGTTGGCTCCTGGCAGCTGCAAACCGCACAGCATCCGTCGTTCGCCGGAGTCTCGCCATGCCTTGTCTCCCGACCACAGGAGGCTGACCGTGAACTTTCCGTTCGGATCGAACTTCGCACCGAGGTGTTGGCGCGCCGCGGCCTGACACTGCTCCTGGCTGATCTGCTGGATGCGGGCCGCCGACGGTGGCGCGGCGTCGGGGCCGTACTCGCTACCGGGGAACGTCCGCATGTCGATCGACTCGGCGACCTCGAAGCGGTGTTCGTCGGCGCAGTTCACGACCTGTGCGGCGTCGGGCGTGCGCTCCGGCCAGTTCAGGCAGTCACCGCTCTTGGCGTGTTCGAAGGTGTCGTTGGTTCGCGCTCCGAGCAACGACCTTCCAGAGCCGAGTCCGAGCCCCATCGGCCCCTTGCCGTCGGGACCTGGGGGAATGGCGGTGATCAAGCCGGCGATGAGCAGGCCACCGAGGGCTGTGAGCAATAGGGCGCGGGTCGTCGAGCTGGCGTGCAGACCCCGCCACCACGGTGCCTCCGCATGGGGCGGATCGGCCTCGACGGTGAGTTCGTCCTCGCGCTCGGGTGCGTCCAACATCCGCTCTATTGTGACAGGCGCGTCGAGCGCTGTGACAAGTGATGCAGTTGTAAAGTTATGAGGTTGTGCTGTCGCACCCCGCGACTCTCGGCCGCAGAGCCCCGCAAGTAGGGTTTGCGCCGTGATCGACCTCAAGCTGCTGCGTGAAGACCCGGACCGGGTGCGTGCGTCGCAACGGGCTCGCGGTGACGACCCGGCCCTCGTCGATGCGCTGCTGGACGCCGACGCCGCGCGTCGAGCCGCGATCTCGCTCGCCGACACCTCCCGTGCCGAGCAGAAGGCGGCGAGCAAGATGGTCGGCTCGGCGTCTGCCGACGAAAGGCCAGCCCTTCTCGCGCGCGCCAAGGAGTTGGCCGACGTCGTCAAGGCCGCCGAAGTCGACCAGGTGGCCGCCGAGGCGGCGTTCGCATCTGCGCACATGGCGATCTCCAACGTCATCGTCGATGGCGTCCCTGCAGGCGGTGAGACCGACTTCGTCGTGCTGGACACCGTCGGCGAACCACCCGCGATCGACGCACCGAAGGACCACCTCGAAATCGGCGAGGCGCTCGGCATCATCGACATGGCCCGCGGTGCCAAGGTGTCGGGGTCGCGGTTCTACTTCCTCACGGGGTTCGGTGCGCTGCTACAGCTCGGGCTGATGCAGCTTGCGGTCCGGCTCGCGACCGAGAACGGCTTCACCTTGGTGATCCCGCCGGTGCTGGTCCGCCCGGAAGTCATGTCAGGCACGGGCTTTCTCGGCGCGCACGCCGACGAGATCTACCGGCTGGAGGCCGACGACTTGTTTCTCGTCGGCACCTCCGAGGTTCCGCTGGCCGGCTATCACGCCGACGAGATCATCGACCTGTCCTCGGGTCCGCGGCGTTACGCGGGCTGGTCGTCGTGCTTCCGTCGTGAGGCGGGCAGCTACGGCAAGGACACCCGCGGCATCATCCGCGTGCACCAGTTCGACAAGGTGGAGGCCTTCGTCTACTGCAAGCCGGACGAAGCCGAGGCGGAGCACCAGCGACTGCTCGGTTGGCAGCGTGAGATGCTCGCCAAGATTGAGGTGCCGTATCGCGTGATCGACGTCGCCGCAGGCGATCTCGGGTCGTCCGCGGCTCGCAAGTTCGACACCGAGGCGTGGATCCCCACACAGAACACCTACCGGGAACTCACGTCGACGTCGAACTGCACCACGTTCCAGGCGCGTCGGCTGTCCACCAGGTACCGCGACGAGAACGGCAAGCCACAGATCGCGGCCACGCTCAACGGCACGCTGGCCACCACCCGGTGGCTTGTCGCGATCCTGGAGAACCACCAGCAACCGGACGGCAGCGTGCGCGTTCCGGACGCATTGGTGCCCTACGTCGGAAGGTCGGTACTCACACCGTGACGCTCAACATGATCGAACTCGACGACGACGAGCTGCGGACCTGGTTCGGCTTCGGTGTCGCTGGCAACTTCGCGGGACATCTGGAACAGGCAGGCGAGGCGGCCGACTTCGTCAACGTCACGTCAGAAGGCACCGCACCCAAGGGGATATTTCCTTGGTACGCACCGGGATACGACAGCTTCCTCGGTGAATACCCGCTATCGCACGACGCGATCAAGTTGCCCGAGAGCGACACCCCGCTGAACTTGCAGATCGAACCCGAGGTGGCACTGGCCTGCGAGGTGCGCTGGCATGGCGACACCGTGGCGTCGTTGCGACCGTTCGCCCTCGGCGCGTTCAACGACTGCTCGATCCGGCGGCCAAACGCGCCCAAGATCAGCTACAAGAAGAACTGGGGTCCGGCTTCCAAAGGCGTTGCGGCGCAGTTCTTCGACATCGGTGACCTCACCCCGGATGGGCCGACGTCGACGCTGCGCCTGCTGTGTCACCTGCGGACGGCCGACGGCCAGGAGCATGAATACGGCGTCGACAGCCCGCTGCTCGGCTACTCGTATTACGGCGAGGTGCTGCTGGATTGGATCGTCGAGCGGCTGGCCAACCAGAAGGGTTCTCCCAATACGCCTTTGGAGGACGTCGGTGCGCTCATGGTCGCCAGCGGCAGGCCGGAGAAGCTGCTCATCGGCATCGGGGCGACGCGCTACACCGAACTCGGTGAGTCGACGTACCTTTCCGCGGGCGACCAGGCCATCGTGCGTGTCTATGACACCGAGTCCGACGCCCACTCAGAACTGCGGCAGACCGTGGAGGGCTAGCGACATGCCGGACGTCACCGTCGCCGAACTGTGGAGATTCCCAGTGAAGTCCATGGGTGGCGGACGTGTCGATTCGGTGCGCATCGACCGGCGGGGCGTGCACGCCGACAGACTCTGGGCCGTTCGCGACGTCGAGAAGGGCGTCACCGCGTCGGCGCGGCGCATCCCGGTTCTGCTCACGTGTTCGGCGCGGTATCTCACCGACCCAGGTGACGACGCAGGACCCGGCAATGTGCCAGGCGTCGTGATCACGTTTCCCGACGGGCGTGAGATCGAAAGCGACGACGCGAACGTCGACGGCGCGCTGTCCGAACTCGCAGGCCGCGAAATGCGGCTAGTAGCCCTGCCGCCGGTGGCCGACAAGAGTCAGCACCGGATGACGCGGCAAGATGCAGTCGCATACTTCGCTCCAGCTCAAGTGCGCAAGGACTTCGGCCTCGAGGACACCGAGGCACTACCAGACGTCTCGGTGTTCACGACGAAGGACGTCGTCACGCTGGCCCGTCACTCGACACCACCAGGCACGTTCGTCGACCTCAGCCCCGTCCATCTGCTCAGCACGGCAAGCCTGCGCGCGCTGTCCCCGGATGGCACTCCATACGAGGCTCGCCGATTCCGGCCGAACGTGCTGGTTGACGTGACCGACCCCGGCGCCGACTTCCCGGAGTCGGACTGGGTCGGCGGCAGGTTGGAGATCGGAGCTGCCGCATTGGACGTGGCGATCCCGACGATCCGATGCGTCGTGCCCACGCGTCCGCAGCCCGGCATCGAGCTAGATCGCGCCATCACCAAACAGCTCGCCGAGCGGACCGACCGCTTCCTCGGGGTATACGCGAACGTCGGCACGCCGGGTGTCGTGAGTGTGGGCGACGAAGTCCGCGTTCGGATTCCGGATCCGCCAGGAGTGCTGAAGCGTGCGGTTTCGACGGCAAACAAATCGGCGACCAGGCGCGTGCAACGACTGCTGGAGGCGACGGTGCTGCGCGAGCGGACCTAACGGGTTAGCCGTCGAGTAATTCGTCGAGCAGAGCGACGAACTCCTTGGGACGCAGCGGCGTGAACGCGGGGCTTGGCTTGGTGCCCGGTACGTCGAGCGTCACCAGCGTCGACTTGATTGGGCGCCACACGTCCAGGGGCAGCCAGCGTCGGAGATCGGGCCTTCCCCAGACTCGGAAGCGATTGAGCAAGAGGCCAAGGGGCTCCGTCTTGTAGCCGCGGATTTCTCGCAACGGGATGACCTTGCTGGTGCCGGAGGGAAAGTGGTAGCGCCGCAAGGTGATCGCCTGGCGGTCCAACTGAATGAGTCCGTCGTCGTAACACTGCCCAGGTGAGCTCGTCACAGCTTCGAGCTCCTCAATTCGTGTCCCTTGGAGGTCAGGCAGCGGCCGTTCTCGAGGTTCCATTGCCAGCCGTGCAGGTTGCAGGTCAGCGTGGCGCCCTCGACGACGCCGAACTTCGACAGGTCGGCCTTCAAGTGGGGGCAGCGACGCTGAATCTCCCAGCCGTCCAACGTAATCGACGCGGTGTCGTCGTGCGCCTCCGCGAACCAGCCGTCGGCGTACGCGATCCGTTCGTCGGTCAGGCACTTGAAGAACGTGTAGAGGTACTCGTTGTAGCCACCGACCCGCCACGCGCGGAACCGCGTCGACAAGAAGATGGTGTTCACCCAGTCGGGCTCGCGGTCGCGCAAGACCGTCCGCACCAGTTCGGGTGCGATCGCGAAGCCGTAGCGGAACTTCTCCTCCGGAACCGGTTCCCGCACAGCACGTTTCGGGAAGTCGATGACCACCGTTTCGCGGCCGAGGCGCAGTTCGACCGGGTAGCCGATGCCATCGCAGATCTGGTCGCTCGCCAACATGATGGGCTCGAACGCCGCCCGCAGCGGTTCTAGCAGCGAGTCACCGCTCGCAGGTGCCCACTTTGCCTTCGCGGCGGCCAGCACCGGCGCCATTCGCTGGCCATAGGCCTCGACGTAGGCGGCCTTGCCGGTGGTGAAGATCGCTTCTGCTTCGTCGTCGGACACGGGGTGGGTCAACGAGTTCAGTTCAGAACCGGTGAAATCGGCCGTAGTGCCCGGGATCATGAGAAGCCCGCGGTCGTGCCCGTTGGCCCGCATCTGGTCGAGGAACGTGACCTGGTCGGGGAAGATGTTGGCCGGGTCGCCGTGGTCGTCGTTGAGATACCGCAGTTCCGGGTCGAGGAAGCACGGCGGCCCCGCCGACGGGACTACCCACGTCGCGTCGACCTGGGCGATGTACTGCCGACAGCGGTCCATCCCGCGCTGACGCTTTTGAATCCCGAACGACTCCTTGGCGCGGGCGGGCATGTCGTACACCATCGGATACCAGATCGCTCCGGAGAACTGCAGCATGTGGACGTCGACGTGGCCGAAGTTCTCCGCGAGGACGTCGAGGTCGAGCGGCCTGGCGTCGTTCATGTTGAACGCCACTGTCTCTCCGTCGGAGACCACGAGACCCGAGTCGCCGATCGGACCGTCGGCAGGAGCGCGCAACGCGATGATCATCACGTCCAGATCGCCCTTGGGTCCGCTCACGCGATGCTTGACGGAGTTCGTGGTCTCGAAGAACTCGTGAAAGCCCAACTTCTCCAGCTCGCGCCGCAACTCCGGCACCGGAAAGTCGGGCAGCAGAACGACGGCGTCCTTGTTGACGTGGCGGCGCAGGTGCTCGGGGTCGAAGTGGTCCTTGTGCAGGTGGCTGACGTACAGGTAGTCGACGTCGCCGATGGCGTCCCAGTCGAGCTGGCTGTTGTCGGGAAACGGGAACCACGACGCGAAGTACGCAGGGTTGACCCAGGGGTCGCAGAGGATGCTGCCCGCTGTGGTGTCGATGCGGAATCCGGCGTGGCCGACGCTGGTGACCTGCACGAATGCCTCTCTATGACGATGATGCTCGCCCTGGAGTTTAGCGGGATGGACTGGCAGGGGAGCTCCAGCGGTCTCGGTAGTGGGCAATCCGGCGGCGATCTGGGGGCAAACCATGGGCGGCTAGCAACTCTGCTTCAACGCCGAGGTCGCGAGCTCGACGTGCCCGCTGCACCGGCCGCACCGCGGCGATGACGGTGCCGACATCGGGCACCTGCACGGCTGTCTCGGACGGGTCACGCTTGCGACCATTTCACCTGCCAGGCAACCGTGCGCACTACGCTGGTCGTCGTGGAACCGGTATACGGGACTGTCATACAAGCCGCCAGAATGGTGTGGCGGCTTCAGGGGCTGAAGTTCACCATCACCGGCGTCGAGAATCTGCCAGTGACCGGCGGTGCCGTGATCGCGATCAATCACACCAGCTACTTCGACTTCACGTTCGCGGGCCTACCCGCCTACAAGCAGCATCGCGGCCGCAAGGTCAGGTTCATGGCCAAGAAGGAAGTGTTCGACTCCAAGGTCACCGGTCCCATCATGCGCAGCCTGCGCCACATCCCCGTCGACCGCGACAGTGGCGGCCCGTCGTTCGACGAGGCCTGCAGAAAGCTCAAGGAGGGCGAGCTGGTCGGCGTCTATCCCGAGGCGACGATCAGCCGCAGTTTCGAGATCAAGGAGTTCAAGTCGGGCGCTGCCCGGATGGCGATCGCCGCCGACGTGCCGATCATTCCGCACATCGTCTGGGGCGCCCAACGAATCTGGACCAAGGGCCATCCACGAAAGATGTTGCGCCCTAAGGTGCCCATTGCAATCTCAGTCGGTGAGCCGATCTACCCGACGTTGCCCGCCGTCGAGTTGACCGCGTTGTTGCACTCCCGCATGCAGCATCAGCTGGAGGCGGTTCAGGACGCATACGGTCCGCACCCGGCTGGCGAGTTCTGGGTGCCACATCGGCTCGGCGGCGGTGCCCCGACGCTCGCCGAGGCGAACCGAATGGACCTCGAAGAGGCCGCCGAGAAGGCAGCGCGCCGTGCAGAACGGACGGCGCCAGACGAGCAACCTGGATAGGCCGCAGATGGCTGCACTCCGATCTCCGACTCCGTCGACTCCGCCTGGATCTCCGACTCCGTCGGAGCCTGTCTTCCGCGCCCTGGAAATCGCGGCTAGGACGGCGGTGCGGGCCACCGGCACCCAGATCACCTACCGGGGTCTGGAGAACATTCCTGCCGTCGGGGGCGCCGTCGTCGCGATCAACCACACCAGCTACATCGACTTCCTTCCTGCGGCGCTCGCCGCGATGCACCGTGGTCGGCGCATGCGCTTCATGATCAAGGCCGAGATGCAGGACGTGGCGGTCGTCGACTTCCTGATCAGGCACACCAAGACCATCCCCGTCGATCGTCGGGCAGGGGCCGACGCCTACGCGGTGGCAGTCGAGCGGCTCGAAGAGGGCGAACTGGTCGGCGTGTACCCGGAGGCGACGATCAGCCGGAGCTTCGAGTTGAAGGACTTCAAGACGGGTGCCGCCCGGATGGCGATCGACGCGCAGGTGCCGATCATCCCGCTGATCGTGTGGGGCGCCCAACGAATCTGGACGAAGGACCATCCGAGGAGATTGGGCCGCAACAAGATTCCGATCACCGTGACGGTGGGCGAGCCGTTCTGGCCGTCGGGTACGGTCGACGAAGCCATGGCGCAGTTGCGCTCGGTGATGACCGCATTGTTGACCCCCTGCCAGGATGAGTATCCGCATCCCCAGGGTGAGTACTGGGTACCGCGAAGGCTCGGTGGCAGCGCTCCGACGCTTCAGGAGGCCGTGGTGCTCGAGGACGCAGAGATTGCAGAACGAGCCCAGAAGCGCACTCAGAGGAATGACCGTTAGTGCTGCCCCTTCTGATCGCCACCGACGTTGACGGCACGCTGCTCGACGAGCACGAACGGATCACACCGCGCACCAGGGCTGCAGTACGAGCGGCCGTGGACGCAGGCGTCCAGTTCGTCCTGGCGACCGGTCGACCGCCGCGCTGGATCGCACCCGTCGTGGACGCGCTTGGCCTCACGCCGATGGCGGTCTGCGCCAATGGTGCGGTGATCTACGACTCCGCCACCGACAAGATCCTGTCTGCTCGGACGCTGTCGCCGGACGTGCTGGCCGAGCTCGCGGAGATCGCGACGCGAGTCATTCCTGGTGCTGGGCTTGCCGTCGAACGGGTCGGCCGCAGCGCGCACGACGCCGCGACGCCGCAGTTCGTCAGCTCGCCCGGCTACGAACACGCCTGGCTGAACCCAGACAACACCGAGGTGTCGGTGCAGGACCTACTGAGCGCGCCTGCGGTGAAGCTCCTCATCCGCAAGGCAGGCGCGCGAAGTGGAGACATGGCAGCGGCATTGGCAGCGCACGTCGGCATCGAGGGAGACCTGACCTACTCGACCAACAACGGGCTGATCGAGGTCGTACCGCTCGGCGTCAGCAAGGCAACCGGCGTCGAAGAGGTGGCGCAACCGCTCGGAATCGTCGCCGCCGACGTCGTCGCCTTCGGCGACATGCCGAACGACGTGCCGATGCTCCGATGGGCGGGTCTCGGCGTCGCGATGGGCAACGCACACCCCGACGCGATTGAGGCAGCCGACGAAGTCACCGCACCAAACACCGACGACGGCTTGGCAAGGGTGTTGGAACGATGGTGGCTGTAACCGCCACTAGCCCTTGTTGATCGGGCTGAACCGTTCGATCTGTACGGGTGCGTCGGTGCCAATCGACGGTGGAAGGTCCAGTGGCACGCCGTCGATGACCCTTGTCACCGTGCCCTTCTCGCGGTCGAAGTTGAGCGTGCCGTGCTGGAAGTTCTGCACGACCCACTGCGGCTCCTGGATCTCGCCGCTGGTCGGCAACCCGAGAGCACCGCGTTCGTAGCCGAGCGCCGCCCACGCACCGTAGATGGCACCGGTGACGGGTTCGGCGCCGCTTTCCGGAGACCAGTACATGGCGCCCTTGTCGAACGTGACGTAGCGGGTCGGGCCATCGCCGGAGGCCTCGGGCGACGTGGGCGCTCCCAGCGGGCTCGTCTCGGCCCCCATCGACGTCCACTTGTCGTAGATCGCGCCGCCGCGAAGCCGGTCGATCAGATCCTCGCGGGAGAGCGGGGAGTTGAAGCGTGCCGCGATGTCACGAAGCAGGTCCATCTGGGCGTACGCGGCGTTGCCTGGGCAGTCGGTGATGCCGACGTCGCGGTGGGTGAAGATCGTCGGCAACGTCGCGACGACGCCCTGCGCGAAGAACGTGTACTTGCTGCCTTCTGAGGTCAGCGCGACCGTGCCCTTGGGATCCACTGAGTCGAGACTCAGACGCCACCCCAAAAGCCTTCCGGTGGTTCGCAATTGGATGGGGGTTGGTGGGACGTTGTCGAAGTCGCCGAGCATGGCGACGCTCCACGTGTCGACGTTGAAGCCGCCGGTTGCCGCACCTTCCACGGGTCTGGTCATGCCCCCCGCCCGGCCCTCGAAGACCTGGCCGTACTTGTCGACGAGCGCGTTGTAGGCGATGTCGCACCAGCCGAGGGTGCGGGCGTGGTAGTAGAAGATCGAGCGGACGATGCCCGCGGAATCCTCGGGTGCGTAGTCGTTGCTTCCCGCGGTGTGGTGCACGACTCCTGCTCGAACACCCCTGTCGTACTGCGGAGGTCCGCACTTCGCCGACTCGTCGGCACCCCACTGAGCGCGGCTGATGATGTTGGGCGGTTGACCGGGTGCCGTCAACGCGGTGGGAGGCGTCAACTGGGTGTCTGCGGGCGCCAAGGGCGGGCTGATCAGAACGGCGTTGAAGTTCTCCCCGATGGGCAGTTCGACGTTGGCGGGGATGTATCCGAGTCCGGGCTTGGCAGCGTCGTCCCTTGGCCCGACGGTCGCCGCCGGGGCGGCTCCCCTTCCCGATGTCGCCGCCGGGGCGGCTCCCCTCGACCGATGCACCGCGATCTGAACGTCATTCGTCTTGCCGACGAAGACTGGTTCGGTACCGCGGGCGCCGCCCGGTGACTCCACCCCCACGCCTTCGAGGTTCTCCGTGTCGTACCAGGGCCCCCAGGAGCCGTCGGCCCGCTTGGCTCGTACGCGCGTCGACGTCCCCGTCAGATCCGTGGCCGTCACCGCAACCAGCGAGAAGGGCGTGTCCTGGTGGAGGTCTCGAATCGTCTCGCCTGCACCGATGCCGTCCAGCCGCCGCTCGACGATCAGTGGTGCGCTGGCCACGGCATCGTCGCGTTCCGAACCGAGGCTGGGGTCCAACGCCAACGGCACCATCACCACCGTCGCTGCCACCGCGGTGAACAGCAGCGACGGCATGGAATGACGGCACGGCACGCGCTGATGTTACGTATGAGACTGGAGTTACCAGAGTTTCGACACGGGTTCGTCGCAGAGGAATCTGCCGCGCGCAACGACACCGCAGAGCCAACTCTTGGGCTTCTGCGGTGCCGTTTCGTCGAGAGACTAGGCGGGCGGTGGTACCGCCGCTGCTGGGGCGGCGGCTGCGGCAGAGGCGTTCTGCATGGCGCCCGTGATCATCGGCATGACCATTCCCTTGAGCAGGTCGATGGCCTGGCTCGCGCCCAATGTCTGAGCGGCGCTGCTGAGATCGCCCAACAGCCCGCCGCTGCCACCTCCGCCGGTGGCGCCGGGCACTCCTAGTCCCAACGAAGGATCGCCGAGCATCGGATATCCGGAATCCAGACCGACGGGCGCGGAGATCGGCACCTCGTTGAGGCCAAGGCCGGTCGTGTTACCCACCGGCGGCAGGTTCGCCGCTGGCAGGGTGCCCAACGGGCTGGTGAGGGCCGGGTTGGTCAACCCGGGATTCGTCAAGCTGGCGTCAGTCAAACCAGGGGACGTGGCCGAGACGGGAGGAACGGTCAGGCCCGGCGCGGTGAGCCCGGGCGTGGTGACTGCGCCAGGGCTGAGCGCGGGGGTCGTGAGCCCACCGGGTGCGGTCAGGCCAGGCGAGGTCAGGCCAGGTGCGGTCAGGCCAGGTGCGGTGAGGCCTGGCGAGGTCAGGCCACCCGGCGAAGTCAATCCTCCGGGAGGCAGAAGGCCCGGCGAGGTCAGTGTCGCCGCGGACGGGGGCTGAGACCCCGTGAGGACACCCGTCGGCATCGGAGGCAGATTGACTCCGAACTGCGAAAGGCCCTGCGACAAGGCGCCGAGCAACTCGTTGGGTAGGTCGGTGACGAGGGCGGCCTGCACGAATTGGCGATGCTGCGGCGTGGCGTCCGAAGACAGCTGGGAAAGTGCGACAACTGCAACTGGACTTGCGACGGCCACGGCGGCGACTGCGCGCATGGCTGTTGAGAGCTTGCGTCGACGTCGGTTTGGCACTGAAGTCTCCTTGCGAATGTGACTGTGTATTAGTTGATGCTTCTTTTGATGACGTTGTCGATGGTACGTACGTGACTGATGAGACTGGAGTGACGATGCGGAATCGTGAGCTAATCGCGACCTGCCCGTGCGACGTGACCGACCCGCCGCGCATTCGGTCGCGGACACATCGGTCGGATACCCTTGCTGCCGATGACAGGCCACTATGACCTCCTCGTCGTCGGCTCAGGATTCTTCGGGCTGACGATCGCCGAGCGCGTGGCGACGCAACTCGACAAACGTGTTCTCGTCGTCGACCGGCGCCCACACATCGGCGGTAACGCGTACTCCGAACCGGAACCCGAAACCGGCATCGAAGTGCACAAATACGGTGCCCACCTTTTCCACACCAGCAACAAGCGGGTGTGGGACTACGTCAGGCAGTTCACCGAGTTCACCGGCTATCAGCATCGGGTGTTCGCGATGCACGAGGGTCAGGCCTACCAATTTCCGATGGGTCTTGGCCTGGTCTCGCAGTTCTTCGGCAAGTACTTCACGCCGGACGAGGCCCGTAAGCTCATCGCCGAGCAAGCGGCCGAGATCTCCACCGCCGACGCGGCGAATCTAGAGGAAAAGGCGATCTCGCTCATCGGCCGCCCGCTCTACGAGGCGTTCGTCAAGGGATACACCGCAAAGCAGTGGCAGACCGACCCGACCGAACTGCCTGCAGCCAACATCGCCAGGCTGCCGGTCCGCTACACGTTCGACAACCGCTACTTCAACGACACCTATGAGGGACTGCCCGTCGACGGGTACACGGCATGGCTAGAGAACATGGCCGCCGACGACCGCATCGAGGTCCGCCTCGACACCGACTGGTTCGACGTGCGAGACCAGCTGCGCGCCGACAACCCCGACGCTCCGGTCGTGTACACCGGCCCGCTCGATCGGTACTTCGACTACTCAGAGGGCCGATTAGGTTGGCGCACACTCGATTTCGAGCTTGAAGTGTTGAACGACCGCGGCGACTTTCAGGGCACCCCCGTGATGAACTACAACGACCTCGACGTGCCGTTCACCAGGATTCACGAGTTCCGGCACTTCCATCCCGAGCGCGACTACCCGACCGACAAGACGGTGATCATGCGAGAGTACTCGCGATTCGCCGACGACTCCGACGAGCCGTACTACCCGATCAACACCGATGCCGACCGCGCACTGCTTGCGGCGTATCGCGCTAGAGCCAAGGCCGAAACCGCATCGGCGAAGGTATTGTTCGGCGGCCGCCTAGGCACCTACCAGTACCTCGACATGCACATGGCGATAGCCAGTGCGCTCAACATGTACGACAACACGCTGGTGCCGCACCTCGTCGAGGGCGCACCGCTTGCAGACCCAGAAAGCAGCCCAGCATGAGCGACATTCCTTCAGGGGCGCTGGACGCCGGACAGACCCGCGCGGTCAGTCTGCTGTCCCGAGTGATCCTGCCCCGTCCCGGCGAGCCCCTCGACGTCCGCAAGCTCTACATCGAGGAATCCACCACCAACTCGCGTAGAGCCCACGCGCCGACGAGGACGACCCTCGAGATCGGCGCCGAGTCGGAGGTGTCGTTCGCCACCTACTTCAACGCGTTCCCCGCGAGCTACTGGCGGCGCTGGTCGATCCTGGATTCGGTCGTGCTTCGGGTCGAACTGGTTGGCACTGCGCGCGTCGACGTCTACCGCTCCAAGGCGACTGGTGCGCGAATCACCGTGGGCGGCAGCGCCGTTTCCAGCGGCGACTCGACCGAGCCCGTCGTCGCCGAGTTCGAGATCGGCCTCGACCCGTTCGAGGACGGCGGCTGGATCTGGTTCGACATCACCACCGACACCAAGGTGATCGTGCACAATGCCGGTTGGTGGGCACCGACCGCTGCGCCTGGCCGCGCTCATGTCGCCGTCGGCATCCCCACCTTCAATCGGCCGACCGACTGTGTCAACGCACTCGCGGCGCTGACGTCGGATCCGTTGGTGGACAACGTGATCAGTGCGGTCATCGTATCCGACCAGGGCACCAGCAAGGCCATGGATCATCCGGGCTTCGCCGCGGCCGCCGAAGCGCTCGGCAAGCGACTGTCGGTGCATGATCAACCCAACCTGGGCGGTTCGGGCGGCTACAGCCGAGTGATGTACGAGGCGTTGAAGAACACAGACTGCGAACAGATCCTGTTCATGGACGACGACATTCGCGTCGAGCCGGACTCGATTCTGCGGGCACTCGCGCTGAGTCGGTTTGCCAAGGTGCCCACCCTCATCGGTGGGCAGATGCTCAACCTGCAGGAGCCCTCGCACCTGCACGTCATGGGCGAGATGGTCGACGCGGCGAACTTCATGTGGAGCGGCGCGGTCAACACCGAGTACGACCACAACTTCGCCAAGTACCCGCTCAACGACGAAGAGGAATACCGCAGCCGGTTGCTGCACCGGCGCATCGACGTCGACTTCAACGGCTGGTGGATGTGCATGATCCCGCGGTCGGTCGCCGAGGAACTCGGCCAGCCGATGCCGCTTTTCATCAAATGGGATGACGTCGAGTACGGACTGCGCGCCGGTGAGCACGGTTATCCGACCGTCACGTTGCCCGGTGCTGCGATCTGGCACATGGCCTGGAGCGACAAGGACGACGCGATCGACTGGCAGGCCTACTTCCACCTGCGTAACCGACTGGTGGTCGCGGCCATGCACTGGGACGGCAACGTCCGCGGGCTGATCGGTAGCCATCTCAAGGCAACGATCAAACACCTTCTCTGCCTTGAGTATTCGACCGTCGCCATCCAAAACAAGGCGATGGACGACTTCTTGGCTGGGCCGGAACACATCTTCTCGATCCTGGAGTCGGCGCTGCCCGACGTGCGCAACATGCGCACACGCTTCCCCGACGCGGTGGTGTTGTCGAGTGCGACCGCGCTACCGACGCCATCGGACAAGAAGTGGCGCAAGAAGGTCAAGATTCCGGTGGGCCCCATGGCGATCGCGTGGCGACTGTCGCGTGGCGTCGCCCACCAGTTGTCCGAACACGATCCCGCGCATCACGAGCGTCCGCAGATCAACGTCGCGACACAGGACGCGCGGTGGTTCTCCCTCTGCAACGTCGACGGTGTCACGGTGACCACGGCCGACGGGCGTGGCGTCGTGTACCGGCAGCGGGACCGCGAGAAGATGTTCGAACTTCTCCGTGAGTCGTTGAAGCGCCAGGCGTTGCTCGCCCGTAAGTTCAACCGGATGCGCAAGGTCTATCGCGAGGCCCTGCCGGTACTCACCAGCAAGCAGAAGTGGGAGACCGTCTTGTTGCCCAGTTCTGGACCCTCGTGAATCTCGCCGTCACCGACTCGCCGCGCGGTGAGGATGCAATCCTCGTTGCCGTGCAGTCGACGATCGCGGGGCGGCCTGGTGTGTTGCCCACGGCGCGCGCCCTTTCGCAATTCGGCGAACACAGCGCTGGATGGGTGGGCGTCTCGCTGCTCGGAGCGCTCGTCTCGCGGCGGCGCAGGCGTGACTGGATCGCAGCGGGCGTAGGCGCATTCGTCGCGCACGCCGTCGCGGTCGTCATCAAGCGGATCGTCAAGCGGGAACGACCGGACCATCCGTCGATCTCGGTGAACGTCGGCACGCCGAGCAAGTTGAGCTTCCCCTCAGCCCACGCCACGTCGACGACTGCGGCCTCGATCCTGCTGGGCAGAGCCACGGGACTGCCGCTTGTGTGGCTGTTGGTTCCGCCGATGGCGTTGTCTCGCTTGGTTCTTGGTGTGCACTACCCCAGTGACGTCCTCACGGGAGTCGCGGTGGGTGCAGTGGTGGCCAAGGCGGTCGAGGCAGTTGCCGACCGCGGCGAAGGGAGAAGCTGTACAAGATGAGCGAGGAAGCGGCCCCGACCGTCGGTCCACCGAAGAACCTGTTCACCGGCATCGTCAAGGCGGTTCGCCCTCGGCAATGGGTGAAGAACCTGCTGGTCTTCGCCGCGCCATTGGCAGCACTTGGCGGTGACGTCGAGTACGACTACCGCACCGTGGTGGTGAAGGTCGGCATCGCGTTCGTGACGTTCAGTCTGGCCGCCTCGTCGATCTACCTGATCAACGACGCCCGAGACGTCGAGGCCGACCGCGAGCATCCGACCAAGAGGTTCCGCCCGATCGCCGCCGGCGTCGTCCCCGAGTGGCTCGCCTACGTCTTGGCGGTCCTGCTCGCTGCTGCGTCGCTGGCGATCTCGTGGTTCGTCACTCCCAATCTGTCGGTGGTGATGGCCATCTACATCGCCATTCAGCTGGCCTACTGCTTTGGTCTCAAACATCAAGCGGTGCTTGATATTTGCATTGTCTCCTCGGGGTTCTTGATCCGCGCGATCGCGGGTGGCGTCGCGGGCGGCATCGTCCTGTCGCAATGGTTCCTCCTCGTGATGGCCTTTGGGTCGCTGTTCATGGCTGCAGGAAAGCGTTACGCCGAACTACAGCTGGCCGAACGTACCGGCGCCAAGATCCGCAAGTCGCTAGAGAGCTACACCAGCACCTACCTTCGGTTCGTGTGGACGTTATCGGCCACCGTCATGGTGATCTGCTACGGGCTGTGGGCGTTCGAGCGGGACAGAGTGGCAGGCGGTGCCTGGTTCGCGGTGTCGATGATCCCGTTCACCATCGCGATCCTGCGTTACGCCGTCGACGTGGACGGTGGCCTCGCCGGCGAGCCCGAGGACATCGCGCTGAGCGACCGAGTGTTGCAACTCCTTGCCCTGGCGTGGATTGGGACCGTCGGTGCCGCGGCGTACTTCAGCTGACCGACTAGCTGACCGCACGATCCGGGCGGCAGCCCGTCGTCTAGCGGGCTGGCCCGCATTTCCCTACGACATCACCGCGCGAGTGAGCCTGTGGATCGGCGTCCTCGCCGTGGCTGGTTTGTTCGGGTGGGGTGCCTGGCAACGCCGCTGGATCGCCGACGATGGTCTGATCGTGCTGCGTACCGTTCGAAATCTGTTGGCGGGCAACGGGCCCGTCTTCAATCGTGGCGAGCGGATAGAGGCGAACACGTCGACCGTATGGACCTACCTGGTGACGCTCGGCGGCTGGATCGGCGGACCGGTACGGCTCGAATACGTTGCGCTCGCACTCGCCTTGACGCTCAGCGTGGCAGGCGTCGCGCTCGCGATGTTGGGCGCAGGCCGGCTCTACGCACCCGGCCTTCTCGGCAGGCGGGCGCTTCTGCTCCCCGCGGGAGCGCTGGTGTACGTCGCGATTCCGCCCGCGCGCGACTTCGCCACCTCGGGACTCGAAAACGGTTTGGTGATCGCGTATCTCGGCCTGCTGTGGTGGATGATGGTGTGCTGGTCCCAGGCCCTCGGCATGGCGAGCGATGCGACGGCGCGCAATGCCACGACCGGATTCTTCGACGGCGCGCTCGCGTTCGTTGCGGGTGCCAGCGTTCTGATCAGACCGGAGTTGGCGTTGATCGGGGGGCTCGCGCTGGTGATGATGCTCGTCGCCGCGCGCGGGTGGGGGCGACGGCTGCTGCTCGTCGTCGCAGGAGGGCTGGTGCCCGTCGGCTACGAGGTTTTCCGAATGGGCTACTACGGCTTGCTAGTGCCGGGGACTGCGTTGGCGAAGGACGCAACGGGCTCGAAGTGGCCGCAGGGTTTCGTCTATCTCGCCAACTTCAACCGGCCCTATCTGCTGTGGGTCGCAGGCGTCCTGCTCGTCGCGCTCGGCGTCGTGGTCCTTGCGGTTCGCAACAAGCCGTGGTGGACCTCGACGCAGTCTCGCCCGAACTACGGCCGTCTCGCGAGAATGGTCCAAAGCCCGCCCGCTGCAGTAGTTTTCATGCTCGTCAGCGGTTTGATACAAGGTGCGTATTGGATCCGCCAAGGCGGTGACTTCATGCACGGAAGAGTGCTGCTGACTCCAGTGTTCTGTCTGCTCGCGCCGATCGCCGTCATTCCCGTCGTCGTTCCGGATGGCGCAGCGCGCTCCCGTGAGTTCGGCTACCTTCTGGCGGGAGCCACCAGCGTGCTGTGGCTGGGCGTGGTCGGCTGGTCGCTGTGGGCGGCGAATTCACCAGGACTCGGCCCCGACGCGACTCGCGTCACGCACACCGGCATCGTCGACGAGCGTCGGTTCTACGCCCAGGCGACGGGGCACGCGCATCCGCTGACGGCCGCCGACTATCTCGACTACCCCCGCATGCGCGCCGTGCTCGCGGCCATCAACAACACTCCCGAGGGTGCACTGCTCCTGCCGTCGGGCAACTACGACCAGTGGGACGTCGTTCCCGCCATACCGGGCGCGCTGGAGTCGACCGGGGAGACCCTGGGAAGGCCGCCGAACGAGCCAGGTCCGCACACCGTGTTCTTCACCAACCTCGGGATGCTCGGGATGAACGTCGGCCTCGACGTCAGGGTGATCGATCAGATCGGCCTCGTGAATCCGTTGGCCGCACACACCGCTCGACTGGACGACGGCCGGATCGGTCACGACAAGAATCTCTTCCCGGACTGGGCGGTCGCCGAGGGGCCCTTCCTGAAGGAGTATCCGTTCATTCCGCCGTATCTGGACGAGGACTGGGTCGCACAGGCGCAGGTCGCGCTCGGATGCAAGGAGACCGACGCCATGCTCACCTCGGTCCGGGGTGAGTTGGGTCCGCGGAGGTTCCTGTCGAATTTGCTGCACGCGGCGCAGTTCACCAGGTATCGAATCGACCGCGTGCCCCTCTATGAACTGGCTCGATGTGGGCTGACGCCGCCTGTGCCCAAGATCACGCCGTATGCGGGACTCCCTGCTACGGGGCCTTGACGGGAACCTTTGTCGATTTGCCGAGGGTCCGGGTTCTCTGCTTGGGTAACGCCAGAACCATATGAAGGCGATAAGCAATCTGTTGATTGAGCGCCTGCCATGAGCTGTGCCACGGAAGCCGCCGCGTCATGCGGCCCGGACATACGAAATTGGATGGTAAGCAGCAGATGCAGACGACGTCACCTCGCGAGCGAGGAGCAAGACTGCGCCAGTTTGGACTCCTCTTCGCAGCGGTGATGCTGTTGCCGGGGCTCAGCATTCTCGGCGACGGAGTGGGTGCCACCCCGACGGCCGCGGCCTTCTCGAGAGCCGGCCTGCCCGTGGAGTATCTCGACGTGCCATCGCCGTCGATGGGCCGCAACATTCGCATCCAGTACCAAGGTGTGACGGCCCCCGCCCCAGCCCAGCCACCTCCTGCCGATCCTGCGGCCGCAACCGCGACGCCGACGACGACGCCTGCCCTCCCGACGCCTGCGGTCGACGGCACCGGACCCGCGCCAGGGCCTGCGGTCGTGCCGGTGGCCAGCAAGGCCGTCTATCTGCTCGACGGCTTGCGCGCCCAGGACGACTTCAACGGCTGGGACATCAACACGTCGGCGTTCGAGTGGTTCTATCAGTCGGGCATCGCGGTCGTGATGCCCGTAGGCGGGCAGTCCAGCTTCTACACCGACTGGTACTCGCCGTCGAACCGGAACAACCAGACCTACACCTACAAGTGGGAGACATTCCTCACCAGCGAGCTGCCGCAGTGGCTGGCCGCCAACAAGGGGGTGTCGAGGACCGGCAACGGAATCGTCGGGTTGTCGATGGCGGGCGGCGCCGGGATCATCCTTTCGGCGTATCACCCCGAGCAGTTCAGCTACGCCGCGTCGCTGTCCGGCTTCCTGAACCCGTCGACCTTGTTCATGAAGCAGGCCATCCGCTTCGCGATGATCGACGCGGGCAACTACAACGTCGACAACATGTGGGGCCTGCCGTGGAACGAGGCGTGGAAGCGCAACGACCCCGTCGAGCAGGTCGCGCGGGTCGTGGCCAACGGCACCCGACTGTGGGTGTACTGCGCGCCGGGAGGTGGCCCGCTTGACGAGAGCGTGGCACCGGATCAGCGGTTCAACGCCGACAGTCTGGAATCGCTTGCGATCGGCAGCAATAAGCGCTTCCAAGAGAAGTACGTGAAGGCTGGAGGCAGCAACGCGACGTTCGTTTTCCCTTCAGAAGGAAACCATTCTTGGGCTTACTGGGGCGCGCAATTGCAAGCCCTCAAGCCCGACTTGATCGCCACGCTCAATGGCTGAGGGGCGATCTCGGAGGTACGACTCCATAGAGAAGAACCACGCGAAGGTGTGGTTGACTACACGAGCACCCGCGTCGAGGAATCTCGTTTTCCGGGTGCGGCATACAACAGATGGGATAGGTAGCAGCATGGGTTTCGTAGGGAAGATGCGGGGAGTTTGGGCGCGCCGGTTCGCCGTCGTGGCCTTGGCGGCCGCAACGCTGCCCGGACTCATCGGCGTCGCCGGCGGTTCGGCGACAGCAGGGGCATTCTCACGGCCGGGTCTGCCGGTCGAGTACCTGATGGTTCCGTCCGCGGGCATGGGACACGACATCAAGATTCAGTTCCAGAGCGGCGGCGCGGGCTCACCGGCCGTTTACCTCCTGGATGGCCTGCGTGCGCAGGACGACTTCAACGGCTGGGACATCAACACGGCCGCCTTCGAGTGGTACTACCAGTCGGGGCTTTCGGTCGTCATGCCCGTCGGCGGCCAGTCCAGCTTCTACAGCGACTGGTACTCGCCGGCATGCGGTAAGACCGGCTGCACCACGTACAAGTGGGAGACCTTCCTGACGCAGGAACTGCCCGCTTACCTTTCCGCGAACAAGGAAGTCAAGCCGACCGGCAGTGCTGCCGTCGGTCTGTCGATGGCCGGTTCGGCCGCCTTGACCCTCGCGATCTACCACCCGGCTCAGTTCCCGTATGCGGGTTCGCTGTCTGGCTTCCTGAACCTTTCCGAGGGATGGTGGCCAGGTCTGGTCAACACCTCGATGGGTGACGCTGGCGGTTACAAGGCCAACGACATGTGGGGCAAGACCGAGGACCCGAACAGCGCGTGGAAGCGCAACGACCCGATGGTGAACATCGCCCAGCTCGTCGCCAACAACACCCGGATCTGGGTGTACTGCGGCAACGGCACTCCGAGCGGTTTGGGTGGCAACAACATCCCCGCGAAGTTCCTGGAGAGCTTGACCATCCGCACGAACCGGACGTTCCAGGAGAACTACATCGCCGCTGGCGGTCGCAACGGGGTGTTCAACTTCCCCGACGCAGGAACCCACGACTGGGGTTACTGGGGCTCGCAGCTGCAGCAGATGAAGCCGGACATCCAGCGCGTGCTGGGTGCAACGCCCACGGCGTAGCAACGTAGGACAGTGGCTGACGGCGGCGATCCCCCTGGGGCGCCGCCGTCAGTCGTTCCGAAGCAATGCGCAACGACGATGTGCTTGACTACTACGCGAGCTGTGACGGGTAACACGCAAGCGGTGAGGAAGAGGTGGAGATGAGGGTGCTCGCCAGTTTTCTGAAGGTCTCGGTGTTTCTTCGAGCGATGTGCGCGCTGACACTTGTCGCAGGGATGTGGGCGGCAGGTCCGGGCACCGCCAAGGCCGCGGCCGTCGAAAACCTCATGGTGCCCTCGGCAGCGATGGGCCGCGACATCCCCGTCACCTTCATGGCTGGCGGGCCGCACGCCGTCTTCCTCCTCGACGCCTTCAACGCGGGCCCCGACGTGAGCAACTGGGTCACCGCGGGCAACGCGATGAACACGCTCGCGGGCAAAGGCATCTCGGTTGCTGCGCCTGCGGGTGGCGCGTACAGCCTGTACACCAATTGGGAGCAGGACGGCAGCAAGCAGTGGGAGACGTTCCTATCCCAGGAACTGCCCGACTGGTTGGCAGCCAACAAGGGTCTCGCACCAGGCGGCCATGGCGTGGTGGGAGCCGCTCAGGGCGGGACCGCGGCGCTGACCCTCGCCGCATTCCATCCCGACCGCTTTCGGTATGCGGGCTCGATGTCGGGCTTCCTTACTCCCTCCGCGACGACGATGAACGGCGCAATCACCGCGGGCCTCGCGGCCGACGGTGGCGTCGACATCCGCAACATGTGGGGATTGCCACAGTTGGGCCGGTGGAAGTGGCACGATCCGGACGTTCACGTCTCGCTTCTCAACGACAACAACACTCGGCTGTGGATCTACTCTCCGGCGTCCGTGACGTGCACCGACCCAGCCGCGATGATCGGGTATTGCGATCAGGCACAGGGCAGCAACCGCGCGTTCTACCAGCACTACCGCGCGATCGGTGGGCACAACGGTCACTTCGACTTCCCGACTGGCGGGCAGCACGACTGGGGCAGCTGGGGTCCGCAGCTCGGGGCGTTGTCCGGTGACCTGGTCGCCGCCATCAAGTAGTCGCTCCGCAAAGCGTCAGGCCGGCCACCTCGGCGCAGCCGGTACCTTGGAAACGTGCAATGCGACGTGCGGCTGGTGTTGAGCCAAACTGGGTGTCAGGCGATGGGATTGGCCGCCTTGACCGCAGTTCTGGTCAGCGGCTGCGGAATGACCGACGGCGTCGCATCGACCATGAGCCTGAACACCTCCGAGGCAGCTTCCGCCGGTCCTGAGGTTCGCGGGCTCATCCAATCACCTGGCAGCCAAACGGGCCAGGACGGCGACGCGCTTCAGACCACGCCTCGGCAGCAGAGGTACCTCGATGCGCTCACACGTGCTGGCGTGAAGCCGTCGAGCGAACTGTTTGCGTTGAGCATCGGGTCCTACGTATGTCAGGCATCGGCGGCCAACCAGAGTGATCAGGCCGTGTGGGACTACGTCCTGCCGATGGTCAGAGGCGACGTGCGCGACGCCGAAACCGGCGGCGAGGCACCGCCTGTCGGTCAGGTCAACTCCGTGACGGCCGACTACATTCGCATCGCCACCGAACGACTCTGCTAGTCAGGAGAACATGGCCACCACCCGACGCCGGAAGCGGCATCGCATCCTCGCCTTGGCCGCTGCCGTCGCAGTGGCCGTGCTCGTTGGCGTCGTCGTCGTGCTGCTGTGGGTCTGGGAGCGTCAGCCCGAAAAGCCAACGGCGATCCCGCCGAGCATCGTGCCGCCCACCACCAGTTCTGCGCCCACCTCGCCGTCGAAGCCGAGGCCCGAATTCCAGGACGCCAGCTGCCCCGACGTCATGATGTTGTCGATCCCAGGGACATGGGAGTCCTCGCCACAGTTGGACCCCGCCAACCCGGTGCAGTTCCCCATTGCGCTCCTGCTGAACGTGACGAACCCGCTTCGCCAGGCATTCGGTGAGGACCGCTTGGCGGAGTACACCGTCCCGTACACGGCGCAGTTCCACAATCCCTTCTCGGCCGACGGTCAGATCTCGTACAACGACAGCCGCGCGGAGGGCACCCGCGCGTCGGTCAAGGCACTCACCGACATGAACAACCGGTGCCCACTGACGAGCTATGTCATCGTCGGCTTCTCGCAGGGCGCGGTGATCGCAGGCGACATCGCGAGCGACATCGGCAACGGCCGAGGTCCCGTCGACGCGGACCTGGTACTCGGCGTGACGTTGATCGCCGACGGCAGGCGGGAGGAGGGTGTCGGGAAGGACGTCGGCCCCAACCCCGAAGGCCAGGGGACCGAGGTCACGCTGCACGAGGTGCCGATGCTGTCGTCGCTCGGGTTGACGATGACGGGCCCACGTCCTGGCGGTTTCGGCACGCTCAACGACCGGGTCAACCAGATCTGCGGCAAGGGCGACTTGATCTGCTCAGCACCCCCGGGGGCCTTCTCGATCACCAACCTGCCAAGGACGCTGGAGATCCTCAGCGGTGCCGCCGGCGCCGGTGCGCCCGTCCACGCGCTGTACAACACACCGGAGTTTTGGGTGCTGGACGGCATGACGGCGCCGCAGTGGACGCAGGCGTGGGCGCGCGGCCTGATCGACGGTGCACCTCATCCGAAACACGGCTGATCCGATTTGGCCCGGGCCAGGTGTTCGCCTAACATTAAGAAATAACTAAGAGCGGTCGAGGGCGGCGCGACCCGAGTGGTACCAGGCGTCCCTAATCGAATGGCGGATGCTCGGTACGATCTTCGTTTGGCATTCGAATGAATGGCCGCATGTGCGGTGCTCGGGAAAACGGGCTTTGACAGGAGAGTGAAATGGCGTTCCACAACCCGTTCTTGAAGGACGGTCTCCTACGATTCCCCGACAACGGCAGTGTGGTCCGTCACGTCGAGAAGTGGGCGAAGGTGCGAGGCGACAAGCTCGCTTACCGGTTCCTCGACTTCTCCACCGAACGTGACGGTCATCCAAACGATCTGAACTGGGCCGACTTCAGCGTCCGCAACCGCGCCGTCGCGGCCCGCTTGCAACAGGTGACCGAGCCAGGAGATCGCGTCGCCATCCTCTGCCCGCAGAACCTCGAGTACATCATCGCCTTCTTCGGCACCCTCTACGCAGGCCGCATCGCCGTTCCGCTGTTCGACCCGTCCGAGCCCGGGCACGTTGGCCGTCTGCACGCCGTGCTCGACGATTGCCAGCCGACGGCGATCCTCACCACGACTGCCGCGGCCGAAGGCGTGCGAAAGTTCTTCCGCAGCAGGCCAGCCAAGGAGCGTCCACGCGTCATTGCCGTTGACGCCGTGCCCGATGACGTCGGTGCGACCTGGGTACACGTCGACGTCGACACCGAGACGATCGCCTACCTGCAGTACACCTCGGGTTCGACGCGCATCCCGACCGGTGTGCAGATCACCCACCTCAACCTGGCCACCAACGTGGTTCAGGTCATCGAGTCGTTGGACGGCGAGGAGGGCGACCGCGGCGTGACGTGGTTGCCGTTCTTCCACGACATGGGTCTGATCACCGCGCTGGTAGCGCCGATGATCGGCCATTACGTGACGTTCATGACGCCTGCCGCGTTCGTGCGTCGTCCCGGCCGCTGGATTCGCGAGATGGCCCGCAAGCCAGGCGACATCGGTGGGGTCATCTCGGTGGCGCCCAACTTCGCATTCGACCACGCGGCCGCCCGCGGCGTGCCCAAGGAGGGCGAGGAGCCGCTGGACCTGTCGAACGTCAAGGCGGTGCTGAACGGCAGCGAGCCGATCTCCGCGGCCACCGTTCGCCGGTTCAACGAGGCGTTCGGTCCCTTTGGCTTCCAAGAGAAGGCCCTCAAGCCGTCCTACGGGCTGGCCGAGGCGACGCTGTTCGTGTCGACGACGCTACCCAACGATCCGCCGAAGATCGTCAACGTCGACCGCGACGAGTTGAACAACCATCGCTTCGTCGAGGTTCCCGCGGATTCGCCGAGGGCGGTTCCGCAGGCATCGGCGGGCAAGGTCGGCATCGCCGAGTGGGCGGTCATCGTCGACGCCGAGTCCGCGTCCGAACTGCCCGACGGCCAGATCGGCGAGATCTGGATCAGCGGGCAGAACATGGGCACGGGCTACTGGAACAAGCCCGAGGAAACCATCGCGACGTTCCACAACATCCTCAAGTCCCGCACCAACCCCTCGCACGCCGAGCGCGCGCTAGAGGACGCAACCTGGGTGAACACCGGTGATTACGGCGCGTTCTACGACGGCGACCTCTACATCACGGGCCGCGTCAAGGATCTCGTCATCATCGACGGCCGCAACCACTACCCGCAGGACCTGGAGTACTCCGCCCAGGAGGCGAGCCGTGCGCTGCGGACCGGCTTCGTCGCGGCCTTCTCCGTGCCTGCCAACCAGTTGCCCGACGAGGTATTCGACAACGCGCACGCTGGGCTCAAGCGCGATCCGGAGGACAGTAGCGAGCAGTTGGTCATCGTCGCCGAGCGTGCCCCTGGCGCCAACAAGATGGACCTCTCACCCGTGGTCGACGACATTCGCGCTGCGATCGCCGTGCGTCACGGGGTGACCGTCCGCGACGTCTTGCTCACCCCTGCGGGTGCCATCCCCAGGACGTCGAGCGGCAAGATCGGCCGACGCGCGTGCCGGGCCGCCTACCTCGACGGCAGCCTTCGCAGTGGGAAGGTTGCCAACGCCTTCCCCGATCAGACCGACTGACGGTGAGACAACGTGGCTGACACAGACGACACCTCGCGGCCCGCCGCGGAAGACAACACCCCCGCCGTGCCCCCTCGCACCGACATGACAGTCGCCGAGTTGCGAGAGTGGCTGCGCAAGTGGATCGGCAATGCCACCGGCCAGTCGCCGGATGCCATCGACGAATCAGTGCCGATGGTCGAGCTCGGACTCTCGTCGCGCGACGCCGTGGCGATGGCCAGTGACATCGAGGACCTGACCGGCGTCACGCTCACGGCCACCGTCGCCTTCCGGCACCCGACGATCGAGGCGCTCGCCACCGTGATCGTCGAGGGCGAGCCCGAAGACAATGAAGCCAACGACTTCGACGAGGACTGGTCGCGGTCCGACGACGTCGACGACATCGCGATCGTCGGCATCGGCACTCGCTTCCCAGGCGATCTCAATACGCCCGACGAGATGTGGCAGGCGCTGCTGGAGGGCAAGGACTCCAGTTCGGACCTACCGGAGGGGCGCTGGGAGGAGTTCCTGGTCGAGCCGCGGATCGCCGAGCGGGTGGCCAAGGCGCATACCCGGGGCGGCTACCTGTCGGACATCAAGGGTTTCGACTCCGAGTTCTTCGCGTTGTCGAAGATGGAGGCCGACAACGTCGATCCGCAGCAGCGGATGGCCCTGGAACTCACCTGGGAAGCCTTGGAGCACGCAAGGATTCCGGCGTCGAGCCTGCGCGGCGAGAGTGTCGGCGTCTACGTCGGTAGCTCGAACAACGACTACACGTTTCTGAGCATCGCCGATCCCAACGCGGCCCATCCGTATGCCATCACCGGCACCGCCAGCTCGATCATCGCCAACCGAGTGTCGTACTTCTACGACTTCCGCGGGCCGTCGATGTCGATCGACACGGCGTGCTCCTCGTCGTTGGTGGCCGTGCACGAGGGCGTCAAGGCGCTGCGCGCCGGCGACGTCGACGTGGTGCTCGCGGGTGGCGTCAACGCGATGATCACCCCGATGGTGACCCTGGGCTTCGACGAGGTCGGCGGGGTGCTGGCGCCAGACGGTCGGTGCAAGTCGTTCTCGCAGGACGCCAACGGCTACGCTCGCTCCGAGGGCGGCGGCATGATGGTGCTCAAGCGCGTTGCCGACGCCCGCCGCGACGGCGACGAGATCATCGCCGTGATCGCGGGCAGTGCGGTCAACCACGACGGTCGATCCAACGGACTCTTGGCCCCCAACCCGGACGCCCAGGCCGACGTGCTGCGCAAGGCCTACAAGGACGCCGGCATCGACCCGCGGACCGTCGACTACGTCGAGGCGCACGGCACCGGCACGATCCTCGGTGATCCGATCGAGGCCGACGCGCTGGGACGCGTGGTCGGCAAGGGTCGCGCCGCAGACAAGCCCGCTCTGCTCGGTGCGGTGAAATCCAATGTGGGACACCTGGAGTCGGCCGCAGGCGCGGCCAGCCTCGCCAAGATGGCACTGTCGCTCCAGCACGACAAGCTGCCGCCGTCGATCAACTACGCAGGGCCCAATCCGTACATCGACTTCGAGAAGATCCGGCTGCGGGTCAACGACACGGTCAGCGACTGGCCCCGCTACAGCGGCCACGCGATCGCTGGCGTGTCCGGCTTCGGCTTCGGCGGCGCCAACGCGCACCTGGTCCTGCGAGAGGTGCTCCCGTCAGATCTCGTCGAACCCGAGCCCAAAGCCGAAGTCGCAGAAGAGAAGTCGGCATCCGATACCAACGCGGTCTACGTCGGCGGCGTGCGGATGGACGAGTACGGCGAGTTCATCGACGACGACTCCTCGGCCGATGACTACGGCGACCCGGTCTTCGCCGAGACGACCTACGACGACCAGCACGAACTACCCGGCCTGACCGACGAGGCGCTTCGCCTGCTGGAGGTGGCCCGCGAGGAGTTGGCCGCCGAAGCCGATGCAGCCGAAGAACCCGCGAAACCACTAGTGCCATTGGCGGTTTCGGGATTCCTCACCTCGCGCAAGCGAGCCACCGCAGCCGAGCTCGCCGACTGGATCGAGAGCCCGGACGGTCAGGCCGCGTCGCTGGAGTCGATCGGCCGCGCACTCTCGAAGCGCAATCACGGACGCTCGCGCGCCGTGATTCTCGCCCACGATCACGAAGAAGCGGTCAAGGGCCTGCGGGCGCTTGCCGACGGCAAGCAGAGCCCGCTGGTGCTGGCTGCCGACGGACCCGTCACGAACGGACCCGTGTGGGTGCTGGCCGGATTCGGCGCGCAGCATCGGAAGATGGGCAAGAACCTGTACCTGCGCGACGAGATCTTCGCGGAGTGGATCAACAAGGTCGACGCGCTGATCCAGGACGAGCTCGGGTACTCGATCGTCGAGCTGATCCTCGACGACGAGCAGGACTACGGCATCGAGACCACGCAGACCGTCATCTTCGCGATCCAGGTGGCCCTCGGCGAGACGCTGAAGGCTCACGGTGCGAAACCCGGTGCGCTGGTTGGTCAGTCGTTGGGGGAGGCGGCCGCGGCGTACTTCTCGGGAGGGCTTTCACTCGCCGACGCCACGCGCACGATCTGTTCGCGCGCCCACCTCATGGGCGAGGGCGAGGCGATGCTGTTCGGCGAGTACATCCGCCTGATGGCGCTCGTCGAGTACTCCGCCGACGAGATCAAGACGGTCTTCTCCGACTACCCCGACCTCGAGGTCTGCGTGTACGCGGCGCCGACGCAGACGGTCATCGGTGGGCCACCGGAGCAGGTCGACGCGATCATCGCCAGGGCCGAGGCCGAGGGCAAGTTCGCCCGCAAGTTCCAGACCAAGGGTGCCAGCCACACCCAGCAGATGGCCCCGCTGCTGGGCGAACTCGCCGCCGAGATCCAGGGCATCGAACCGCATCCGCTGCACACGGCGTACTACTCGACCGTGCACGAGGGACAGTTGGTTCGTGCGGGCGCCGAGCCGATCCACGACGTGGAGTACTGGAAGAAGGGCCTGCGCCACAGCGTGTACTTCACGCACGGCATCCGCAACGCGGTCGACAACGGCCACACCACATTCCTGGAGCTGGCGCCAAATCCCGTGGCGCTCATGCAGGTTGGGCTGACGACTGCCTCAGCCGGTTTGCACGACGGGCAGCTCATCCCCACGCTGGCGCGCAAGCAGGACGAAGTCGACTCGATGACGAGCGCCATGGCGCAGCTGTTCGTCCACGGCCACGACCTGGACTTCCGCACGCTCTTCACGCCTGGCGTCGGTGCGGCGGATCACGCCGACATCCCGCCGACCCGGTTCAAGCGCAAGCCGCACTGGCTCGACGTCCGGTTCTCGGCCGACGGGTCGGGGATCATCCCCGGCGGTCACGTCGCCATGCCCGACGGCAGACACGTCTGGGAGTACGCGCCGCGCGGCGAGACGGATCTGGCCACACTGGTGAAAGCCGCTGCCGCACAGGTTCTTCCGGATGCCACGCTGACCGCCTACGAGCAGCGAGCGCTCCCCGCCGCCGACGCGCGGCTGGTGACGACGCTGACTCGACACCCCGGAGGCGCGTCGGTGCAGGTGCACGCCCGCTCCGACATCGGTGGAGCCGAGTCTTCCTTTACCTTGGTCTACGACGCCATCGTGAGTCGTGGCGGTCAGGCTGCAGCGTTGCCGACGGCAATCGGATCGGGCACGGCGATCAATGGCGCCGTGGCGGCGCCCGTCGCCGCGCCCGAACCCGAGGATGACGCCGCGATTCTGCGGGACAACCTCACTGCCGGTGCGGGTCTCGCCGCTGGCTTCGCGAAGTGGTCGCCGGAGTCGGGCGAGCCGATCTCTGCGCGACTCGGCACGATCGTCGGCAGCGCAATGGGTTACGAGCCGGAGGACCTCCCGTGGGAGGTGCCGCTCATCGAGTTGGGCCTCGACTCGTTGATGGCCGTGCGGATCAAGAACCGCGTCGAGTACGACTTCGACCTTCCGCCAATCCAACTCACTGCCGTGCGGGACGCCAACCTGTACGCCGTCGAGAAGCTCATCGAGTACGCGATCGAACATCGCGACGAGGTCGAGCAGCTCGCCGAGGTGCAGAAGACGCAGACCGACGAGGAGATCGCCGCGGCCCAGGCCGAATTGATGGGCGGCGCAACGACGGTGGCCGAACTGGAGGAGATGCTGGCGAGCAAGGCCGCCGAGGCCGAAGCACCCGCGGCAGAACCGTCGACCCCACCACCGCCACCACCACCGCCGTCGGATCCGTCCGGCCCCAAGCCGACCGCTGCGGGTGCGGCAGCCGCCGTGCTCAACCAGCAGGCGGTCGCCGACGCGCTCAATTCCGACGTGCCGCCGCGCGATGCCGCCGAGCGCGTCACCTTCGCGACGTGGGCGATCGTCACGACGAAGTCACCGGGCGGCATCTTCAACTCGCTGCCCGCGCTGGACGACGCGTCGGCGGAGAAGATGGCGCAACGGCTTTCGGAGCGGGCCGAGGGCACCATCACCGCCGAGGACGTCAAGAGCGCCAAGACCATCGAGGAGCTGGCCACCAAGGTGCGCGAGTTCCTCGAGGCCGGTGAGCTCGACGGCTTCGTGCGGACGATCCGTGCCGCGGAATCGGATGACCAGGTCCCGGTCTACGTGTTTCACGCCGCAGGCGGTTCGACGGTCGTCTACGAGCCTCTGCTGAAGCGCCTCCCCGCAGGCACTCCGATGCTCGGGCTGGAACGCGTCGAGGGCTCCATCGAGGAGCGAGCCACCGAGTACGTGCCCAAGCTGCTCGAGTTGAACGGCTGGACGGATGGGGCTTCGGGGAATGGGCGGGGCAAGCCGTTCATCCTCGCAGGCTGGTCGTTGGGTGGTGCGTTGGCCTACGCATGCGCGATCGGGCTCAAGCAGGCGGGCGCCGACGTTCCGTTCGTCGGCCTCATCGACTGCGTCAGGCCCGGCGAACCGATCCTCCACACCAAGGAGGAGACCAGGAAGCGCTGGGATCGCTACGCGAAGTTCGCGGAGAAGACGTTCAACGTCCAAATCCCCGAGATCCCGTACGAGCACTTGGAGACCCTCGACGACGCAGGGCAGGTGCAGTTCGTCCTCGACATGGTCAGCCAGAGCGGCGTGCAGATCCCCGGCGGCATCGTCGAGCACCAGCGGACGTCGTACCTGGACAACAGGGCGCTGGACACCGTCGACATCAAGCCGTACGACGGCCACGTGGTCCTCTACATGGCCGATCGGTACCACGACGACGCCATCACGTTCGAACCCGCATACGCGACGCGCAAGCCGGACGGCGGCTGGGGCGAGTTCGCAGCGGATCTCGAAGTGGTGCCCATCGGGGGTGAGCACATACAGGCGATCGACGAGCCGTACATTGCGAAGGTCGGCGCACACATGAGCGAGGCGATCAACCGGATAGAGGGTGACAAGTGACCGCGCACACCACGGCCGAGAAGCTCGCCGAACTCCGCGAGAAGCTGGAGCTGGCCAAGGACCCTGGAGACGAGAAGGCCAGAGCCCGTCGCGACAAGAAGGGCATCCCCAGTGCGCGTTCGCGCATCCAGTCGTTGCTCGACCCCGGCAGCTTCTTCGAGGTCGGTGCACTGGCAAAGACGCCGGGAGATCCCAACGCCTTCTTCGGCGACGGCGTGGTCACCGGCCACGGCAGGATCGACGGCCGCCCAGTCGCGGTCTTCTCTCACGACCAGACGGTGTTCCAGGGCTCCGTCGGGGAGATGTTCGGCCGCAAGGTGGCCAAGCTGATGGAGTGGTGTGCCATGGTCGGCTGCCCGATCATCGGCATCAACGACTCCGGGGGCGCCCGAATCCAGGACGCCGCAACGTCACTCGCGTGGTACGCGGAGCTGGGCCGTAGGCACGAGCTGTTGCGCGGGCTGGTTCCGGAGATCTCGTTGATCTTCGGCAAGTGCGCGGGCGGTGCGGTGTACTCGCCCATCCAGACCGATCTGGTCGTCGCCGTGCGTGATCAGGGCTACATGTTCGTCACCGGACCCGACGTCATCAAGGACGTCACGGGCGAGGAGGTCTCACTCGACGAGCTCGGTGGCGCCGATGCGCAAGCTAGGTACGGCAACATCCACCAGGTGGTCACCTCGGAAGAGGAAGCTTTCCAATACGTCCGCGACTACCTGAGTTTCTTGCCCTCAAACACCTTTGACGATGCGCCGATCGTCAACCCAGGGTTGGAGCCCGAAATCACGGCTCACGACCTGGAACTCGACACGATCGTGCCCGACGCCGACAACACCGGCTACGACATGCAAGAGATTCTGCTGCGGATCTTCGACGACGGCGACGTATTCGAGGTGGCCTCGAATGCCGGTCAGGCGATCATCACGGCGTTCGCCAGGGTCGACGGTCGCCCAGTCGGGGTGATTGCGAGCCAGCCCATGTACAACGCGGGTGCCATCGACAACGAGGAATCCGACAAGGCCGCGAGGTTCATCCGGTTCTGCGACTCGTTCAACACGCCGCTGGTGTTCGTCGTCGACACCCCAGGCTTCATGCCAGGCGTCGGGCCCGAGAAGGGCGGAATCATCAAGCGCGGCGGCCGATTCCTCAACGCCGTCGTCGAGGCCGACGTGCCCAAGGTGACGATCACGGTGCGCAAGTCCTACGGCGGCGCGTACGCCGTGATGGGGTCCAAGCAGCTCACCGCTGACCTGAACTTCGCATGGCCGACTGCGCGCATCGCGGTGATCGGCGCCGACGGCGCTGCGCAGCTACTGGTCAAGCGTTTCCCCGATCCGAACGCGCCAGAAGTGCAGAAGATCAAGGCCGACTTCATCGAGGGCTACAACCTCAACCTCGCGACGCCGTGGATTGCCGCGGAGCGCGGCTACATCGACGGTGTCATCGAGCCGCACCAGACCCGATTGCTGCTCCGCAGCGCGATGCGGCTGCTGCGGGACAAGCAGATCACGCGCGTGCAGCGCAAGAAGGGCCTGACCCCGATCTAGATCGGATCGAGCGCCAGCCAGTCGTCGACCTCGAAACGGTCTCCGCGGGCCACGACCGTCGCGCCCCCGTGCCCGGGATAGTGCGCGGGAATCACGGCGGCGTGGGCTCGCGACGCCTCGGTGAAGATGCGTTTGCGGGTCACAACGGCGGCCGCGGGGTCGGCGTCGAATCCGCACGCGTCGTCCGGCCGGGGAATTTGAATCGGGCAGTGGGTGAGATCGCCGACGAACACGGCAGGCTTGCCCGCGTCCAGCCACAGCACGGAGGACCCGGGGGTGTGTCCGGGGGCTGGGCGAAGTCGCAGCGATTCGCTGAGTTGGAAGTCGTCGGACCACAGCTCGATCTGTTCCTCGACGGGTGTCACGCTGTCGTCGAACACGATCCGCACGCCCTCGCTGGTGCCGGCACCAGCGGGGCCGAAGTAGCGATAGTCGGCCTCGTTGATTAGATAGCGAGCATTCGGGAACGTCGGCACCCATTGTCCGTCGACTAGATGGGTGTTCCAGCCCACGTGGTCGGTGTGCAGATGCGTATTGATAACGACGTCAACGTTTTTCGGGTCGACCTCAGCGTCTTCGAGTGCTTGCAGAAAGCCCGTGTTGAGCATGCTGAGTCCCGGCATGTGAGGACGCTCGCGGTCGTTGCCCACGCCGGTGTCGACGAGCACGGTCAATCCGTCGACGTCGATCACCCATGTCTGCATGGCGACGCGCCAGAGGTCGGTGTCTGGGTCGAAGAACGTCGGCACCATGAGGTCGGCGTTGTCGCGCCAAGCCTCCGCGGGTGTCTGGCCGAAGAGCGTCGTCGGGATCTGCCACTGCCACTCGAGTACGCGGCTCAGAACTGCGTTGCCAAGCCGAATGCGGTCAGCCATGGCTCGACCGTAGATGACGGGGTTCGCCGAACGCACGCATGTCGTACGCAAACGTCGAGAGCGGCTGTAAACAAGCGTGCGCTCGGCGATGGCCTAGCGCTACGGCTTGATCCTGATGTGGCCGGGAGTCCACAGCCCGCTGCGGGTGGCGGTGCCGAGATCCAGCGGGGCCGGCTGTGCGGGCACTATCGTGTCGAACCTGCGCAGTGAACCCCAGTCGCGGCCCCAGTCATGCGACAGATAGCTCGACATGACCTTCTGCCGCAATAGCAGGTCGGTGATGCCGAGCAGGCCGCCGTTGAGGCCGTCCTCCCACGTGTCGGTGTCGAGTCGTTTCGCGTTGTAGTCGGGCGTGATCCTGTATCTGGGTACTTCGGTCACCCCGTTCGTGTGCAGCATCGGCTGCTGGCACGGGAACGCGAGCCCGACGGCCCAGTCCATCAATATCGGCTGCTCCGAACCCAGGTATTCCTGCACCGTGCGCAGTTCGGGCACGCGCGGGGGGGTGACGGCAATCCAGTCGCCAGGCGTCAGCGAGAGGTCCTCCGCGACGACCCGCACCGCGCTGGCATCGGCGGGGATCTGCGCGCGGTCGAACCGGAGATTGCGCCACGACGGAATGGGCCCGAGGTCGTACGGTTCGACGCGGCCAGCCGGTGCAAAGCCGCCGTCTGGCCCTTGGCGGCCGTACTCGAGTGCGACGGTCTGTCCCTCGGTGTGCCCGTTGAACACGCTGTTGCCGGTGATGGAGCCCGCGGCCGTGATCACCACGAGGGGATGGGCGTCGTCGCGTGGCGGCAGCTGGTACCACGCCGACGTCAGCTTGCTCTGCTGTTGCGCCGGCCCGAGCACGTACGTACCCGCCACCGGCACCTGCGCCGGGTCGAGTCCGTATGGCAGCGGCACCGTCGAACCGTTGATGCCCGGGGTGGTCAGTTTGATCGGGCCGTACCAGTCATAGTCCGAGCCCGACTTCGGCAGCGGCTCCCGTAGCGACTGGGCAACGATGTGGTCTGGTACGCCGTTGGGCGTGAAGCCGACGGGCCCGACGCCACCGAGCGGGCCGAGCGGGCCGTAGTTGCCGGGCACCGGGGTCAGGAACCCGTCGTTGCTGTCCGGTTCGACGAGCACGTCGTCGGCAAGGCCGCAGCCGCCTCCGAACGCGGCGAGGTTCGACGAGGCGTTGGAGTAGGTGCCCCACTGCCGCACCACGCCCACCGCCATCGAGCCGACGAACACCACCACCATCAGCCCGGCCACCACCGGGATCGGGGCGGCAGTGACGAGCCGTACCGCGCGGTTATCCCCGCGACCCCCCGCGAAGTGCAGCCAGAATGCCCACAGGGCCATGACGCCGAAGAGCGCGAAGAAGATGGTGCTGATGGTGAGGCCGCCGATCTTCGGCATCGCGTTGTTGAACGGCACCCCAAAGCTCGACACGTACCACCACCCGTTGGTGGTGGAGAAGCACAGCGCCAGGAGGAACATCACGACTGCTGCGAAGGCCATCCGGTTTCGTGGCGAACGCAGCACCGCGCGCGACACCAAAACCGTTGCGACAGCGGCCATCGCCGCGCCGACCGCCGCGAACAGGCCAAAGTGGTGCACCCACTTCGTCGGCGTGAACATCAGGAAGAACACCGTGCCGAAGATGATGCCCATCAGCCGCCACACCGGCCCACGGGCGACGCCGGGAACTCGCCCGCGACGCAACATGATGAACATCGACGCGAACAGGCTCACCGCGGTGATGAAGAAGCCGAAGCGCCGAGAAAGCGATCCGTCGACCGTCGGCAGGATGAGGTAGTAGTACCGCAGATTCTCGGTCCACCACTGCTGGCTCGGACCGATCGCGGTGCGAATCTTGGTGGCCTCCAACACCGTTGCCAGCGTCTGGTCGGCGAACACCACGGTCAGGATGACGGTGCCCGCGGCGAGCAGCGGCAGCAGCAGCGGCCACAGCCCGACGGCGCGACGCCTGCGCACCAGGATGGCGAGAATCGGCCGGCCGCCCGCAAGCAGTGCTGCCACGGCGATCAGACCGGTCGGCTGGATGCCGAGCGTGAACGCGGCTGCGGTGATCGCCAACGCGGCGGGCGTGAGTCTGCCCGAGATGATGGCGCGTTCGATCAACACGTACGTGATGAGTGCGCCCGTCGCGATCTGACCCTCGGGACGCAGGCCGTTGTTGAACGGCATCCAAGCGGCGAGAAGCACCAGCCCTGCCGCCCACAGCGCCGGTCTGCTCGCGACAACGGCGGGACCGAGCCTTGGCAGCACCTCACGCGACAGCAGCAGCCAACACACCAACGCGCACACCAGGTCTGGCAGGCGCATCCAGATGCTGGCGTCACTGACGTGGGTCATGAGCGCCAGCAGGTTGTAGAACCAACCGAACGGGTCCTCTGGGCTGCCGAACCAGCGGAAGTAGTTCGACATGTAGCCGGCCCGGTCGGCGACGCGGGCCATCTGCAGGATGTACCCGTCGTCGCTGGAGTTGGCGCCGATGACGTGCCATACGAGGAACGAGCCCACGACGACGACGTCGACTGCGGTGAACGTGCGCCATCGGGTCGGAATCAGTCGCTGCATGCGGCGACCGTCGAGTTGATCGAGTCGCCAGAGGGCGAAGATCGCGACGATGGTGGCGACGATCGCCAGCAGCATCGCGGCGAGCTTGAGCGGCGTCGGCGAGCTGCTGAATCGGGTGTCGATGGTCGCCGACAGTGAAAGGCCTTGCGGCGCTGGGCCGGTCAGGCCGGTGAAGACGCCGACGATCGCTGGCTTCAGGTTGGGGTCGGGGAAGCCGGTGCGCAATTCCTTGCCGTCGGTTCCCGTGAGTCCGACGAACGTCGCAAACGTACCCGTGTTGTCGGAGGTGACCTCGATGCGCGAACAGCCAGGGGCGCCTGCGGTTCCGACCACCTTCGCGCGCGGTGCGGTGCCAACGACGACGTTGCGGTCGGTGACGTCGACGCGGTCGGCCGTGACGGTCACGAACAAGCCGTTGAGCGTGGCCTGCTTGGCGTCGGCAGGGGCGGTGCCGAGGATCACGCCGCCCGCAGGAGGCATCGACCGCACGACGTCGCACGGCACGGTGACAGAGACGTCGACGGGGCTCAGGGAGATGAGCGGGGCGGTGACGTTGTTCATCTGACCGTTCTGCGGCCAGTTGAGCGTCGCCGTCGTCTGCACCACGGGCAGCAGCGGGGTGAGCACCGACAGTACGAAGCCGACGAGGCCGGCGACGATCGCGATCCAGCGCAGAGTCTTCAGGTTCTTCATGGCTGTGGCGCCCCCAGGGGCAACGCACGGATCGGCCCGCGACGCGTCCACCCGAACACGGTCTCCGCGCCCTGGTCGACGACGGCATTCGGGGCTTCGGCGGCAGGGACCACGCGCTCGTAGCGTTCGATCGAACCCCAGTCGCGATACCAGTCGTTGCGCAGGTAGGTCGGGATCGACGCCGTCCGCAGCAGCGCCTGGATGAAGAGGAAGGTGCCACCGTCGTCGGCGGACTGCCACTGGTTGGACGAAACCACCACCTGCTTGTAGTTCGGCAGGATGCGGTACTCCGGCAACTCGGCAATCCCGAGGTGCTCGGAGAACGGGCGCTGACACGGGAAGTTCGCGGCGGTGGCGATGTCCATCAGGACCGGGGTCTGCGACCCGAGCAACTGCTGCGCGGTCTCCAACACGGGGACGCGCGGCGGCGTGAAGCCAAACCACTGGTCGTCGGACAGGTTGGGGTCGTAGGCGACGATGCGCGCGACGTTGGCCTCGGGCGGTGCCCAGGCAAGTGGGAAGCGCAGGTTGCGCCACGCACGCTGCGGAGTGTCGACGGCGTCGATGGGCTGTACTTCGGCAAGCGGGCTGTACGTACCGTCCGGCCGCTGCACCCCCCACTGCAACTTCAGGGACTGTCCGTAGAGGAAGCCGCCCTCCTCGTCGTTGGACCAGATCGCGCCCGCTGCGGCGACCGTCACCAGCGGCCGGTCAGGAGTTCGTGCGGGCAGCGCGTACCACGCCGACGTGGCCTTCGCCGCAACCGCGTTCTCCTTGTAGCTGCCCATCACGGGAGTGGTTGCGGGGTCGAGGCCGAACGGCAGGTACACGTTCGATCCGTTGACGCCGACGGGCCCGTACCCACCGCCTGTGCCTGCGGAGAACCCGATGCCGACGTTCGGCTTGTTCGGCGAGCCGTCGGAGTTCACCGTCCCGGGGTTGGCGGTCACGGGTTCCGGTGGCTCCAGCGAGTCCGCCACCCCATTTGGCGTGAAGCCGACGGGATCGACTCCGCCGAGCGGGCCGTACTTTCCGAACGGTTGACCTGGAACCGGTTGCAGGAGGCCAACATTGGTGTCGGGTTCAGCCAGCACGTCGTCGGCCATGGCGCAACCCCCGGTGAGCGCTTCGACGTTGGCCTTCGCAGTGGTGTAGGCGGGATAGCGGAACGCGGCGCCCTTGGCCATCGAGGCCACTTCGAGGATCACCATGATGGTGGCGACGACGAGCAGCGGCGTCGACGCGAGTACGCGGTTGCGCCTCGTATTGGCCACCTCAGTGTGCCCGGCGTAGTCCAACCGGAAGTGCAGCCAGCCCGCGAGCAAGCCGGTGGCAATCGCGAGCACTAGGAAGATCGTGGTCACGGGGATGCCTGCGATCACGGGCTGCTTGTCGAACCACGGCACGCCGTAGTTCGCGACGTAGAACCAGCCGTTGATGCCCGAGGTCGCCCACGCGAGGACGAAGAGCAGCGCGGTGACGTACAGCGCGAGGTTGCGTCGGCTGTGCAGGCCGACGCGGGAGAACGCGAACGCGGTGACGGCAGCCAGGGCGCCGGTCAGCCCCGCGAATGCGCCGAACTGAACGGCCCACTTGGTTGGCGTGAACGTCAGGAGCAGCAGCCCGACGGCGGTCGTGCCGATGAGGCGCCACAGCGGGGGCCTGACGATGCCTGGCAGGGTGCCGCGACGCAGGAGCACCGCGAGCATGCCGAAGAGGCAGAGCAGGAGCACCAGCACCGCGAAGCGTCGGGTCAGCGAGCCGTCGACGCTGTCCTCGACGGTCAGGAAGTAGTAACGGAGGAAGTCCTGGTACCAGGAGATGGTCGGGCCGACGGTGTACTTGATGCGAGCCGCCTCGGCGACGGTCGCAAGCGTCTGGTCTCGGAAGACGATCACGAACAGCAGAGAGGCCGACGCCGCGAGGGTGGCGATCGGCGCGAGGTATCCGTAGGTGTCGCGCTTGGCGCGGATCGTCTGGACGACGGCCCTCGCGCCGACGAGCAGGGGGGCCATCGCGATCAGGCCTTGAGGGGCGAGGGTGACGGTGAACGTCGCCGCGACGATCGCCGCCGCGGCAGGCCACAGGCGGCGCGCGCCGATGGCGTACTCGACGAGAACCCAGATGAGCACGACGCCGAACGCGATGATCGGTTCGGGCCGCAGCCCGTTGTTGAACGGCAGCCAGCTGGCGAGGAACACCGCGCCAGCCGTCCACACCGTGACCCTGTTGAGGGCGAGCCGTCTGCCCAGCCGCGGAATCACCCAGCGGCTCAATAGCAGCCACGTCGCGATGCCTGCGACCGTCGCGGGCAGACGCATCCACACGCCCGCCGCACTGACCGCGCTCAGGTGGGCGAGCACGGACTGGTACCAGTCGAAGGGGGCTTCCGCCGCGCCGAAGTATCGGTAGTAGTTGGCGACGTAGCCCGCCTGACCCGAGACCCGCGCGATGGTCAGGTTGTAACCGTCGTCCGACGACGTCGCGCCGATCACGTGCCACAGCAGCAGGGTGCCGACGACCGTGCCGTCGGCCAGCCACGTCGCGAGCCCCACCTGCCAGAACCGCCGCCACCGTCCGATGTCGCCGCCGAGGCGGCTCCGGGCACCCCTCACCCGTCGACTGCCGCGCCGATCGAGCATCGCCAGCGCCACCACCGATGCCAGGGTGGCGAGCACTCCCAGCGTCATCAACGCCGTCTTGAGCGCCGTCGGTTCGGTGATGAAGCGGGTGTCGACGTCGATCCTCGCCCCGAGCCTCGGCTGTGCGCCGACCTTCAGATCCGTGAAGACGCCTGCGACCTGAGGCTTCTTCTCGACCGGCAGGGTGCCCGACGCGCCAGCGATGCCGACGAAGTCGGCGCCGACGCCTCCGACGTTGGCCCACAGGTGAAGCGTGCTGCAGGCGCCCGAGTCGACGGCCGCGCGTGGCGCGACCGTGGCCACCGAGTCACGGAACGCGACGACGACCGTGTCGGCGTTGGCCTGGACGAACAGGCCGTTGCGCGTGGCATCGATGCCGCCGATGGGAATGGTCGAGAACACCACGCCGCCTGCCTTCGGCAGGCTCGCAACGGCCTTGCAAGGGATGGACGCGTCCAGCGCTAGCGGTGCACCCGATACGAGCGGGGCGGTGACGTCGGTGACCATGCCGTTGGCGGCGGCACCCTGGGGCCAGTTGATGGTCGCGGTCGTCTGCCGGACGGGAAGCAGTGGGGTGATCGCACAAAGGAGGATCCCGACGATGCCCGCGACGATCGCGACGAGTCGAAGGGTCCTTGCGGGCACGAGGGACAAGGGTATGCGACGAGCACGAGTGTCTTGCGGAGCCACTCCTAGCTAGGTCCGCTAGGACGGCCTGAGTGGGGCAGGGCTCCACAGCCCGCTGCGCGTCGCGGTGCCGAGGTCGAGACGAGCGGGCTGCGCGTTCGGATACCACGGAATCAGCTGCTGCAGTGCGCCCCAATCCCTGAACCAGTCGTCCTTCAGATAGGTCGGTACCGGGCTCGCACGGACCAGCAGCTCGGTGATGCCGAGCGGGCCGCCGCCGAGGTAGTCCATCACGGGCGAGTTGGCCTCTGCCCCGAACCTGTCGGGCAAGATGCGCCACTTGGGTACCTCGGTGACACCGTTCTGATGTCCGAAGGGCCGTTGGCACGGGAAGGCAAGCCCGACGAGCCAGTCCAACAGCACGGGCTGCGTCGAGCCGACGACGTCCTGCAGCGTGCGCAGCTGCGGTATTCGCGGCGGGGTGACCGCTATCCAGTGTTGTGGCGCGAGGTCGTCGTCCGAGGCGACAAGCCGCACCTGGGTGGCTTCCTTGGGGATCGCGGCCATCGGCGCCCGCAGGTTGCGCCAGGCGGGAACCGGCCCGATGTCGGCGAAGCCGAGGCCGCCGCCTGGGCGTCCCTTGGCCGCCTGCTCGTCGGTGGCCCATTGCACGATCACCTCGCCAGGGTCGAACCGTCCTGCGGCGGCGACCACTAGCAGCGGGCCAGCCTGATCTCGAGGCGGCAGGCGGTACCACGCGGAGCGAAGCATGGCGGGCTGTTGCGGTCCCGGTCGCCAGCTGCCCATCACGGGCGTGGTGGCGGGGTTGAGGTTGTAGGGCAGCCGGGCGCGGGAGCCGTTTACGCCCGCGGCGGCCGTCGTTCCGCCCTCGGTGCCCGGCTCGCTCCCCGTCACGACGGAACCGTCGGTGTCGGCGAAGTTACCGCTTCCCGCGGGCTCCATGACGGGGTCGGCCGAGATGTCTGCGGGTATGCCGTTCGAGCCGAATCCTTGTGCCGTGCCAGCGGATAGCGCCTCGCCGACCGGTGTGTCGACGGGCAGCAGCATGCCGGCGTTGGGGTCCTGTTCGACCATCACGTCGTTGGCGAGGCCGCAGGTCTTGCCGGTCAACGCGTCGAGGTTGGACCGGCCGACGGACCACGCTGGGTACTGCTCGGTCATTCCGAGGGTGAGCGACACCACCTCGAACACGACGACGATCCAGACCGCAAAGGCCAACGGGGCCTGCACTATTCGCGAGAACCTGCGGCGTTCGGCACCTGGCGGTGAGGCGTCGCGGCCGGAGAAGTGGAACCACGCCGCGACCAGCAGGGTGAGCACCGAGAGACCGAGGAGCACCGTGGTGAAGCCAAAGTGCCACTCCGGGAACTGATTCGACCACGGCACGCCGAAGTTCGACACGTACCACCAGCCGTTCACGCTGGCGAACGACAGCGCCATCATGAACAGCACCGCGGCGGCGAAGACCGTGCGGTTGCGCCGCGAGTGCATGGCCGTCGACGCGACGGCCACGGCGGCCAACGCCCCGAGCGAGCCCGCCAGCCCCGCGTAGACCCCGAAGTGGTGGGTCCACTTCGTCGGGGTGAACATCATCGCGAGCAGGGAGATGATGGTGATGCCGATGATCCGTCGGCTCGGCCCCGACGCCGTGCCGGGAATTCGGCCCTTGCGCAACGACATCGCCACCGATGCAGCCAACGCGAGAAGCAACGTGAGGACGGCGAACCTGCGTGCCACCGAGCCGTCCGGGCTGGCCATGAAGAGCCGTTCGTATCGGATGTGTTCGTCGAACCAGCTGAGGCTGGGGCCGACGACCGTCTTGAACGTGCTCGCCTGGATCTCGCCCGCCAGTGTCTGATCACGGAAGACCAGGATCACGGTGACGGTCGCCGCGGCGAGGATGGGCGCGAGAAGGGCAAGGTAACCGAAGCGCGAAGTATGTTGTCCAACAATGGTCTTCAGCGGTCCGATCGCGACAAGCAGGGCGCCGACGGCGGCGATGCCCGTCGGACCCGAGAACAGCGTGAGCGCGCCGATGATGATCGCGAAGGCAACGGGGAGCAGGCGACTCGTCGCAACGCCCCTCTCCACCGAACACCAGGTGAGCAGCATGCCGACCGCGATGATCGGCTCGGGACGCAGGCCGTTGTTCAACGGCAGCCAGAACGCCAGGAACATCCCAGCAGCCGTCCATGCAGCGGCACTGCTCTTCTTCACCGCGTTGCCGAGACGAGGGATGACCTCCCGACTGATCACCCACCAACAGGCCAGGCCCATCAACAGCGTCGGCAGCCGCATCCACACGCTCGCCGTGCTGACGTGCGCCCACATCGCGAGCAGGTCGTAGTACCAGCCGAACGGGGACTCGGGGGTGCCGAACCACCTGTAGTAGTTGGCCATGTACCCGGCGTGCTCGGACACCCGGGCCATGGTCAGGATGTAGCCGTCGTCGGATGTGTTGGCGCCGACGAAGTGCCACCACACCATGAGCGCGGTGACGACGCCGTCGAGCGGGCTGATCGACCACCACCGTGGGGGCAGGAAGCGTCGGTGCCGCATGCCGTCCGCACTGTCCAGGGCGTGCAAGGCGACGAGCGCGATCACGGTCAATGCGACGCCGAGGATCATCGCGAGCATCTTCAGCAACGTCGGCGAGCTGCTGTAGCGGGAGTCGATGGTCGCCGAGAACTGCAGGCCCGGTGGTGCTGGCCCGGTCAGATCGGTGAAGACGCCGACGATCTGCGGGCGGAAGTCGTAGCCGCCGCGCTCACCGCGAAGCGGCTTGCCAGGATCCTCGGTGTCTGGCCCGGACACCAGGCCGACGAACTCGCCGGTGACCTTGTCGGCGTGCGCGGTGAACGTCAACTTCTGACACGCCGGGCTGAGCACCTGATCCATCGGTGCGGTGACGACGGGGGTGTTGCGGACGATGACGAGGAGGTCGTTGCCGACCCGTTCGATCAGCAGACCGCGGTCGACGGCCTTCGGCGCCTGCTTCGGCACGGTCGACAACAGAATGGTCTTGCCCGTGCTGGCGGGACCGTTGAGCCCTGAAGCTGCCTGGCAGGGCACGGTGATCGTGAGGTCCGTCGCGACGTAGCCGATCAGCGGGGCATCGACGCTTTGCCAGACACCGTTCTGCGGCCAGTTCAGTGCAGCGGTGGTCTGGTTTACGGGCAGGAACGGAGTGGCGATCGCGAACGCTGCGCCGAGCAATCCGGCGACGATCGCGATGATCCGCGCGGTGCGGTGATTGCCACCCGCAGCCGTTTCTGCGACCATCTCCCGCCGCTTCGCTTGCCCCGTGACCACGAGCCTAGATATTAGGTTCACTTACGGATCGCTAGGGCGTACGGGCCGATCTTGGATACGTCCCAGCGCGGGTCGTCGAAGATCGCCGAGTCCAGGGTGACCTGATAACGGCGGACGTTCGGCTGGTTGGGGTACACGTCGGAGGCTAGCCGCAAGGTGTACGTGTCGTTGGCGCCCTGGCGCATGAGGAACACGGTCGGCGGTGGCCATGGCAGCGTGTCCAACGCCTTGATCAGCTGATCGGGCTTGGTGAGGGTGGCCCATCCCTCGATGGCGGCAGAGCGTTCCTTGAATTGGGCCAGCGGGTTCGCGTAGTGCGACGTCAGCCCCTGGAAGCCGTAGTAAGGGTAGAAGGCGAGGAAGCCGTAGTCGGCCGTCATCACGACCGTCTCGTTGCGCGGCCGTCCCCTCACCTGCGTGATGTGGGCGTCGATCTCCCTGTAGTACTTCTCGGCACCGGGTGGACGACGGTCGGCGCGCTGCCCGTAGCCGTCGGTGTCGGTGTACGCCACCGCTATGTCTCCCCTGAGCACGTCGGGGATGTCCTGAGCGAAGGTCATGGCGCCGATCGCCCCGATGGTGGCGGCGGCAGCGACGATGCGCCGGTTGGTGGGCGCGCCGTATCTTCCGGCGATCGCAAGCGTCGCCTCGACGAAGCCGAAGGCACCCGCCGCGGTGAACAGTACGGTCAGCGTCGGCTGCAGCCGGAACGACAGCAGGGTCGTACCGATCAGCGTCGTCAACATCGACAGCAGTGACCACGCGTAGACCGCAAGCACCGCGATGGCGAGCGCACCCGCGCGCGTCGAGGTGCGCGCACGGACGACGAGCCACACCGTGCCAACCACGCACAACGCTCCGAGCAGGGTGAAGCTCAGCATCGGGAAGGTCAGCTGCGCGCCGTCCATGGGTAGGTAGTGGAATGCAGTGCCCTTGTCCGCGGGTGTTCCCCTCGCGGCGGCGAGCAGAAACGGACCCCACCCAAGCAGCGCGATGGCGCCAGCGAGCACGCCGATCACCGCCACGCGTAGCAGCGGATCCCACGTTCGCCTGGCAGCAGCGGCCACTAACGCCATGAGCGCCAGCGTGAAGGCGGCGTAGCCGAACAGCAGCGTGTAGAACAGTGCCGTCCCGCCGAGGAAGACGCCGACGCCGACGACCGCCACCCAGCCGCCTCGTCGCTGTCCTCCGCGTAGCCCCGACCACGCCAACACGAACACCGGCGGTAAGAGCACCGTGATGATGGCCGAATACGGCTCGGCAGGCGCGTACGCAAGCGTCGCGGCAGCGGTGGCCGTCGAGACGACCAAGGCCATCTCGAAGCGAATCATCGCCGCCCACAACACGAATGCCATCGCGATCGCAACGGTGATCGAGATGATCGCCCACGGCTTGAACATCTCCCACGCGGGGGTCCCCGTGAGCGCCGCGAGCCTGCCGCCGATCCAGAACCAGCCGGGCGGATAGAACGGCGGAAGCCCGATGTAGGTCATGTCGTGCGGCGCCACGGTGTCCGCGAGCCGCGTGAGGTACTCGGTGCGGAACTGCTGATCGACGGATACGCCGAAGAGATACAGCTTGGTCGCGCCTAGCGGCATCGCGAGCGTCACCACCGAGAGTGCGGAGAGGAACACGCTAGCCGCGATCTGGGCGATCATGCCTCGCCCCCGCCGCCACAGCAGACCCGCAGCCAAAAGCCCTGCCAGACAAACGAACTGGCCGACGGTAGTCAGCGCATGCAGTTGATTCGACGAGTTGAACGCGGGCCACTCGACGCGGGCGATCGCAGCCAGGGACACTGCCGCGACGAGCACGGCGACCACCAGCGCGACGGCAGCGGCGGCCGCCACGCGCAGCAGCGCACGCCCACCGATACTCAGATCGGCAGCTTGCGGAAGATCGGCCGCGGTACGTGTCGAAGCACCATCATCACGTATCGGAAGGCTCCCGGCGCCCATACCAGATCCTTGCCCTTGGCCGACGCCGTGACGGCGAGTTCGGCGACGTATTCCTTGTCGACGGTGAACGGGGCTTCCTTCGCGCCCGTTGCCTTCCAGTGCGCGATCGTCGTCGAGGTTCGCACCTGACCGGGCCGAATCACCAGCACGCGAACGCCGTACTCGCGCAGCGCTTCTCCGAGTCCGAGGTAGAAGCCGTCGAGTCCCGCCTTCGTCGAGCCGTAGACGAAGTTGGACCGACGAACCCGCTCGCCAGCCGCCGAACTCATCGCGATGATCCGGCCGGAACCCTGAGCGCGCATCTTCTCGCCGAGCAGAACGCCGACGGAAACTGCTGCGGTGTAGTTGATCTCGGCGATCTGCACGGCCTTGCGCTGGTTCTGCCACAGCTCTTCGGCGTCGCCGAGCAAGCCGAAGGCCACGATCGCCACGTCTATGTCTCCACCCGCGAACGCCTTGTCGATGACCTCAGGGTGGGCGTCGTTCTTGACGCCGTCGAAGTCGATCCACTCGACCGACCTGGCGCCAGCCGACGTCATAGCGGCGATGGCGTCGTCCTTGCGCGGATGGTCGGGAAGGTCGGCGAGGATGACTCTGGCCTTCGCGTCGCGCAGGTAGCGCTCGGTGATGGCAAGCCCGATCTCGGAGGTGCCGCCGAGAACGAGGATTGCCTGCGGATTACCGACGGCGTCGAACACCATTTACAGCAACTCCAAACGTCGGGCCATGTCCGAGGCGAATACGCCGTCCGGATCGACCTTGCGGCGCATCGCGATCCATTCGTCGATGCGTGGGTACATGGCGTGGAACATCTCGGCGGTGGTGCGGTTGTCCTTTGCGGTGTAGAGCCTGCCGCCGAACTCGAGCACCCGCTTGTCGAGTCCGTTGAGGAACTCGCCGAGGCCGGGCCGGATGGGGAAGTCCACGCAGACGTTCCAGCCGGGGATGGGGAAACTCAGCGGCGCCTGGTTGCCGGGCCCGAATAGCTTGAACACGTTGAGGAATGACACGTGACCGCTGGCCTGGATGTCGACCAGGATCTTCTTGAACTCGTCGACGGCCTCGACGGGGACCACGAATTGATACTGTCCAAAGCCGTCCGAGCCGTATGCGCGGTTCCACTCGCCGACCATGTCGAGAGGGTGATAGAACTGCGTCAGGTTGAGGGCCTTGCCGCGATAGGTCTTGCCTAGGCGATACCAGACTTCGGTCATCGACCCGAAGGTGAACTTGTTGGCGAGGCCGTTGGGGAAGACGTCGGGCGCCGTGAAGTACTGCGGCGCATCGAATTTCAGCGGATCCTTGGCCAGCTTGTCCGGCAGCTGGTCGAGCGTTGCCAGCGACCCACGGGAGATGACCGCGCGGCCGAGCTTCGGCGGCGCGCTCATCGAGTCGAACCATCCCGACGAGTAGGTGTAGTTGGATTCGGTGCCGTCGCTGTGAAAGGCGATGGTCTCGTCGAGGGTGGCCGTGACGTCACCATCGGCGATGAAGTACGCCGTCTCGGTCGGTGTCATGGCGATCGTGGCGCGAAGGATGATGCCGGTGAGCCCGTTGCCGCCGACGGTGGCCCAGAACAACTCGGACTCCTCGCCGGTGGGCGTGAGGGTGCGAACCTCACCGGAGGCGGTGAGCAGTTCCATCGACAGGACGTGGTTGCCGAAGCTGCCCGCGCTGTGGTGGTTCTTGCCGTGAATGTCGCAGGCGATGGCTCCGCCGACGGTCACCTGCCGGGTGCCGGGCAACACGGGGACCCACAGGCCCAGTGGCAGGCCGGCGCGCATTAGCTGGTCGAGGTTCACGCCTGCATCAACATCCACGATCGCGTCGTCCGCTTTGATCGAGTGGATCTTGTTGAGCGGCGTCATGTCGATCACGAGGCCGCCGCCGTTCTGCGCGTTGTCCCCATAACTGCGGCCCAGACCGCGGGCGATCACCCCACGCGAGCCGTACTCGGCCGCCTTCCTGACGGCGTCGACGATGTCGCCTGCATCGGGGGTGGCCAGCACCGACGCAACGGTTGGTGCGGTGCGCGCCCAGCCCATGAGGCGCTTCCTAGTCACGTTTGACATCGTGACGAGGGTACCTGCCCTACTTCAGCTTGAAGATCACCGCGCGCTGCACGATGAAATTGATGACCGTAGCCGTGCCCTGCGCGACGACGAACGCCAGCGGCTTTCGCCACCAAGAGTCGTCGAGCGCCGCGACGAGGACGTGGTTGATGCCCACCTGAACGACGAACGTCGTGACGTAGAGCGCCCACACCGCAGCCAGCCGCGCGGTGCTCGGCGGGGCCTGGAACGTCCAGCGTCGGTTCAACAGGTAGGCCGTCGTCGTCCCGGCGATCCAGCCCGCGGTCTTGGCGAGGTCGAGCTGTACGCCGAACGTGACGTTCAACAGGATGTATAGGCCGTAGTCGACGATCGCGGAGAAACCGCCCGTCACCACGAACCGCCAGAGCTGGGTGGTCAGGCTCAGCTGCGGATTCATCGGGGGCTCGGCCACGTGCGCAGCTTAGCTACCGAGGATTTGCGTAGCTCGCGACCTCGATCAGGTTGCCGTCAGGGTCGCGGCAGTAGTGCGACGTCATCGGCCCGAGGGCGCCCGTCTTGGGCACTGGGCCCTCGGTGATGGTGACGCCGCACGAGCGCAGGTGTTCGCCGACCGCCTCTGGCTCGGCGTCGGCGATGAAGCACAAGTCAAGCGAACCCGGCGCGTCGACCTCGCCGGTCACCCAGTTGGGTGCGCCGGTGGGTCGGACGTTGATCTTCTGATCGCCGAATGCCAACGCAATCCGGTTGTCGCCGAACACGATCCGCGTCATGCCGAGGACCCGGACGTACCAATCGACGCACGCGTCGACGTCGCGGGTGTTCAACACCACGTGGTCGATGCGGTCGATGCGCACTCTGCCAGTCTAGAGAGGCCGTGGCTGCAGAGTTGCCTGCTCGCGGGCGCCCTCGGCTAGCGCCCTGCGTGGTCAAAGCGGTGGCGCGTCGTCGTCGAGGGTTTGTTGGTGGCGTTTGCGTTGGGCGCGGCGACGTTGGGCGGTCGCCTTGGCCCGGGTGGTCTTGCGCAGGGGCATGGTCAGCCCACGCTGGGCTGCGTCGGCATTGCGGCGCGGTGGCATCGCGGTGCCGTCGGGTAGCGCGGTGCCTTCGGGTAGCGGGGTGGTGGTGTCCCAGTGCGCGAACAACAGGCGACTCCCCGATGGCCGGGTGTAGCGGTGCCCGGTCGGGCTGATCCACACGACGGTGCCGTCGGCGAGCTGTTGGTCCGACCAGCCACCGGGGCCGGTCCAGAAAGTCTTGAGCAAGTGATGTTTTCGGCATAGACATTTGGTGTTGCCGGGATGGGTCAAGCCGCCGACGCCGTGCGCGATGGTGTGGTCGACATCGCAGTACTCGGCGGGTTTGGTGCAGCCCAGGAAGCAGCACGTCACGTCGCGGCTGCGGACGAACCGCGCCAGTTTGGCAGATGGCCGATAGTGTGGTTCTGCACCGAGTTCGCACGCCGCGGCGATCGGGCGGACCTTCGCGCCGAGCGCGATGAGTTGGGCCAGCAGCGGCGTGGGTACGATTCCACCGCCTGCGATCACTGCCAACCCCGGCCGGGGTGAACGAGATGCGGCCGCGGCTTGGGCCGGCACGGGCTCGGCGGTGAGGTCCGAGGAATTGGCACCATCAGCGACTGGCGGTTCTGCATCGGGTTGAGCTTGAACCGGTTCCGGTTCTACTTTCGGTGCTTCGGGGCCGGGCGCGGGCTCGGGTGCAGGGCCAGCGTCAGGGCCAGCGTCAGGGTCGGGTGCAGGGCCAGCGTCGGGAAGCTGATCTGCGATGACGTGAATGACCACGGCGTCCGCGCGTGCATCCGGACCGGCGGCGGCGCAGTCCTCACGCCCGCACGGACACGGCAGCGAAGTGCCGTTGGCAGCGATCACCGCGACGGCCTGGGTGCGGCGTTCCCCAGCACTGCGTGGATCGTGCGGGCACACCACCGCGACCAATGCCGCGATGCGCCGTTTGAGCAATTCGGCGTCGGTCACGCTGAACCGGGCCCACATCGTTTGAACACCAGTGGTGTCATCAGGCTTGCCGAACCCGAGATCACAGCCCTTGGCCGCGGCGGTGAACACGTATACCGCCGAGGGGTCGTGGCGCTCGACGGCGGCGTCGATGGCCGTTTCGAGCTTGTCGGTCGACATCGGCCCGAACGTGCCTGCCGCGGCGGCCAACTCGGTGTCCACCTTCGCGATCACCTCGGGGTCGTCGATCAACTGGGTGCGCCAGGCGATCGTGTTGACTGCCTTGGCGCTCAGTTCCCCCTTGGCCATCATCTTGGCCACCTCGGGCAGTCGGTGGCGCAACGCGAGGGCCTGATGCATCTGGCCCGAGGCCACACGGTGACTCAGTCCGCACGCGGCGGCTATTTCGGCGGCCGCACTATCCCACGCGTCGCAAGCCCAACGCTCGCGCTCGTCAGCCAATTCCGAGCCGAGGCGCCTTGCGGTCAGCTCGGCGATCGCAGACAACCGGTTGGACGCCGCAATCGCCTCCGCCCGGGTCCACCCCGCGATGGCATCGACGATCGCCGCGTCACAGCCATCCGCAATGGCTTCGCCGTGGACCAGATGCTCGAACATGCGTCCAATCATGCTCACTCACAACGACATTCGGATACACCCAAAAACTATTCCTCTGGATGAAATCGTTTCTGTGGACAACCGAGCCGAAAACCGCCCACCCACGAAGAAACTGATGCTCCTATTTGTGTCAAGCAGCTTTGAGCCAGTTTCTATAGGTGTCGGCGAAGGTATCGTCACGTTGTCGTCCACGTTCGATCCGCGAGATCACGGCGGGCCAGACTCCGAAGTGGTTGGCAA
>Ga0268264_10000224_pt1 | contig 110355 bp, 102 predicted proteins | sample KBSSwiS32_FD_190357 | JGI IMG/M metagenome (GOLD analysis project Ga0268264, IMG submission 190357) | Switchgrass rhizosphere microbial communities from Kellogg Biological Station, Michigan, USA - KBS Switchgrass S3-2 (SPAdes) (version 2) | ecosystem: Host-associated > Plants > Roots >... | reverse complement strand
CTCTCACCCCAACAGCCGCATTCCCGCCCCGCGCCATACGCGAAGGGCGCCCCAACGCCGGCCTGATGTTGCCGTGCCAATCCCCGGCGTTACGTCGCATTCGCCCGCGACCGCCGAACCGTACCCGATCCTCCCCGCTCGCGGGGAGGTGGCAGCCCGCAGGGCTGACGGAGGGGGCGGGCCGCATACGCAACCTCACCGGCTCCCCGGAGTCGTTTGTTGGTCGGGATCGACAAGCGATCACTTTTGATTGCCGGGATCGACAAGCGATCCCTTGTGTTGTCGGTCGGGATCGACAAGCGATCCCTCCGGGGTCCTCAATCTCGCCGAGCAAGATTGTCGGGCTTGAAATCAAGCCCGATATCCGCCGCCGGCGCGCTCTGCGTCAGCCGACCGACCGAAACATAAGTCACCCCTGTCGCCGCGATCGCGCCGATCGTCTCCAGCCGCACCCCGCCGCTCGCCTCGGTCGGCGCCCTGCCGCCCACCAGCGCCACCGCCTGGCGCAACAGCTCCGGCCCCATGTTGTCGAGCAGCAGGTGCGTTGCCCCGGCCGCCAGCGCCGGCTCGATCTGCTCCAGCGCATCGACCTCGCAGATCACCTGCGCCACCCCCGCCGCCCGCGCCGCGCCGACCGCCTGGCCGACCCCGCCGGCCACCGCGACATGGTTGTCCTTGATCATCGCCGCGTCCCACAGCCCCATCCGGTGATTCTGCGCGCCGCCCATCCGCGTCGCATACTTCTCCAGGTGTCTGAGCCCGGGAATCGTCTTGCGCGTATCGAGCAGCACCGCCCCGCCCGCCATCGCGTCGACATAGGCCCGCGTCAGCGTCGCGATCCCCGAAAGATGCTGCACCGTGTTAAGCGCGCTGCGCTCCGCCGTCAGCAAGGCCCGCGCCTTCCCGGCCAGCCGCATCAGCGCCGTCCCGGCCGCCACCCGGTCGCCATCCTGCACCAGCAGTTCGATTTCAACGGAAGGATCGAGCGCCCGGAAAAACGCCGCCGCGATCGGCAGCCCGGCCACGACGATCGCGTCCCGGCTATCCATCACGCCGGAAAACCGCGCATCCGCCGGAATCACCGATTCGGAGGTCACATCGTGCCCGCCACCGGGCAGCCCCTCGCCGAGGTCCTCGGCCAGAGTCGCGCGAACGAAATTCTCGAGGTCGAAACCGGGGATCGAAAAAGCCATGCCCCCGCCTATCCCGGCCGGGGCGCGCTTGTCGAGCTATTCAGGCCGCTTCCTTCTCCACCCATTCGGGGTAGAAGCTCGGCTCCCGGTCCGACCAGCCCGGCGCCGTCGCGGCCGCCTCGCTGATGGATTGCAGCAGCCCCTTGCGCCGCTCCGGCCTGATCTGCGGCAGCGCGCTCGCCGCGCAGAACGCCGCCGGCAGCCAGGGCCGCGCATCCGCGCCCAGCAGCCGCTCATAGAGAAACCGGAACGCGCAGAACGAACCGAGCCGCTCCTGCGAGAGATCGAACACCGCCAGCCGCACCAGCTTGCCCATGAATTCATCGAGCCCTTCCAGCGTGTCCTCGCTGGGAACCGCGCCCCGCAGCGACTTCAGTTCCTGATAGGCGACATACTGGCTGCGGATCGACGACGACTCCGACGCATCCCGCGCCCAGAGCTTGAACGCATCCTGCCGCCCCAGCCCGACATCGAGGCTCCGCTTGATGTAGCGCTGTTCGCAGGCACTGAAGCTGGCGAACTCCCGCAGCTCCGCGATTGCCAGCGATGCCATGTGCGTGCTGCCCATGCCCGAATTCCCTCGTTGCCAGGCCCGCCCCGGGCCCCTGCACGAGAGAACACCACAACTTGGTTATCAGCCCGTTAAGCACCCCCTGCGCAGCCCGACGCGGGGTCCCGGTAGCTTCCGCTAAATCAGCCCCGCCAGCGGGCTGGAAGGATCGGCATACTTGCGCGTCGCCATCCGCCCGGCGCGATAGGCTTCCCGCCCCGCCTCGACCGCCAGCTTCATCGCCCGCGCCATCCTCAGCGGGTCCTTGGCCTCGGCGATCGCGGTGTTCATCAGCACCCCGTCACAGCCCAGCTCCATCGCCACCGCCGCGTCGCTCGCCGTGCCGACCCCGGCATCGACCAGCACCGGCACCGAAGCCCCCTCGACGATCAGCCGGATCGTCACCCGGTTCTGGATGCCCAGCCCCGAGCCGATCGGCGCCCCCAGCGGCATCACCGCCACCGCGCCAGCCGATTCGAGCTGCTTCGCCGCGATCGGATCGTCGGTGCAATAGACCATCGGCAGGAAGCCCTCGCCCGCCAGCACCTCGCAGGCCTTCAGCGTCTCGCGCATGTCCGGGTACAGCGTCCGCGCCTCGCCCAGCACCTCCAGCTTGACCAGGTCCCAGCCGCCCGCTTCCCGCGCCAGCCGCAAGGTCCGGATCGCCTCCTCGGCATTGAAGCAGCCGGCGGTGTTCGGCAGGTAGGTGATCCTGGCGGGATCGATGAAGTCGGTCAGCATCGGCGCCTTCGGGTCCGAGACGTTGACCCGCCGCACCGCCACGGTGACGATCTCCGCCCCCGAAACCGCCACCGCCGCCGCATTCTGGGCAAAGTCCCTGTACTTCCCCGTGCCGACGATCAGCCGCGAACGAAACGTCCGCCCCGCCACCGTCCAGCTGTCGTCATCATGATCGCCGCCGCCGACGAAGTGGACGATCTCCAGCACATCGCCATCGCCCAGCACGACATCCGCCAGCGTCGAGCGCGGCGCGATCTGCCCGTTGTGCTCCACCGCCACTTTCGCCGGCACCAGTTCCAGCAGGCGGACAAGGTCGGCAATCGAACTGCCGGCGGGCGCGCGGCGAGGTTCGCCGTTAACGGTGAGGGCGATTTCGGTCATGCAGGCCAACTAGGGATCAATCGCCCCTGCTGCAATTGCTCAAGCGTGCCGATGCCGCATGTTGAGGATGTGGGCCGTCGCGACGAGCAGGACGCCGACCATCGTCAGCCCCGCCTCGGCCGGCCCATGCGGCACCGCCAGCGCCGTCGCCATCAGCGCCAGCCCCCCGCCGCCGAGCGCCGCCAGTTCCATCCGTCGATGCCGCAGCAACCCCAGCCCCAGCCCGATCGCGCCGACGACCACCGCCACCGCCAGCCCGATCTCGTGGATCGCCGGGTTGAGCAGCACGCTGCCGCCGATGCCGAGCAGGGTCACCAGCACCAGGCCCGAGATGCAGTGGACCAGGCACAGCGCCGAAACGGCAACGCCAAGGCGATCCGCTGTCACGCGGGCAAAGGGCAGGCGGCCAATGGGCAGGCGACCAATGGGCAGGCGGGGGGCGCTCATGCCGGGCGAGGTATGTGATGATGTATCACAATGCAAGCGCCATGGTCGAACAGGCGCTTGCGGATCGGGCAGGTTGCCCGCACAGACGCGCCGAATCGCAACCACAGGAAAGTCAGCCGCCAATGGTCCCTGTCGAATCAAGCGGACGCCCGCTGTCGATCGCCCGCTGGCTCCTGGCGGTGGCGGCGCTGGTCGTGGCCATCGTCGTCGTCGGCGGCATCACCCGGCTGACCGAATCGGGCGTCTCCATCACCGAGTGGAAACCGGTCACCGGCGCCATCCCCCCGCTGACCGAGGGGCAATGGCAGGCCGAATTCGCCGCCTACCAGCACACCCCGCAATATGTCCTGATCAATGGCCCCGCCGGCATGACGCTGGCGGACTACAAGTTCATCTTCTTCTGGGAATGGGTCCACCGCCTGCTCGCCCGGCTGATCGGCCTCGCCTTCGCCCTGCCGCTGGCCTGGTTCTGGCTCAAGCGCCAGATCCCCGCCGGCTTCAAGGGCCGCCTGCTGCTCCTGCTCGCACTCGGCGGCCTGCAGGGCGCGGTCGGCTGGTGGATGGTCAGGTCCGGCATCGTCAACGATACCAAAGTCAGCCACTTCCGCCTCGCCATCCACCTGCTGATCGCGCTCACCACACTCGCCGGCCTGGTCTGGACCGCGCTCGACATGCGCCAGCTCGCCTGGGGCAAGCGCCCGGCCCGCCTTACCGGCTTCGGCGCCCTGGCGCTTGCCGCTCTCGTCCTGCAACTCGTCTATGGCGCCCTGATGGCCGGCCTGCGCGCCGGCCACGTCGCCGCCGGCGGCTGGTTCAACTGGGGCAACTGGCCGCTGATGCAGGGCCGCCTGTTCCCCGCCGGCGTCGATTGGTCGCATGGGATCGCCCATGCCGCCCTGTCCGATCCCTACCTCGTCCACTTCATCCACCGCTGGTGGGCCTGGGTGGTCGTCGCCGTGCTGGTGGTCATGGCCCGCAAGCTCAAGGCACGCGGCAAGCGGCCGGTCAGCATCGCCCTCCATTCCGCGTTCGGCACCCAGATCCTGCTCGGCATCGCCACGGTGATGAGCGGGATCAGCCTGTGGATCGCCGTCCTCCACCAGCTCGGCGGCGCCGTCCTGCTCGCCGTCACCACCTGGAGCGCCCACGCGCTGGGCCGCAATCGTGGCTGACGCCGCCCTGATCTGGTGCCCCATCGCCGACGAAGCCAGCGCCACGACCCTCGCCGGCCAGTTGCTCGATGAAGGCCTGATCGTCTGCGCCAACATCCTCCCCGGCGTCCGCTCGCTCTATCTCTGGAACGGCGAACGCGCCGACGCTCGCGAACTCGCCTGCCTGTTCAAGACCCGCGCCGACCTGCTCGACGCTGCCACCGCCCGCATCGCCGCCCTCCACCCCTATGAGACCCCCGCCGTCCTCGGCTGGCGCTGCGACAGCGCCGCGCCCGCGACCCTCGAATGGCTCGCCCAACTTCCCCCGAATCCGTGACGGTATGATTTTACCTCCCCGCAAAGTCCACCATTTCCTTGACTCAGAGCCCACAATTCACGAAAGGGCCGCGTCCAACCGGGGTTAGAGCGCACAGGCGCGGTCCCTCGGCGCACGAACAAGGAACCGTTGCCCATGAAGGCGCTCACCAAGATCACCCAGTCGGCGAAGCCGGCCGAGGTGGAAAAGAAGTGGCATCTGATCGATGCCGATGGGCTGGTGGTCGGCCGTCTCGCCGTCATCATCGCCAATCTCCTGCGCGGCAAGCACAAGCCGAGCTTCACCCCCCACGTCGATTGCGGCGATCACGTCGTCGTCATCAACGCCGAGAAGGTGAAGTTCACCGGCAACAAGCTCAAGCAGCAGACCTACTACAAGCACACCGGCTATGCCGGCGGCCTCAAGGAAGTCACCGCGGACAAGGTCCTCGCCGGCCGCTTCCCCGAGCGCGTGCTGGAAAAGGCCGTGGAACGCATGATCCCGCGCGGGCCGCTGGGCCGCGCCCAGATGCGCGCGCTCCATCTCTACGCCGGCACCGAGCACCCGCACGGCGGCACCCAGCCGCAGCCGCTCGACGTTGCCAGCCGCAACCGCAAGAACAAGGTGGGTGCCTGATGTCCGATAACACCGTCACCGATCTCGCCGATCTCGCCGCGCTGACCAGCGCCGCTCCGGCCGCAGAAACCCCCGCCGGCGAAGCCCCCGTCCCCGTCGTGCGCACCGGCCCCGAGGCCGTGCTGCGCGAACGCGAAATCGACGCCCAGGGCCGCTCTTATGCCACCGGTCGCCGCAAGGATGCCGTGGCCCGCGTGTGGATCAAGCCCGGCTCGGGCAAGATCACGGTCAACGGCCGCGATCAGGAAGTCTACTTCGCCCGCCCGACGCTCCGCCTCGTCATCAACCAGCCGTTCGGCGTCGCCGATCGCACCGGCCAGTACGATGTCGTCGCCACCGTCAAGGGCGGCGGTCTCTCCGGCCAGGCCGGCGCGGTCAAGCATGGCATCTCGCAGGCCCTAGCCAAGTTCGAGCCGGCGCTGCGCACCACCGTCAAGGCCGCCGGCTTCCTGACCCGCGATCCGCGTGTCGTCGAACGCAAGAAGTACGGCCGGGCCAAGGCGCGCAAGAGCTTCCAGTTCTCGAAGCGCTGATCCGCCTCGCACCTTCGTTTCCGAAAGGGGCTGCCCGCGAGGGTGGCCCCTTTTCCGTTGCGGCAGGACAAAAAGGGAGAATCTGGGGTGTTACACCCCAGACCCCCGAACTGTCGGCGTTAGGTGCTGATTCACCCCAGCGCAACGTCGCCGCGCCGCAGGCTCTATTACCGATTCGCGGCACAGCGCGAACGACGAACCGGCGCACAATGCCGCCAGGTTCCGGGAGCGCGAGGGCCAGAGCATTCGCTTGTCGAATGCGATCACAAACAAGTCCCGCATTCGCTTGTCGAATGCGATCACAAACAAGTCCCCCTCGCACTTCCTTCTTTCCTGCCCGCCCCTAAGAAAAAGGCCCCGGAGGTCACCCCCCGAGGCCTCGATCCTTGTGCTGCAATCAGGCTCAGAGCTTGCCGGTCAGCTCCGGCACGAGGCTGAACAGATCGCCGACGAGGCCGACATCGGCGACCTGGAAAATCGGCGCGTCCTCGTCCTTGTTGATGGCGACGATGGTCTTGGAGTCCTTCATGCCGGCGAGGTGCTGGATGGCGCCCGAGATGCCGACGGCGACGTAGACTTCCGGGGCGACGATCTTGCCGGTCTGGCCGACCTGGTAGTCGTTAGGGACGTAGCCGGCATCGACCGCGGCGCGGCTGGCGCCGACGGCGGCGCCGAGCTTGTCGGCCAGCGGGAAGATGACCTGCTTGAACGTGTCGGCATCCTTGAGCGCGCGGCCGCCGGAAACGATCACCTTGGCGCTGGTCAACTCCGGGCGTTCGCTCTTGGCGATTTCCGAGCCGAGGAAGCTGGAAAGACCGCTGTCACCGGCGCCCGAGACTGCCTCGATCGCCGCCGAACCGCCGGTCGCATCCGCCTTGGCGAAAGCGGTGCCGCGAACGGTGAGAACCAGCTTGGCATCGCTCGATTCGACCGTGGCGATGGCGTTGCCGGCATAGATCGGCCGGGTGAAGGTCTTGGGGCCTTCGACCGACAGGATCTCCGAGACCTGCGCGACATCGAGCAGGGCGGCGACGCGCGGCGCGATGTTCTTGCCGGTGGTCGTTGCCGGGGCGAGGAAGGCGTCGTGCTCGGCCATCAGGCTGGCGATGAGCGGGGCGACGTTCTCGGCCAGCGCATTGGCATAGGCCGCGTCGTCCGCCAAGTGGACCTTGGCGACGCCGGCGATCGTGGCGGCGGCATCGGCAACCGCGGCGCAGCCGGAGCCGGCAACCAGCAGATGGACTTCACCGAGCTGCGAAGCGGCGGTGACGACGGCGAGGGTGGCATCCTTGAGCGATGCGTTGTCGTGTTCGACCCAAACGAGTGTCTTGGCCATGTAGATTTCCTTTCCGGATCGCTGAGCCCGAAGGCTCAGGCGACGCCCAGTTCCTTGAGCTTGGCGACGAGCGCGTCGACATCGGCGACCTTGACGCCGGCGGAGCGGACCGCCGGCTCGGCAACCTTGAGGGTCTTGAGACGGGCAGTGGTGTCCACGCCGTAATCGGCCGGGGTCTTGGTGGCGAGCGGCTTCGATTTCGCCTTCATGATGTTGGGCAGCGAGGCATAGCGCGGCTCGTTCAGGCGCAGGTCGGTCGTGACGATCGCCGGGGTGGCGAGCTTGACTGTCTCGAGACCGCCATCGACCTCGCGCTTGACGATGACGCTGTCACCCTCGACCGAGACCTCGTTGGCGAAAGTGCCCTGCGGGCGGCCCAGCAGCGCGGCCAGCATCTGGCCGGTCTGGTTCGAATCGTCGTCGATCGCCTGCTTGCCGAGGATGACGAGGCCGGGGGTTTCCTCGCCGGCGACGGCGGCCAGGATCTTGGCGACGCCGAGCGGCTCGACCTCATCGTCGGTCTGCACGAGGATGGCGCGGTCGGCTCCCATCGCCAGCGCGGTGCGCAGGGTTTCCTGGGCCTTGGCCGGCCCGACGGAGATCGCGATGACCTCGGTCGCCGCGCCCTTTTCCTTCAGCCGCAGGGCTTCCTCGACGGCGATCTCGTCGAACGGGTTCATGCTCATCTTGACGTTGGCAAGATCGACGCCGGTGCCGTCCGCCTTGACGCGGGGCTTGACGTTGTAGTCGATAACCCGCTTCACGGGCACGAGAATCTTCATGCGGTGGTCCTTCCATGCGAGCGGCCAAAAGGCCGGAGCGCTGACGCAAGGCGCCAGTCTTCCCGGGAGTCGCGGGCCGTCCTTGGCTCCGGTTTTGCTACAGGTCAAGCCCCGCCGCCCTCACGGGCAGCAGGGCCTGGCGGTGGATTTCAGGGATTCAGGCGGCGACCTTCTTGACCTCGGCGACGATCTTCTGCGCGGCATCGCCGAGATTGTCGGCCGGGATGATGGGCAGGCCGGATTCGGCCATGATCGTCTTGCCGAGATCGACGTTGGTGCCTTCGAGGCGGACGACCAGCGGCACCGAGAGGTTCACATCCTTGGCGGCGGCGACGATGCCCTCGGCGATGACGTCGCACTTCATGATCCCGCCGAAGATGTTGACGAGGATGCCCTTCACCGCCGGGTCGGACAGGATGATCTTGAACGCCGCGGTCACCTTCTCCTTGGTGGCGCCACCGCCTACGTCGAGGAAGTTGGCCGGGAACATGCCGTTGAGCTTGATGATGTCCATCGTCGCCATCGCCAGGCCGGCGCCGTTGACCATGCAGCCGATGTCGCCATCGAGCTTGATGTAGGCGAGGTCGTACTTGCTGGCTTCGATCTCCGCCGGGTCTTCCTCGGTCTCGTCGCGCAGGGCCATCACCTCGGGGTGGCGGTAGAGCGCGTTCGAATCGAAGCTCATCTTGGTGTCGAGCACCAGCAGGTCGCCATCTTTGCTTTCGACCAGCGGGTTGATTTCCAGCATCGAGCAATCGAGCGCCATGAACGCGTCGTAGAGCTGCCGCGCGACGACCTGGGCCTTCTTGTTGAGCTCACCCTTGAGCTTGAGCGCGAAGGCGATGGCGCGGCCATGGTGCGGCATGAAGCCCTGGGCCGGGTCGATGGTGATGGTGGTGATCTTCTCCGGGGTCGAGTGGGCGACCTCCTCGATGTCCATGCCGCCCTCGGTCGAGGCGATCACGGCGATGCGGCCTGTCTTGCGATCGACCAGCAGCGACAGGTAGTATTCCTTGGCGATGTCCACACCGTCGGTCACGTAGAGGCGGTTGACCTGCTTGCCGGCCGCGCCGGTCTGGATCGTCACCAGCGTGTTGCCGAGCATTTCCTTGGCGAACGCCTCGACCTCGTCGAGCGACTTGGCAAGCCGCACGCCGCCCTTGGCATCGGCCGGCAGTTCCTTGAACTTGCCCTTGCCGCGGCCACCGGCGTGGATCTGCGCCTTGACCACATAGAGCGGCCCGGGCAGCGACTTCGCGCCGGCCACCGCGTCCTCGACGGTCAGCGCCGGGACGCCGGCGGGGATGGCGACGCCGAACTTGGCGAGCAGTTCCTTGGCCTGGTATTCATGGACGTTCATGGATCAGGTTCTTTCGCTGGAATCGGGAAGCAGGGCACGCCATGCACGGCAAAATGCGCATTGGCAGTTGAAATCGGCGGGGCCTTTGCACATCGTGGCGGCGCTGAAAAGAGCGTTTTACCGCGTTCGCGAAGAAATGTTCCAGCCACCTGCGAGCGGTTCGCAAAAGCAAGGGCGCAAGCATGATCGATCGCCAGCGGCTCGAACGGATCGTCCGCCAGGCCGGGGACATGGCCATGGCGGCATGGCCCGCCAACCCGGACCGCACCGGACCGCCGCTCGACGTCTGGGAGAAATCGCCCGACAATCCGGTCTGCGCCGCCGACCTCGCGGTCGATCGCTTTCTGCGCGCCGAACTGGGCCAGCTGCTGCCCGCCGCCGGCTGGCTGTCCGAGGAGACCGCCGACGCCCCGGCACGGCTCGATGGAGGCCTGATCTGGCTGGTCGATCCGATCGACGGCACGCGCGACTTCATTCGTGGGCGGCCCGGCTGGGCGGTGTCGGTGGCCCTGGTCAGCGCCGGCCGTCCCCTGCTCGGCTATCTCCATGCCCCGGCCCGCGACGAGTTCTGGCAGGCCGAGGCTGGGCGGGGCGCCTGGCGCAACGGCGCGCGGCTGCAGGCCAGCACTCGCGAATCGCTCGCCGCCGCGCGGGTGCCGGCGGACAGGCTGGGCGACGTCGATTCGGGCCTGGTCATGGTGGACAAGCCGAACTCGATCGCCCTGCGCATCGCCATGGTCGCCGCCGACGAGGCGGACCTCGTCGCCACCCTGCGCTGGGGCTGGGAGTGGGATATCGGCGCGGCGGCGCTGATCGCCCGGGAGGCCGGCGCGGCCGTGACCGACGCCTTCGGCCAGCCGCTCAACTACAACAAGGCCGACCCCCGCGCCTTCGGCGTCCTGGTGACCGCGCCGGCGATCCACGCCGCGGCGGTGGAGCGCCTGGCCGAGCGGGCGACGCGGATCGCGGCACGGGGCTAAAGCATGATGGCATCGGATTGACCAATGCCATCATGCTCCAGGTCTGTTTTCGTGCGATTTATTGACAAAACCGGTTCCCACTCTTCGCCAGGCTCAGGGCAGGCTTTTTGTCATCGCACTCTAACCGACCAGCAGGACGATCTTGCCGACATGCTCGCCGGCTTCCATCCGCTGGTGGGCGGCGGCGGCATCGGCCAGCGGGAAGCTGCGGTCCATGACCGGGCGAAGCTCCCCCGCTTCGACCAGCGGCCAGACCTCGCGCGCGATCTCCGCGACCAGCGCCGCCTTGAATTCGCGGGAACGCGGGCGCAGCGTCGATCCGGTCAGGGTATGGCGCCGGGTCATGATCGCCGCGATGTTGAGCTCGGCCTTCGCGCCGCGTTGGACGGCGATGCTGACATGGCGGCCATCCAGCCCCAGGCATTTGAGGTTGCGCGCCACATAGTCGCCGCCCACCATGTCGAGCACGCAATCGACGCCCCGCTCCCCGGTCAGGCGCCGGACCTCCTCGACAAAATCGACAGCCCTATAATCGATTGCATGATCGGCCCCGATCTCGAGCGCGCGCGCGCATTTTTCCGCCCCGCCGCAGGTGACGATGATCTTCACGCCGAACAGGCGGCACAGCGCGATCGCCATCGTGCCGATGCCGCTGGTCCCGCCATGGACCAGCACCGTCTCGCCATCCGCGACCATGCCGCGCTCGAACAGGTTGTGCCACACGGTCAGCAGCGTTTCCGGCATGGCGGCAGCCTGCTCCACCGGCAGGCCCGCCGGCACCGGCAGGCACTGCCCCCATTCGGCCAGGCAGTATTCGGCATAGCCGCCGCCGGCCACCAGCGCGCAGACCGCCTGGCCGAGCGCATTGCCCGGAACGCCCTCGCCGGTGGCGGCGACGGTCCCGGCGATTTCCAGGCCGGGCAGCGGCGATGCATCGGGCGGCGGCGGATAGCTGCCGTTGCGCTGGGCGACATCCGGCCGATTGACCCCGGCCGCGCGAACCCGGACCAGCACCTGGCCGGCAGCCGGGACCGGCACCGGCAGGGTCCGCAGCTGCAGCACCTCCGGCCCGCCCGGGGCATCGAAGCCGATCGCCCTCATCGTTTCCGGCAGCGGTCCTGCCTGGCCCTGAACCATTACCCCGATACCCCCCGTCAAACCGCTTGCAGATCGCACCGGACGGGCGACCGGACAGCAGTCCAAGCCATTCATTCCAGGATCCGCGCCTCCCTCCGACCGGCGCGCGAACCCGCAGCCTGCAATGCCCGGAATCGTGCCGGTTCCGCAAGCGGTTGACACGGACCGTAGAGCGGTCGATGCTGCATCGCAATGGACGATGACGAGCGCGCCTCGACCCGCGGCCCAGATCGATATGGGGCCGCATCACGGCTGGCGAGCGAGAGCCTGGACAGGCTGTCGCTGGCGGAGCTGGACGAGCGGATTGCCCTGCTCGAAGCGGAGATCGCCCGCGTCGCCGCTCACAAGGCGAAATCGGCCGCCCATCGCGCCGCCGCCGATGCTCTGTTCGGGGGCGGCACGCGGTGATCCGGCGCCGGCGTGCCTGCCCCTCGGGCCACGCCCCTCGCAAGTTTGCGGACGCGCCCTATATCCGTTTCAGCAACCCCATTCGTCGATCCTCACTCGATGGTCGCGGGCAGGCCTGCCCGTTGCCGGAACCGGGCCTCGGCAAATTCGGTTTTCCGTATCACCCCGCCAGCGCCAACCCCTAACGACCAAGGTGCCTGATGCCCAGTTTCGCCCAGAGCCTCGAAAAGACCCTCCACGCCGCGCTCGCCAATGCGTCCGAGCGCAGCCATGAATACGCCACGCTGGAACACCTGCTGCTGGCGCTGATCGACGATCCCGACGCCGCCCAGGTGATGACCGCCTGCGGCGTCGATCTCGGCGATCTCGGCGATGTCGTGCGCCAGTATCTCGATCAGGAATACCAGTCGCTGAAGACCAAGGACAAGGGCGACCCGGCCCCCACCGCCGGCTTCCAGCGGGTGATCCAGCGCGCCATCCTTCACGTCCAGTCCTCCGGCAAGGACACGGTGACCGGCGCCAACGTGCTGGTCGCCCTGTTCTCCGAGCGCGATTCCTATGCCGTCTATTTCCTCCAGCAGCAGGACATGAGCCGGCTCGACGCGGTCAGCTACATCAGCCACGGCATCGGCAAGGGCGGCAAGCGGATCGAGGACAAGAACGCCAAGGGCAGCGAATCGGAAGCCCCCCATGCCGAGGAGAAGCCGGAGACCAAGGCGGCCAACAAGAAGGATTCCGCGCTCGACCAGTTCTGCGTCAACCTCAACGAGAAGGCGCTCGGCGGCAAGGTCGATCCATTGATCGGGCGCGGCCCGGAAGTGGACCGCACCATCCAGATCCTGTGCCGCCGTTCCAAGAACAACCCGCTCTATGTCGGCGATCCCGGCGTCGGCAAGACCGCCATCGCCGAAGGCCTGGCCCGCAAGATCGTCGAGGGCGACGTGCCCGAGGTGCTCGCCGAGGCGGTGATCTACTCGCTCGACATGGGCAGCCTGCTCGCCGGCACCCGCTATCGCGGCGATTTCGAGGAGCGCCTGAAGCAGGTCGTCTCCGAACTGGAAAAGCTGCCGCACGCGGTCCTGTTCATCGACGAGATCCACACGGTGATCGGCGCCGGCGCCACCAGCGGCGGGGCGATGGACGCCTCGAACCTGCTGAAGCCGGCGCTCTCGGGCGGCACCATCCGCTGCATCGGCTCGACCACCTACAAGGAATTCCGCAACCACTTCGAGAAGGACCGCGCGCTGCTGCGGCGCTTCCAGAAGATCGACGTCAACGAGCCTTCGGTCGAGGATACGGTCAAGATCCTCAAGGGCCTGCGCACCGCGTTCGAGGAACACCACAAGGTCAAGTACACGCCGGAAGCGATCAAGACCGCCGTGGAACTGTCGGCGCGCTACATCAACGACCGCAAGCTGCCGGACAAGGCGATCGACGTGATCGACGAAGTCGGCGCGATGCAGATGCTGCTGCCGCCGTCCAAGCGCAAGAAGACCATCACCGCGCGCGAGATCGAACAGGTGATCGCGACGATGGCGCGCATCCCGCCCAAGTCCGTCTCCAGCGACGACAAGAAGGTGCTCGAACACCTCGAGCGCGACCTGAAGCATGTCGTGTTCGGGCAGGACAAGGCGATCAGCGTGCTGTCGAGCGCGATGAAGCTCAGCCGCGCCGGCCTGCGCGATCCCGACAAGCCGATCGGCTCGTTCCTGTTCTCCGGCCCGACCGGCGTCGGCAAGACCGAAGTCGCCCGGCAGCTGTCCAACATCATGGGCATCCCGCTGGTCCGCTTCGACATGTCGGAATACATGGAGCGCCACTCGGTCTCGCGGCTGATCGGCGCCCCTCCGGGCTATGTCGGCTTCGACCAGGGCGGCCTGCTGACCGATGCCATCGACCAGCAGCCGCATTGCGTCCTCCTCCTCGACGAGATCGAGAAGGCCCACCCGGACCTGTTCAACATCCTCCTGCAGGTCATGGACAACGGCCGGCTGACCGACCACCACGGCAAGACCGTCGATTTCCGCAATGTCGTGCTGATCATGACGACCAATGCCGGCGCGTCGGACATGGCGCGCCAGGGCATCGGCTTCGGCGATGTCTCCAAGCAGGACGCCGGCGACGAGGCGGTCAAGCTGATGTTCTCGCCGGAGTTCCGCAACCGCCTCGATGCGATCGTGCCGTTTGCCTACCTGCCGACCACCGTGGTCAGCCGGGTGGTGGACAAGTTCATCCTCCAGCTCGAAATGCAGCTGGCCGAACAGAACGTCCACATCCAGTTCGACAGCGATGCGCGCAACTGGCTGGGTGAGCGCGGCTACGACAAGCTCTATGGCGCCCGGCCGATGGCCCGCTTGATCCAGGACAAGGTCAAGCAGCCCCTGGCCGAGGAACTGCTGTTCGGCAAGCTGGCGCATGGCGGCGAAGTCCACGTCTCGGTCAAGGAGGACGCGCTGGCTTTCGAGCTGACCCCGGCCGCGCCGCGCCTGGTCCGCAAGGCCGCCGCGCCCAAGCCGAAGAAGGGCAAGTCGCAGGCGAAGTCCGAGCCCCGCAGCGACGCTGGCGAATAAGGCTTCGGCCAGCTGGACGAGGGCGCGGGAGGCCAGCCTCCCGCGCCCCTTTCATTGTGCGACGGGCGGTCTTCCGGCTCAGTCCTTGTAAAGCGCGTCCAGGCGGTCGCCATACCGCTCGCGAATGCGGTGCCGGCGAATCTTGAGCGAAGGGGTCAGCTCCTCGTTCTCGATGCCGAACGGCTCGTCAGCGAAGGTGAATTGCCGGACCTTCTCGATCACCGAAAGGTCGCCGTTGACCCGGTCCACCGCGGCGCGGACGGCGCTGCGGAAGGCGGGCAGGGCCTGCAGCGCATGGAGATCGAAGCGTTCCCCCTGCGCCTGCGCCCAGGCCAGCGCCCATTCCGCATCCGGCACGATCAGCCCGACGATATATGGCCGCCGGTCGCCGGCCACCATCGCCTGGGCGATTTCCGGCTGGAGCGTCAGCATCCCTTCCAGCTTCTGTGGCGAGATGTTGTCGCCCTTGTCGTTGACGATCATGTCCTTCTTGCGGTCGGTGATGACGATCCGCCCGCGTGCGTCGATATGGCCGATATCGCCGGTGTGCAGCCAAGGCGCGCTGCCCGGCGGATCGGCGGGGTCATACTGGAGGATGCGGGCCGTCTCCGCCGCATTGCGCCAGTAACCGTGGGTGACGAGTTCGCCACGCGCCAGGATCTCGCCATCGGCGGCGATGCGGACCTCGACGCCGCGCATCGGCGGCCCGACGCTGCCCGGGTCGAGCCCGGCGGCGGGCCGGCTGCACGAGATGATCGGCGCCGATTCGGTCTGGCCATAGCCCTGCAGCAGCACCATCCCCATCGCAGAGAAGAACGCGCCGACCTCCGGGTTGAGCGGCGCGCCGCCGGAAACCAGCGCCTTCATCCGCCCGCCGAAGCGCGCGCGGATCTTCGGCCGCAAGGTATGTTCGAGCAGGAAATCGACCGGCCTGTCGCGCAGGCGCCCGGCGCATCGGTTCGCGGCGAGCGCCAGCGCCCGGTCGAGCAGCCAGCAGGCCAGCCGGCCCTGCTTTTCCACCTGCTTGATGATCCGTGTGCGCAGCACCTCGAACAGGCGCGGCACGACGATCATCACCGTCGGCCGCACCTCCTCGATGTTGGAGGAGAGCTTTTCCAGCCCCTCGGCATAGTGGATGGTGGCGCCCAGGCCGATCGGCAGGAATTGTCCGCCCGTGTGCTCATAGGCATGGCTCAGCGGCAGGAACGAGAGAAACACCTCGTCGCCCCAGCCGAAATCCTCGGCGATGATCCGCGCCGCGCCATCGACATTGCGCAGGATGGCGCCATGGTGCTGCATGACCCCGCGCGGCGCCCCGCCGGTGCCGCTGGTGTAGATGATGCAGGCAAGGTCGTCGCGCCCCAGCGCGGCCACGCCGGCCTCGACAGACTGGCGCGCGGCGCTCGCGTCTCCCTCCAGCAGCGCATCCCAGGCATGGAACTCGACCGCGCCGGCCTGGGGCAGGGCGAACGGCTCGATGGCGATGACATGGCGCACCGCATCGGTGCCCAGCACCGCCGGCAGCAGCGGTTTCGCCAGCTTCTCGCAACCGACGATGGCCATGCGCGCGCCGGAATTCTCCAATACGTGGATATGGTCGCGCTCGGTGTTGGTGGTGTAGGCCGGGACGGTGACCCCGCCCGCCGCCATGATCGCCAGGTCGGCGATGCACCACTCGGGGCGGTTCTCCGAAACCAGCAGCACCCGCTCGCCCCGCTGCAGCCCCAGCCGCTGGAGCGAAGCCGCCAGCAGGCAGACACGGCGCGCAACCTCCGCCCACGAAAGCGATTGCCAGGCACCCCCGCGCTTGGCAGCGAGAAATGCACGATCTCCGCGTTCATCGGCCCGGTCCAGGAACAGTTGGACGAGGTTGGCTGTCTCGTCGAAATCGGAAAGCTGCACCCTACATCACCCCCCGAGCCGGTTCGCCCTTTAGATGCGACCTAGTGGGTTTTGTTCCGCCTGGGAACAGAAACAGGCGGCGGAAGAGGAATGGCGCTACCCCGTCTTTCCACGCCTTCTGTCACTGCGCGACGGCACCCCCCTCGCTGCGCGGGTCCGCCCCGCCGACCAGCCTGCCACCGACCACCTCGACCGCATTCGCCTTCAGCGGCATGTCCCGCGTGCGGACCTGGTGGCCGAGCGCGGCGAGCGCCGGGATCATGGCTTCGAGGCTCGAGCCCTGCTCGACGAAGACGGTGTCGCCGGGGGCGAAGATCACGGGAAGCGCGATGGCGTCCTGCACCGGCAGGTTCCAGTCGATCACCCCGATCAGCGACTTCGCCACCTGGGCCGGGATGGGGGCGCCGCCGGCGGCGCCGATCGCCAGCCGCAGGTGCCCGGCGGGATCGTAGACCAGGGTCGGGCTCATGGAGCTGCGCGGGCGCTTGCCGCCGGCGACGCGGTTGGCGACCGGCTGGCCATCCCGCTCGGGAACCAGGCTGAAATCGGTCAGCTCGTTGTTGAGGTAGTAGCCGTTGACCATGAGGCCGGAGCCGAAGGCGCTCTCGATGGTCGAGGTAAGGCTGGCGGCGGCGCCGAAGCGGTCGATGGCGACGAAGTGGGAGGTCGATGGCACGTCGGCGGTCAGCGTATCGGCGCTGGCGACCGGTGCACCGGGCGGGGAACCGGCCGGCGTGCTGGCCAGCGTGCGGTCGGCGGAGATCAGCGCGGAGCGCTCAGCGAGATAGGGGGAGGAGAGCAGGCCGGCGACGGGCACCTGGACAAAGTCGCCGTCGGCCAGATAGCGGTCGCGGTCGGCATAAGTCAGCCGCATGGCTTCGGCGATCAGGTGCCAGGCGGTCGGGCTGTCCTTGCCCAGCCCATGCAGGTCGAACCGCTGGAGCAGTCCGAGCAGGCCGAACACCGTCGTCGCGCCGGAACTCGGCGGTCCCATGCCGCACAGCCGCCAGCCGCGATAGGCAAAGCAGACCGGCGGCCGCTGGCGGGCGCGATAGGCGGCAAGATCGGCCGGCGCCATCGGCGCGGGGTTCCGCGCAGCCGAGCGGACCGTCGCGGCGATGCCGGCGGCGTTCGCGCCACGGTAGAAGGCGCCAGATCCCCTGGCGGCGAGGCGGGCGAGGAAAGCGGCCAGCGCCGGGTTGCGCACCGTCGCGCTGACGGGGAGGGGGGTGCCATCGGCCGCATAATAGAGCGCGCGGGCTTCCGGGCTGAGAGCGCCGGTTTCGGCGGAATGGGCGAGCGCCGCGTGGAGTCTCGGGGTCACGGCGAAGCCATCGCGGGCGAGCGCGATCGCCGGGCCGAACAGGGCTTTCCACGCCAGCTTGCCGTGCTGGCGGTGGGCCTCGGCCATCAGCGCGACATTGCCCGGCACGCCGACGCTGCGGCCGCCGGGGATCGCCTGCGCCACGCTCAGCGGCTGGCCGCCCTGGAAGAACCAGCGGCCATCGGCGGCGGCCGGCGCGGTCTCGCGGCCGTCATAGCTGGCGAGATGGCCCCGTCCGTCGTCCAGCAGCAGGAAGCCGCCGCCGCCGATGCCCGAGCTTTGCGGTTCGACCACGTTGAGCGCGAGCAGGGTGGCCAGCGCGGCATCGAGCGCATTGCCGCCCTGGCGGAGCATCAGCGCGCCGGCCTCGGCGGCGCGCGGGTCGGCCGCGCTGACCATGCCGCGATCGAACAGGGGGGCCGCCGCACCGTGGTGCGCACAGTGCATTTTGTGGCCCGGGCGAGCGAGCGCCGGGCCGGCGATCAACGCCAGCGCCAGCGCGGCCAAGGCCCTATTGGGCGCCGACCGCCTCGGCGACGGTGGCGAAGCCATCACGGCGGCGCAACGCTTCAAGTCCATCGACGATCCTTCGCGCGATGCCCGGTCCCTCGTAGACCATGGCGCTGTAGAGCTGGACGAGACTGGCCCCGGCGCGGATTCGCGCCCAGGCGTCCTCCGCCGTGGCAATGCCGCCGACCCCGACCAGCGGCACCGCCCCGCCGGTCGCCTGGCGGAAATCGCGCAGGCGCTGGTGGGCAAGGTCGCGCAGCGGGGCGCCCGAAAGGCCACCCGTCTCGCCGGCATGGCGCGAGGCGAGCGGCGGGCGGCTGATCGTGGTGTTGGAAACGATCAGCGCCCCCAGCCGCTTGTCGATGGCGATCCGGGCGATGGCGTCGATATCCGCCGGTTCGAGGTCGGGCGCGACCTTGAGAAGCACGGGAGGGCCGCTCCCGCTGGCCCCGCCCCCGCGCGCCTCGATCACGCCATCCAGCAGCGCGGCGAGCGCGCCCTCGTCCTGCAGGGCGCGCAGGCCCGGCGTGTTCGGGCTGGAGACATTGACCGCCAGATAGCTGGCCAGCGGCGCCATCAGCCGGGCCATCGTCGCATAGTCGGCCACGCGGTCCGCCGAATCCTTGTTGGCGCCGATGTTGATGCCGACGATCCCGCCACGGCCCAGGCGCCGGCCGAGGCCGGTGGCGGCAAAGGCGGCGCCGGCGTTGTTGAACCCCATGCGGTTGATCACCGCCCGGTCCTCGACCAGGCGGAACAGGCGCGGCAGCGGATTGCCGGCCTGGGGCAGGGGGGTGATCGAGCCGACCTCGGCGAAGCCGAAGCCAAGGCCGAGCAGCGCATCCGGCACTTCCCCGTTCTTGTCGAACCCGGCGGCCATGCCGAGCGGGTTGGGGAAGTCGATCCCGGCGATGCGAATCGCCAGCGGTCCGGGTCTGGGCGGCGTGCCGGCCGGCGCCAGTTTCAACGCCGCGAGCGCCAGGCCGTGGGCACGTTCGGCATCCAGGCGGAACAGGAGCGGGCGGAAAAGTCGATACGGCATCGCTCGCGGCCTATGGCAAAGCCCGATGGGCCTGTCGATTCCACATCGGACCAGAGCAATCCCGGATGAAAATTCGCTGATAAATCGCGGAACACATCGCGGTGGCGGATTCTTACAATTCTTCCCCCGCGAGTCGGTTCTAAGGGAAATCCGCGACCCGAAGGGCTCGTGGCGGTTTTCCCGCAATGAGTTCTCGACTTTCAGGGCGGTCTCCGATGGAGGCCGCCCTTTTTTTGCCCGCCGGAGCGAACGAAGGCGGGGTTGCCAGCCGGCCGCACAGCGCCTAAATAAATCGGAACGATTTTATCCGATTTGCCGCCGTCAGCGGCGCTGAAGGGACCCGGGCATGCGCTTGTCCAGCATGGCAGACTATGCGGTGGTGACGATGGCCGCCGCCGCCCGCAATTGCGGCGGCGCCCGGGTCAGCGCGGCGCGCCTGGCGGAAACCACGGGTCTGCCCGCCCCCACCGTGCAGAAGCTGGTCAGCCGGCTGACCGCCGCCGGCCTGCTGCGCTCGGCGCGCGGCGCGCATGGCGGACTGAAACTGGCGCGGCCGGCGGCTGCAATCTCCCTGGCCGACATCGTCGAAGCGGTCGAAGGGCCGATCGCGCTGACATCGTGCCTCGATGGCGGGCACGATTGCTCGCTGGAAGCGGCTTGTGCGGTGCGGCCGCACTGGCCGGTGGTCAACGCCGCGCTGCGCGGTGCGCTGGCGCAAGTGCCGCTGACCCGTCTGGCCGATCCCGGCGCCAGGGTCGAGGCGGCGATGGAAGGAGTTCCCGCGTGAACGAGGACGTCGAACTGCGGCCGGAAACCCGCGATGCCGCCGCCCGGGACGCCGCGGCGCGCGTCGCGGAATACGAGCACGGCTGGTCTTCCGACATCGAGCAGGAATACGGCCCGAAGGGCCTGTCGGAGGACACCGTCCGCTTCATCTCGGCCAAGAAGGACGAGCCGGAATGGATGCTCGATTGGCGGCTCAAGGCCTATCGCCAGTGGCTCGAGATGCCGATGCCGGAATGGGCCAAGCTCAACGTCCCGCCGATCGATTACCAGGAGGCCTACTACTGGGCCGCGCCCAAGGCGAAGCCGAAGCTCGGCAGTCTCGACGAGGTCGATCCCGAAATCCTGCGGGTCTACGAAAAGCTCGGCATCCCGCTGGAAGAGCAGAAGCTGCTGGCCGGCGTGGAAGGCGCGCGCAAGGTCGCGGTCGATGCCGTGTTCGATTCGGTCTCGGTCGCCACTACCTTCCGCAAGGAGCTGGAAGCCGCCGGCGTCATCTTCCGCTCGATCAGCGAGGCAATCCGCGAATACCCGGAAATGGTGCGCAAGTGGCTCGGCAAGGTCGTGCCGGTGCGCGACAACTACTTCGCCGCGCTCAACTGCGCCGTCTTCTCGGACGGCACCTTCGTCTACATCCCCGAGGGCGTCCGCTGCCCGATGGAGCTTTCGACCTATTTCCGCATCAATGCCGAGAACACCGGCCAGTTCGAACGCACGCTGATCGTCGCCGACAAGGGCAGCTACGTCTCCTACCTCGAAGGCTGCACCGCCCCCCAGCGGGACGAGAACCAGCTCCACGCCGCCGTCGTCGAACTGGTCGCGCTGGATGACGCCGAAATCAAGTATTCGACCGTGCAGAACTGGTATCCCGGCGACGCGGAAGGCAAGGGCGGGATCTACAATTTCGTCACCAAGCGGGCGCTGTGCCAGGGCGCACGGAGCAAGGTGTCCTGGACCCAGGTCGAGACCGGCTCGGCGATCACCTGGAAATATCCGAGCTGCGTGCTGAATGGCGAGGATTCGGTCGGCGAATTCTACTCGGTCGCCGTGACCAACAACTACCAGCAGGCCGACACCGGCACCAAGATGATCCACAACGGCAAGCGCAGCCGCTCGACGATCATTTCCAAGGGCATTTCCGCCGGCAAGTCGAACAACACCTATCGCGGCCTCGTCCGGGTCAGTGCCCAGGCGGAGGACGTGCGCAACTTCACCCAGTGCGATTCGCTGCTGCTCGGTGCCGAATGCGGCGCCCACACCGTGCCCTATATCGAGGTGCGCAACCCCAGCGCCCAGATCGAGCACGAGGCGACCACCAGCAAGATCAGCGATGACCAGCTGTTCTACGCGATGCAGCGCGGCCTCCCCCAGGAGGACGCCGTGGCGCTGATCGTCAACGGCTTCGCCCGCGAGGTGCTTCAGCAGCTGCCGATGGAATTCGCCGTGGAAGCGCAGAAGCTGCTCGGCATCAGTCTCGAAGGATCGGTCGGTTGAAGAAGACGCTTACCATTCGCACCCCCGAAGCCGGTGAACGCACCGCGCCCAAGTCCTGGGGGCTGACCGGCGAACGGCTCGAACGGCTCAAGACCCGCGCCCGCGAGGAACGCCGCCACCCGACCGAGGCCGAGCTCAAGCTGTGGGACCACCTGCGTGGCGGGCAGATCGGCGGCCTCAAGTTCAACCGCAAGGCGATCGTCGGCTCGGTGCTGGCCGATTTCGCCTGCCCGTCGCGCTGGATCGTGGTCAATCTCAGCAATGCCGCCGCCAACGCCGAGGTCGATTCGCTGCAGGACCGCAAGCTGGCCGAAACCGGCATCCGCGTGCTGCGCTTCGGCGAAGCGGACGTGCTGGCCGACCCCGACCGGGTGGTCGATGCGATCAAGTCGGAAGTGAACAAGCCGTTCGACAAGCGTACTGCCCAGCGCGAAGCCGCCGCCCTGTTCGCCGCGCAAGAGGACTGACCATGCTCGTTATCGACAATCTCCATGCCGCAGTCGCCGGCCCGAACGGTCCGAAGCCGATCCTCAAGGGCCTGTCGCTGACGGTCAACGCCGGTGAAATCCATGCGATCATGGGGCCGAACGGTGCCGGCAAGTCGACTCTCGGCTACACGCTCGGCGGCCGGCCCGGCTACACGGTGACCGGCGGTTCGGTCAGCTTCGAAGGCCAGGACCTCCTGGCCCTGCCGGCGCACGAGCGCGCCGCCGCCGGCCTGTTCCTCGGCTTCCAGTATCCGGTGGAAATTCCCGGCGTCTCCAATGTCCATTTCCTGCGCGAGGCGCTCAATGCCCAGCGTCGCCAGCGCGGCGAGGCGCCGCTGTCGGGTGGCGAGTTCCTTAAGCTCGCGCGCGAAAAGGCGGCGCTGCTCAGGCTCGACATGGACATGCTCAAGCGCCCGGTGAACGTCGGCTTTTCCGGCGGCGAGAAGAAGCGGGCCGAGATGGTGCAGATGGGCATCCTCGACCCCAAATTCGCCGTGCTGGACGAGACCGATTCGGGCCTCGACATCGATGCCCTGCGCATCTGCGGCGAGGGCATCAACGCGATCATGCGCCATCCAGGCAAGGCGGTGCTGCTGATCACGCACTACCAGCGCCTGCTGGACTACGTGAAGCCGGATTTCGTCCATGTCCTGGCCGATGGCCGCATCGTCCGCTCCGGCGGCCCCGAACTGGCGCTCGAACTCGAGCGCGAGGGTTACGAGGCGCTGGAAGGCACTGGCGCGTGACCGCCATCGCCCTGCCCGATACCCGCAACGTGGAGGACTGGCGCTATGCCCCGCAGGCAGCGCTGGCCGAGTTGTGGCCGCTGGAGGCGCCGGAAGCGGTGACCATCCCGGCCGGCGAGACTTTCGCCCGGGCGATCGTGCTGGAATCGGACGACGTGGTGCAGTTGGACCTGACCCTGGAAGCCGGCGCGTGGGCGGCGGTGCACGTGGTCAATGCCGGCGCCGGCTATGGCCGCGTGGCAGTGACGGCGACGCTCGGCGAAGGTGCGGATTTCCAGTTCGGCGGGGTGCAACTAGGCGGCGGCACGGCGAGCCGCGAGATCGTCGTCAGCGTCACCCATGCGGCGCCGGGTGCGACCAGCCGTCAGGTCATGCGCAGCGTCGTGGCCAGGCAGGCGAGCGCCACCGTGCTCGGCCGCATCGCGGTTTCGCGCGGGGCCAACGGCACGGACGCCGAACAGTCGATCCGCGCCATGCTGCTCGATCGCACGGCGGTCGCCAATGCCCGCCCGGAGCTCGAAATCTTCGCCGACGACGTCAAGTGCGCCCATGGCTGCGCGGTCGGCGAACTCGATGCGACGGGCCTGTTCTACCTGCAGTCGCGCGGGCTGGAGCCGGCCCGCGCCAAGGCGCTGATGCTGCAGGCGTTCCTGGCCGAGGCGCTGGTCGGCGCCGAGGACGAGGAGCGGCTGCTGGCGCTCGCGCTGGCGCGGCTGGAGGCCCTGCTGTGACCGCAAGCCCGACATTGACCCTGCCTTCGATCCGCGAGGATTTCCCCGGCCTGGTGACGGCCGAAGGCAAGCCCTGGCACTACCTCGATTCCGGCGCCACCGCGCAGAAACCGCAGGTGGTGATCGCGGCGACCGTGCGGGCGATGGGCGCGGACTATGCCACCGTCCACCGCGGCGTCTATTCGCGCTCGGCGGAGATGACGCTGGCCTACGAAGCCGCCCGCCGCCGCGTCGCCCGCTTCATCGGCGGCAATGAACACGAGGTCGTCTTCGTGCGCGGGGCGACCGAGGCGATCAACCTCGTGGCGCAGACCTGGGGCGCCGCCAATCTCGGCCCCGGCGACCGCGTGCTCGTGTCCCTGCTGGAGCACCATTCCAACATCGTCCCGTGGCAAATGCTCAGCCAGAGGACCGGCTTCGCCATCGACGTCTGCCCGCTGACCGAGGACGGCCGCATCGATCTCGACGCCGCCGAGGCGATGCTGACCCCGGCGCACAAGCTGGTCGCCTTCGCTCACGTGTCCAACGTCCTCGGCTCGGTGCTGGACGTGCCGCGCGCCGCCGCGCTCGCCCATGCAGTCGGCGCGAAGCTGCTGGTCGATGGCTGCCAGGCAGTGCCGCGCCTGGCGGTCGACGTCGCCGCGCTGGACTGCGATTTCTACGTGTTTTCCAGCCACAAGCTCTATGGCCCGACCGGGATCGGCGCGCTCTGGGCACGCGCGGACATCCTCGATGCCATGCCGCCGTGGCAGGGCGGCGGGGCAATGATCGACCGGGTGTCCTTCGCCGGCACGACCTATGCCCCACCGCCGCAGCGGTTCGAGGCGGGCACGCCGGCGATCATCGAGGCGATCGGGCTGGCCGCCGCCATCGACTATGTCGAAGGCATCGGCCTGGAGGCGATCCAGGCGCACGAAGCGAAGCTGGTGGCGACCTTGCGCGACGAACTGCGGGCGATGAACTCGCTGCGCCTGTTCGGGCCAAACGATTCCGCCGGCATCGTCAGCTTCATGATCGAGGGGGTGCATCCGCACGACCTCGGCACCATATTGGATGAGACGCGGGGCGATTACGGCCCGGTGGCGATCCGCGCCGGCCATCACTGCGCCCAGCCGCTAATGGAGCATCTCCAGGTTCCGGCGACGGCCCGCGCCAGTTTCGGGCTCTACAACGATGAAAGCGACATTGCCGCGCTGCTGGCCGGCATCGAACGCACACGGAGACTATTCGGATGACCGACGAATCCCCCCGTTTCGCCGTCGAGGAAGTCAGCGCCGCCACCCCGCCGCCGCGCGCCCGGGTGGACGACGCCGAAACCCCGGGGGAGACGCTGGCGCGAAAGCGGGACTATCTCGAGGGTTTTCTCGCCCAGCAGCCGGAAGGCGTTGATGCTGGCGAACCCGGCGGCGCGCTCTACGAAGGCGTCATCGCCGCGCTGCGCGAGATTTTCGACCCCGAGATCCCGGTCAACATCTATGACCTCGGCCTGATCTACGGGGTCGATGTCACCAGCGAAGGCGCCGTCGCGGTGACGATGACGCTGACCACGCCCCATTGCCCGGTGGCCGAATCCATGCCCGGCGAAGTGGAGATGCGGGTCGCCGCAGTGCCAGGCGTTCGCGATGCCGAAGTCAGCCTCGTCTGGGACCCGCCGTGGGATCCGCAGAAGATGTCCGATGAAGCCAAGATCGAACTGGGAATGCTCTGATGGTCGAATCGTCCGCCCGCACCGCCCGGCCGCGTCCCGCCGCCGTCACACTGACACCGTCGGCCGAAGCACGTGTTGCCAAGCTGATGGCGCAAGCCCCGGCCGGCGCCATCGGCGTCAAGCTGTCGACCCCGCGCCGGGGCTGCTCGGGCCTTGCCTACTCGGTGGACTACGTCACCGAGAGCAGCCCGATGGACGAACGCATCGAGACGCCGGGCGGCCTGTTCTTCATCGACGGCGCCTCGGTGCTCTACCTCGTCGGCAGCGTGATGGACTGGCAGGAGGACGACTTCACCGCCGGCTTCGTGTTTCAGAATCCCAACGCCAAGGGCTCCTGCGGCTGCGGTGAGAGCTTCACGATCTGATCCATCATCGCGGTTTCGCGGCCCGCAGCGCGGCAATGCAGGCAGCCCGGTCGACCTCCCGGCCATCGGTGGAGCGGCGCGCCTCGACATACGTCGCGCGCCGGTCCCCGCCGGTCCCGGGATAGAGGAAGACATCGAGCACGCAGGGCAGCGCACTGAACTGCAGCTTGCGGGCATCGCCCTCCCAGACATCGAGACGGGGCGCACCGAACTGGCGGACGAGATCGGACTCGCCGGTGCCGATTACCCCCTCGATGCCCGGCACCGGCTGCAGCCTGGCGGACGGCGGCGGCGTCCGGCGCATGGCCGGCGGCGGCACGTAGGAAGACGCCGGCGGTCGCTGACGCGGCGGCGGCGCGCTGACGACGACAGTGCTGCCATCGGCGCCGCAGCCCGCCAGCGCCAGGACGATCAGGGCGAGGGCAGGGGAGCGCAAGCGGACCATGCCGCCGCCATCGCCTCGCGCACGGGCGCTGTCAACGCCGTGGCGCTTGCCGCAGATGGAGCGAGCGGTTACCGCGCCGGTTCATGCCGCCTTTCCGGGACCCGACGATGAGCCAGCCAAGTTACGACGTTCTCGCCATCGGCAATGCCATCGTCGATGTCATGGCACCCTGCGCGGAGAGCGACATCGAGCGGCTGGGGATGAGCCGTGGCGCGATGGTGCTGATCGACACCGAACGGGCGCATTCGCTCTATGCCGCGATGGGGCCGGCGCGGGAGATTTCCGGCGGCTCGGCGGCGAACACGCTGGCCGGGCTGGCGATGCTGGGGGCAAGATGCGCCTTCATCGGCCAGGTGGCGGACGACCAGCTGGGCGAGGTGTTCGCCCACGACATCCGCGCCGGCGGCATCGATTTCGCGGTGCCGGCCCGCGCCGGCGATCCGCCGAGCGCCCGCTGCCTGATCTTCGTCACGCCGGACGGGCAGCGGACGATGAACACGTTCCTCGGCGCCTCGCAGTTCCTGCCCGAATCGGCGCTGGACCCGGCACTGATCGCCGATGCCGCGGTGCTATACCTCGAAGGCTACCTGTGGGATCCGGAGGAGCCGCGCCGGGCCATGCGCCGCGCCATCGCCACCGCACGGGCAGCCGGGCGCAAGGTGGCGTTCACGCTCTCGGACGCATTCGTGATCGCGCGCCATGGCGACGATTTCCGGGCGCTGATCGCGGCGGGCGAGATCGATATCCTGTTCGCCAACGAGCACGAACTGGCGGCACTGACCGGCGAGGCGGACTTCCACGCCGGCATGGCCACGCTGGCGCTTAAGGTGCCGACCCTGGTCGTCACCCGCAGCGAGAACGGGGCACATGCGGTTTCCGGCGGGGAAAGCGCGTTCGTCGCGGCCGAGCCGGTGGCGCGGGTGGTCGACACGACCGGGGCAGGGGACCTGTTCGCCGCCGGATTCCTTTTCGGCCACGTGCGCGGGCGGCCGCTGGCGGAATGCCTGAAGCTCGGCGCGGTCTGCGCGGCGGAAGTGATCTCGCACTATGGCGCGCGGCCGGAGGCGGACCTCAAGGCGCTGACCGCAGCCCTGGCCTGAACTTTCAGTCGCTGAGCTGGACCCAGACCGGCGCATGGTCGCTGGCCTTTTCCCGGCCGCGATGGTCCTTGTCCACCCCGCAGGCGACCAGCCGGTCAGCCAGTTCGGGCGAAAGCAGGGCATGGTCGATGCGGAAGCCATGGTCCCGCTGCCAGGCGCCCGCCTGGTAGTCCCAGAACGTCCAGACGCCGCCGCGCGGATTGTGCAGCCCAAGCGCATCGGTCCAGCCGTCGCCGAGCAGGCGGGCATAGGCATCGCGCGATTGCGGCTGCATCAGCGCGTCGCTGGCCATCGCCGCCGGCGCCCAGACGTCGTTCTCGCGCGGGATCACGTTGAAATCGCCGGTGACGATGGCCGGCACTTCCTCCGCCACGATCTGCCGCATGCGCTCGCGCAGACGCTCCATCCAGCGCAGCTTGTAATCGAACTTGGGGCCGGGCTGGGGGTTGCCGTTGGGCAGGTAGATGCAGGCGACGCGGACCCCGAAGCAGTCCGCCTCGAGATAGCGGGAGTGGACATCCTCGGGATCGCCCTCGAGCCCGCGCCGCACTTCGACCGGCGCCTCCCCGTCGGCCAGAATGGCAACACCGTTAAAGCCCTTCTGGCCGTGCCAGATCGCTTTGTAGCCGAGCGCCTCGATGTCGGCGGCGGGAAAGCCTTCGTCCTGCGTCTTGATTTCCTGCAGGCAGGCGACGGTGGGGCGGGTCTCGGCCAGCCATTCCAGCAGGCGCGGCAGGCGCGCCTTGATGCCGTTGATGTTGAAGGTGGCGATTTTCAACGCTGGGCCGATCGTCAGATGGCGAAGGACGAACCGCAGCCGCAGCCGGCGCTGGCGTTCGGGTTTTCCACCTTGAAAGCGGCACCGCCGAGCGATTCGACATAATCGACGACGCAGCCGGAGACGAGATCGAGGCTGACCGGATCGACCACCAGGCGCACGCCATCGGTTTCGGCGAGCACGTCATCCGCCTCCGGCGCATCGGCCAGGCCAAAGCGATACTGGAAACCCGAGCAGCCGCCGCCTTCGACCGCAAGGCGCAGGATCGCCGGCTTGCCCTGCTTGCCCGCGATCAGGGCGACCCGGGCGGCGGCGGAAGGGCTGAGGGAGATCGTGCTGTCCATGTCCGCCAATGTAGTGGCCCGCCCGCCCGCCGGCAACCCGGGGGCGCGCGTTGGTTGTGAGACGGCCTGGGGCCGTCAGGCGGTCTGGATATAGCTGCGCAGCGCCTCGGCCTCGGACTGGATCAGGTCGATGCGGTGCTTGACCAGATCGCCGATCGAGATGAACGCGACGATCTCGCCGCTCCTTTCCACCGGCAGGTGGCGGAAGCGGTGGCGGGTGATCAGCGCCAGCGCCTCGAGCACCGTGGTGTCCGGCGAGACGGTGACGGCCGGCGCGGTCATCACTTCGCCGACGGTGTGGTCAAGGAAGCTGGCGCCCTCGCTGTTGAGGCCATAGATCACGTCGCGCTCGGAGAAGATGCCGGCGAGGCGGCCGCCGTCGAACACCGGCACCGCGCCGATGCGCTTTTCGGCGAGCAGGCCGATGGCGTCGTGGACGGGGGTGGCCGTCGTGCAGCTATGGATGCTGCCGGTCCGGCCCTGGATCAGGCGGGCGATGGTCATCGCGCTCTCCCCATGTTCTCGTTGGCTCAGGATTATGCCACAGGCGTGCACGAAGTCCAGAGGAGCAAGCACGGGTGGACGAGGATGCAACACAAGGCCGCGGCGATGCGGCGGTATTCGCCGCGCTGGCTCGGTTCCGCCGGCTGATGGCGCGGCTCATGCTGCTGATGCTGGGGCTGGTCGCGCTCGGCGTGGCGGGACTGAAGCGCGGTTCGCCGGAATGGGTGGTGCACGGCGTTTTCGCGCTGGCGGCGCTTGCCGCGCTGGCGATGCTGCTGGCGCCGCTGGCAATGGCGTGGATCGTGCGGAAACGCTGAGCCTCAAGGAGCCCGTCGCAGCCGCCACTTCTCGACCGGCTGGCCGCCGATCAGGTGCTGCTGGATGATCTCCTCCAGCACCTCGGGCGTGCAGCTGTGGTACCAGATACCCTCGGGCCAGACCACGGCGATCGGTCCGGCGGCGCAAACCTTGAGGCAGTCGGCCTTGGTGCGATGAACGCCGCCTTCGCCGGTAAGCCCCAGCTGCTTCAGCCGCTTTTTCAGATAGGCCCAGGCGGCACTGCCGGCTTCCCGCTCGCAGCATTCGCCCTTGGTCGGCTCGCCGCAGAGGAAGATGTGGCGGCGAATGCCCTCGGGCGCATCGCTGCCCGTGGCGCCGGTCTTGGCCAAGGCTTCGGCGGCCTGGGCAATGTCCCCGGCGGAGTGGCGCTGTGCGTTCAGGGCTTCTTGCCGACGATGCGGGCGATCTCGCTGGCGACGAGTCGCTCGACCATGGCGGGCAGGTTTGTGTCGAGCCATTCCGCCAGCGCAGGGCGGAGCAGTTCGCGCACCATGTCTTCCAGCGAAGTCTCGCCCGAGCGGACCAGCTTCGGCTGCGCGCGGGGTTCGGCCATCATCGCCAGCGCCGCCAGCGATTCGCGCATCGCCGAACGCGATTCGGCGGTGACCAGCGGCTCATCGGGCAGCGACGCCTGTGCGGCTTCGGCATCGTCTTCGAGAAAGCGGGCTGAGACGGCGAGATCGAGCACGTCGAGCGGGGCGTCCGGGGCAGGGTTCGCCAGGGCAGGGGCCTCCGGGGCAGCGCTGCGCGGTTCGCGCTGGCGGCGCATGTCGGCGGCAGCTTCGCGGCTGTCCCGCGCGATCACTTTCTTGATCGATTCGAGAATTTCCTCGACCGAAGGTTCGCCCGGCTGGCGCATGATGCCCGATAATCCCCGATTGCCGCCGGCGATCCCCCTGAAGGCCGGCTGATTCACTTGGCGCCGATTGTGCCGGTCTGGGCCGGCGTGTCAACGGTGCGGCTGGACTTGACCGTGGGGGTCGGGTCGCTGCCCCAGTCCCACACCGTGCGCTTGGCCTCGCGATAGTGGACGTCAGGGTCGTAAAGCGGGCCACCATCGAGCCCGAGGTCGCGCGCTTCGGCCCGGCCCACCGCCGCCAGCAGCGTGAAGCCCGCGACATAGGCATTGCGCTGCGCGGTCACCAGCTGCAGCTGCGCGTTGACCAGTTCCTGCTCGGCATTGAGGATGTCGAGGATCGTCCGGTTGCCGACGCTGTTTTCCGCCCGCACGCCTTCCAGTCCAAGGCTCGCCGCGTCGACCGCCACCTGGGAGGACGCGATGATCGCATTGGCCGCCCGCCACGAGGACCAGGCCGAACGCACCTGCGCCACGATCGCCCGCTCGGTGGCGACCTCGGTCTCCAGCGCCGCGCCCTCGCGGGCTTGCGCCTGGCGCACTTGCGCGGTGGGCCGACCGCCCTGGTAAAGCGGGATCGAAGCCCGCACGCCGACATTCGCGGTGGTGTTCGCCTGCGGCAGCGCCCCTGCCGCCGCGCCGCCAAGGCCCAGCACGCCCAGGGTGCCCAGATAGTCCGAGCGATTGCCCTCGGCGAACAGGCTCACCTGCGGCAATCGCGAAGCCCCGGCGGCATTGCTGTCGAACCGCGCCGCCCGGCTCCGTTCGCGCGCCGCCAGCAGGTCCGGATTGCGGTCCAGCGCGGTCGCCAGCGCGTCCTCCGCGCTCGCCGGCAGGCCGGGCAGCGGCGGCGGCGGGGCCAGGTCGAGCGGTGGCCTGCCGACGACTTGGATATAGCGCTCCCGGGCATTGGCCAGGTTCGCCTCGGAAGACCGCAACTGCCCCTGCGCCAGCGCCAGCCGCGCCTGGGATTGCGCGACGTCGGTCCGGGTCACGTCGCCGATCTCGAAACGGTCCCGCGCGCCGCGCAGATCGGTGTCCAGCGTCTCGACCTGCGCCCGGTTCAGTCGCAGCGCCGCTTCGCCCAGGATCACGTCCATGTAGGCGGCGACCACGCGGGAGAACAACGCGCTCTCGCTCCCGCGCAGGTCGTTGCGTCCGGCCGCGACCCGCTGTTCGGCCCCGGCGATCGCATTGCGCACGCCACCGCCCGAATAGACCGGCACGTTGAGAGAGCCTGAAACGGTCAGCTGCCGCTTGGCGACGATGAAGCTCAGCGAGGTGTCGCCCTGTTCGACAAATTCGGTTTGCTGTGCATTGACGCTGAGCGAGGGCCGGCCATCGGCCCGCGCAATCGGCACGCCTTCGTCGAGCGCGCGCTGATTCTCCCGGGCCGCATTGAGCTCCGGGTTTGACGCATAGGCGGCAAGCAGCGCCGCGCGCAGGTCGTCGGCCATGGCCGGGACCGGCAGGGCCAGCACCACGCCGGCCAGGAGGGCGTGGCGGGCGCGGGATGCCATGGCTAGAAGCTCCAGCGTTTGGGCGCCGCGAATTCCGGAAGGACGGGGATGCCGATTTCTGCCAGCGGCAGCAGCGCCACTTCGCCAGCCGCCTTGCGGCCGATGGCGAGGCGGGTGACACCGCGCGTCACCGTGCCGGTAACGATGCGGCCATCGTCGGCCAGGCGGGCGCACAACGCGGGCGGCAGGACTTCGATGGCGCCATCGACCAGGATCAGGCTGTAGCCGCCTTCGCCGGAAGCAGCGGCGTCGGCCGGGGCGATCACGTCGAGCGAGCCGACCAGCGGGCGCAGCACTGCGGCGAGATAGCCGTTGCCATCGACCACCAGCAGCGCCTTGTCCCCGGCGGTGGGCGCGGCTTCGACCAGCATCCGGCCGTGGACCAGCGGGGCAGCCAGCGCGCGGCCGTTGCCGAGCGGAATCGCGCGGTCGATATAGGCGGCATCGCGCAGGGCGGCGGGCACGTAGTCCTCGCGCGGGACGCGGGCCATGGCGGCCAGCACTTGCGCGTCGTTGACGCCGCTGGTGCGCAGCTGGCTTTCGATCATCGCGCGCCGGGCCACCGCCTGCGCTCCGGCCGTCTGCGGCCCGTCGATCGCGGAAACTTCGCTCATGTCTCAAGTCCCGTACAGGCCGCGCCGCTGCGGCGCCGGCCGTCCAATTCCGCAACCTCTAGGCCAACGCCAGTGCCGCGCCAAGTGCTTTGACGTGCAGTGCAGCATTGCTTATGGCCGCCTTGTACCCGCGTTTTCGCGCCTTAAGGAGCCTGTCGATGGCCGATATGGTCACCATCCGTGAAGCAGACCTGATCGAGAGCGTCGCCGATGCGCTCCAATACATCAGCTATTACCACCCGATGGACTATATCAAGGCGCTCGGCGAGGCCTACGAGGCCGAACAAGGCCCGGCCGCGAAGGACGCGATCGCCCAGATCCTGACCAACAGCCGGATGTGCGCGGAAGGGCACCGGCCGATCTGCCAGGACACCGGCATCGTCAACGTGTTCATCGAATGGGGGCAGGATTGCCGGCTGGAATCCAGCCGCTCGCTGCAGGACGTGGTCGATGAGGGCGTCCGCCGCGCCTATACCCATCCGGACAACAAGCTGCGCGCCTCGGTCCTCGCCGACCCGGCGTTCACCCGCCGCAACACGAAGGACAACACGCCCTGCGTGCTCAACGTGACGATGGTGCCGGGCGCGAAGATTTCGGTCGATGTCGCGGCCAAGGGCGGCGGCAGCGAGAACAAGTCCAAGTTCAAGATGATGAACCCGAGCGAGAACATCGTCGACTGGGTGATCGAGATGCTGCCGCAGATGGGCGCCGGCTGGTGCCCGCCGGGCATGCTCGGCATCGGCATCGGCGGCACCGCCGAGCATTGCGTGCTGCTGGCCAAGAAGGCGCTGATGGACCCGATCGACATGGGCCAGCTCAAGGCACGCGGGCCGCAGACCGACATCGAGGCGATGCGGATCGAGATCTTCGACAAGGTCAACGCGCTCGGCATCGGCGCGCAGGGGCTGGGCGGCCTTTCGACCATCCTCGACGTCAAGATCATGGACGCGCCGTGCCATGCCGCCGGCAAGCCAGTGGCGATGATCCCGAACTGCGCCGCCACCCGCCATGCCCACTTCACACTGGACGGTTCCGGCCCGAGCTATATCCCGACGCCGAAGCTGGACGAGTGGCCGCAAGTGCACTGGGCGCCGGATGCGGCGGCGAAGAAGGTCAATCTCGACACGCTGACGGCGGACGAGGTTCAAGGCTGGAAGCAGGGTGACCGGCTGCTGCTCAACGGCAAGATGCTGACCGGGCGCGATGCCGCGCACAAGCGGATCAAGGACATGCTGGCGAAAGGCGAGCCGCTCCCGGTCGATTTCCGGGGCCGGGTGATCTATTACGTCGGCCCGGTCGATCCGGTGCGCGACGAAGTTGTCGGCCCCGCCGGGCCGACCACCGCCACCCGCATGGATTCCTTCTCCGACACCATGCTCGACCTCGGCCTGCTGGCCAGCGTCGGCAAGGCGGAACGCGGGCCGGCGGCGACCGAGTCCATCGCGAAGCACAAGTCGGCTTACCTGATGGCCGTCGGTGGCGCGGCCTATCTGGTGAGCCGCGCGATCAAGCAGGCCAAGGTCGTCGGCTTCGAGGACCTCGGCATGGAAGCGATCTACGAATTTACCGTCGAGGACATGCCGGTGACGGTGGCGGTCGATTCGGAGGGCAACAACGTCCACCGCCTCGCCCCGCTGGTGTGGAAGGACAAGATCGCCAAGGAAGGCCTGCTGGCAGGGGCGTGAACCCCGCTCAGTAATCCTGATCGATCACGCCCATGCCGCTGACGCTACTGCTCAGTTGGGCGGGTTTGCGGTGGAGCGCGATGCGGCCGGCGCCGGAGAGCGAGGCATCGACCTTGCCGGTGGCGCTGAGGTCGATCAGTCCGACGCCGGAGGACGACACATTGGCGTCGCGCGCCTCCAGATCCTCGAGGTCAATCCGGCCGGCGCCGCTGGAGTTGACGGTCAGTCGCTCCACCCGGCCCCGCGCCTCGATCGATCCGGCACCGGACAGGTCGATGGTCAAGGCCGGCTGATCGAGACCGTCCAGTTCGGCCATGCCGGCGCCCTGGAAGGCGAGGTCCGGCATGCGCGGACCGGCGATGTCCACGACCAGCGTATGGTGGCTGATGCCGTGGTGATCGAGCCACAGCCTGCCATCCTGCCAGCGCAGACCGGCGAGCAGCCGCTCCGGGCCACGCACGGTCATCCGCGACTGGTCCGCGCGGGTGAAGCGCAGCCGCACCGGCGCATCGATCGCCAGCCTCTGCGCCGGGTCGAACGTCAGGGTGCGCGAAGCGCTGCCGGCTTCGGCTCCCTCGTCGAACGTGAAGTTCCAGCCGCCTTGCTTGTCTATCCGGGCCAACATCGCCTGTCCGCCGATGGCCCAGGCGGCGCTCAGCAGCACCATCGCCAGCACCAGCCCGGAGGCGAACACGATCAGCAACTTGCGGGTCATCGGCGTCACTCCCATCAGATGTCCTGGCCCTTCAGATGTCCTGGCCTTCGATCGCCGGCTTGATCAGCTTCACGTGCAGGCGGCCGAACCAGATCAGGCCGTTGACCAGCCAGATCGTCGCGATGGTCAGCAGGGCGGCCAGCGCGACCGCCGCGGCCATCATGCCGAGCCCGCCCAGAACCGCCGCTCCCGCGCCGCCGGGAAAGCCGCCGAACGGCCCGGCGATCATGACCCCGCCGCCGGCGAAGAATACGCCGATCAACGCGAGGTATAGCCCGACGATGACGCCGATCATCGGCAGCAGCACCGGCGCGAGGACGAGAATGTCGATCGCGCCGAGGCCGAGCACGGCGACGATGGCGCCGGCGGCGGAACTGGGCGTGCGGGCGGTTTCCCAGCGGCGCACGCCGGCCTCAAGCTTGTGTTCGCGGGCGATGCGGGCAGGGTCGCCGAGCGCTTCGGCGACTTCCGCCTCCGAGCGGCCTTCGGCCTCGGCCGCCTCGAAGTGGGCTTCGTAGTCGGCAACGATGTCGGCGGCGGCTTCGGGGGACACCCCGGCCAAGCCCCGGTTCAGCCGCTTGAGAAATTCGTCACGCGTCATCGTCGGTCTCCCCCTTGCGGGCCAGCGCGGTTGCGGCAGCGGTTTCGTCGATCAGCCCATTGACGGCGTTGGTGAAGGCGCGCCAGTCGGCCAGTTGCTGGGCGAAACTGGCGCGGCCGGTCTCGGTCAGCCGGTAATACTTGCGGGGCGGGCCGGAGGGCGACTCCTCCAGGTAGGTGGCGACCAGGCCTTCGCCCTGCATCCGCCGCATTAGCGGGTAGATCGTCCCTTCGCCCATATCGACCGCGCGGGCGAGGCGGCTGGCGATCTCGTAGGCGTAACTGTCACGATGGGCGAGGAGGGCAAGGACGCACAGGCCCAGCACCCCCTTCTTCAACTGGATCTCAATGGCTTCGGGCACGAATCACCTCCTGCGCTCCGCAGTCATGTATCGCACGGTAGTGGTGAATACAAGGTAGCTTGTGGCGACTGATACATGGGTATTGCAAGGGAGCTGCATGGCTTCCTCGAGTCCTTTGTCGGTCAGGATCGGCTAGCGATCCTGACGGGCTTCCTTCGTTGATTACGATTGCCCGGAGCGGCCGACTCGGCCACATCGCGTGGGACATGGCCACGCTATTCCACATGAGCGATCTCCACTTCGGCGCCGAGGACCGGGAGGCGCTGGCCTGGTTCGCCGCCGAGGTCGCGGAACATCGGCCGGTTGCGGTGATCTGCACCGGGGACCTGACGATGCGGGGGCGGACTCGGGAGTTTGCCGCAGCGGCCGAGTATCTTGCCGCGCTGGCGGCGCCGGTCAGCCTGGAGCCGGGCAATCATGACATGCCCTATTACTGGGAACCGATCGCCCGGATGACCCGGCCCCATGCGCGCTACGAGGTGCTGCGCCGGGCGGTGCATCGCGATCTCGCGGTGGAGGGAGTGACACTGGTTTCCCTGCCGACCATCGCGCCGGCGCAGTGGCGGCTGAACTGGTCGAAGGGCCGGGTGCAGCGCGAGCGGCTCTCGCACGTGCTGGCGCATCTCGCGCCGGTGCGGTCCGGCCTGCGTCTGGTTGCCTGCCACCACCCGCTGATCGAAGCGGGGACCCATGGCACGGCATCGACGCGCGGCGGGCCGAGGGCGCTGGCGGCACTGGCGGCGGCGGGAGTGGACGCGGTGCTTTCGGGCCACGTCCACGATGCGTTCGACTTGCAGGTCGAGGCGGGCGGGCACCCGATCCGGATGATCGGGGCGGGCACCCTGTCGGAACGGGTGCGGCACACCCGCCCGAGCTACAATCGCATCGAATGCGAGTCAGGCGAGCTGCGGGTCCACGTCCGCAGCCTCGCCTGATCGTTTCAGGCCTCGGCGCTCGTTTTCGCCAAGGCATCCAGCACGAGCTGCGCGTGTTCCTTCCGGCACACCAGCAGGTCGGGCATGTAGGTATCGGCCTGGTTGTAGACCAGCGGCGAACCGTCGACCCGGCTGGCATGCAGCCCATGCGCGAGGGCGACCGCAGCCGGCGCACAGGAATCCCATTCGTACTGGCCACCGGTGTGCAGGTAGATATCGGCCTGGCCGAGGATGATCGCCATGGTCTTGGCGCCGGCGCTGCCCATCGGCACCAGTTCGGCGTCGAGCGCCTCGGCCACGGCGAGGGCTTCCTTGGCCGGACGGGTGCGGCTGACCACCATGCGCAGCTTTTCCGGCGCGGCGGGGACCGCCTGCGGGGCATCGGTGCGCAGGACCAGGCCATCCTCGCCGGCGCCGGGGAGAGCCACGGCGCCCAAGGTCGGCACGCCATCGATGGCGAGGCCGACATGGACCGCCCAGTCCGCCCGCGCCTCGCCATATTCGCGGGTGCCGTCGACCGGGTCGACGATCCACACCCGCGACTGCTTCAGCCGTTCGGCGTTGTCCTTCTCCTCCTCGGAGAGCAGGCCATCGTCCGGGCGCTGCTCGCGCAGCGCGTGGACGAGGAACTGGTTGGCGGTGGCATCACCCGCCTTGCCGAGCGCCTTGGGGCTGAACGCGCCGCTTTCGCGGACCGTGATCAGCAGCTTTCCGGCCACTTCGGCGAGGTGGGCGGCCAAGTCCCCATCGGTTTTCACAACATCGGTCATCGACTTCGTCCTTTCCGATGCCTCAGCGGGCCAGCAGCAGTTCGACGATCTGCTCGGCGGCATCCTCGGCGCTGGTCCGGGTGGTGTCGATGCGGATCGCCGGGGCTTCGGGCGCCTCATAGGGGCTGTCGATGCCGGTGAAGTTCTTGAGATCGCCGGCCCGCGCCTTCTTGTAGAGGCCCTTGACGTCGCGACGCTCGGCTTCCTCCAGCGGGGTGTCGATGAACACCTCGACGAATTCGCCTTCCGGCAGCAGGCTGCGCACCATCTCGCGCTCGGCCCGGAACGGGCTGATGAACGCGGTCAGCACGATCAGGCCGGCATCGGTCATCAGCCGCGCGACTTCGCCGACGCGGCGGATGTTCTCGATGCGGTCGGCCTCGGTGAAGCCCAGGTCCTTGTTGAGGCCGTGGCGCACGTTGTCGCCATCGAGCAGGAAGGTGTGCTTGCCCAGCGCATGCAGCTTCTTCTCGACCAGGTTGGCGACCGTGCTCTTGCCCGAGCCGGAAAGCCCGGTGAACCACAGCACCGCCGGCTTCTGGTTCTTGGCAACGGCATGCGCCTCGCGGCTGACTTCCAGCGCCTGCCAGTGGACGTTCTGCGCGCGGCGCAGGCTGAAGTTCAGCATGCCGGCGCCGACCGTGGCATTGGTGATCTTGTCGATCAGGATGAAGCCGCCGAGCGTGCGGTTGTCCACATAGGGCTCGAACACGATGGACTTGTCGGTGCTGATCTCGGTCACGCCGATCGCGTTCAGCTCCAGCGTCTTGACCGCGATGTGCTCCATCGTGTTGACGTTGACCGCATACTTCGGGTGCTGGACGGTCGCCGAGACGGTCTGCGTGGCGAGCTTCAGCCAGTAGGCCCGGCCCGGAACCAGCGCATCGTCGTTCAGCCAGACCACGGTCGCCTCGAACTGGTCGGCGGCCTGCGGCGGGGTGTCAGCGATCGAGATCACGTCACCGCGCGAGCAGTCGATCTCGTCGGCGAAGCAGACGGTGACCGACTGGCCGGCGACGCCTTCTTCAAGGTCGCCATCGAGCGTGACGACGCGGGTGACGGTGCTGGTCTTGCCCGAAGGCAGGACGCGAACGGCGTCGCCCGGCTTGACCTTGCCGGTTGCGATCAGGCCGGAGAAGCCGCGGAAGTCGAGGTTCGGGCGGTTGACCCACTGCACCGGCATGCGGAACGGCTTGTCGATGTCGACGGCCGAACGCACTTCTACTGTTTCCAGGTGCTCGACCAGGGTCGGCCCGGTGTACCACGGCGTGTTTTCCGAATGCGTCGTGATGTTGTCGCCCTTGAAGCCGGAAATCGGCATCGCGGTGAAGCTCTCGATGCCGATCGAGCGGGCGAACTCGGTGTAGTCCTTGACGATCGCGTCGTAGGTCTTCTGGTCGTAGTCGACCAGGTCCATCTTGTTGACCGCCAGCACGATGTTGCGGATGCCGATCAGGTGGCAGAGGTACGAGTGCCGCCGGGTCTGCACCAGCACGCCCTTGCGCGCGTCGATCAGGATCACCGCGAGGTCGGCGGTGGAAGCGCCGGTCACCATGTTGCGGGTGTACTGTTCGTGGCCGGGGCAGTCGGCGACGATGAACTTGCGCTTCTCGGTGTTGAAGAAGCGATAGGCGACGTCGATGGTGATGCCCTGCTCGCGCTCGGCGGCGAGACCATCGACCAGCAGCGCGAAGTCGATCTCCTGCCCCTGGGTGCCGACCTTCTTGCTGTCCGACTGGAGAGCGTCGAGCTGGTCCTCGAAGATCATCTTCGAATCATAGAGCAGGCGCCCGATCAGGGTCGACTTGCCGTCGTCGACGCTGCCGCAGGTAATGAAGCGCAGCATGGTCTTGTGCTGGTGCTGCTCGAGGTATGCGTCGATGTCCTCGGCGATCAGCGCCTCGGTGACATAGACGGGCTCTTGGGTCGTGCTTTCAGCCATTTGGTCCTCCCGTCATCCCGGTCTTGTTCCGGGATCGCTGGGTCAAGTTCTTGGGTTCAGGGGGTGCGGCGCTGGCCGTCAGAAGTAGCCTTGCTGCTTCTTGACTTCCATGCCCGCGCCGCCCGCATCCTTGTCGATCACGCGGCCCTGGCGCTCGCTGGTCGTGGTCAGCAGGGTTTCCTGGATCACCTCGGGCAGAGTCTTGGCGGTGCTTTCGACCGCGCCGGTCAGCGGGAAGCAGCCGAGCGTGCGGAAGCGGATCGAGCGGTTGGTGATCTCGGGCTTGTAGCCGAGCACCTTCTCCAGCCGGGGCAGGTCGTCGGCCATGAACAGTCCGCCTTCCCACTCGTAAGTCGGGCGTTCCGCGGCGAAGTAAAGCGGCACGATCGGCACGTCATTCAGGTGAATGTACTGCCAGATGTCGAGCTCGGTCCAGTTCGAGATCGGGAACACGCGGATCGATTCGCCCTTGTTCTTGCGGGCGTTGTAGAGGTTCCACAGTTCCGGGCGCTGGTTCTTCGGGTCCCAGCCGTGGCTGGCGGTGCGGAACGAGAAGATGCGCTCCTTGGCGCGGCTCTTCTCCTCGTCGCGGCGGGCGCCGCCGAACGCGGCGTCGAAGCCCCACTTGTCGAGCGCCTGCTTGAGGCCTTCGGTCTTCCACATGTCGGTGTGGAGCGCGCCGTGGTCGAACGGGTTGATCCCGCGCTCCTCAGCCTCCGGGTTGTGATAGACCAGCAGCTCCATGCCGCTTTCCTTGGCCATGCGGTCGCGCAGCGCGTACATGTCCTGGAACTTCCAGGTCGTGTCCACGTGCAGCAGCGGGAACGGCGGCGGGCTGGGGTAGAATGCCTTGCGCGCCAAGTGCAGCATGACCGCCGAATCCTTGCCGACGGAATAGAGCATCACCGGGTTGGTCGCCTCGGCGACGACTTCGCGCATGATGTGGATCGCCTCGGCTTCAAGGCGCTGCAGGTGAGTCAAATTGATGTCTGTGGTCATGTGTCCTCTCCGCTCGGGCGGCGTTGCGACTCCAATTGCTGCAATCGCTTGACCGCAAAGCTCCCATATGGGAGCAAAATGCAATGGCCATGCTTTCCACGGACCAGCGGGAACTGCTGCTTCCCCTTTTTGCCGGCATTCACGAGCAGCCGCCGTTCGCCACGTTTCTCCGCAATCTTGTTGGGCGGACCTATGCGCGCCGTGCCGCGCTGACCATCGCGCTGACCGGCGTGCCGGCGACGGAGGTGACTGTCCTGCGCGAACTGGCGCCGCGAGCGGCCCACGAACCCCAGCTGGACGTGCAGAGCCTTGTCGACTTGCGGTTGCACCCGCATGGCCCACTTCGGCCGGGCCGGGTCTATGCCCTGGATGAAATGCTCGACTTCGACGATCCCAGGCAACTTGCCCGCCAGCAGGCGGCGCTCGCCGCGATGGGAATCCGTTTTGCCCGCTGGCTGCGCGTGGTCGTGCCCGGCACGGCTGACGCCTGGCTGGTGATGACGCGCGAGCGTGAGGACTTCGGCGCATCCGCCGTGGCGTTGCTCGGGTCGATCGGTGAGCACCTCGGCGCGGCATTGCGCTCGCTGGCCGCGCTCAGCGGCGAGCGGCTGCAATCGGCCATGGCCCAGGCGACGCTGGCGCGACTCGGCGTCGCACAAGTGGCCTTCGATGCAGCGGGCCGCGTTCTGGCCGCCGATCCCTTGGCGGAGGCGCGCCTGACGTTCGTTTCCGAACCCGGTCCCGGTCCGGCGCGCCGGCTGCAACTCCTGCCCGATACGGCCCGCGCGCTGGAAGCGGCCTGCAGCGCGCTCGATGCGGCGTCGGCCGGTGCGACTCGCACGTTGCATTTGCCGGGAGAGACCCCCGGCACGCTTCTGCTGCGCAAGGCGGACCTTTCCCTCGCTCCACCCGGCATCGCCCCGGCGGCCATCGGCAGCATTCGGCTGCTGCAGGTCGGCAACGCGCAACAGGCCGCGCGCACGCTTGCGTTCAGCCATGACCTGTCGGACCGGGAAGCTGCTCTCGCGATCGCGCTCAGCCGCGGTCAATCGATCGTCGAGGCCGGCCGCGATCTGCGGCTGACCCCGGAAACGGCGCGCAACTATTCGAAGCGGATCTATGCGAAGACAGGCACGAGCGGCCAGGCCGACCTCGTGCGGCTGGTACTGTCCGGGCTGGCGCCGCTGGCCTGAAATCGCGGTGCAAAGGTGAAGCGGAAGCAGGGTGCAAAGCGACATCCACCCCCGGCGCGCCACCCGCTGTCCAGCTTGTACAGGTCATCTTCCAAAGCGGCTGATCCGATTGCGTCGGATCAGCCGCTCCAGGTCATTCTGGTTGTCCGCGTTTCCCGAACCGCCGGATGAGCCGCTGGAAAAGCGGCGCGCTGCACATCCTACCTGATCATCAGGTGTCATGATTCTGCGGCAGGCAGCACCTCATAAAGAAAGGTCGAGACCTGCGGATCGATGGCATCGGACATCTGCATTCCGCCGTTGGTCCCACGCACGAACAATTCCTGCATGACCTCTCCTACATTCTCGGATTCGATATCGTATATCGCCAGGTAGCGATGGTCAGGCTGGGGTCCCTCGCCGGGGACGAGGCGAAATCGCCGTGCACCCGTGAAACCTGGAATGGCCGTCACCTCCGCGACATGCGTATTCGTATACCAGTCATTGTAATCGTCTTCGCGGCCGGCCGTGGGGTTTGAAAACACGAGGAACTTGTATTGCATTGCCTGTCTCCGAGTTGGGGGGGAGCTTCCGGACCTGTCGTGTCGTCGGCCCGGAAGGTCTAAGCTGCCACGATAGCGGGCGTACGAAGCGAAGTCGATTCGGGTGCCGCACGGCACACTGCGAAAACATGCGCAAGGCCCGGCATCACGGCAGCTTGTTCGATCCGTCCGCGTGCGGAATGTGCGCTTGCCCTTCTCCTATCATCACTCTTCCCGCGATCTGCCCGGCCTTGCGATGCCCGGGTTCCAACCCCCATCTGCAAGGGATGGCTGCGGACGACCGCCCTCTTGCAGCGATCAAAGGGGGGGTATAAATGCATGGGATAAGACACGTCGGGAATCCCGGCTCAACAAAGGTGTGAGGATCACAATGGACGTCATGAAATTTTCCCCCGGCGATCCCCGCGTGCGGGCTGAGGAGGTCGATCGCCCCGAAAACTATCGCGAGATGTATCTGGCGGACGCGATCCCGCCCGAGCCGACCCTGCTGGAAAGCACCGAGGTAACGCTCGGGACCAAGCCGCTGGATGCCAAGCGCTACTATACCCAGGAGTTCTTCGACCTCGAGAACACCAAGATGTGGCCTCGGGTGTGGCAGTATGCCGCTTGGGCCTATGACATCGAGAAGCCTGGCGACATCGCGGTCTATCGCAACGCCGGCCGCTCGGCGCTGATCGTTCGCCAGCGCGATGGTTCGGTCAAGGCATTCGCCAACTCCTGCCTGCATCGCGGACGCGAGCTGTGCACCGAGGAAGTGCAGAACCAGGACCTGCTTCGCTGCCCGTTCCACGGCTTTACCTGGAACCTCGAAGGGTCGCTGGCCTGGGTTCCCTGCAAGTGGGATTTCCCGCAGGTTACACCCGAGACTCACCGGCTGCCCGAAATCCGCTGCGAGGAATGGAACGGGTTCATCTTCATCAACTTCGACAAGGACGCCAAACCGCTCAATACTTACCTGGGCAAGATGGTGGACCAGTGGGCCAGCACGCCCAACTGGGACTTCCACAAGCGGTTCAAGGCGGTCCACGTCAACAAGAAGATGAACCTCAACTGGAAGGTCGCGCAGGAGGCCTTCATCGAATCCTTCCACGCGTTCTTTTCGCACCCGGGGACCGAACTTTCCGGTGACAGCGTGTCGGCGCAATACGATGTCTGGGAAGATGAGCCTCATTTCAGCCGGATGATCAGCGCCATGGCCCGGCCCTCGGCTCATTTGGTCGAGCGGCCCAGCGATCAGCAGATCGTCGACGAGTATCTGGCCAATTTCGCGCCGGAACTGATCGGCACGGAAGAAGGGAAATGCCAGCCGGGCGAGTCGGTGCGCGAAGCTGGCGCCCGCATCAGCCGCTCGGTCTACCAACAGCGGACGGGTGTAGACATGTCTGCCATGCCCGCCAGCTATACGCTCGACACCATTGAGTATTTCGTATTCCCGAACTTCTTCCCCTGGCCCTCGATCGGCGCGCCGCTGGTCTATCGCTTCCTGCCGGGCGACTCGCCTGAGAAGTGCACGTTCGAGGTATCGCTGTTCATCCCGTTCTCCGGCGAGCGGCCGCCTTCCGCCAAGACCATCCATGTCGATGAGGCGGGGAGCCTGGGCGACGTTCCGGAATTGGGTGCACTCGGCTGGATTCTCCAGCAGGATGTCGACAATCTGGAATCGATGCAGCGTGGCCTGCGGGCGAGCATCGCCAACAAGATCACCTTGTCCCGCTACCAGGAAGTGCGGATCCGGCATTATCACCAGACGCTGGACAAGTACCTCTCGGATTCGATCTGATCGCTAAGGGCGAAGCTGGAGTTTGCGGCCTCCCTGGCTGCAATCCCGGCTTCGTCCGCGAGTGCGCCGGAGGAACCGGGCAATCCGATTGATGTCGGATCGAAATGACGGTCGGGATGATACCCCACTTGCGATGGCCGGGATTCGCATGTGAACTATCAAGTCGGTGCGGCTCATCCTGAATATCCTGTAAAATCAGTTCAATCAATCATCGGCACATGCCCCGTCGCCGCGCTGCACCACTTGCCTATTGAATAGTCGTTCGATAGAGCTAGATTGTGTGCAGGGGCGGATCGGTCCAGTCAGCAGGCGGGTGCCTGTTGGATATTCCGGTCCTGGATCGCCGCTAAGGCTCGGAGCTCGAATGACAACCGGTATTCTTTCCTTTGGCGCCTACATCCCGCGGCGGCGCCTGTCTCGCTCGGCAATCTATGCGACAAATGCGTGGTTCGCGCCTGGCCTCAAGGGCCTGTCAAAGGGTGAGCGGGCCATCGCCGATTGGGACGAGGACCCGATCACCATGGCGGTCGAGGCGGCGCGCGATGCGCTGACCGGCATCGACCGGGCGACGATCGCGGAGACGATCCTTGCCTCCACGACCTTCCCTTTTGCCGACCGCCAGAATGCCGGAATCGTCAAGGAAGCACTCACACTGTCCGATAACAGCGGGACAATGGATGTCGGCGGCAGCCTGCGTGCCGGCACCACCGCCCTGCTTCACGCTCTGGGCAGCTCGGATGGCCGTTCCCGGCTGTGCATCGCGGCGGATCTGCGCCTTTCCCGGCCGGCGTCCGAGGCCGAACTGCTCAACGGCGACTCTTCGGCGGCGCTAGTGGTCGGGCAGGGGGCGGTTATCGCCCGCCATTGCGGTTCCCACACGGTCAGCGTCGATTTCGTCGACCACTACCGGGCTGCGGGTTCGGATTATGACTATGGATGGGAAAGCCGCTGGATCCGCGACGAAGGCTATCATGGCGTTCTGGTTGACGCGCTCAAGAGCGGCCTGGCGGTTCTTGGTACGCAGGCGGCCGATATCGACCGGGTGATTATCCCCCTGGTCATGCGTGGCGCGGTAGCATCGGTGGCGAAGAAGGCCGGTTTTCGCGATGGCGCTGCTGCGGATGTCCTGCTCGAACAGGTGGGTGACGGCGGCGCCGGCCACTCGCTGCTCATGCTCGTCGCGGCGCTGGAGGCGGCAAAGCCGGGCGAAAAGATTCTGCTGGTCGGTTTTGGCCAGGGCGTCGATATGATCCTGCTGGAGGCGACTGACGCGCTGCTCGATCTGCCGGCGCGGCGTGGGGTGGCCGGAAGCATCGCCCGCCGTTCGCCGGACAGCAACTATGCGCGCTGGCTGTTCCACCGCGGCCAGCTCGACCTGGAGCGCGGGATGCGTGCGGAGTCGGACCTGAAGCAGCCGGCGACCGCATTGTGGCGGGAGCGCAAGGGTGTCATGGGTCTCGTCGGTGGACGCTGCACCCGCACCGGCACCGTCCAGTTTCCCAAGACCGAGATCAGCGTCAACCCCAACGATCACGCCCGGTTCACGCAGGAGGACTATCCGCTTGCCGAACGGCGGGCGACAATCGTCACCTATACGGCCGATTCGCTGAGCTATACGCCGGCGCCGCCCTTGTACTACGGGCTGATCGATTTCGAGGGCGGTGGGCGCATGAAGGTCGAGTTCGCCGATGTGGAAGAAGGCGACGTCGAAGTCGGTCGCGAACTGGAGATGGTCTTCCGGATCCATGCGGTCGATGAACGACGGAACTTCAAGCGGTATTTCTGGAAGGCGGCCCCTGCCGCGACGGAGGCCTGAAAATGGCAAGCGGTATCAAGGACAAGGTTGCCATCCTCGGCATGGGCTGCGCCAAGTTCGGCGAGCGCTGGGACAAGGATGCCGGCCAGTTGATGGTCGAGGCGTTTGACGAGGCGCTGGTCGATGCCGGGATCGACAGTTCGCAGATCGATGCTGCGTGGCTCGGCGTCGCCTACGATGTCGTCAACCTCGGGTCCTCCGGCATTCCGATGTCGTTTGCGCTGCGGCTGCCCAACATCGGCGTGACCAAGGTCGAGAACTACTGCGCGTCAGGCACCGAGTCGCTGCGCGGCGCGGTCTATGCGGTGGCTTCGGGCGCTGCCGACATCGCTTTGGCCATGGGTGTCGAGAAGCTCAAGGACACCGGCTACGGTGGCCTGCCGATCCGCACGCTCGGCACCAATCTCGACATGATCGGCATCGAGGGCTCCGGCCCCGGCAACTTCGCGCAACTGGCCTCGGCCTATCGCAGCGTCCATGGCGTTGGCAAGGACGACCTCAAGCGTGCGATGGCCCACGTCTCGGTGAAGTCCCACGCCAATGGCCTGAAGAATCCCAAGGCCCACCTGCGCAGCGCCATTTCCATCGACCAGGTGCTGAATGCTCCCATGATCGCGGAACCGCTCGGCCTGTTCGATTGCTGCGGCGTGTCGGACGGTGCCGCTTGTGCCATCGTCACGACGCCTGAAATCGCTCGCGCGCTAGGCAAGAAGGACCTGGTCACGGTCAAAGCACTGCAGATCTCGGCCTCCAACGGTTGGGAGCAGCAGCAGGCCGGCGGCTGGAACGGCAGCTATTTCCATACGACCCGCATCGCCGCCGCCCGTGCCTACGAGGAAGCGGGGATCACCAATCCCCGCCAGCAGATCAGCATGACCGAAGTGCATGACTGTTTCTCGATCACCGAACTGGTGACGATGGAAGACCTGCTGCTGTCGAAGGAAGGCGAAGGTTGGCGGGATGTGCTGGACGGCGTGTTCGATGCCGATGGTGCCGTGCCCTGCCAGATCGACGGCGGGCTGAAGTGCTTCGGCCATCCCATCGGTGCGTCCGGGTTGAGGATGATTTACGAAAACTACCTCCAGCTCCTTGGCCGGGCGGGCGACCGTCAGTTGCGCAACCCGCCCAGTCTCGCCCTCAGTCACAACCTGGGCGGGCAGCCGTCCGAAAACATTTCTGCAGTCGCGATCGTGGGTCTTGCCAATGCCTGATATCTCGCCCGCGGCCAATGGCCGCACGATGGATGCCGAAACCTTTGCCGCCTTTCGCGATCAGGTCCGCCGCTTTGTGCGCGAGCGGCTGGTGTCGCAGGAAGAGCGCGTGTTCGAAGCGGGCCTCGTGCCGCGCGACCTGCTCGACGAAATGCGCGACATGGGGCTGTTCGGCCTGACCACGCCGGAGACTTATGGCGGCCTCGGGCTCAGCCTCGGTGAATACATCGAAACGATCATGGAAATCGCCTGGGCGGCGCCCGCGTTCCGCTCCGCGATTTCCATTAACACCGGCATGGTCACGACCGCGTTCAAGGTCAGTGGCACCGAAGAGCAGCGGGCCGAGTGGATGACCCGGCTGGCTGCCGGCGCCATCGGCTGCTTCGCACTCACCGAGCCTGACAGCGGCTCCGATTCCGCCGGTCTCAGGACCCGTGCGGTGCGTGATGGCGACGATTACGTGCTGAACGGCACCAAGCGCTACATCACCAATGCGCCGATCGCGGACATGATCCTCGTGATGGCGCGGACATCGGCGGAAAACCTGCCGAAGAACGCGCACATCTCTGCCTTCATCGTCCCGGCCGACACCCCCGGCCTGAGCCGCGCCAGGCCCGACAAGAAGATGGGCCAGGCCGGCTCGCTGACCGGCGACGTGATCCTCGAGGACGTGCGCGTTCCAGCCTCGGCACTGCTCGGCGGCAAGGAAGGCAACGGTTTCCGCACCGCGATGATGGCGCTCGATACCGGGCGTCTGTCGGTCGCCGCCGCGGCGATCGGCTATTCGCGGCGCATCCTGGCATCCGCCTTACGGTATGCGACCGAGCGCAAGGCATTCGGTCAGCCGATCAGCGGCTTCCAGCTTATCCAGGCGATGCTGGCCGATTCCAAGGCGGAGTTGTACGCGTCCGAATGCATGATCGCCGATGCCATTCGCCGGGCCGAAGAAGGCCTGCCGTTTTCGACCGAGGCGAGCTGCGTCAAGATGTTCGCCACCGAGGCGTGCGGCCGCATCGCCGACCGCGCCGTGCAGATTTATGGCGGCGCCGGCTATATGGCCGAGTACGAAGTCGAGCGCTTTTACCGCGACGTGAGGCTCTACCGGATCTACGAGGGCACGACCCAGATCCAGCAGTTGGTGATCGCCAAGAACATGCTGCGCGAGTTCGCTGCACAGAACTGACGGCGAATGGGGCGTGGCCGGGTCCGCCGCGGCCTTGGATTCATCGGCTGACAATGTCTGCACCGAATTGGGCCGGTCGGTCCTGATGGCGCGTGTTTGCAGCGGCCTTTCTCCTTGACGGCAGGGGGCAGGCTTGGTTGGTTGATTGAACGAGGTACAGGACGGGCAAGAGGCCCGCCAGGGTAACGGAGAAGAGGATGGGCCGGCTCGAAGGAAAAGTTGCGATTGTCACGGGTGGCGCCCAGGGCATGGGACTGGCGCACGTCAGGCGTTTTGTCGCCGAGGGCGCGAAAGTCACTCTCACCGACATCAACCCGAGCGGGGCGGAGCGGGCGCAGGAGCTGGGCGAGAACGTGCTTTTTATCCAGCACGATGTCGCCAGTGCCGACGCGTGGGACAATGTCGTCCGCCAGACCGAAGAGCGGTTCGGCCCGGTCAATATCCTCGTCAACAATGCCGCGATCGGCCTGCAGAAATTCTTCGACGAGCTGACCGAGGCCGACTACCGGATGTTCGTCGATATCAACCAGGTCAGCGTTTTCCTCGGCATGAAGGCCGTAGTGCCTTCGATGCGACGCGCCAGTGGCGGGTCGATCGTCAACGTCTCGTCGACTTGCGGCTTCCTCGCCTTGCCGGGCACGGTAGGCTACACTTCGACCAAGTTCGCGGTCCGCGGGTTGACCAAGGCCGCTGCCATGGATCTCGGGGAAGACAATATCCGGGTCAATTGCGTTCACCCCGGCAATACCCGCACGCCGATGCTTGAAAAGGCGATCGCCGCCGGGGCCGATCTTGTTACGCGTCAGCCGATCAAGCGCATCGCAGATCCCGATGAAGTGGCCAATCTCGTCCTTTACCTCGCTTCGGACGAGAGCTCCTACAGCACTGGCGCGGATTTCGTCGTTGATGGCGGTATAACCGCAGCCCATTGAGCGAGGTGATCGAGACTTAGAGCATGATGACATTGGATTGACCAATACCGTCATGCTCTAGATTTTGTTTTCGTGCGATTTTTTGACAAAACCGGTTCCCGTTTTTGTCATCGCACTCTAACTTCACGGGACGGGTTGCCGTCCGTTGCCGCAAGCAGTCCCGTTCAGCGATCCCCACCCAGCACCGACCGTATCCAGTCGCCGCCTTGGGCGATTGCCGCAAGGCCATCGGTCGGCATTTCATGGTGGAACAATGGCCAGGCATGGACCTGGTCCTGCCAGACATTGAGTTGCAGGCCGACGCCGGCCAGCGCCAGCTTGCTGGAGAAGGCGAGCGCCTCCTCCAGCAGCAATTCCGCGCCGCCGACCTGGATCAGGACCGGCGGAAAGCCGCTCAGGTCCGCAAGCAGGGGAGAGATTTCGGGCTCGGCAGGATCCTGTCGTGCGAGGTAGATCTTCGCCCAGAGCGCGATCGAATCCGGCAGCAGGAGCGGGTCGCGTTCCACGCGTTCGGGCGGGACCGGGGCTCGCGGTCGCAGATCCAGCCATGGGCTGATGAGATAGACGCCGGCAGGCAATGGCAACCCCTCTCTCCGCGCCCGCAAAAGCATGGCGAGAGTCAGGTTGCCGCCCGCCGAGTCGCCGGCGACGATCAGCCGCTGCGGCGACACGCCCTGCTTCAGGACATACCGGTAGTTTTCGACTGCCATGTCCAATCCGGCCGGGTAAGGCTGCTCCGGCGCCAGCGGATAGGCCATGTTGTATGCCACGATGCCCGCCGCGTCGGCGATCCGCGCGACAAGGTGGCGATGGGTGGCGGCGCTGCCGAACACATGCCCCCCGCCGTGGTGATAGAGAATTGCCCCGGCCCCGTTGACGCCGTGTGGCACGATCTTTTCGCCCCGGACCTTATCCGCCTGCAAGGAAACGACCGCGCATCCCGCCGGCAGCGGGACACGCGCATATTCGCTTTCGGCGTTCTCGCGCAGTTGCGCCAGCGTGGCCGATTGGGCGAGGACGCCGCTGCTCCACCCCGCGAGGAACCTTTCGCGTTCGCGTTGCCGGTTCGTCATGCCATTTTGTAGGTTTGGGTTTGGTTGGCGAGTTTTTTGACGGCTTGTTGGTATTCCGTGGCGAACTGCTGGACGCGTTTGGCGGCGGGGACGATGTTGTGGATGGCGCCGATGCCTTGACCCGAGCCCCAGATGTCGCGCCATGGCTTGACCTTTTTCTCGGTGGAGAAGTTCATGGAGGAGGGGTCTGCGGAGGGGAGGTTGTCGGGGTCGAGGCCTGAGGCGATGATGCTTTGCTTGAGGTAGTTGCCGTGGACGCCGGTGAACAGGCTTGAGTAGACGATGTCCTGGGAGTTGGCCTGAGTGATCATTTCCTTGTAGCGCTGGTCGGCGACGGCTTCCTCGGTGGCGATGAAGGGGGAGCCGATATAGGCGAGGTCGGCGCCCATGGCTTGGGCTGCGGCGATGGCGCCGCCGGTGGCGATGGCGCCGGACAGGGCGAGCGGTCCGTCGAACCATTCGCGGATTTCCTGGATCAGGGCGAAGGGCGAGGTGGTGCCGGCATGGCCGCCGGCGCCGGCGGCGACGGCGATGATGCCGTCAGCGCCCTTGGCGATTGCCTTGCGGGCGAAGGTGTCGTTGATGACGTCGTGGAGCACGATGCCGCCATAGGAGTGGATGGCCTGGTTGACGTGTTCGAGGGCGCCGAGCGAGGTGATGACGACGGGGACCTTGTACTGGACGCAGAGCGCGAGGTCTTCATCGAGGCGGGTGTTGGTGCGATGGGCGATCAGGTTGACGGCATAGGGTGCGTCATTGTCGGTCAGTTCGGCGTTGAGCCGCTGGAGCCACTGCTCGAAGGTGCCGGACGGGCGGGCGTTGAGCGAGGGGAAGGCGCCGATCATGCCGGCGCGGCAGGTGGCGATGACGAGGTCGGGCTGGGAGATGATGAACAGCGGCGAGGCGATGGCGGGAACGGACAGCCTGGCGGCGATATGCGATGGCAAGGACATGTGGCCTCCTGTGATGGCGTGATGCCGGCCGACCGCTGGCGGGAGCGGCTGGCCGGCACGAGAGGGCAGGCTTGTCTCGGGCTGGCTGTGGTTCCGGCCTGATCGTTCGCCCTGGCTTCCCCGGCTTACTGGAATTCGAGATTGACGCGTCCGGAGAGCACGCCCTGGGCGATGGAGCGGTTCTGGATTTCGGTGGCGCCTTCGGCGATCTGGTTGAGCCGCGACATGAACCAGGCATCGATCAGCCTGGTCTCGTTGGCGATGCCCATGCCGCCATGGATCTGCATGCACTTGGAGAAGACCTCGTGGCAGCTGGCGGTGACATATGCCTTCACCATGGAGACCTCGTCGCGCATGTCGAAGCCCTGGTCGATCTTGCCCGCGGCATCGAGCGCCATGCAGCGCCCGGCGTAGATCTTGGTGGCGTTCTCGGCGAGGTAGGTCTGGACCGCCTGGTGCTCGCCGATGACCTTGCCGAAGGTCTTGCGGATCTTGGCGTAGTCGATGGTCTTTTCCATCGCCCAGCGGGCAAAGCCGAGGTTGCGCGCGGCATTGGACAGGCGGCCATGGCGCACGCCGAGCATGGCAAGGGCGAAGCCCTTGTCGAGCTCGCCGACGCGATAGGTGTCGGGCACGCGGACGTTGTCGAAGGAGAGGATGCCCTCGTCGCCGCCGATCTGGCCGAAGATCTTGACGACGCCGGCTAGGCTGTAGCCCGGGGTGCTGGTGGGCACGTAAAAGCAGGTGACGCCGCCCTTGCGCTGGGCGAACAGCTCCTTGTTGGTGACGGCATAGACCATGATGAAGTCGGCGGTGGGCGACCAGGAGGTCCACTGCTTGGTGCCGTTGATCACCCAGTCGTCACCGTCGCGCACGGCAGTGGTGCGCATCATCCAGCTGTCCGAGCCGGCATCGGGCTCGGTCAGGCCGAAGGCGCCCTGGAGCTTGCCGCTGGCGAGATCGGGCAGGACTTCGGCCTGGAGCTCGGGAGAGGCGAATTGCCAGACCTCGTGCGGGCCGCTGGTGAAGTGGGAGATGACGCTGTAGGGCAGCAGGTTGTAGGGCGGCCCGTAGCGATGGTGAAGCTTTTCGTAGGCGAGGAACCACAGGCGCACGCCGAGATCCGATCCGCCCAGCGATTCCGGGCAGAACATGGTGTAGTAACCCGCCCGGGCGGCAGCCTCGCGGACCTCGCGGCGCGCCTCGGTGATGCGCGGCACCTCGAAGCCGGTGGCCTCGTCCCAGTAGAGGCGCTGGTTCTCGAACAGCTTGTCGACCGAGCGCTGGATCGGCATGACCTCGCTCTCGACGAACTTGAGCAGGCCATCGAGGATCTCGGTTTCCTCGGCGGTGATTGACAGGCTGGGCGCGTTCATCGGCTTACTCTCCTGGTAATGGGCCTGGTAACGGGTCGGCGCTGGTGGCCAAGATCTCCGGTCTGCATGTCTCCGGTCTGCATATCTGGCGCGAGCCCGGCATGCTCCCGAGAGACCGTTCCTGCGGATCGCCAGTGGCCGGACAAGCCCGTTGCAGGGCTGCTTAACGGATGATAGATAGGTTGGGAGGGAAGAGCAAGAGGCAGGTGGCCCATAGGGCAGCCGGCGCCCAATGGAGTAGCAGGTGGCATGATCGAACAGCCTTTCGTGGTCGAAGAGTATCGGGAACTGCGCGAGCAGGTGCGGCGCTTCGTGCGCGCCGAGATCACGCCTTATGGCGATGCCTGGGAGAAGGAAGGCCGGGTGCCGCGCGAGCTGCTGCTCAAGATGGGCGAACTGGGCTTCCTGGGGCTGCGCGCGCCCGAGCGGTTCGGGGGCAGCGAGCTTGGCGTGCTGGGCTGGGTGGTGCTGGCCGAGGAGCTGGGCCGCTCGACCTATGGCGGGGTCACCGTGGTGGCGATGGTCCACTCGGCGATGGCGATGCCCCATCTCTACCATGCCGGCAGCGAGGAGCAGATGGCGCGCTGGCTGCCCGACCTCATCGCCGGTCGCAAGACCTGCTGCATCGCGGTGTCGGAAGCCGATGCCGGCTCCGACGTCAGCGCGATTCGCACGACGGCGCGCCGCGAGGGTGACGAGTGGGTGCTGAACGGTGCCAAGTTCTACATCAGCAACGCGGTGTTCGGCGATGTCTTCTTCGTGGCCGCGCGGACCGACCCCAATGGCAAGGGCGCGCGCGGGATCAGCATGTTCGTGGTCGAGAAGGGCGATCCCGGCTTCTCGGTCGGACGGCGCCTGGAGAAGTTCGGCGACTGGTGTGCCGATACCGCCGAGATCATCCTGGACGAGGTGCGCCTGCCGGCGGACCGGCTACTGGGCGAGGAAGGGCGCGGCTTCTATGCGGCGATGCAGAACTTCCAGGGCGAGCGCCTGGTGCTGGGCGCGATGGCCAGCGGCGAAGGGGCGACCGCGCTCAAGCTGACGATCGATCATTTGCGCAATCGCAAAGCATTCGGTGCGCCGCTGATCGAGAAGCAGGGGCTGAGGCAGCGCCTGGCGATGCATCACGCCAAGCTCGAGGCGGGTCGCCAGTTGCTGTATTATGCCGCGTGGCTCGAGGATCAGGGGCTGCCGTGCGTGCGCGAGGTGTCGATGGTGAAGGCGTTCTGTGCGGAGACCTGCAACGAACTGATGTACAGCTGCCAGCAGTTCCACGGCGGCATGGGCTACCTGCGCGAGACCGCGATCGAACGCATGGTGCGCGATGCCAGGCTCCATGCCATCGGCGGCGGGGCGACCGAGGTCATGCTCGAGGAGATCGCCAAGCGTTGGGACGACGTTCCCTACTGGCAGTGAACGCGGATTCCGGTCATGACAGGGACCAGTCATGACAGGGCCAGTCATGACAGGGCCAGTCATGACAGGGGACGCCCGGCTTGATACGGGGCTATACAGACAACGGAAGTGCTGGAGACAAGATGGTGGTAGAGTCGGCATCGACACAACAAGGTGAAGCACAGGTCACGCTCGAGCGCGTCGGTCGGGTGGCGGTGATCACGCTCAACCGGGCGGCGATGCGCAATCCCCTGTCGCTCGAGTTCAAGCAGCAGATCCTGCCGCTGCTCGACGAGGTCGAGGAAGACAGCAGCCTGGCCGCGATCGTCCTCACCGGTGCCGGCAAGACCTTCTGCGCCGGTGCCGAACTGGGCAAGGTCGTGCACCCCGACGGCAAGGACGGCGAGGAGCAGTTCCGCTCGGTGCGGACCTACAACCAGGTCATCCAGCGCCTGCGCGCCCACGACCTGCCGGTGATCGGCGCGATCAACGGTCCGGCGGTCGGCGGCGGCGCCGCGCTGGCGCTGGCCTGCGACATCGCCATCGCCAGCGAGGCCGCCAGCTACTTCTTCGCCTTCGGCCGGGTCGGCGCGGCTGCTGCCGACATGGGCTGTGCCTATCTCCTGGCCAAGGCGGTCGGCTCGATCCGCGCCCGCCACTGGATCCTTACCGGCCGCACCGTCGGCGCCGCCGAAGGGCTCGCCGCGGGCCTGTTCGCCGAAGTCGTGCCGGCCGACCAGCTGCTCGAGCGCGCCATCGCCATCGGCGAGGAGATCGCCCAGGCCGCGCCGCGCCGCGCCGCTGCCGCCACCAAGCTCGCCCTGACCCGCGCCGACGACACCAGCTTCGAGGCGTGCATCACTTACGAGGCCTATGTGCAGAACTACATGTTCACCACCGAGGATCACCGCACCCGCCTGCGCGCGCTGATGCAGGCCGGTCCCGGCGCGAAGCGGGCATAAGGCCGTGGCGAACAAGAAATACGACACCGCCCAGGCCGCGCTCGATGGCCTCCTGTTCGATGGCATGACCATTGCCGTGGGCGGCTTTGGCCTGTGCGGCCTGCCCGAGACGCTGATCATCGCGCTGCGCGACAGCGGCGTGCGCGACCTCACCGTCATCTCCAACAACGCCGGGGTCGACGACTGGGGGCTCGGCCTGCTGCTGCAGACCCGCCAGATCTCCCGGATGGTCTCCTCCTATGTCGGCGAGAACAAGGAGTTCGAACGCCAGCACCTGTCGGGCGAGATCAACCTCGAGTTCTGCCCCCAGGGCACGCTCGCCGAGCGCATCCGCGCCGGCGGCGCCGGCATCCCCGCCTTCTACACCCGCACCGGCGCCGGCACCGTCGTGGGCGAAGGCAAGGAAGAGCGCATCTTCGACGGCGAACGCTACATCATGGAAACCGCGCTCAAGGCGGACCTTGCCCTCGTCAAGGCATGGCGCGGCGACGACAAGGGCAACCTGCTCTACCGCAAGACCGCGCGCAACTTCAATCCGGTGGTCGCCACCTGCTCGCGCATGACCATCGCCGAAGTCGAGGAGTTCGTCCCCGCCGGCGCCATCCCGGCCGACGCCGTCCATACCCCCAGCGTCTATATCCGCCGCATGACGCTCGCCCGCATCAATGAAAAGCGCGTCGAGAAACTCGTCACGCGCACAGAGGACTGATCCATGCCCTGGAACCGCCAACAGATCGCCGCGCGCGCCGCGCAGGAACTCCAGGACGGATGGTACGTCAACCTCGGCATCGGCATCCCCACACTCGTCGCCAACCTCCTGCCTGAAGGCATCGACATCACCCTCCAGTCCGAGAACGGCATGCTCGGCCTCGGACCCTACCCGACCCCCGACCAGGTCGATCCCGATCTCATCAACGCCGGCAAGGAAACCATCACCGAACTGCCCGGAACCAGCTACGTCTCATCCGCCGAAAGCTTCGCCATGGTGCGCGGCGGGCACATGGACGCAACCATCCTGGGCTCCCTCGAAGTCGCCGAGAACGGCGACATGGCCAACTGGATCATCCCAGGCAAAATGGTCAAGGGAATGGGCGGCGCCATGGACCTCGTCAGCGGAACACCACGCGTCATCGTCCTCATGGACCATTGTGCTCGCGACGGATCACCCAAGTTCCGCAAGCACTGCACCCTACCCCTCACCGGCCTCAACGTCGTCGACATGCTCGTCACCGACCTGGCCGTCTTCAAACGCAACAACCGTCAAGGTCTGTTCCACCTCGTCGAAAAGGCTCCAGACGTCTCACTCGATTACCTCCAGCAAAAATCCGAAGCACAATTTACCTGGTAATCGACGAACAACGGATGTTTCCTTTTCTGCACAAGAGTTAAGAGGCACCAGAAATGGCTAATAAAATCAAGGCGATCATCATTGGCGCCGGCATGTCGGGTATTCTCACCGCGCTCAAGCTGAAGGCGCGTGGCGATGTCGATTTCGTTATCTATGAAAAGGCGAACGAAGTTGGCGGCACCTGGGTCTACAATCGCTATCCGGGGTTGACCTGCGACGTTCCCGCCCATGCCTACACCTACAGCTTCGCGCCGAATCCGGACTGGAGTTCGGTCTATGCACCAGGTGCAGAGATCAAGAGCTACTTCAACCGGATCGCCGACGAGTACGACGTTCGTCGCTACATCGAGCTCGGCGTCGAGGTGAAGGGCTGCGAGTGGGTCGATGGGCGTTGGAAGGTCACTCTGGGGGATGGCCGTGTCGAGCAGGCCGACGTCCTGATCGCAGCGAGCGGCGTCCTTCACTATCCGAACATCCCCGACATCCCTGGCCTGGACCGCTTCGAAGGCTCCGTGTTCCACAGCGCCGAATGGAACGATGAGGCCAAGCTGGACGGCGCGGACGTCGGTGTCATTGGCTGCGGTTCGACCGGGGTCCAGATTGTCAGCGCGCTTTCAACGCGGGTACGCAGCCTGGTGCACTTCTGCCGCACCCCGCAGTGGATCATGCCGATCCGCCAGCGCGAATATTCGGAGGAGGAAAAGGCGGGCTTCCGGTCCGATGTGAAGGCGATCGATGCGATCCGCTATGGTGACAAGTATCAGGCCGTGCTGCGCCGCTTCGAGGCGGCGGTGACGAACCCCGATTCGGCCGAGATGGAAGAGATCGAGAAGATCGTCCGGGACAACCTGGAAGAGAGCGTGCGCGATCCCGAACTGCGGGAAAAGCTGCGCCCGACTTATCAGGCTACCTGCAAGCGGCTGATCTTCTCAGGCGAATACTACGAGGCGATCCAGCATCCGAACGTGACGCTCGAGGTCGGCGCCATCGCCGAAATCGAACCGCGCGGCGTGCGGATGAAGGATGGGCAATTCCATGCGCTGGACACGCTGGTGCTCGCCACCGGCTTCGCGGTGGACCGCTTCATCCGTCCGACCACCGTCACCGGGGTCGGCGGGGTGAGCATCGACCAGGTGTGGAGTTCGAAGCCGACCGCGTACTACGCGGTCAGCGTTCCGCATTTCCCGAATTTCTTCATGCTGAACGGCCCGACCGGTCCGGTCGGCAACTTCTCGCTGATCGATGTCGCCGAGACCCAGTGGAACTACATCGAGCAGTTGATCGACCTGATCGCCAAAGGCCAGGCGCGCACCGTCGATGTGCGCGAAAGCGCGCTCGCCGCATATGATGACTGGCGTTCGAAGGAGGCGCTCAAGACGGCTTGGGCGACCGGCTGCCAGAGCTGGTATCTGGACGAAAAGGGTGTCCCCAACACCTGGCCGAAGGGCCTGCCGGAGTTCCATGAAGCGATGGCGAAGCCAAAGCTGGAAGACTTCGAAATCGCCTCCTGATCAGGGTGGCAATGCCGAAACCGGACGTGCCTGCGTCCGGTTTCGGCAAGCTGCGGGGGTGTCAACCGATGTCGTCCCAGCCTGAATAAGCTGCCTGAGGAGGCGCTACCACCGCCTCAAGCGGTTAGATCCACATGCAGCCGGGTCAGCTTGAGGTAAGCGATTTTCCAGACGCCGTCTTGCTTGCGATAGCGTTCGGTATAGTGGCCGTAGCCGACCAGGCCATGGCCTTCGGCGTAGACGACGCGATCCTGCATCGCCCAGATCACGTCTGCCGCATCGCCATCGAACGCAATTTCCGGGGTGTGGACGTGATGGGCCGTGCTCGCCGTCTCGACCGAGCCCTTGACCAGTTCCAGGACATTGTCGCGGCCCTGCACGGCTGGGGGGCCGCCTGCATCCACGACATCGAGGATCGCATCGTCCGTGAACAGGGCAGAAAAACTGTCCCACTGCTTGGTATCGAGAAATCGGCAGTATCGGGCCTTGACGTCCCAGATTGCCAGCCTGTCATCCAGCCTTGTGCTTGCGTTCATGCGAAATCCTTCTCCATGGGATGGCCCTGCCGTCGAATGCCGCGGCGAGGTTTTGATGTATCAATGGCCGATGATTCGGATGCTGGCAATGGCACCGCGACGGCTGCATGGCGGGCGAGGATCGCGTTTCGGCCATGGATATAAGCCTCGATGTGGCAGATCGGTCAGACGATTTCCGTCAATAAAATTCATTCAGATGAAACGTTTGAGGCCTGACGCAAACGAGCCGGCAACTCAATGCCGAAAAACCTAACGAACGTTCGGGAAGTGCATTGCGGCGCTCGTTGGAATGGAGTATGCAGGTCCTACCGTCGGCGTGATGAAGCGCAGCGGTTCATGGGAGAGGCGTTACCCCACTATGCCGATCGATCCGCAACATCTCGTGGCTGCCCTTCGCGAATTCATCTCGACAGCGCCGGACGAGCCGTTTGTGGAGTTCGAGGGGCAATGGTGGACCGCAGCGCAGTTTGCCGCAATCGGCGCCGAACTTGCCCGCCTGCTCGATGAAGCCGAAGTCCGGCCAGGGATCGCGGTCGGCGTGGTGGTTCGCAATCATGTCGAGACGGCGGCGGCGATCGTCGGGCTTGTCGCGGCAGGGCGGCCGGTGACGATGATCTATTCCTACCAGTCGTCCGAGTTGATCGCGGCCAACGTCGAAAAGCTCTCGCTCGGCGTGGTTGTCGCCGAGGAGTCGGACTGGTCCGCCGAACTTCGCGCCGTGGTCGCCAACGATGACCGCATCGGCATCGCCCTGCCCGCCGGCATGGGCCATCCCAATCGCGTCGAACGCAGCACGTCGCTGCGGGCGGGTTGCCGCGAGCACGAGGAGACAGTGGTCGAAGTGCTGACAAGCGGCACGACCGGCGCTCCCAAGCACGTCGCCTTGCGGGTGTCGGCGCTGGTTCGCGGCGTCGACATGATGACGGTTGCGGCCAGCGCCAACCCAAGCCCCCAGATCGAGATCCTTTTCGCGCCGCTGCCATCGATTGGCGGCATTCTGCCACTGCTGGCATACCCCTTGGTCGGCGCGCGTTTCTGTCTCCTGGAGCGTTTCGACGTCGACAAGTGGGCGGAAGCCATCCGGCGGCATCGTCCCCGCTCGATCGGCTCTACTCCTCCGATGATCCGTTCTGCGCTCGAGCGGAACGTGCCCGCCGACGCGTTCGAATCGGTGGAGGTGGTTTATGGAGGGGCCGGCCCGATCGAGGTCGAGACCCGTCGCAAATTCGCCGAGACGTATGGCGTCGATTTCTGCTGGGGCTACGGCGCTACGGAATTCGCCGGAACGGTGGCGGCGTGGACGCCCCGCCTCAAGGCGGAACTCGGTGGCGACCGTCCAAACAGCGTCGGCCGTCCGGTGGCGGGTGTCGAGGTGCGAATCACCGACCCGGAGACAGGGGCCGAATTGCCGGTGGACGAGGTCGGCAGACTGGAGGTGCTGGTCTCCAGCGTCTCCCCGCACTGGACCGCCACCAATGACCAGGCCAAACTGGACGGAGATGGCATTCTCTACATCTTCGGCCGGCTCGACGGTGCCATCAACCGTGGCGGTTTCAAGGTCTTGCCCGAACTGGTGGCCGAAACGCTTCGCCGCCATCCCGCGGTCAAGGATGCCGGGGTGATCGGCATCGCCGACTCGCGTCTCGGCGAAATTCCGGTCGCCGCGGTCGAGTTGTTGCCGGGCAACGACGCTGTCGATGGCGAAGAACTGCGCACGTTCGCCCGGTCACATCTGCCTTCGCCCTCGGTGCCGGCAGCAGTGGTCGTCGTCGAGACGTTGCCGCGCAACATGATGCTGAAGATTGACCTCGTCGCATTGCGCAAAATCTGCGAGGCGCACGTTCGCCAGCGGGTCGGCGCTTCACAGGACGTCCCGCCGCCAGACCATCCCGCCGGAAACGGAGATCCGGGCGGATCGCGGCCGACTGCAGCATTTGCGGAGTCACCTGATTAGCACTATCATGGGGCCATGGGCTAAGAGCAGAAATGATCAGTCGCCCGGCCGATGAAAATCAATTGTCGAACAAGGAGTTCCAGACATGTCCTCGATCTTCCAAAAGCCCATCATCGACACCGACACCCACGTGACGGAGCCGCCGGATCTCTGGACCTCGCGCATGCCCAAGAAGTATGGCGACGGCGTTCTTCACGTGAAGATGCACCCCAAGTACAATCTCGAGTACTGGTTCATTGGCGACAAGGCGGTGTTCTCGGCTTGGGGCAGCGCCAACTACGGCTTCCCCGGCGGTTCGCTGTCCATTCCGTCAAAGTGCGACGAATCTCACCCCGGTGCATGGGACGCCAACGCACGCCTGAAGTACATGGATGAAGTCGGCGTCTACGCCCAGGTTCTCTATCCGAACCTCGGCGCGGTCGTCATGTCGATGTACAAGCAGATGGAAGACGACATCAAGTTCGGCTCGATCCGTGCCTACAACGACTTCCTGATCGATTTCGGCTCGCCGGCTCCCGAACGGTTCGTGCCGATGGCCGTGCTGCCGCTGTGGGACATCGCCGAGTCGGTCAAGGAAGTCGAACGCGCCGCCAAGATCGGTCACAAGGGCGTGCTGCTCAGCGGTGCGCCGCATGAGCATGGCTGGCCCTACATCAGCGACAAGGCATGGGATCCGCTCTGGGCGGCCATTCGCGATGTCAACCTGCCGATCAGCTTCCATGCCGGCGGCGGCGACTATGCGGACGACTTCCTGAGCGCCGGACGGTACAAGGCGGACGGCATTCATGCCAACTACGTCCGCTCGTCGACGACGACCTTCCTGCTGATGAGCGGCCAGTTGTCGGACCTGCTGATGTCCGGCGTTCCGCAGCGCTTCCCCGAGCTTCGCTTCACCGTGGTCGAAAGCGGGATCGGGCATCTGCAATTCGCGCTCGAATCGCTCGACTACCACTACAACGTCGCCAAGGTCTGGGAGCACCGCCCGGAATTCAAGGAAAAGCCGAGCGAGACTTTCAAGAAGTCGGTCTGGGTCAACTACTGGTTCGAGCGTCTGGACCAGTATCACCTCGATACCCTGGGCGAAGACAACATCATGTTCGAGACCGACTTCCCGCACACGACCTGCATCGGCGGCAAGGAAGCGATCCACAAGGCCCTGCAGAACGGGCTCGAGCAGCAGCCGGAGCGCGTCCAGGACAAGGTCATGTGGGCCAATGCGGCGAAGCTGTTCAACGTGTCCGTGCCGAATACGGTGCGTGTGACGGAATCCGGCCTCGTTACCGCCTGATCCTTGAAGGCTTGATTCGGGTCGCGGGCCACATTGTGGCTCGCGACCCTTTTTCTATAACCAACAGCAGTTTGGGGAAACCGATGCTTAAGCTGGAGACGAACACCAAATACGACATGCCCGCCACGTTCGGGAAATCGATGTTCACCGGCGTCACCCACGTGCCCGACATCCAACTGGTCTCGACCTCGTTCGAGACCACGCCCGAGGCGATCGAAAGCCTCCTGCCGGAACACCTCGCGCCGGGCGACAACAACCTGGTCTATGTCAACCGGCTGCGTTACCGCGGCATCGATTACCTCGCCGGCCGCGGTTACGAGGAGATCGTCGTCGCCATCAACGCGCGACATGAACACGAAGGGACCGTCATTCGCGCGCCATACGTGGTCGCAGTTTGGGTGAACGAGATCCCTGCCATCCTCTCCGGGCGTGAAGCGTTGGGCTATCCGAAGCTGTTCGCCGATATTCCGCAGGTCCTCGAGTTCGACGGTCAGATCCGTTTCGAGGCATCCGAATACGGCAACAAGTTCCTCGAGGCCAATGTCCGGAACCTGAAAAAGCTGCCGGAATCCGCGCTGCCCAAGATCAACGCGTCGGTGTCGGAATACAACTTCGCCTGGAAGTATATCCAGGGTCCCGAGCATACCGTCGATGCCGACTACATCACCCTGACCCGGATGACATGGGACTACAACGAAGCCTGGGTCGCCGAGGGCGAAACCCGCTTCATCCCCGGCACCTTCGCGGAGACGCCAGCGGCTTATGCGGCTGTCAAGACCCTGGCGGCGTTGCCGGTGCTGTCGTGGAAGCCGGCTTTCGTGGCCAAGGCGACTGCGGTGATCTATCGCGACGAAACCAAGCGGCTGCCGTCGATGAACCGATCGGCCGCCTGAGGCTTTCGCGCCTGGCCACAGGCGCGGAAGCAGGCATGTTCGGGTGCCGGCGCCGGGTAATGGAGCCGGCACCCTGACTTCAGAGACGCCGCAGACTCAATTGCGGGCGATTGGGAGGAAATCTGTGTTCACACTGTTCCACGGTTTGCGCAGTCGCGGGTTCCGGGTGCTCTGGACGCTCGAGGAACTGCAACTTCCCTATAAGCTCGTCTTTCTGCCTTTCCCGCCGCGGTATTTCGCGCCCTGGTTCCTGGAGGAAAATCCGCTGGGGACCATGCCCTACCTCGTCGATGGCGACGCCAGGCTGACCGAGTCGGTCGCCATCTGCCAGTATATTTCGGGCAAGTACGATGACCGGCTGGCCGTGGCGCCGACCTCGCCCGAATATGGCCAATGGCTGATGTGGTCCCATTTCGCGGAAGCGACGATGAACTACACGCTCTCGGTGGGCCTGCGCTACGGCTGGATCGAGCGAGGACCCAATCGCAAGCCGGACGTCGTCGAGTTTTACAAGGCACGGTTCCTGGAAAAGGTGGAATACTTGTCCAGCGGTCTCGGTGACAAGGAATTCCTTGTCGAATCGCGCTTCACGATTGCCGATATCTGCGTCGCGTACAATTTTGTCCTGGCCGAATACATGGGCTACATGGAACTGGCGCCCGCCAACGTCCAGGCATACTGGGCCCGCCTGAAGGAACGGCCGGCTTTCCAGCGTTGTCTGGAGATCGAACGCGATTCCCCGGTGGCCAAGGAGAGACCGCAGGACCTCGAACTGTAGTCCGGGTCCATCGTGCCGTTTTCGGACGCTCCGCCCACCATTCAATGTGGCCGGCAGAGCATCCGGTTCAACGATACTGCGGCAAGCGACTCCCTACCCGCCCCCGTGTCGGGCCAAGCGCCGCGTCATTGCTCCAGCAATCCCGTGGCGCGAAGATCGCCCACGTATTTCCGAATCAGCGCTGCATCGACATGGGGAATGTCGCCATCGGGGCCCAGGCGCTGCTCGCGGACGGCCGCTTGGAAGCGTTCGGCCGAGAGCATGGCGCCGGCGTGGCCCACGCTCTGCTTCTGCAACTGGTGCAGTAGGGGCAGCGAGGTCTGTTGCCGCTTGTGCTCCGGCAGTGCCTTCAGCGCGGTCGAGAAGCGCGTGAACCAGTCCTGATAATCGGCAATGCGCGAGATCGGCACGCCATCCTCAATCATCCAGCTGACGAACGTATCGAGGGATATCCCGTCATCGTGCGGGTTGGTGACGTGGTAGGTGACCACGCCGTGCCGGTTGGAGAGATCCAGCTCGGCCATCGCCTCGGCGATGAAATCGACCGGGAGACCATCGTAGTGGATCTGATGGTCGGCAGCCTGGTAGAAGGATTCCGGGGCCAGGCCGGTCGTCGCGATGCTGAGCAGCAGGCGGGTGAACAGGTCGGGAATGTTGAGCTGGCCGACATAGCGGCTGTGGGCCAGGATCATGTCGCAGCGATAGATCGAGACCTGCAGGCCGAGCCGATCATGCGCCTCGCGCAGCAGCACTTCGGCCGCCCATTTGCTCATGCCGTAGCCGACGGCATAGCCTTCGGCGCCGGTATCGAGCTCGCCATAGGCGGTGCGCACGTCGGCATGTTCGTCGAGCACGCCACTGCCCCCGGGCAGGAAGGCGACCGCCATGGTCGAAACATTGCTGATCGGCTTGCGTTTCACGCTGACCGCCAGCCGGATCAGTTCCGCAGTGCCGACGACATTGGGGCCGAACAGCTGGTTGTACGGCAGGATGTGATTGACGAAGGCGGCGGGGTGGACGATCAGATCGACCTCGGCAGCACAACGGTCCCAGTCCTCGTCCGAAAGACCCATGTGGTATTCGGCGAGATCGCCATTCAGCACTTTCAGGTGTTTTGCCGCAAGCTCGGCGAAGCGTGCCTTGAGCTCCGGATCGCCGCTGTCATAGGTGTCGAACAGCCGGCGGGATGCATCGGCATCGTCGCGGCCGCGGACGATCGCGATGACCTGGCCGCCTGCTTCGGCCATCCGCTCCAGCCATCCCAGGCAGAGGAAACGGCCAAGGAAACCGGTCGACCCGGTAACCAGTACGGTCCGCACCTCGGCCGATTGCGGGGCCGCGGCGGCGGCACGCGCAACGATGTCGGCGCCGAGGAACTTCTCCAGCGTCAGGTCGGAGGCCCGGATCGTCGGACCGTCACCGTGGACCGAGGCGAAGGTGGGCTGAGCGTGCGAAGAGGCGCGCAAGCGCTCGATGTAACGGGCGAGGTCGCCGATGCTGCTCGCCGGATTGGTGATGACGCCGACCGGCACATCCACGCCGAAAATGTCGCCGAGCAACAGGGAATAACTGAGCGAAGCCAGCGAGTCTCCCCCCAGGTCGGCAAAGCTGCACTCCTGCTCCGGATCGATCTTTTCGAGCCCCAGGGTCGCCTGGGCGGCGGCAAGCACGGTCTCCAGCACGCTGGCGGTGCCGCCCTGGGCGCGCAGGCGTTCGAGCTCGCTGGTCTGGCGATCGGCAATCTCGTCGTACATCGCCTCCAGGCGCGGGGCATAGGCCGCCGTGAGATTGGGGCGGGCAAACTTGGCCGACGCCGTGAGCAGACGGTTATCGATCGAAAACGGCTCGTGCTCGATGATGAAATCGCGTGGCACTTCGTAGGATTGCAACTCGTTCGTCTGGGCGATGGCCTGGATCGCCTCCCGCAGAGCGGCGCGCAGCGCATCCTCATCGCCTTCCAGGCCCATCTGGCGCACCATGTCGGCATCCGGCACAAGGACCGCGAGCAGGAACGAGCGCGTGCTCGTGCCATAAATGAAGGTCTGCGAAATCAGCGAGCTGCCGGAAAACAGGCCTTCCAGGCGCTGGACCGCGACGAATTCCGCCTGGGCCAGCTTGAGCACGTTGTTGCGCCGGTCGACATAGATCAGCTGGTCAGGCCCGATCTGCTCCATAATGTCGCCGGTGCGATAAAACCCCTCTTCATCGAAGGCTTTCGCCGTCAGCTCAGGCTGATTGTAGTAGCCGAGCATGATCGTCTCGGTACGGACCAGCAGTTCGCCGCGCGGGTTTGGCTTGTCAGTCGTGTAATAGCCCAGTTCCGGCACATCGACGAGCTTGTAGGCGATGACCGGCGGACTCGTGACGCGGGAATTGTACAGAACGCCGGAAACCTCGGTGGAACCGAACGATTCGTCCAGCGGCACGCCGAACAGGTCCATGACGAAGTTCTTGAGCGTCGGGGTCAGCGGAGCGGAGGCAAAACTGACACGGACAAAGCGGCCGCCCAGGCGTTCGCGCCGCCACTCTTCCAGCAGGCGCTGGTGCAAGCTGTCCGGATCGCTGTCGGAGCCCAGTCGGCGACTGTACTCGAGCTGGAACTGGCTGTAGAAAATCTCGCACAGGCGCGGGACCATCGGGATCGTCGTCGGCCGTGCCAGGCGAAAATCCTCAAGAAGTTCCGAAAGGTCGCTTTTCGTGAGGTATGCCACGCCGCCATTCGCAATCGAACGATACAGGTTGGACGGGCCGTAGGAATGGTTCATCGGCATGTAGTGGACGAAAATGCCGGGAAACGACATCGGCGCAAGGACCGGGACCTTGAGCACGACTTCCGGCAACATCGCGCCTTTGGGCAGGCCCGTGCTGCCCGAGGTGTAATAGATCGTGCACAGCCGCTGGTCTGAATTCGGCTCGGCAAAAACCGGGGCCGGCGCCAGCGTTTCACCCTGGGCAATGGCTTCATCGATGGTGACGATCAGGTCTGCGAGGCCGGCATCGGCCAACCGCTCGCGCGCCAGTGCCAGGCGTTCGCGATCGTCATCGACCTGCCCGTCGTGGTCGAACAACAGCAACCCGGCGGGTCGGTGGCCTGCCAGGACAAGGTCGACCGCCGAGAGCAGATACTCGCCGCTCACGGCAAACCAAGCGGGCTTTACTTCGTCGAGGATGGCTTGCAGCTGTGCGGTGACCCCGCCGGCTTGCACCGGCACGATTACGGCGCCGAGATGAATGCCGGCCAGAAGCACTGTCACATAATCGACGCTGCCGAAACCGAGGGTCAGCAGCATGTCATTGGCACGCAGCGGCGATCCCGAACCGTGCCAGAAATTGGACAGTCCGCCGACACGCTGGCTGACCTCGCGGTATGTCAGGACTTCGAGACGAGGCTCGGTGACCCGGCTCGAACGACGGGTCGCGGGATCCGTCACCAGGCGCGTCGCCCGTTGTCCGAGGCATGGGCGATCGGCATATCCGTCGAGTGCGGTTGCGATGATCTGGGCCAGGGTCAATCCGGGCGCGGACTTGGCAGCGGCCACGGCCGGATCGGGTGCGGCGGCGCGGAATTCGGCGTCTTCGGCCAGGAGCCGAGCATGCAGCTGCTGGCTGTACGCCTCGCGTTGCTGTGTGGAATCCACGGCGACACTGTTCGGGATTGCCTCAACCATTGTCATTCTCGCCCAATCCTTATCTCATAGCGCTCGCCTCGGGCCTGCCGAATGGTCGGAAGGCTCGGGCGGTTATTCCCCACACACAAGCTCCATTCGCGGCAGGGGATCGCTGGCGTTCCCCCGTCTGTTTTCCTGCGAACAGTAGATCAGCGGTTCGCGCAGATTGCCGCGTCTGCACGTGAGTGTGAGAGCGCCGAATAAATATGCCAGATGATATGGTTTATGCCAAGGCAAAAGGCGTTGGGTTCCGTCGTGCCGATGCGCCGTGGCTTCGTCGCTATTTCAGCGCGGTCGGGTTGACCGGTGCGCCGACCGCGCCGGTGAAGCCGATCGGCGGCGCGCAGAGCAGGAATGTGAACTTTCCGTCGCTCGCGCAATCGGCCGCCAATGCCTCCAGGTTCCAGTTCTCGCCGAACGGCATGCCCATGTCGCGCAGGCATAGCTGGTGCATCGGCAGTGCCATTTCGCCCTCGAAGGTCTCGGCATTGATGACTTCGACCGCCTGGTTGTCCGCGGCAACCGCGGCGATGGAATGATCGTGGAGCCACTCCGCGCAGGCCACGGTGAGCCCCGGGTGGTGCTGGTTGAACAGTTCACGATCCTTGTAGACGACCAGGCGTCGCATGTTGCCGGTCCGGATCACCAGGATGTCGCCCGGGGAAATCGTCACACCTTGCGCATCGATCGCCGCATTCAGGTCGTCAGGCGTGATCTCGTCGGTGCCGGACAGCATCTCGACCCCGCGCAGCCGGGCGATGTCGAGCAGCACCCCGCGTGAGAGGATGCCGGGATTGGCAAGATGCTCCACGCCGTGTGCCTTGGTCCCCTCGACGGTCAGCACATCACAGGCCTTGTGGCCGTTGTAGAGTTCGCCGTCGTAGTGGACATGGCTGAGCGAATCCCAGTGCGTGGCGCTCTGAAGGCCCATGGTGACGTGGTCGTCGTTGTGGCGCGATGCGGGATTGGCGGGGGCCAGCACCTTGTCCATGGCGGTGACATAAAGCTGGGGGTTCAGGCGACCGCTGCGGGGCAGCTGCAGGCCGTCACGGTTGAACTCGAGCGACAGGCTGAACAGCTTGCCGGCGGTTGCCGACTGGGCGCCGCGCAACATTGCGGCGCCATCGATGTGGTTCAGCGTGCCGCGGCTGTCATCCGTGCCCCACCGGCCCCAGTTGCGGAGCTTGTCGGCCAGCTCGTCGAAGTCCGTGCGATTCATGTCGTCTCTCCCGGATGAATGGCCAAGCGGTTTTCCTGCTCTGGCCGATGGCGCGTCATCGTCAATCGATCTCGTCAGTGCGTCAACTTGCTCATTTCGGATTGGGGTGTGCGTCGTGAACCGCATTGATCTGCTTGAGCACATCCTTACCCAGGACAATGTCAGCAGAAGCGAGATTGTCGCTCAATTGTCCGGCGTTCGACGCGCCAAGCAGAACGGTGCCGCAGAACGGCTGCTGCCGCGCGAAAGCCAGCGCCATGTGCGGCAGGCTCATGCCGTGCTCGCGGGCGATGGCGGTGTATGCCTCGATCGCGCGCACGCGCGATGCGCCGAGCCGGCTGATGAAATTGGGAATGGCGCTGGAGCGGCTGCCCTCGATCGGCTGGGGCGCCGAACCATACTTGCCGGTCAGTCCGCCGGCGGCGAGCGGCGAATAGGCGATCAGCGGTACCGCCTCGCGCACGGCAACCTCGGCAAGGCCCAGCTCGAAAGTGCGGTCGAGCAGGTTGTAGCCGTTCTGGATCGAAGTGATGCGCGGCAATCCCAGGCGGTCGGCCTCGGCGATGTAGCGCATGGTGCCCCAGGGCGACTCGTTGCAGATGCCGATGGCGCGGACTTTGCCCTGCGCCACGACTTCGGCGAGAGCCTCCAGCGTCTCGGCAATCGGCACGGCCTCGGGCCGGTCGGGAACCTTGGAGTAACGGGGCTGGAAGTTGGTGGGGATGACGCGTTCGCTCCAGTGGAGCTGGTAGAGGTCGATCACATCGGTGCCGAAGCGGCGCAGGCTGGCATCGACGGCTTCGAATATGTTGCGGCGGTCGAGGCAGCGTTCCGGGCCGCGAATGTGGGCGAAACGGTCGAAATCGGTCTGGCCGAAAGCCGCCGCCTTGGTGGCGATCACCACCTTGTCGCGAACGCCGCGAGCAGCGATCCAGCGGCCGACGACCGCTTCGGATTCGCCTTGGGTCCGGGGATCGAACGGGAAGGGATAGTTTTCGGCGGTGTCGATGAATGTCACACCCGCGGCGAGAGCCATGTCAAGCTGGCGGAACGAGTCTTCCTCGCTCGATTGCCCGCCGAAGGTCATCGCCCCGAGGCCGAGCGCGCTGACCGTCAGACCGGACGAGCCAAGCTTGCGATATTCCATCGATGTCTCTCCAATTTGACCGGGTGGCCTGATTTCTTGCCGGCCCGTCATTGACGCCACATCGATCGCGGCGCAACACATTGTGCACTTGGTGTGGATGGAGCGGAAGGGTGATCAAGCGTGCAGCCAGACGCAAGTTGGCGAAGGCCCTCGACTTGCGGTGGCGCCCGAGTGCCTCGCCGTTTGCCGTTTTGCCCCGCAGGGATTCCGGATTGATCGGGTCCGGCATCGTGCCTAACGCGGTTGCCAGGCATCGGCGTCGAAGCTCGCGGTCCGACCGGTGCCGGATAGTATTGGAGAGGAAAGAACATGGTTCACCCGTCGCTGGTCGAGAAGCTCTCGCTGAAGGACAAGGTCGCTTTCGTCACGGGCGGCGGTGGCGGTATCGGGCAGGGGATTTCGCTCGTCCTGGCACGGGCAGGCGCGCATGTCGTCATCGGCGATATCATTCCCGAGCGCGGTGACGATACCGTCGAGCAGATCCGCAATGAGGGCGGCGAAGCCACCTCGATGCCGCTCGATGTCATGCAGACGGACCAGATCAACCAGGTTATCGCGGAGATCGACGCACGGTTCGGGCGCCTGGATGTACTGGTGAACAACGCCGGCGGCACCGCCAGCCGCATGCTCATCGACCAGAAGGAAAAGAGCTGGCGCAAGCACATCGACCTGAACCTGATGAGTGTCGTGGCGGCGACGGCAGCGGCCGCGCCGATCATGATCCGCAACGGGCGTGGCGGCGCCATCGTCAGCGTCACCAGCAGCGAAGGCTCGCGCGGGGCGCCGACCTTTGCCGTCTATTCGGCCTGCAAGGCGGGCGTGGAGAACTTCACCCGGACCATGGCGCTCGAACTCGGCGACCACGGCATCCGGATCAATGCGATCGCGCCGGATCACACCCCCACCCCGGGGGTTTCCGGCAACCAGACGGGGCGGGTCGATCCCAGCATCTGGCGCGTGAGGTCGCCCGAGGAGATCGACGCGGTGAACCGCCTGATCCCGTTGCGGCGGGAGTGCCTGATCGAGGAATGCGGCGATGCCACGTTGTTCCTTGTCTCGGACCTTTCGTCCTACGTGACCGGTGTGACGCTGGCGGTCGACGGCGGAACGATGGCAGGCCGGGGTTGGTTGCGCGATCGCTCCGGGCGATGGACCTTGAACGAGGGCATGGCCGTTACAACCGGGTAAGGCGAACCGCCACCCGGCATGAGCCTCGTGTTCCGTCGCGTGTTGCAATCGCTTTTCCGACCGGCCGACTGCAGCCGGATATCGCTACGGCGTGCGCATGCCGCGCAACGTAGCGGCCGGCGACACGCCGCCCCGGACGACTGGGGTGACACGGCCTACCGCAGTGAGAGCCTACAGATTGGCTGAAGGCCCCGGGTCGGGTCGGCCGCTTCCACCAATATGCTCAGATCATCAGGCTGATGGAAATGCCCAACTGGCTTGCGAGGTATAGCTATGCCCTTGGTTTCCCCCTCGGCGGCAGCAAAACTGAAGCGGAGCGGCCGCGCGGTACGCTACTTTACAGGCTCCGGGGCGCTCTGTATTCCATCCGCGCCAGGTTCGAGGACGATGCGATTACCGGGAGTTAGCCGCATCGATAGCAAGGGCGGGCGTGTGCCCGCCGCGATTGAATGTGACCAGCTGACAGCCCGGCCGCTTGCAAACCGGAGAGAGTGATGAGCGAATTCGAAAGCTATGCCTCGCGCTACAAGACGGTCAAGCTGGAGCGGAACGAGGGCATCCTCGAACTGACCATCCACCACGAGGGTGGCCCGGCGCGGTGGAGCCCGGAGAAGGGCGACATTCACGAGGAGCTTGGCGACGCCTTCTACCAGATCGGGCGCGATCCCGAGAACCTGGTGCTCATCATCACCGGTACTGGCGATTCCTTCCTGACCGATCTCGATCCGGGTTCGGTCGGCATTCCTTCGGTGGTGTTCTGGGATCGCATCTACAAGGAAGGCAAGGATCTCCTGCAGAACCTGCTCGAGATCGAGTGCCCGGTGATCGGCGCGGTCAACGGGCCGGCGTTCATTCATGCCGAAATTCCGACGATGTCGGACATCGTCATCGCCTCCGAGCGGGCGTCATTCGCCGACAAGGCGCATACCATCGGTGGTGTCGTGCCGGGCGACGGGGTACATGTCTGGTGGCCGATGCTGCTCGGGCCCAATCGCGGGCGGCATTTTCTGCTGACCGGGGCTGAGATTTCGGCACAGGAAGCCCAGCAGCTTGGTTTTGTCGCCGAAGTCGTGCCGCATGGCCAGGTGCTTGCTCGCGCCCGCGAAGTCGCCCGCGACCTGATCCGCCACAACCCGCAGATGCTGCGCTTCTCGCGCATGGCGCTGACCCAGCACATCAAGCGGCGGATGCTTGACGATCTCGGCTTCGGCCTGATGCTCGAAGGGATGGGCCTGTTGGGGCTGGTCGGCAAGTAAGCGGGAAATCGCGCGGGGCAGCGCTGCCTCAGAACAACCTGCCCGCCGTATAGCCGCCATCGACCGACAGGACCGTCCCGGTGATGAAGCTCGCCTGATCCGAGCACAGGAACAGGATCGCCGAGGCGATCTCTGCCGGTTCGCCGACGCGGCCCAGTGGATGCATTGCGGCTGAACGTGCCTCGCTTTCCGCGTCTGCCAGCATCGTGCTGGTCATCGGCGTGCGGATCATGCCCGGCGCGATGGCGTTGACGCGTAGCCCGTTGCGGCCGACTTCCATTGCCAGTTCGCGTGTGAGCCCGATGATCGCATGCTTGGTCGAGACATAGGCGGCGCGGCCCGGCACGCCCATCAGGCCTGCAACCGAGGTGAGGTTGACGATCGCCCCGGGACGGCTCGCCGCGATCATCCGCTGGGTGAAAGCCTGGCAAGTGTTCAAGCTGCCCTCGAGGTTGACCGCATGGACGTGTCGCCACAGGTCCAGGTCGATGTCGGCGACATTGCCGAGTCCGCGGATGCCGGCGCTGTTGACCAGGGCGTCGATCTGGCCAAACCGGGCCAGCGCCTCGTCCATGACGCGATCGACCGCGCCGCGATCGGACACATCGACAATAGCGGAGAACACGCGCTCGGACGGGCCAAGCTCCGACACGGTCTGCGCCAGGGGTTCGGCAAGGACATCCAGCAGGACGACGCGGGCGCCCGCAGCATGGAATGCATGACCTGTCGCCTTGCCGATGCCCTGGCTTGCGCCGGTGACAATTGCGACCGTCGATTCGAATTGTGCCATGTCTTTGCTCCAGCCCTTACCGATCGTCGCCACGCCAATCGGTCGAGATAAAATTCGCGATGAATTGCAGCGCATGTGCCGATTCCGCAGCCTCTGGCGTGACGATCGGCCAGTCATGCGGCAGACCGGGCCGCATCAGCAGCGACACCGGGACATTGCTGATCGCCAGCAGGCGGGCGAGCTCGGCGCTGTCGTCGGCGAGCACTTCCGTGCTCGAGGCGAGAATGCACACTGGCGGCAATCCGGCAAAGTCGGCCAAGAGCGGGGATGTCATGGGGTCATCGTTCCGCCAGCCCTGAAGGTAATCTCCGGCCGACGCCATGGCCGCTGCCTGCGAAAACATGCCATCGGTTTGCGCGCACCGCGCATAGCTGGGTGCCTGGACGCGCAGGTCGATCCAGGGCGAAAGCAGCATGACCCCGGCCAGGCAGCCCGGGTTGGCGAGCGCGACCGCTGCCGCGAGCGCCAGGCCGCCGCCGGCGGAATCGCCGGACAGGAAAACCGGCGCTGCCGCCGCCGAGGTCAGTGCGCCGATCAGCCTGAGTGTCTGCAAGACCGCGCTCGGGAAAGGCCGCTCCGGAGCGAGGGCATATTCGGGCAGGATGACCCGCGCATCGGCCTCGGCCGCCAGGCGCGCCGCGAATCCGGTCCAGCCGGCCGCATAACCCAGCCGATAGCCGCCGCCATGCATGTGCAGGATGACCCGCGACGCGGCTTCGTCGCCCACGACCAGACAAGGCACCCCGGCGATGCGGGGGTACGTCGCCACTTTCGCCGGATCGGCAATCCCGGTAGCCTGGCGACGCGTCCGCAGGCTCTCGTCGGCTTCTCGCCCTTCCCGTTCTTCCGGCAGGGGGTACTTCAGACGGGGCAGACCGTCAGTCATCGGGCATCCTTTCCGTTGTCCCCGCGCGGGCGGAGCAGGATGCCGCCGCCGCGTTTGGCGCTTACGATCGATTCTCGTGCATTGCCTGTCGGGCGATGCCGCCATTGCCTGTCCGCCCCAGCCGGTTGCGGATTGTCCTGTGCATGATGTTGACGATCTCACGCTCCCGGCTGCGCACTCTCGCAACCGGGCCGGATACGCCGATCACGACGTCGGTCCCCGTGTCCGACTGCGGAAGCTTGAGGGCGATGGACCACACGACCTGCGGTTGCGCATCGTCGGACACGAAGTTCTCCGGCCGGGTCAGGCCCCACGAATAGCCCTTCATGCGAAACCGGCGCAGTTCTTCCAGGTAGGACTGGTCGACCGCGACCGCCCGACCGAGCACATGCTGGCGCCGGGCGCGTTCGGCCAGGCGGCTGATGGCGCGGGGCGGCTTGTCCGACAGGGCGGCGCCACCGATCGCGGTACCGAACACGGGAACCTGCCAGCCCATCCTGGTCAGCCACTCCCGCCCGTTCTGGCCCGACATCGCCGCGATCCGCATGACGCAGTCGCTCTGGATGGACAGGGTAACCGTTTCGTGAGTCAGGTCGTGCAGTTCCTCGACTGTCTCGCGAAGGCCATCGAGGTCCGGATAGCACCTGCTTAACCAACTGCCGATCTGGGCGCTGCGTGGAGAGGGGAAATATCGCACGCCCTCGCCGCAGATCAGGTAGCCACCCGAGACCATCGTCGTCAGCAACTGATGAACGCTGGACCTTGCCAGGCCAAGTCCGTTGGCGATCTCCGCCGCCTTGGCCGGCCGGTTGAGCGAGGCGATGAACTCGAGGATATCGAGCGCGCGGTTCGCCGATTTGGCGAAGTTCTTGGGTTGATCGCTCACACCGGCTTCCCCTCTCCTGGCCCCGTAGCTCGACTCCGGCCGGGACATTGCGCGGCAGAGTGCAGCAAATGCGGGGGGTGGGCAACCGGCGCCTGCCAGATGGACCCGGACATGACGGGCAGACGATCCCGTCCGCTCGCGGCACGATAATCCGACCCGGTGCTCCTGCGGTGTCGCCTCGCGATGCAGTCCGGGATCATTCGTCTCCCATCCGGAATTTGCCTTTCTTGTCGGGGCAGGTGCATCATTCCTTCGCGCGCGTTGTCGACATAAATCGTACAATAGCCGTCAAAATTCAGGTTGACGGCAAAGTCAGGACTGCCGCCAGGCAGGTAATGCCGCAGTCAGGATCACAAGCTTGCAGACAGGGACAGTGTTCGTATACGAGCAGTCGCGCGTTCGACCGACCGGATACAATCCCGACGGGCTACGACCGTGGCAAAATCAAAATTGAAGGGATGAAGCGATGAAGTTCTGGCTGACTCTGAATTTCGAACCACCGGAATTGTTGCTGGAGCATGCCCGCAAGGCGGAAGAACTGGGTTTCGAAGGCGTCGTCCTGCCGGATCACGTTGTCGTCAAGGATGGTCCCCGCACGCCCCACCCCAGCAATTTCCCCCTGCGCGCGGATCACGAGTTCGTCGATCCGATGGTCGCCTATGCGGCCATGGCCGCAGTGACCACACGTCTCAAGTTCCTGACCTATGTCTATGTTCTGCCGCTACGCGATCCGTTCATGGTGGCGAAGCTGGGAAGTTCGGTCGCGGTCATGTCGAATGATCGCTTTGTGCTCGGCACCGGCGTTGGCTGGTTGAAGGAGGAATTCGAGGCGGTTGGCCAGAATTTCCACAACCGCGGCAAGCGGGTGGACGAGATGCTGACGATCATCCGTGATTTCTGGGACGATGGCTATGCCGAGTTCCATGGCGAATATTACGATTTTCCGCGCAGCGGCATGTTCCCCGTCGCCAAGAAGCCCGTTCCGATGTGGATCGGCGGGCACTCGCTTCCGGCCGCCCGCCGTGCCGCGTTTTTCGATGGCTACATGCCGATGCGGCCGTGGACCGACATAGAGGGGAATCTCGATTCGCAGACCGCAGCCGAATTCGCCGCCATCGATCAGATTCGTGCGGAGAATGGCCTCACCGGCCCGTACGAGCGCAAGATGTTCATCGGCTGCAATGTCACCGATGCCAGCCAGATCAGCCGGTTCGAGGAACGCAGCGGCGTTGGCCACCTGCAGCTCATGGCATTCCAGGACGGAGTCGAGAGGACCTTCGAGGAGAAGATCGACCTTATTTCGCGGTTCTCGGAAAACATCATCCAGAAACTGTAGATCGGGAGCCGCCAGGGCGGCCGTCTTGCTCGCAGCCTAAGGGCCGCAGCGCCTAAGGGCCGCAGCGTGAGTCGGCGGCTCCGGCTCACGCCTCGATGTCGAGTGCCAGCGATGTCGCGGGTGTGCCCCGCGGCGCGCTGGCAGTCGGCCCCTCGCAACCTCACGATTCACTCAGGAATGCAGCCGGATCGACGATCTGGCTGCAATCGTAGTCACTTGCCGGTTGACCAGTCACAGCGACTCGATTACGCTATCAAGCTGTCACTACATAACCAGACACCTGAGTGAGGATGCACCCATGAACGCCCCGATCGCACGCGTGCTGCCACCCCTTGAGGATTTGGAAGACAAGAGCTTCAATGTCTTCTTCATGGAGCGCGAGATGCGTGGCCGGTTTCCGGACCCGTACCCGCTGTTCGAGAAGATGCGTCAGGAGAGCTCGGTCCACAAGGTCGAGTTCAACGCCCTGTTTTCCGACACGCCGGATGTCGAACTGCATCATCTGAACCATTACACCGTGTTCGGTTACGATGCGTGCATGCGGGTTCTCGACGATCCGGAAACCTTCACCAGCTGGGATGCGTGGAAATACAACATTGCCAAGTCATTCGGCCGCACCGTCACGGTGATGGACGGGGCGGAGCACAAGCGTTTCCGCAAGGTCCTGCAGAAGGCGTTCCTGCCGCATGTCGTGCAGCGCTGGGGCGTCAGCGTCGTGCAGCCGGTGATCGATCGCCTGGTCAACAAGTTCATCGACCGGGGCAAGGCGGACCTGATCGAGGAATACACCCACCATTTCCCGTTCCAGATCATCTATTCGATGCTGCTGCTCGATCCGGACGAGGCACCGGTCTTTCACAAGCTTGCGGTGGCGCAGTTGCTCTCGGCGGGTGGCTTCCCGCAAGGGGCGGAAGCTACCGCGAAGCTGGGCAGTTTCTTCAAGGAGATGCTGGCGGAACGGCGGGCAAATCCGGGGGATGATCTGGTCAGCCATCTGGCAACGATCGAAGTCGATGGCGACTACCTAGACGAAGACGTGCTGATCAGTTTCCTTCGCCAGTTGGTCAATGCCGGTGGTGATACCACTTACCGGTCGATGAGCGTGCTGCTGACCTGCCTGCTCAGGGAACCCGAACTCCTCGATCGCATCCGCAACGACCGCAAGCTGGTGCCGCTGGCGGTGGAAGAAGCGCTGCGCTGGGACGGCCCGATCTCGGTCACTTACCGGGGTTGCGTCCGCGACACCGAGATCGATGGGGTGCTGATTCCCGCCGGAGCCTTCGTCAATGTCGTTCTCGGCAGCGCCAATCGCGATCCGACCAAGTTCAAGGATCCCGACAAGTTCGACATCTTCCGCGAACGGACTGCCAGGCCGCTGCCGTTCGCCGGCGGCCCTCACATCTGCGTCGGTCAGCACCTGGCCCGGGTCGAACTGGGGCGTGCCCTCGAAGGTGTGCTCGATCGCCTGCCGAACGTGCGTCTCGATCCCGACATGCCGGAGCCGCAGATCGTCGGACATGCGCTACGCAGCCCGGATCACATCCACGTCGTTTTTGACAAGGTCTGAAGGCCATGTGGCGCTGGGTCTGTGTCAATTGCGGCTTCACCTATGACGAGGAGACGGGCGATCCCCTGTCCGGGATCGCCCCCGGCACCCGCTTCGAGGACATTCCTGACGACTGGAAATGTCCCGAGTGCGGCGCCACCAAGGCCGATTTCGAGTACATGGACGTCGGATAGGCGAGGGACGTCGGATAGGCGAGGGACGTCGGATAGGCGAGGGACGTCGGATAGGCGAGGCCGCTTCAGGCTTCCGCTTCGGCCAGCGCCATGCGGAGCTTGGCCCAGCCCATCTCATAGGGGCTGGTAGCGGCCGGTTCGAACCGCAGGTCCTTGAACTTCCAGCCCTCGCTGGTGCGCACGAAGGTATCGATGTAGAGTCCCAGCGCCCAATAGGCCTGATCGTCTGGCCCGGTCATCGTCATCAAGGCGTGCCAGTGGCCGCTGGCGTTGTCACCATCGACTTCGATCAGCGGGTTGGTGATGAAGTGCAGGATGAACTTGACGCTCTGGAATGCGATGAACAGGTCCTTGATTTCAGCATGGCCGCGAGCATATGCGGCGCTCGGGCGACCGTCCCAGCTGCCATCGGGGACGAACAGATCTGCCACTTCCTGGGGGTATTGGTGGGTCGGCCCCTTCCACCCGCCATCGTTGAGATTGACGTAGCGCGCCTTGAGCGCGGTTATCGCCTGGATATCCTCGAGTTTGCGGATTCTCTCTTCGAGTGAAACGCTCATGATGGACCTCTCTCGGTAGATTATACGGTTGCTCGAATTCAGCCTGCCTGGGAGGCGGTGAATTCGATGGGTTCACCCATGCTGGACCGGTAGGACAGGGGCTGCTTGCCGTCGCTGTCCCGGATGCCGTAATGCAGGCCGAGTTCCGCACCGATCAGCGCTCTGCCGTTCAACCCGCCAAGCTGGGGATCGTCGGCCAAGGCATCGACGACCAGTGCCGAGAACTCGGGCGTTTCCCAGGTCGGCAACAGCGCCCGGTATTCCTCCGGCATCATTTCCGGCGGCGTCTGGCGAACGGCATCGGTCAGGATGAAGCCGGGCCAGAGGGAAACCGCGGCGACGCCGGTTCCCTGCAGGTCGGTGGCCATGTCGGCGGTCATCTTGTCGGTGCCGGCCTTGGCTGCGCCATAGGCAGGGCCGTGAAAATAGGTCCGTGCCCCGTAGAACGAGATATTGACGATCAGGCCGCTTCCGCGCTTCACCATGATCGGCGCGGCAAAATAGCTGGCCGTGTAGTTGCTGCGCAGGCCGACGTGAATCATGTCTGCGAGCCGCAGGGGCTTTTCCCAGAATCTGCCGGGCATCAGCAGGTCCTGCGGGTAAACGGCAGCAGCGTTGTTGACCAGTATGTCGATCCGGCCATCAAACTTGTCCGCAATCGTGGCAAACGCCTGTTCGACCTGCTGGTCGTCGCCGTGGTCGCAGCGAACCGTAACCGCCCTGGCGCCGAGCCGCTCGATTTCTCCAGCCGCCTCAGCGAGCGCGACTTCATCGCGCCCGGTGATCGCGACGACATTGCCGGGCCTGGCAAAGCCGCGCGCCATTCCCCTCCCCAAGCCCCGTGTTGCGCCGGTGACTACGATGCATTTGCCCATTTGCGAACTTTCCCATTCATTGTGTCGTCCAAGGCCTGACGACCGCCGGGATCGGCCATCGGTCGCCCGCCTGTCACGTGTTTATATGTTCCGATTGCATCCGGCCGTCCACCGGATCACGAGCGCGGTCAGCCCGCGAGCGCCTGCTGTCGGGGGGAAGGGGCCACGCGACCGCCGCGCACGAGCCTGCCGGGCAGGTGGCCGGTGTGCTCGCCGGCGCGATAGGTCACGGTCCCGCTGACGATCGTCGCGTCGTAGCCGTCGGCCCGTTGGGAGAGCCGCACACCGCCGGCCGGCAGATCAGGGGTCGGACGAGGGGCATGCAGGTGCAGCCTGTCCCAGTCGATCACGTTGACGTCGGCCTTGTAGCCCGGTTTGAGCACGCCCCGGTCAGCGAAGCCGATCGCGCGTGCAGGCTCGCTGCAGAGCTTGCGGATGGCCTGGGGCAGCGAAAGACCACGATCGCCGCCGTCCCGGCACCAGTAGGTGAGGAGATAGGTGGTGTAGGCCGCATCGCAGATCATGCCGTAGTGCGCGCCGCCATCGCCGAGCGCGGGAAAGGTCCACTCGCTTGCCAGGAGATTGCGGCCGGAGCTTTCGAACCGCTCGCCCTCGGCGTTGCCGAGCGGGCGATAGAGGATTTCCTTGCCCTCTCTCTCCAGCAGGACGTCGTAGAGCAGTTCCCTGGGGTCTTTGCCCTCTCGGCGCGCCCGGGCGGCGATGCTATCCTCCTGGCGGGGGTTGTAGTTGGGTGGATCGCCGAGCACGAACATCTGTTCGATGCCGGACACGACATGCTCGAAGAACGGCGACGGGTCCTCGGCGCGTTCGGCCAGCAATCGTGCGCGGAATTCGGGATCGCGCATCCTGGCCAGCTTCTGCGCATGCGGAAGGCCGGCGATTTCCCGATAGCTGGGATTGAGCGCAAAGGGGTGCAGGGACAGTTCGAGGCCGAGCAGCCCCCCGGCGGGCCGCGGGATCATCTGGCCACGAATGGGCAGGCCGTCGCGATTGGCGGTTTCGAGCTGGTCCAGAGTGATCCGCCAGTCCCCGGGCGAATCCGGGGACTGCATGAACGTGAACGACACCGGCCGGCCGGATGTCTCGGCGATGCGGCGCAAAAGTCCGAAACGTTCGGCGGCGGGGATATCGTGATTCATCACCATCTGGAACACGCCGGTCCCGGCGTCGCCCAGGCCAGCTGCCAGCGCCAGCACTTCCTCGTCCTCGGTCGGCACCGATGGTGCGGGGCGACCGTCGCGAAAGCGATGGGTCATGCTCCGGGACGTGCTGACGCCGACGGCGCCGGCCCTGATCGCTTCCGTGGTCAGGCGGCGCATTTCCGCCAGTTCCTCCGGGGTCGCTGGCTCGCGCGCCGCGCCCCGCTGGCCCATGACATAGACCCTGAGCGGACTGTGGGGGAGCTGTGCGGCAAAGTCGATATCGCTCTGGCGTTGCTCCAGGGCGTCGAGATAGTCCGGGAATGTCTCCCAGTTGAACGGCACGCCTTGGAGCATGACCACCTCGGGCACGTCCTCCACGCCCTCCATCAGGCTGACCATCAGCGGCTGGTCGCCCTTGCGGACTGGCGCGAAGCCCACGCCGCAATTCCCCATGACCACCGTGGTGACGCCATGGTTCGACGATGGCGAAAGGCGATTTTCCCAGGTGATCTGGCCATCGTAATGGGTATGCACATCGACGAAGCCAGGTGTGACGATCCTTCCCCGGGCATCGATCTCCTCGGTACCCGCGCCGAGTCCCGGAGCGACCGCCGCGATCACGCCGCCCGTGATGCCGACATCGGCGGAAAAGGGTTCGCCGCCGGTGCCGTCGATTACCGTCCCACCGCGTACGACCAGGTCGAATTCAGACATCTTGCTCTCCGTGGCCGTGTCCTAGCCGGCCGTTGCTCGTGACGAAAATGTTCCCGCCTTGATAGCGAGCATATGCCGAAGGCAAAGCACAAGCCAGCCGCAAACCGCGCCGCGTGCGCTCAGCCGAGTATACCCCGCGCCTGCAAGGCCGTGATTTCCGCCTGGCCCAAGCCCAGGTCGCGCAACACGCCCGCGCCATCGCCGCCTGGTGGGGTGGCAGCTCGGGGCTCGGGAGCCGGTGTCGCGGAAAATCTCGGCGCCGGTGCCGGCTGGATGACGCCACCGACCTCGAGGAAAGTGCCCCGGGCGACATTGTGCGGGTGGTGGGGTGCTTCTGTCAGCGACAGCACGGGCGCGAAGCAGGTGTCTGTTCCTTCCAGCAGTTCGCACCATTCGTCACGCGTACGGGTCAGGAAGATCGCGGCCAAGCGCTCCTTCAGCACAGGCCAGGCGGCCTCGTCCTGCTGTGCGTCGAAGGCCGGGTCGGCGAGATCGAGGTGCTCGCGAAGCAGGGCGTAGAATTGCGGTTCCCACGACGCGATCGAGATCCAGCGCCCGTCGGAACAACGATAGCTGCTGTAGTAGTGCGCGCCACCGTCGCACCAGTTGGTGCCGCGCTCGTTGCGGTACATGCCGGCGGCAAACTGGCCATAGCACATCGCCGCAAGCAGGGCCGAGCCGTCGGTCATCGCCGCATCGACGACCTGCCCCGGCAGTCCCCGCTGAACGCCCAGCAAGGCGGCGACCATGCCGAATGCCAGCAACATGCCGCCGCCGCCGAAATCGCCGGCGAAATTGACCGGCGGGATCGGATCGCGACCGCGTTCGCCGACGGCATGGAGCACGCCGGTCAGCGCGATGTAGTTGATGTCGTGGCCAGCGGCTTGGGACAGCGGGCCGAACTGCCCCCAGCCGGTCATCCGCCCATAGACCAGCGACGGGTTTTCCTGGAGCAGTTCGTCCGGCCCGAGACCCAGCCGCTCCATGACGCCGGGTCTGAAGCCCTCGATCACGCCATCGGCGGATGCGCATAGACGCCTGGCCAGCGCCAGACCGTCCGGATGTTTGATGTCGAGCAGGATCGACCGCCGGGAACGCGAAGATGCGTCCTCCTGGACGAAGAACCCGCCCTTGCGCTGGATCGTGATGACCTCCGCCCCATGGTCGGCGAGCATCATGCCCGCGAACGGGCCCGGGCCGATGCCACCGATCTCCACGATCCGCAGGCCTGCCAATACCCCCGCCATTCGAGTTCCCCATGTTTCAGGTCCGCGCGCACCGACGATGCCCGCTTGCCGCGTTCTCAGAGCCGCCCACCGCCGTTGGGGAATAAATCCTGCGGCGGGACTGGCAATCCGATAACTCAGGCGCAATCGTTGCCTGTGGTGCGGTTTCGCCGATGGGTCGTTGCGCGCATCGATTCGCCGCCGAACAGTGCTTGGCAGGCGAAGCCGAGTGTGTGAAAGCGATTCGCGGGAGAAGGCTTTTCGCGTGCCTTGAAACAGGCAGCACGCGGATGGCGGAAACGTGTTGCAGCTAATGCTGCATCCGCAGCTTTTTCCGCATACCCGAGCCCGGAGAAACGCGACATGGACGAATACGCGCATCTGTTCAGCCCATTCGATCTCGCCGGGGTAAAGCTTCGCAATCGCCTGGTCATGGCGCCGATGTCGACGGAATATGCTGGCGAGGATGGCAGCGTGCAGCCGCGCCACCTGGCCTTTTACCGCGAGCGCGCGATCGGCGGCTTCGGCCTCATCATCGTCGAGTTCACCTGTGTCGACGCGCAGACCGGGCGGAGCGAAAAACACCAGCTTTCGCTGGACAGCCGTGCCAACCTCGATGGGCACAAGCGGCTGGTCGACGCTGTCAAGGGCACCGGCGCGTCGATCTTTGTCCAGCTTCAGCATGGCGGCCGGTTTGCCGACCGGCGCTATGTGCCGCTGCCCAAGGCAGCCAGCGCGGTCTACTCGCGCAAGGACCCCGGCAAGCTCGTTTCCGGCGAATTCAGTTCGGACGAGATCCGCACGCTGGTCGATCGCTTCGCCTACAGCGCGCGCCTGGTGGCCGAGGCGGGGTATGACGGCGTGGAGATCCACGCGGCGCATGGCTATCTGGTTTCGCAGTTCATTTCCCCGCTGTGTAACCAGCGGGACGACGAGTGGGGCGGGGACAGCGAGCGGCGGATGGCGTTTCCGATCGCCATATCCCGCGCCATTCGCCAGGAGATTGGCGACAAGCCGCTGATTTTCCGCCTTTCTGTCGACGAGTTCCTGCCGGGCGGGGTGACCATCGACGATACCGAGGTCAATGCCCGGATGCTCGTGGCGGCCGGGACCAGCGGATTTCATGCCTCGACGGGGCAGGGACCGGCCAGTTTTGAGCGGGTTATGGAGCCGATGTCGGCACCGGAAGGCTGGCGCATTCCTTATGCCGGACGCTTGCGGCGCGCCACTGGCGTACCGGTCATCGCGGTTGGCCATATCCGCCAGCCGATCACCGCCGAGAATGCTATCCGCGACGGCGATGCCGACCTTGTCGCGCTAGGCCGGCCGGCACTGGCCGACCCGCATTGGCCGCGAAAGGTCCGGGAGGGCCGGTTCGCCGACGTGCGGCCATGCACAAGCTGCAACTGGTGCATCAGCGGCGCCACCCATCCGATGACCTGCGCCGAAAATCCGCGGGCCGGCAACGAGCTCGATCCGGAGATCCCCGCGGATCTCGGGGCGGGCCGGCGCGCGCTCGTCATCGGGTCCGGGCCGGGCGGAATTTCCGCCGCCCTGCTTCTGGCCGAAGCCGGCTTCGCCACCGAATTGCACGAGGCACGCGGGACGCTGGGCGGGGGACTGATCGCGTCCGGCGCGCCGCCGGGGAAGGACAAGTTCGACGAGTACCGCGCCTATCTCCTGCATCGCCTGGACGGGAGCACGATCCACGTCGAGCTCAACAGCCGCCTCGATGCCGAGGCGATCGCGGCGCGCAAGCCCGACATCGTCTTCATCGCCGCCGGAACCAAGCGGCGCCCGCTGGAAATCCCGGGGATCGAAGGCCCCGGCGTAGTGGATTCGTACGAACTGCTGATGGGCGAGGTCGAACTCGGACTGGAGCCGGGGCAACAGGCGGTCGTCTATGGCGGTGGCGAGACCGGCTGCGAGACCGCCGAGTATCTCGCCAGTCGCGGAATCGACGTTACCCTGGTATCCCGCTCGCCGGTGACCGACCTCGCTCGCGCGGCGGAATACATCTATCGCAAGATGCTGATCGAGCGCCTTATAGGCAATCCGCGCATTGCCATCCTGCCTTCGACGCGGATCACCCGCGTCGGTGTCTCCTCGGTCGAAATCTGCGGAGCCGACGGGGCGACACGCGAACTGCGCGCGGATCGCGTGATCGTTGCCCAGGGGCGCGATCCCCTGGTCGACATGATCGAAGGAATCGATCCGGCGATCAGGGTCTTCGTCATCGGCGACAGCCGCCGCACCGGGCGTATCGGCAATGCCGTGCACGATGCCTACGCCGCTCTCCAGATGATCGCCGCCAGCCATTCCCGGGCCGGCGAACTCGCCTGCTGAATCGTCCGCTCAGGCTGGTGTTCGCCGCAGCCATCCGCTAACGACCCGACCTGACCGGCCATCGCTGGGGTTCCAGGCGCGTGTGCCACGCCACCAACCGCATTTGGGGAGATAGACGTTGAGTAATGTCGGGACTTACACGATCGAAGATGGCATCGGGATCATCACCATCGATTCGCCCCCCGTCAACGCGCTCGGCATCGACGTGCGGCGCGCGCTCGATGAAGGTTTCCGTTCGTTCGACGCCAACGACGAGGTCAAGGCCATCGTCCTGATCTGCGGCGGGCGCACCTTCTTCGCCGGCGCGGATATCTCCGAATTCGGCAAGCCGCTGCAGGAGCCGAGCCTGCTCGGCGTGTTCGAGGTGATCGAGGCGAGCAAGAAGCCGGTCGTCGCCGCGATCCACGGCACCGCACTCGGCGGCGGCTACGAGCTTGCGCTGACCTGCCACTACCGCATCGCCGTGCCCTCGGCGAAAGTCGGCCTTCCGGAGGTCAAGCTCGGCATCCTGCCGGGTGCGGGCGGCACCCAGCGCCTGCCGCGCATCGTCGGCGCGGCCACCGCGCTGGAAATCATCCTCAGCGGTGAGCCGGTGCCGGCCAAGCACGCGCTCGAACTGGGCATGATCGACGCGCTCGCCGAGGAAGGCAAGCTGCGCGAGGATGCCGTGGCCTTCGCGCGCAAGCTCCTGGCCGAGGGCAAGCCGCTCAGCCGCGTGCGCGACCGGCAGGACAAGGTGGACGCGGACAAGGGCAATACCGCCCTGTTCGAGGACGTCCGGCGCAAGCACGCGCGCGCCAATCGTGGCTTCCTGGCCCCGGAAGGCATCATCAAGGCGGTTCAGGCGGCGGTCGAGCTGCCGTTCGAACAGGGCATGAAGCGCGAGCGCGAGCTGTTCGAGGAGCTGCACGATTCGATCCAGTCGCAGGCCCAGCGCTACTATTTCTTCGCAGAACGCCAGGCCGGCAAGGTTCCCGATGTGCCCGCCAATACGCCCACCCTGCCGATCGACAGCGTCGGCGTGATCGGCGCCGGGACGATGGGTGGCGGCATCACCATGAACTTCCTCAATGTCGGCATTCCGGTGACGCTGGTCGAAATGAACCAGGCGGCGCTCGACCGCGGCATCGCCGTGATCCGCAAGAACTACGAGATCAGCGCCTCCAAGGGCCGGATCACGCAGGAAGACGTCGAGCGGCGCATGGGGCTGATCAAGCCGGCGATCGGGCTCGAAGCGCTGTCCGAGGTCGATCTGGTGATCGAAGCCGTGTTCGAGCAGATGGCGATCAAGAAGGACATTTTCGGCAAGCTCGATACCATTGCCAAGCCGGGCGCGATCCTCGCCAGCAACACGTCCTATCTCAACATTGACGAGATCGCATCGGTCACCACCCGTCCCGAGCTGGTGCTCGGCCTGCACTTCTTCTCGCCGGCCAACGTCATGCGCCTGCTCGAGGTGGTGCGCGGCGCCAAGACCTCCAAGGAAGTCATCGCCACGGCCATGGGCCTGGCCCGCAAGATCGGCAAGGTGGCGGTTCTCTCGCGCGTCGGGCCGGGCTTCATCGCCAACCGCGTGCTGGGTCCGCGCAAGGACCATGCCGACGCCATCATCCTGGAGGGAACGCCGCCAACCGAGGTCGATGCCGCGATCTACAACTATGGCTTCGCCATGGGACCGTTCGCGATGATCGACCTCGTCGGCCTGGACGTGATCGGCCGTGACGAAACCGAGCGTTCGGTGCGCGGCGATCTGGTGAAGGCCGGGCGCCTCGGCCAGAAGTCGAAAGCCGGCTACTACGACTATGACGACAACCGGCGGCAGAGCGTTTCCGAGGAAGCGAACCGGATCATCACGGACTTTGCCCAGTTCAAGGGCATCGTCGCAAAGGACCCGCAATCCGCCGAGGAAATCGTCGCGCGGCTGCTCTACCCGGTGGTGAACGAAGGCGCCAAGGTGCTGGAGGAAGGCGTCGCCAGCCGCGCATCGGACATCGATGTCGCCTGCATCCTGGGCTACAACTGGCCGGTCTATACCGGCGGGCCGATGTTCTGGGCGGACACGGTGGGCCTGCCCAAGATCGTCGCCAAGCTCGAGGAACTCGAGAAGCTGCACGGGGAAGCCTTCCGCCCTTCGGCCTTGCTCAAGGAAAAGGCGGCTTCCGGCGGCTCCTTCACCCGCGACTAAGCAACCAGGGTCCCCGCCGACACAGCAAGCTGTCGGCGGGCGACCCGCTTGCTTGCGATCCTGGGCTGGCTATTCGCCGAGATAGCCGGTGATCGACCATTCCTGATCGTAGTCGATTTCTCCGGGTGTCGGCTGGCCACCGGCATCGCGCGCGGGGGCGAAGCGGAAGCGCTTGAGCACCAGGCGGCAGGTGGTTTCGTCGAGTGCGGCGCTGCCGCTGGAGCGCAGCACCGTGCAGCCTGTGGCGCGGCCGCGGACATCGACGGTCACGCGGGTCCGGGTTGTTCCCTGTTCCCTGCGCTCGCGTGCTTCGCCGGGATAATCGGTGTTGGCAATACGGCCGGCGATCCATCGCGGATCGTCGCCGGCATCGTCGCCACTGCCGGTGCCGCTCCCCGTGCCACCGGCTCCCGGCCCCGCTCCGGCGCCGGCCGTGCCGCCGGCGATTGCTGTGCCTTCGCCGACGTGGCTGGCGGCCAGGGTGGGCACGGGAACCGGCAGGCGCGTGGTCGGTGCCTCGACAGGAACGGTCTGGGCCCTTCTGCCTGCCGGCCCGCCCGCTTCGCGGTGATGACGCGGTGGCGGTGTGGCCGGGGTGAGGTCCAGCGAGACCAGTGCCGAGGACGCCCGTTGCAGGACGGCCGGTGCCGCCAGACCGAGGATCAGGCCCGCAAGCAGCAGAATCTCGACCGCGCCGGCGGCAACGAACGCCCAGCCTCGTCGGGAATTCTGCGGCAAGCGAACACGTCCTCGATCAGCCCTTCACATATGTGCAACGCTTCTTGGCGGTCATGGTTCGATCGATCGCGCGACCGGCAAGCGCACCGCCGGCGGCGCCGACGAGCGTTCCGACCGCGCCGCCCCCGAGCGCGCTGCCGCCGATCACCGCGCCGGCGACGCCGCCGGCGATCAATCCGGCCGTGCCGTCCGAATGGCGGCAGCGCCTGGTCACCGCCTTGCCGGAGGCGACGGGCTTGGGCTGCCTGGCGTAGGCTGTATCAGCCAGGAGCAGGCCGGAAGACACCGGCACCAGAGCGGCAGCCGCCCCCAGGCTCAGGATATAGCGTCGCATCGTTCCCTCCGTGCTTGTTGACCGTGCATTTGTGCGCACAATGTCTAGCCGGAGATCAGCCGCGTGACCAGCCACAGGCGAATGGCGCCGGCGAGGCCCGGCGGGGTCGTCGCGACGATGCGTTCGGCGTCGATGCGGGCGACCAGCGCGTTGACGGGGATCGCTTCGGCCTTCGCGGCGTCGCGCAGCAGATCCCAGAACAGGGGTTCGAGGCTGATCGAGGTCTTGTGCCCGGCGATCTCGACCGACCGCTTGACCGGGGGGTGGTAGGCCGCGGGCACGCCCGGGCCTCAATACATATGCTGCCCGCCGTTGATGCTCATCGTCGAGCCGGTGACGAAGCCCGCGTCGTCCGAGCACAGGAAGGTGACGCCGCGCGCGATTTCCTCGGCGTGGCCGAGCCGGCCGACCGGGATGCGGGCGACGATCTTTTCCAGGACCGGCCCGGGCACGGCAGCGACCATGTCGGTATCGATATAGCCGGGCGCGATCGCGTTGACCGTGACGCCGAACTTGGCCCCTTCCTGCGCCAGCGCCTTGGTGAAGCCGTGAATGCCGGACTTGGCTGCGGCATAGTTGACCTGGCCGTATTGCCCTGCCTGGCCGTTGACCGAACCGATGTTGACGATCCGCCCCCAGCCGCGTTCGCGCATTCCCGGGAAGGTCGCCTTGGCCATGTTGAAGCAACCGCCGAGGTTGATGCGCATGACCTCGTTCCAGTCGTCGAAGCTCATCTTGTGCAGCACGCCGTCGCGCGTGATGCCGGCGTTGTTGATGACGATGTCGATCGGGCCGATCTCCGCCTCGACCTGAGCGCAGCCGGCGAGGGTCTGGTCATGGTCACCCACGTCCCAGCGATAGGCCGGGATGCCGGTCTCTGCGGTGAAGTCCTGGGCCGCCTTGGCGTTGCCGGCGTAGTTGGCGACGACGGTGGCGCCGGTTTCCTGGAGAGCGGTGCAGATCGCCTTGCCGATTCCGCGCGTGCCACCCGTTACGATCGCGACTCGGGTCATCGTCCACTCCCTCCCGGCCAGAGCAGCCGTCTGCCCTTTCAAGCCATTGCTTATCTGTGCCATTTCAAACCGCCCCCCGCCAGCGCAAGCGGGCCGGGGCAATCATCGAATACGAATGCGCAATGCTTCGCTCGGGGCGATTTGCGTTCAGAAACGGAACTGCGTGCCGACGAACACTGCCTGGCTGTCGGTCTTGCCGTCGATCACCGGCTGGAGGCGATCCCGGTCCCGCGAGTAGCGGACGCCGGCGGTCACGTCGATGTTGCGGGACAGCCGATAGCTGCCGCCGAGGTCGACCGTCTGGGTGCCGATGCTTTCGAGCGTGCGGGGCGCCCGGCCGGCGCGCTCGCGTTCATCGAGCGCGATATGGGCGGCGAGGCGGGAGGGCGGACCCGACGCGGTATTGTCGCCGATGTTGAACGAGGAAAGGTTCGGCAGGTCCGGCTTGCGCTGTTCGCCGAGGCCGGCCTGGGCGAGGGCCTGCGGTGCCTGCGAGAAACCCTGGTAGCCATGGGCGACGCCGAGGTTGTAGGCGGTGGGGGCGATGCGCAACGGGGCGATGCCCGCACCGCCCGATCCCGCCGCGCTGGTCACCCGCTCGACGAAACCGCGCACGGTGATTTCGCGGGCGGTCTCCGCATCGACGCGGACGGCGACCGTCACCGCGCGGTCCGGCCGCATGACGAGGCCGGCCGGGGTGAAGCGGAACAGCGGACCCTGGCCGGGGCGATTGGCCATTGCGCGGGCCTGCCGGGGGTCGAGATCGGCACTGGCGAAGCGGTGGCGACCTTGGCCGGCGAGCGCATCGGCAGGCGCTTCCAGGCGGGTGGAAAACGCCAGCACGGCGCTGGGCAAGGCGAGCACCACGACAGCGGCGCCGATCAGCGCGGCAGGCGGAATGCCGCGCCCCGCGCCGATAGGGGGCGAGCCGGCGCTCGCCTTGCCGATGCCGATCCGGGCGGAACGCTCGCGTCCCATGCGTTTCAAAGCTCCATACGGTCTGCTCGTTTCGCGGCAGCCGAAGACTTTCTACACCATGCGGGCCGTCGCCGCGAGCCGATTCGCAAGCCTTCGCCATGGGAGCGGGGAGCGGGCGGGAACCCGCGCGGCGGTTCACGGCCGGTTCACCGCCTCGCCACCACTTGCCGCAGTGGCGGTGGAGGCTATAGAAGCGCTCGACGGCGAAATGCCGCGTGCCATCGTGCCGCTCCGGCATCAGGACAGGATACGCAGAACAGATGACAGCCAGCCACGCCTCCGGCTCTCCCGCCAAGCGTTTCCGCCTGGGTGCATTTCCCGGCCGCCGGGCCATGGCGATGGTCATGCTGGGGGCAGCTCTGGCCGTTTCGGGCTGCTCGAGCGGCAACAAGAAGGTGGTGAAGGCCGATCTCGCGGCGGCAAACGTCACCGCGATCGGCGTCAATGCCTACTTGTGGCGCGCCTCGCTCGACGCGCTTTCCTTCATGCCGCTGGTCCAGACCGACAGCGCCGGCGGGGTCATCGTCACCGACTGGTATGCCAACCCGGCCAACCCGGGGGAACGGATCAAGGTCACCGTTTCCATCCTCGATCGTGACCTGCGGGCCGATGCCCTGCGCGTGGCCGCCAGCCGCCAGGTCGCGCAGAGCGGGCTGTGGGTCGATGCCCCCGTCCAGGCTGCCACCGTGCAGAAGCTCGAGGACATCATCCTGACCAAGGCGCGCGATCTCCGCCGGAACACCATCAAGGGCTGACCGGCCCTGAACCGACTTGCAAGGACCACCCCGATGAACGAGCGTTTCGATCCGTCGGCGGCGGACGAACGCTGGCAGCGCGTCTGGGACGAGCGCCAGTGCTTCCGCGCCGACGACACTTCAGCCAGGCCGCGCAGCTATGTGCTGGAGATGTTCCCCTATCCCTCCGGGCGCATCCACATCGGCCATGTGCGCAACTACACGATGGGCGACGTGCTGGCCCGCTACAAGCGGATGCAGGGCTTCGAGGTGCTCCACCCGATGGGCTGGGACGCCTTCGGCATGCCGGCGGAAAACGCGGCGATGGAAAAGGGGGTCCACCCGGGCGGCTGGACCCGCGAGAACATCGCCAACATGAAGGCGCAGTTGAAGCGCCTCGGCTTCGCGCTCGACTGGAGCCGCGAGATCGCCACCTGCGAGCCGGAATACTATGGCCATGAACAGGCCCTGTTCCTCGATCTTTATGCCCACGGCCTGGTCTACCGCAAGGAATCGGCGGTCAATTGGGATCCGGTCGACCAGACCGTGCTCGCCAACGAACAGGTGATCGACGGGCGCGGCTGGCGCTCGGGCGCGCTGGTCGAGAAGCGCAAGCTCAGCCAGTGGTTCCTCAAGATCACCGACTTTGCCGAAGAACTGCTCGAAGGCCTGTCCACGCTGGACAACTGGCCCGAGAAGGTCCGGGTGATGCAGGAAAACTGGATCGGCCGCAGCCAGGGGCTCCAGTTCCGCTTCGACCTGTCGAACGGCGAGCAGCTCGCGGTCTATACCACCCGGCCGGACACGATCTTCGGTGCCAGCTTCGTCGCCGTCGCGGCCGATCACCCGATCGCCCAGGCCGTGGCGATGGCCAACTGCGACGCGGCGAAGTTCATCGAACAGTGCAAGCGCGGCGGCACCACCGCGGCCGAGCTGGAGACGGCGGAGAAGCTCGGCTTCGATACCGGCATCGGCGCCAGGCACCCGATCACCGGCGCATGGCTGCCGGTGTGGATCGCCAATTTCGTGCTGATGGATTATGGCACCGGCGCGATCATGGCGGTGCCCGGGCACGACCAGCGCGACTTCGAATTCGCCACGAAATATGGCCTGCCGATCACCCGGGTCATCGCCGCCGATCCGGCCGATGCCGACAAGCCCTTCGCCGGCGAGGCCGAGGCGGGCGACGGGGTCTGTGTCAATTCCGGCTTCATCACCGGCATGACCGTGGCCGAAGCCAAGGCCGCCATCATTGCCCGCGCCGAGGCCGAAGGCTGGGGGCAGGGCCAGACCGTGTGGCGGCTGCGCGACTGGGGCGTTTCCCGCCAGCGTTACTGGGGCACGCCGATCCCGTTCATCCATTGCGATGCCTGCGGCGTTGTGCCGGTGCCGAAGGACCAGCTTCCGGTCAGGCTGCCGGAGGACGTCGATTTCGCCACGCCGGGCAACCCGCTGCTGCGGCACCCGACGTGGAAGCATGTCGATTGCCCGTCCTGCGGCAAGCCGGCCTTGCGCGAGACCGACACGCTCGACACGTTCGTCGACTCCTCGTGGTATTTCCTCCGCTTCGCCAGCCAGCCGGCGGACCAGCCGTTCGATGCTGCCGAAGTGGCCCGCTGGATGCCGGTCGCCCAGTATATCGGCGGCATCGAGCACGCGATCCTGCACTTGCTCTATGCCCGCTTCTGGACCCGCGCGCTCAAGCGCATCGGCAAGATCGACGTGGCCGAGCCGTTTGCCAGCCTGTTCACCCAGGGCATGGTGACGCACGAGACCTACGAGCGCCGCAACCCGGAGAACGGCCAGCCGCTGTTCTTCTCGCCCGGCGAGGTCGAGCGCACTGCCGATGGCGCGACGCTCAGGGCCGATGGCGCCCCGGTCGAGGTCGGGCGCGTCATCAAGATGTCGAAGTCGAAGAAGAACGTGGTCGATCCCGACGAGATCGTCGCGAAATATGGCGCCGACGCGATCCGCTGGTTCATGCTGTCCGACAGCCCGCCTGAGCGCGACCTGCCGTGGTCCGAGGCCGGGATCGAGGGCTGCGGCCGCTTTGTCCAGCGACTGTGGCGCCTGTTCGGCCAGCATGATGCGACGGCCACTGGCGAGGACAAGCCGCTCGACCGCAAGCGCGACCAGACCGTCCATGCGGTCGCCGGCGATATCGAGGCGCTGGCGTTCAACAAGGCGGTGGCCCGCATCTATGAACTGGCCAGCGCGATCGACAAGGTGCCACCTTCGGCCAGCCGCTCCGCCGCGATCCGTGCGATCCTGCTGCTGGTCTCGCCGATGATGCCGCACCTGGCCGAGGAAGGCTGGGCGGCGCTGGCAGGGGACGGCCTGGTTGCCGAAGCCCCGTGGCCTAGGGTCGATCCCGCCCTCCTGGTCGAGGACGAGGTGACCATCGCCGTCCAGGTCAAGGGCAAGCTGCGCGATACGCTGACTGTCGCCAAAGGCCTGCCCAACCCCGAGCTTGAGGCGCTTGCGCTCGCCAGCGACAAGGTCCAGCGTGCGCTTGACGGGGCAAGCGTGCGCAAGGTGATCGTCGTGCCGGATCGACTGGTGAACATCGTCGCATGAAGCGCGCCGCCGTCATGGTCCCGGCGCTGGCTTTCGCGCTTGCCGGCTGCGGGCTCCAGCCGATGTATGCCGGCGGCGGCAACGGCGTCGTCGCCACTGGCATGGCCGGGATCGATGTCCCGCCGATCGAGGGCAAGGCGGGCTGGCTGATGCGCAATGCCCTGGTCGATCGGCTCGGTGCCGGGGGGCGGGCAGGCGCGACGCGATACCGGCTCGATGTCCGGCTGGACGACCGGCTTGAGGGCCTTGGCCTGCTTGCCAACGATACCGTCGGCCGCGAGCGCCGGACCTTGCGGAGCCGCTATCAACTGGTCGATCTCGCCACCGGCGCCATCGTGGTGGACGCGACGGCCGGCGCCGATGCCGGTATCGACGTGGTTTCATCCGAATATGCGACCGTCGCCGCCGAGCAGACCGCGCTGGAAAACCTGACCCGGGTGGTGGCCGATCGGATCGTCACCCGCCTGGCCATCGAACTGCGGCAGGCGGGCACGAAGGCCAAGCCGTGAATCCGGACGAAGCGGGCAGGCGGTGAAGGCCACCCAGCGAGATTTCGGGTCCATAGCCCAGCGGGCGGCACGTTCGGCACGGATATTCTTCCTCTGTGGCCCGGACGAAGCGGGCATCCACGACGCCGCCCGCCTGCTGATCGGCCTGCTCGACGAGCCGGGCGAGCGGATCGAGCTGAGCGGGGCGGCGGTCAGGGCGGATGAGGCCTTGCTGGCGGACGAGGCGCGGTCGAACTCGCTGTTCGGTGAAACCCGTCATATCGTCGTGCGGGCGAACGGCGACGAGGTCGAGAAAGCGGTCGAGGCACTGCTTGCCGGCGAGGTCGCGCCGTGTCCGGTGGTGATCATGGCCGCTGGCGCCACCGACAAGTCCCGCACGGCCAAGCTCCTGGCCGATCGGCCGGACGCGCTGGTGGCCATGTTCTGGCCGCCGGATCTCAAGTCGGCGGCGGCGAATGTGCGGATGCTGGGGGATCGGGCGGGGGTGACGATCGACCATGCGCTTGCCGAGCGGATCGCGCGGGCGACAGGGCTCGATTCGCGTCTGGCCGCTGCGGAGGTCGAAAAGCTTGCCCTGTTTCTCGATGCGAGCCCGGAAAAACCTGACCGGAGCAGGGCGGCGGATGCCTTCGAACGGATCGGCGCCAGCACCGAGGACGACGGCTTCGCGCCCCTGGTCAATGCCGTGCTGGGCGGGGAGGTGCAGCGGATCGCCCACGAGCTCCAGCGCGTGCGGCAACTGGGCCTCAATCCGGTCGGGGTCCTGCTGGCGGTGGAACGGCGCGTCGCACAACTGGCACAGCTCGCCGGACGCAAAGGCACGCGGACGGATCTCTCCGCCTTTCTCAAGGCCGAACGGGTCTTCTTCAAGGAAGAGCGTGACATCGCCGTACAATTGTCCGTATGGAATCCCAAGCGACTGGAAAGATTGGTAAAGCGGCTGGTCCAGATCCATTCGGCGCTCCTCGCGAACAGTCAGGATGCGGAACTGTTGCTGTTGCACGGGCTGGCTGACGTGGGACGGGAAGGATCGCGGCGTCGATCCGATCGATAGGTAAAAGCACTTAACATCCCTCGCGAATCGCGCTATTTGCTGCACTGCAACGGACCAAAACAGTCCTTTGCATGAATGAGCAGGCCGGACGCACCGGGGCATTTTGCCCCGCCGGCCGGGGGCATGGGACACATTCAATGGACCTGACTTTGGAAAAGCCGGCGGCTCGCCTGTTTCCTGCGCGAAACGGTCGCGATCCCCGGGTCCGGGCACGCGCGCGAGCGATCTCGCGGGCGCGCCATGCCGCGATGCCGCTGATGCCGTCGCTGGAGCGTCGGCGCCTGCAATGTCGCCTGGCGATGATGATCGGCGATGTCCTGGCGATCTTTTTCGCGTTTTCCGTCACCGGCTTCGTCTATCTGGGCGCGGCTGGCTTGTTGGCCATGCTTCAGTTCGCGCAGATGGTGTTCCCGGTCTACCTCACGGTGGCGCTGTATAACCGGGCCTATTCGATGCGGGCGCTCGAGCACACCGCGTTCAGCATCACCCGGGCGCAACTGGCGCTGGCGGTATCCTCGGCCATCATCGTGTTCATCGGCTTCTATGCGAAGTCGGTGCTCGACGTGTCGCGTCTGGCCTTTTCCTTTTCCGTGCTGACCGGCCTGTTTTCACTCGCGTGGATGCGGCTACGGATGCGGGGCGTGGTGCGCTGGCGCTGCGGCGCGAGCGTGGTCAATCACCTCGTCATCGATGACGGCGGGCCCAGCGTGAACATTCCGGGCGCCTATCATGTCAGCGCCGCCGCGTTCGGGCTGGCCCCGGACCTGGACGATCCGCATACGCTCGACCGGATCGGAATGGTCATGCGCAACGCCGATCGCGTGATCATCAGCACGCCGCCCCAGCGCCGGATTGCCTGGGCGATCGTGCTGCGCGGCGCGAACGTGGCTGGCGAGGTGATCGACGAGACGGTCTGCCAGCTGGGGGCCCATGGCGCCCGGCATGTCGAGGGCCAGGGTCTGCTTCAGGTTTCAGCCGGTCCGCTCGGTCTGCAGGATCGGGCCACCAAGCGGTTGCTCGATCTCCTGCTGGCGGGCGGCGCTGTCCTGCTGCTGGCGCCGCTGTTCTGTCTGGTGGCACTGGCGATCAAGCTGGAGGATGGCGGGCCGGTGTTCTTCGTCCAGAAGCGGGTCGGTCGGTCGAACCGCTTTTTCGACATCTACAAGTTCCGTTCGATGTCGGTGAACAAGGTCGGGCGGGATGGTGCGCAATCGGCCTCCAGGACCGATTCGCGGGTGACGAAGGTGGGGCGCATCCTGCGGTCGTCCAGCGTCGACGAGCTGCCGCAGCTGTTCAACGTCCTGCGTGGCGACATGAGCCTGGTCGGCCCCCGTCCTCATGCCATCCGCAGCCAGGCTGGGGACAAGCTGTTCTGGGAAATCGACCAGCGTTACTGGGAGCGACATGCGTTGCGTCCGGGGCTGACCGGGCTGGCCCAGGTCCGCGGCCTGCGCGGCGCTACCGAGACCGAATCGGACCTGTCCGGCCGGCTTCATTCGGACCTCGAATATGTCTCCGGCTGGTCGTTGTGGCGTGACATCGGCATCCTTCTGGCCACGTTCCGGGTGCTCGTGCACGACCGCGCCTTCTGAGCCCGCAGTCGGAGCCCCCTATACCTACCCAGTCCAGACCTTGAGCGCGTCCACGGCGGCCTTGATCGCTGTGGGCACGTTCGGGTCGTCGATCGTCGGTGGGGTGGCGAAATCCTCGCCGTTCGCGATCTTTCGCAGGAGGTTGCGCAGGATCTTGCCCGAGCGGGTCTTCGGCAAGTGCGGGACGATCAGCGCGGTCTTCAATGCCGCCACGGCGCCGAGTTCGCCGCGCACTGCCGCAATCACCTCGGCAAGCAGGCCAGGCCCGTTGTCGATATCCGCGCGGGCGACGACGAATGCCATCGGGATCATGCCTTTGATCGCATCCTCGGCGCCGATCACCGCGCATTCGGCGACGCCCGGAACCGCCGCGACGATCTGTTCCATCTGTCCTGTCGACAGGCGGTGGCCGGCGACATTGATGATGTCGTCGGTGCGGCCCATGATGTGGAGGAACCCTTCGGCATCGAAGTGACCGGCATCGCCGGTTTCGTACCAGCCCGGAAACGCGGCGAAGTTTCGCGCAAAGCCTTCCGGGTTGTTCCACAGGCTGCGAAAGGCCCCGGGCGGCAGCGGTTCGCGGATGGCGACGCTGCCGCTGTGGCCCGGCACCAGCGGGTGGCCGGATTCGTCGAGGATGGCGAATTCGTAGCCGGGCACGGGAAAGCCGGCGCTGCCGCGCCGCCGCCGCGTGTCGCCCAATGCCAGGCATGAGGCGACGCCGGGCCAGCCGAGTTCGGTCTGCCACCAGTGGTCGATCACCGGCAGACCGGACTTGGCTTCCAGCCAGGCGATGGTGTCGGGATCGGCGCGTTCGCCGGCGAGGAAGATGGCACTGCAATCGCCGGTGCCGATCTGTGCAAGGAATTGCCCGTCCGGGTCTTCCTTGCGCACCGCGCGGATCGCGGTCGGTGCGGTGAAGAAGGCTTTCGCGCCATGCCGCGCGATGGTTCGCCAGAACGTGCCGGCATCCGGCGTGCCGACCGGCTTGCCTTCGAACAGCACCGTGGTCGCGCCGACCAGCAGCGGGGCATAGACGATGTAGGAATGGCCGACGACCCAGCCGACATCGCTCGCCGCCCAGAACACGTCTCCGGCGCCGATGCCGTAGATATTGGCCATCGACCAGGCGAGCGCGACCGCATGGCCGCCGTTTTCGCGCACGACCCCCTTCGGCGTGCCGGTCGTGCCGGAAGTATAGAGTATGTAGAGCGGATCGGATGCGGCCATTTCGACCGGCGCCGGGACGGGTGCGGCCAGCGTTGCTGTGCGCAGTCCGGCCCAGTCGATATCGCGCGGCGGCGAAAGATCGGCCGCCAGCTGTTCGCGCTGGAGTACGACGACGTGATCGACCCGGTGCGTCGCCAGGGTCAGGGCCTCGTCCACCATCGGCTTGTAGGGGATGATGCGGCTGCCTTCGATGCCGCAGGACGCCGTCAGCAGCAGCCTGGGCGTGGCATCGTCGATCCGCTTGGCCAGTTCGAGCGGCGCGAACCCGCCGAACACCACCGAATGCACCGCCCCGAGCCGCGCGCAGGCGAGCATGGCGAACAGGGTTTCCGGGACCATCGGCATGTAGATGACGACGCGGTCGCCCTTGCCGAGGCCGAGCGAGGCCAGCATCGCCGCGACCCTGCCGACTTCCTCCAGCAATTCGCCGTAAGTCCACTGGCGGACGATGCCCGTGACCGGGCTGTCATGGATCAGCGCCGCCTGCTCGCCACGTCCGGCGGCAACGTGGCGATCGACGCAATTGGCGCAGGTGTTGAGCGTGCCGCCGCCGAACCAGCCGGCATCCGGGCTCCAGGCCTGGGTGGGCTGCGCGATCCAGTCCACTGCCTCCGCGGCCCTGGACCAGAATGCTTCCGGCTGGCGAAGCGATTGCTCCCAGGCTTGCCGATAGGCTTCGGACATGGCGCTCCCCTTTCAGCGGAATGTCTTGGACAGGATGACCAGTGTCGGGTCGTCCTCGCAGGGTTCGGGCACGAAGCCCTTGTCCCGCTCGACCTCGATCGCGGCATGGTTGGCGCGGTCCTCGATCGAGATGACGCGGCGGAAGCCACGCGCCCGCGCCTCGTCGGCGAGCAGGCCGAGCAGCGCCCGGCCGATGCCCTGGCCCTTGCGGTCGCTGCGGATCGAGACGGCGACTTCGGCGGTGTCCCGCTCCGCGTCGCTGGCGAGCAGCGCCGAGGCGACCAGCTCGCCATTGGCGTCGGCGAACGCCAACCAGCTTTCCGAGCGGACATGGTCCGCCTGCAGCAGCGGTTCGAGCTGGTCGTGGCCGACATGGGCGGCGGTGGCGAAGAAGCGGAACCGACGGTCCTCGTCGCTCACGCAATCGAAAAATGCCGCCAAGGCCGCTTCGTCTGCCTTGGCGGCTGGGCGGACGTGCAGCAGCAGGCCGGTGCGGGTGACGAGTTCGGTGGAGGTCATGGCCGGGTTCCGATGAAAGTGCCCGCCGCCGCCCAGCACGAGGGCGACGGCGGGCGATGGGTCAGTCGATCTTGCGCCTGGACGTTTCCGGCAGGACGAACAGGCCGATCACGAACGTGGCGGCCGCGACCACGACGGGATACCAGAAGCCGTGATAGATGTTGCCGTTGGCAGCGACCATGGCGAAGCCGATTGCCGGCAGCAGCCCGCCCAGCCAGCCGTTGCCGATGTGATAGGGCAGCGACATCGAGGTGTAGCGGATGCGGCTGGGGAACAGTTCGACCAGCATCGCCGCGATTGGGCCGTAGACCATCGTCACCAGCAGCACGAGGTAGAACAGCAGGGCGACAACCATCGGCCGGTTGATCTGCGCCGGGTCGGCCTTGACCGGGTAGCCGACCTTGGCGAGTTCGCCGACCACGGCGGGCTTGGCCGCAGTCGCAGGCCTTGCCGTGTTTCCTGGGCCGGCTTCGGCAGGCTTGGCCGGGACGGCGGGAGCGCCGACGACCCTGGCGGTGAAGGCGGCGATCGCCTTCTTGCGGTCATCGCCGGAGACCTTGGCCGGGTCCGGCGCAACGAACGTCTCGCTGCCGACGGTGATCGAGGCGAGGGAGCCGGCGGGTGCGGCGACATTGCGGTAGTTGACGGCCGCCTTGGCCAGCGCGTTCTTGACGATGTCGCAGCTGGTCGAATCGAATTTGTTGGTGCCGACGGGATCGAACTGCGACGAGCATTCGGCCGGATTGGCGCTGACGGTTACGGGTGCACTGGCCTGGGCCCTGGCGAGCGCCGGGTTGGCGGCTTCGGTCAGCGCATGGAATACCGGGAACAGGCTCACCGAGGCGAGCAGGCAGCCGCCGAGGATGATCGGCTTGCGGCCGATCTTATCCGACAGCCAGCCGAAGAACAGGAAGAACGGGGTCGCCAGCAGGAGCGCGGTGATGATCAGGGTGTTGGCGGTGATGCCGTCCACCTTGAGCATCTTTTCGAGGAAATACATCGCGTAGAGCTGGCCGGTGTACCAGACCACCGCCTGGCCGGCGATGGCGCCGAAGAAGGCGATCAGCACGACCTTGAGGTTGGACCACTGGCCGAATGCCTCGGTCAGCGGTGCCTTGGACGAGGTGCCTTCGGCCTTCATCTTCTGGAACACCGGCGATTCGTGCAGCTTCAGCCGCAGCCACAGGCCGACGACGAGGAAGCCGCCCGAGATCAGATAGGGGATGCGCCAGCCCCAGGCCTTGAAGGCGTCCTCGCCGACGCCGGTCACCGGCGAGCGCACGAGGATGACGATCAGCAGCGCCATGGCAAGCCCGGCGGTGGCGGTGATCTGAATCCAGCTGGTGTAGAGTCCGCGCTTGTCGTCCGGCGCGTGTTCGGCGACATAAGTCGCGGCGCCGCCATATTCGCCCCCCAGTGCCAGGCCCTGGAACATGCGCAGGACGACCAGCATGATCGGCGCGGCGACCCCCGCCGTCTTGTAGGTCGGCAGGCAGCCGACCAGGAATGTCGAGAGGCCCATGACCAGCAGGGTGATGATGAAGGTATAGCGCCGGCCGACGAGATCGCCGATGCGGCCGAACACCAGCGCGCCGAAGGGGCGGACGATGAAGCCGGCGGCGAACACCAGCAGCGCCATGATGAACGAGGTGGTCGGGTTCAGCCCGGTGAGGAACTGGGCGGCGATGATCGCGGTGAGCAGGCCGTAAAGGTAGAAGTCGTACCACTCGAACACGGTGCCGAGCGACGACGCGGTGATGATCAGCTTTTCGCTGTGAGTGGCCTGGTGATGCCTGGGCAAACCTGCCGCATCCTCGGGCACTGCAAAATCGGTCATGAACCCCTCCTGTTTATCTTGTCAGAAACTGTACTTCGCGGCGAATTCGACGCGGTCAAGATTTCCATTTGCGCCACTGACCAGCTCCCGCTCGCCGTGGCGATATTCGATGCCGAGGTCGATCTGCCGGACCGGCGAGTAGAACAGGTTGGCGGCGGCGCTCCATGCCTGCCGATTGAGGCCGGCAATCGCGGCCGGGGCGAGCGTCTGGTCATAGTGGACGCGCTGGTAGGAACCCATCAGGTTGATGCGCACTTGCGTGGTCAGCGGCACGCGGACCGCGACCATGCCGGCAAATGTGCGGACATCGGTCAGTCTGTCGCCGGCGGGGTCGTAGACCGCATCCGGTGCGAAATTGAGGCCGACATAACGGCCGATGTTCTGGCCATAAGTCGCCATGAAGCGCACGTCGCCGGTCCTGGCTTCGTTGAGGAACAGCTTGCCGGCGATGCTGCCGCCGAACCCGGTCGCGGTTACGCCATTGCCCACTGCGCCCGCCGTCGTGACATTGTTGACGAGCGCGCTGCCGGTGCTTTCCGCACGGACCTGGCGGAGCAGGCCGGCCAGCGACAGCTCGCCGATCCTGCCGGTGTAGGCGAGCCGGGCCGCGAAATCCGGGATATGGTCGGTGCCGCTTTCCAGCATGGCGGTCGCCCCGGCGGTGACCAGGGCGCTCTCCGGGTTCTCGACCGCGAGGTGCAGGGCGAGCGCCTTGGACAGAGGATGCGAATAGCGCACCAAGGGCTGGCGCACGAACACCGTGCCTTCGGTGCCGCCGACGTAGTCCGTGCTCTCGGGCAGGGCCGCGACATACTGGAACGTCGTCCAGTCCTGGCCGATGGTGAAGCGGTCCACCGTCACGAAGGCGCGGCGGAGCGCGAGCGTGTAGCCATTGGTAGTGCGCTGGGAGCCGCCGGCGGTGACGTTGGGCGCCGCGCTTGCGGTCGTCTGGAAGTCGGTTTCAAGGTAGCCCTTGACGACATGGCCAGCCACTTGCGTATCGAGATTGAGCCACAACCGGGTCTGCTTGGCGGTGAAATCCTCGGTGGTGAAGCCCCGCCCGCCGGGTGTGGTCGGGATCGTCTGGGGCAGGTAGAAGTCCCGGCCCAGCGTGTTGTCGGCCACCGAACCGTTGCTGTAATGGGTACTGGCGGCGATCAGCTTGAGATAGCCGCCGATCTTCAGGGTCGTCTCACCGTTGCGGATGCCATCGGGCGCGGGCTTCTTTTCGAGTGCGGCGAGCTGTGTGCCGGCCGTTGCGGCCTTGGCTTCGGCGTTGGCAGCCGCAGTCTGGGCCGTGATCGCGCTGGACTGCGCGGCCTCGGCGGTGGCCATGGCCTGTGCCTGGGCGCCGCGCGCTTCGGCCAGCTGGCTGCGTAGTTCGGTGACCTCGGCCTCGAGCCGGGCCATGCGCGCTTCCAGCGCTTCTTTCGGGGCGGTGCGCGGTGCGGTGCGGGCCTGGACCGGCGAAACCAGCGCGCTGCCGGCGAGCAGCGCCAGGGCAAGCGGGCGGTGTGACCTGGTGAGATGCATTGTCTTCCCCTCCACGGCGATCGGCTCATGCCGTGTGGCCCGTGTCCCGGGTCCCGCATGGCCGTCGGCTGCATGATCGGCGCGCGATGAACGCAAACGAAGCCAGACATTGGTCGCGGGGGTCTACGACCATGGTCGGGGGTCACCGGCGTGGCAGTCGGGTCTAGGGTCGCAGACAGGCCGGCGCGAGACGGGAAGGCGTGCCGGCCACCCGCGCGACGCCGACTCTTGCGGACCTTGCGGTTGTCGCGCATCTGGTGGCCCGGCGGCCTTTCGCGCGGAGGCCCGAACGGCAGAGACGCCATGACCGAGACTGTCCTGATTGCCGACGACCACCCCCTGTTTCGCCAGGCGCTGGGCATGGCGGTGGGCAAGGTGCTGCCGGAGGCTCGGATCGTCGAGGCCGGTACGCTGGCCGCTGCCGCCCGCGCCGCGACCGAGGCGGACGATCTGCGGCTCGTGCTGCTCGACCTGAAGATGCCCGGCGCGGTCGGTTACTCGGGGATCGCCCTGCTTCATGCCGAGCGGCCCGAAGTGCCGATCCTCGTCGTCTCAAGTGCGGAGGGCAATGCGCCGCCGGACGAGGCGCGGGCGTTCGGCGCGGTCGGCTTCCTCAGCAAGGATAGCGACCTCGCCCTGATCGAGGCGCGGATTGCCGATGTGCTCGGCGCCGGAGTGGCGGAGGCGGCGCCCCCGGTGGCGCCGATCGACACCATTCGCCGCGATGTCGCCGGGTTGACGCCGATGCAGCTCAAGGTGCTGCTGGCGGTGCTCGACGGCCAGCTCAACAAGCAGATCGCCCATTCGCTGGCGATCAGCGAGGCGACGGTCAAGGCGCACATGACCGCGATCATGCGCAAGCTCGATGTCTCGAACCGCACTCAGGCGGCGCTGGTCGCCCGCTCGCTAGGGCTTGACCTCAGGCATTAGGTTTTGGAACCGCGCGATGCGCGGCGGGTGGTCTGCGTTCACGCCAGTCAACCTGAAGACGACACCCGTGCCAGGAAGACGGCTATGGCCCCGGGTGAGGCGGGCTTGGTCAGCATGGCCACCGCCATCTGCGCGGCGCGGCGGCGGATCGCCGGGTTGTCCTCTGCCGTGATCAGCAGGGCCGGCAGCCCGGGCATTTCGGCGCGCATCGCCGCGATCAGGCTCAGGCCATCCTCGTCGCCGGCCAGGCGATAGTCGGCCAGGACCGCATCGACCCGGCGGCTGAACGGCAATGCGCCGGCGATGTCGGCAGCCGCGTGGGGCGTGTGGCCGAGGCCGGAAAGCAGGGCGACCGTCGCCTCGACGATCAGCGGGTCGTCATCGACCACCAGCACATCGAGGCGGGCTGCGGGACCAGGAGCGGCGGCGGCGGGTCCGGCCGGCATGGCGATGCCCGACCATGCCGGCAGCCACAGGCTGAAGCGGCTGCCGTGGCCCGGACGCGAAGCCACCTCGATCTCGCCGCCGAGCAGGCGGGCGATGCGCCCGGCGAGCGCGAGGCCCAGCCCCAGCCCTTCCGCCTCGACCGTGCCCAGCCGGGTGAACTCGCCGAAGATCGTGTCGATCTGGTCCGGCTCGATGCCGACGCCGCTGTCGATCACGTCGATCCGCAGCCGGCTTCCGCGACGCCTGACGCCGACCAGCACGCCGCCACTCTCGGTGTAGCGCAGGGCATTGGTCAGGAAGTTCTGCACCAGCGAGCGCAGCAGGCCGGGGTCGGTGTGGACATGCCCGGGCAGCGGGCCGAGGTGAAGCACGAGCCCGCGCGCGATCGCCGCCGGGCGCAGGCTCTCGACCAGTTCGGACAGGAACGGCGCCAGCGCCAGCGGCTCCGGGTGGGGGACGACGCCGCCGGCATCGAGCTTGGAGATGTCTAGCAGCGCGCGCAGCAGGTCCTCGGCGGCGACGATGGCGCTGTCGATCCGGCCGACGAGGGCCTGGCCTTCGGGCCGCACCTCGCGCTGGAGCGCGGCGGTGAACAGGCGGGCGGCGTGGAGGGGCTGGAGCAGGTCGTGGCTGGCGGCGGCGAGGAAGCGGGTCTTGTCGCGGTCGGCCTCGGCGAGGCGGCGGTTGGCGTCGGACAGGTCGGCGGTGCGTGCGGCGACGCGGGCCTCGAGTTCGGCGAGCGTCCGCTGCAGCTCGGCGCGGGTCTCGGCCTCCGCCGTCATGTCAGTGAAACTCATGACATAGCCGCCGCCCGGCATCGGCCCGCCGACGGTCTTGATCACCCGGCCGTCCGGGCGGTGGCGCTCGAAGCTGACGGCACGGCCGGCGCGCATCTGCGCCAGGCGGACGGCGATGTGCTGTTCGGGCGTGCCCGGGCCGAAATCGCCGCGTTCGGCATTGTAGCGGATCGGCACGGCGACCGGCAGGCCGGAGCGGATCAGGCCGGGGGGAAAGGCGAAGATCTCCTCGTAGCGGCTGTTCCAGGCGACGAGGTTCTGCTCGCCATCGGCGACGCAGATGCCGGCATCGATGTTCTCGAACGTCGCGGTGAGCAGCTGCCGGGAGAAGCGCAGCGACTGCCCGCCTTCGTCCAGCATGCGGGTGACATCGGCGAGGTCCATCCGGCCACCGGCAAGCGCGGAGGCGACGAGGGTGCGCGCCGAGGATGCGCCGACCACGGTGGCGATCAGGGCGCGGGCGCGCTGGGCGGTGCGGCGGTCGACCGGCTGGGCGCGGCGGGCTGGCGGGAACTCCGCGTCGGCGCGCTCCGCGCCGACGAAACCGGCGACGAGCCGGGCGAGACTGCCGATATCGGTCACCTGCCGGGGCGGGCTGACCAGCCGGGGGAGAGGATTGCCCGGCATCCTGCGGGCGGCGGCGAGGGCGTGGAATGCGAGGTTGGTGCCGAGGCTCCACAACGTGCCGTGGACCAGCGGATCGGCCTGGCCGATGCCGAACAGGCATAGCGGGTCGAACGGGCTGGTGGCGAGCCAGGCCCGCCATCCGGCCGGCAGCACCGGCGGCAGCGCCAGGGTCCAGGTCCAAAGGGCCAGGCCCGCGGCCAGTCCGGCACGGGCGGCGAGCGGATCGCGGCCCCTTCCCCCGACTGCCAGCAGCAGCAAGGGCGTGAACTGCGCCATGGCGGCAAAGGCGACGAGGCCGATGGAGGCGAGCGATTGTGACGGCGAAACCAGTTCTGCCCAGGCCAGCGCCGCGACCATGATCGCCAGGATCGACAGCCTCCGCGCCGCCATCATGCGGCGGCCGATCGCGCCGGGCTGATCGGGCGCGGAGCCGGCGATGATCGGGCCGGCCAGCAGGTCGTTGGAAATCATCGTCGCCAGCGCAGTTGTCTCGACGATCGCCATCGACGCGGCCGCACCGACCCCGCCGACCAGCGCGACGGCGAGAAGCGGTGCCGAGCCGATCGCGGCGGGCAACAGCAGGACAAAGCGGTCGGGCGGGGCATCGGGCCCCAACAGCGCCAGCCCGGCGGCGGCGACCGGCACGATCAACATCGCCATGGCCGCGAGATAGGCAGCGAAGCCGAAGCGGGCGCGTGGCAGGTCCGACGGCTGGCGGGATTCGACGAGGCCCATGTAGAATTGTCGGGGCAGGGCGATGATCGCGGACGCGGACAGCAGGGCGATGACCAGCGCCTCGCCGTTCAGGTGTTCCGGCGCGAAACGCTCGGCGAGGAGAGCGAATCCGCGATCGACCGCTGCCGCCGGCGCGCGCAGCAGCAGCCAGGCGGAAAGCCCGGCGACGATGCCAAGGGCGGCGAGCTTGATCAGCGAATCGAGCGCGATCGCATAGAGCAGCCCTTCGCTGCGGCCGGCCGCTTCGTAGCGCCGGGCGCCGAACAGGATGGCGAAGAGTGCGAGCAGGATGGCGGCTGCGATCATGGCCACCGGGGCGATCGGCTGGCCGGAGGCAATTTCCAGCGCCGAGCCGATCGAGCGCAATTGCAGCGCGATATAGGGCACCGAACCGGCCAGCGCGGTCACCGTCACCAGCCGGGCGAGGCCGGCGTCGTGGCTGAAGCGCGCGGCGATGAAATCCGAGACGGTGCTGGCGCCTTCTTCCGCCACGGCGGCGGCGAGCCGGCCGAGCAGGCGCGGAGCGAGCAGCAGCAGGAGGAGAGGAGCGAGATAGACCGGCAGGTAGTTCCAGCCTTCGCGCACGGCGCTGCCGACCGCCCCGTAGAACGTCCAGCTGGTGCAGTATACGCCGAGCGCGAGGGTGTAGGCCAAGTGACGCCGCCGCGGGTTGCTGCCGGGTGAGCCGGCGCGGCGCTCGACCAGGCCGGCGACAGCGAACAGCACCAGCATGAGAGCGAGCGCAATCGCTGCGGCCAGCATCAGGTTCATGGTGACACGGCCATTGTCGAGACCCCTCCCGCCGGATTGCTAGCACCGTGCACGGGCTGGCGCAAAAGCCGGCGCGCGCGCAGAAAGGTTTGGCGGTACGGCTGTCCCGTTTCGGCGCAGTTGGTGCGGGGCAGGTGAATCCGGGCCTCGTTAACCCTGAATCCCGGCCTCGGGAATGGTTGCCGGGCTTGCCTTGGCGGGGGCGGCACCAGCACCATCGGCTGAAGCAATCCCGCGCCCGAGGTCCGCTGATGTCCGTCCATGTTCCCATCGTCGTCGATCTCGACGGCACGCTGACCCCGACCGACACGCTGGTCGAGGGCATGGTCCGGCTGGTCAAGCAGTCGCCGTTGAACCTGTTCCTGCTGGCCTGGTGGCTGTGCCTTGGCCGCGCCCGGCTCAAGGCGGAAGTCGCGGCGCGCGTGTCGTTGAGGCCGGAACTGCTGCCCTGGCGGGAGCCGCTGCTCGATTATCTGCGGCATCACAAGCTGCAGGGCACGCCGATCGTGCTGGCGACCGCCGCCGAAGCGTCGATTGCCGAGGACGTGGCGCGCCACCTCGGCCTGTTCGATGCGGTGCTGGCCAGCGAACGCGGTCTCAACCTGAAAGGGCTGGCCAAGCTCGCCGCAATCCGGGCGAAGATCGGCGACGGGTTCGTCTATGCCGGCGACAGCGCGGCGGACGTGCCGATCTGGAATGCGGCCAGGGGGGCGATCTTCGTCGGCGTCGGCAGCCGCACGGCAAGCCATGTCGATCCGGCGGTGCCGGTCGACTGGCGGTTGCCGCGCGAACAGGCGGGGCTGGCGGCCTGGGCGCGGGCTTTGCGGCTGCACCAGTGGCTGAAGAACGTGCTGCTGTTCGTGCCGCTGATGACCGCGTTCTCGTTTTTCGACATCGTCCACCTGTTCACGATGACCGTGGCCTTCTTTGCCTTTTCGCTGGCGGCCTCGGCCACTTACATCGCCAACGACATCTGGGATCTCGACAGCGACCGCGCCCATCCGCGCAAGCGGACGCGGCCGTTTGCCAGCGGCCAACTGCCGATCGTCCACGGCATCGGCGTGGCCATGCTGGCGATGGCGGGCGGACTGGCGCTGGCCGCGGCGATCTCGCCGGCGTTCCTGGCGATGCTGGTGGTCTACGTGGCGATGACCACGGCCTATTCGTGGAGCCTCAAGAGCTATGTGCTGGCCGACGTGCTGATGCTGTCGCTGCTCTATACGCTGCGGATCGTGGCGGGCGCGGTGGCGATCGCGGTGCCGGTGTCTTCATGGCTGCTCGCCTTCTCGCTGTTCGTGTTCCTCAGCCTGGCGCTGGTCAAGCGCTGCTCGGAACTGGTCACGCTTGGCCAGATCGGTGCCTTGGCAACGCGCGGGCGGGATTACCGGGTGACCGACCTGACCGTGCTGTGGCCGCTCGGGCTGGCGGCGGCGCTGGCGGCGGTGGTGGTGTTCGGCCTGTTCATCTCGGCACCCGAGACACGTGCCCACTATGCCCTGCCGGAACTGCTCTGGCTCGATGCGGTCGTCCTGACCTACTGGCTCGGTCGGCTGTGGATCAAGACCTCGCGCGGCGAGATGCATGACGATCCGGTCGTCTACGCGGTGCGCAACCATGGCAGCCGGGTGACGGTGCTGGCGATGGTCGCGGTGATGCTGGCCGCCCATTTCATGCCGGTATCCCTCCTCCCCCTCCACACTTTGACCGGGAGCGGGCTGTGAACACTTTCCTGATCGCGATTTTCAGCATCCTGCTGTCGGTCGCCGCGCAGTTCTCGCTCAAGGCGGGAATGGCCAGCGAGGGCGTTCGCGCGGCGATGGCCGGGCCGTTCTCGCTGCGCACCCCCATCGCCGTGCTGACCAACCCGGCGGTGTTCCTCGGCTTTGCGCTATACGGGCTGGGGGCGGTGATCTGGCTCGGGGTGCTGTCGAAATGGGATGTCAGCCGGGCCTATCCGATGGTCGGGCTGGGTTTCGCGCTGACCGTGGCGATCGGCTTCGGCATGGGCGAGCAGGTGAGCGCGACACGCGCGGCCGGGGTGGCGATGATCTGCGCCGGCGTGTTTCTGGCCGGGAGGGTTTGAACGATGGCAACTCTGGCAGCTCGGCTCCCCGTGGCGCGCCCGGCACGGCTGGTTCCGGCGGTTGCCGCCGGGCATGACCTGCTGCTGGCGCTGCTGGTCGTCGGCCTGTTTCTGCTGGCGCCGCATTCGGGCAATTTCGCGTGGAGCGACGCGCCGCGCCACGCGCTGAACGGGGTGTTCGTCAAGGACCTGCTGGCGGCGATGCCGCTCCACGATCCGGCCGGCTTCGCCTATCGCTACTATGCCCAGTATCCGGCGCTGACGATCCTGTTCTATCCGCCGCTGTTCTACCTCGTCTCGGCGCCGTTCTATGCGCTGATGGGGGTTTCGGAGACGACCGCGCTGTTCGTCGAGATGCTTTACTACCTCGCCTTTGCCTGGGGTTCGCTGCGGCTGTTCCGGCACTGGCTGCCTTCGGGCCAGGCGCTGGCGGCGACGATCGTGCTGGTGGCCGCGCCGGAGATCGCCTTCTGGGGGCGGCAGGTCATGCTGGAGGTGCCGGCGCTGGCCTGCATCGCCTGGAGCGCGGTGTGCTTTACCCGCTATCGCCGTAGCGGGCGGGCCGCGTGGCTGTGGTGGGCGGCGGCGCTGCTGGTGGCGGCGATGTATACCAAGCTCAACGCCGGCTTCCTGGTGCTGGCCTATGCCGGGACGCTGCTGTTCGAGCGCCGTGCCGCGCTGCTGCGGGATCGTCAGGTCTGGGCGGTGGCGGTGGTCTCGGCGCTGGCGCTGGTGCCGCTGATCGCGCTGACGCTGACGTTCGGGCAGGCGAATGTCCAGTCGGTCACCGGGATCGCCGATGCGGTGACCAGCCGGCACACGCTGGCCGGGTGGCTGTGGTATGGCAGGCAATTGCCGGCGCAGCTTGGCTGGCCGGTGGTCATACTGGCGGCGCTGGGTGCGGCGTCAGGCATGATGGCGTATACGCGCGGGCGGGTCAGGGTCGATGGCGACTTCGTGTTCTGGCTGCTCTGGGCGGTGGCCGGCTATCTGTTCTTCTCGTCGATCGACCTCAAGGAAGCGCGCCACAGCGTGCTGATCCTGCCGCCGGTCGTGCTGCTGGCGGTCGTCGGGCTCGGCCGGCTGCCGCGCCACGTCGCGCGCGCGGCGTGGATCGCGCTGCCGCTGGCGGTGGTCGGACAGACGGTGGTGGCGCGGCCGGTGGACAAGGTCGACGGCTACGCCGAAGCAGCCAACTGGATTGCCGCCCATGCGCCGCAGGGCAGCCGGGTGTTGTTCTCCGGCTATCGCGATGGCTCATTCACTTTCGCCATGCGCACCCATGAGGAGCGGCGGGATCTGGGCGTCGTGCGGGCGGACAAGCTGCTGCTTGAAGTTTCGGTCCGGCGCGAACTGGGGGTGAAGCAGAAAGCGGTCAGCGATGCGCAATTGCTCGGGCAGATGCGGGCGCTCGGCATCCGCTACATCGTCATGCAGCCGGGCTTCTGGACCGACCTGCCGGCGATGCAGCGGTTCGAGGCACTGCTTGCCGGGCCGGATTTCGAGCTGGTCGCGCGGATCGCCACGCCGGCGAACTATCCGGCGCACGAACATGGCCTGGCGATCTATCGCTACCGGGGCGCGATCCGGACCGGCGGCACCGCGATGGATATCGACCTGCCGATCATCGGCAGCCGGATCACGACCCGCTGAACTTCAGCTGTTCGATCCGGCGCGACCCGCCAGCATGTCGAGCAGCGGGGAGACCGGGGAGACATCGTAGCCGGCGGCGGCAGCGGCGCGGGCGAGGGCGGACGGGTCCGCGCCACGGCTGGCTTCGGCCAGCGCCCAGAGCAGGGTCGAGCGGGTGCCGGAGCGGCAATAGGCGAGGACCGCGCCTTCGGCCCCGGACAGTGCCTCCGCCATCGCCACGACCTGGTTTTCGCTGAAACCCGAGTGGGTCACGGGGATCGCGACATAGCCCAGCCCGGCGGCGCGGGCGGCGGCCTCGATCTCGGCACCCGGGGTCTGGTCCGGGCTTTCGCCCTCGGGGCGGTTGTTGACGATCAGCCTGACGCCTTGTGCGGCGGCGGCGGCGACCGTGGCGACATCGATCTGCGGGCTGGCCCAGACGGATTCGGACAACTTGGCGAACATGGCGTTTCCCCCGCTGGAGTGGCTTGCCGGACGGAGCCGGGCTCGCCGGATTGCCAAGCGCGAATCGCAGCGCGAAGCAAGGGGTGTCGCAGGTCAATTTGTCGGGAAATAGGGAAATGCACGGCGGATTCCGCGCTTTTGACGATGAATTGGCAGTGCTCCCGGCGCGAATCCATTCGCTATGCCGAAATTTTTCGTCTATGTGCAAGAATGCAGAGGAGAGGGCCGTTCGCTCAGCACGGCCGTTTGCCTGATCGTGCCTTGCGGTTCGTCCACGTTGGCACGGATGGATTTGGGCGAAGCGCTGGTTATCAGCACACAGAAGGTACGACGAGCAAGATGGGTTTCGATAGAGGACGTCGCGGCAGGGGCCGAGACAAGCGCGACGGGTTCGGCGAGGACAATTTCGATCCGTTCATGGGCGGCGGCGGTGGCGGCGGCTTCGGTGGCGGTGATCGCGGCGGCTTCGGCGGCGGTTCGCGCGGTGGCTATGGCGGCGGTGGCG
>Ga0268264_10000220_pt1 | contig 111692 bp, 114 predicted proteins | sample KBSSwiS32_FD_190357 | JGI IMG/M metagenome (GOLD analysis project Ga0268264, IMG submission 190357) | Switchgrass rhizosphere microbial communities from Kellogg Biological Station, Michigan, USA - KBS Switchgrass S3-2 (SPAdes) (version 2) | ecosystem: Host-associated > Plants > Roots >... | reverse complement strand
GCGCAGCGAACGAGCACGCATCGTCAACACGAGCAGCGTCAACGGGTTCTGGGCGGGCCTCAGCACCACGGAGTCGCTCGTCGCCTACAGCACCGCGAAGTACGCCGTGCGCGGCTTCAGCGAGGCCCTCATCACCGATCTCCGGCTGCGCGCACCGCACGTGGAGGTCTCCGTGGTCTTTCCTGGCTACATCGGCACGTCATTGGTGCGCAACTCCATGACCTACCTCGGAGCACAGGCTGACGAGACCGGCGCGCTCGACGACGGGCTCACAGCGATCGACCAGTCCTTCCGCACCAACGCACCGACCACCTCCACCGACGCGGCGCGTCAGATCCTCGACGCCGTCCGCGCCGGACGCTGGCGGATCCTGGTCGGCGAGGATGCCCGCATCCTCGATGCCGCGGTCCGCGCTGATCCTGACGCAGCCTACGAGCCCGAGTTCTACCTGCGGATGAAAGCGAAGGGCGTCTTCGCCTCGATGCCCGACCCGCCAGCCGGCTCCCAGTGACCCAGCGGCCGACGCACGAGAGGATCGTCCGGTGAAGGTCTTCGTCCACGGAAATCCCGAGACTGACGTGGTGTGGACGCCGCTGCTGGAGGCCCTGACCGCCCGCGGCGTCGACGACATTCGCCTCCTCTCACCTCCTGGCTTCGGGGCGCCGATCCCGCCTGGCTTCGGCTGCACGGCTCCCGAGTACGCCGCGTGGCTGGTCGAGGAGCTGGCTCAGTGGGGCGACCCGGTGGACGTCGTCGCCCACGACTGGGGCGCCGGCCACGTCTACGCAGTGGCCGCCGAGCACCCGGAGCTGCTGCGCTCATGGGTGGCGGACTGCTCCGGCATCATCCACCCCGACTACATATGGCATCGGGCGGCACAGACCTGGCAGACCCACGGCGAGGGCGAGGAGCTCGTCGCCCAGATGGTCTCGATGACCGGCGAGGAGTTCATCCAGAGCGACTCAGTGCCCGACGGGCTTGCCCGCAGCCTGGCCGAGCACTTCGACGCTGAGATGGGGCGGGCCATCCTGGCGGTCTACCGATCTGCCGCGCAGCCCTACATGAGGGACCTGGGCGACCGCCTTGCCTTAGCCAAGCCCGTCCCGTCGATGATCGTCCACGCGACCGACGACCGTTACACGATGCCCGAGCTCACCCCGTCGGTCGCCGCCCGGCTCGGGTCACAGGTGCTCACGCTCGAGGGCTGCGGCCACTGGTGGATGTGGGAGCGCCCCGCAGAAGCAGCGGACGCTCTCGTCGCGTTCTGGAACCGCTAGCCCGCCGACGATCCGGCGAGGTCGGAGGCGGGCGCGGTCACGCTGTAGCGCGCCATGAACTCCGCTCGCGACCGCGACCCGGTCGTGGCGAGGATGCGGCTGACGTACTTCTTGACCGTGTCGAGGCTCAGGAAGAGTGTCGCGGCGATCTCCTTGTTGGAGCGCCCGTCGCACACGAGCGCGGCGACCTCGCGCAGCCTCTCGCTCAGCATCGCGTCGGCCTTGGTGTCGGCCGGCGGAGCGGTCATCCGACGGCTGATGGAGGACAGGTGCCGCGAGAGCAGCCGCAGCGCCGAGGCCTCGATGGGAGGAATCAGACCGGGTTCAGGATCGGTGAGACCGACCAGTGCATGCCCGCCGTAGGGAAACTCCAGGTGGATCGCGGCGGAGGATCGGTAGCCCCACGGACGCATGTGACCGTCGATGTAGTCGCGGCCCCAGGCCGGCACCGCCCGGAGCTGGTCGATGTCGGCAAAGCCATCGCGGCGCAGGATGCGGCAGGCCTCGTCGGAGGAGAGGAGGTCGTACTGGTGCCACCGGTCCCGATAGCCGGGCCAACTCACCGCGCACGAACCACGCAACGACGGAGAGCGGTCGGCGAAGACCTCCTTGAGGGAGGGGCCCGCGAAACAGGTGAGGTGGCGGTAGGAGAAGGCAGAGCCGAGGGACTCGAGCACCAGCTCCCTGAACTCCGGGAGGGTGCGCGCGGCATCGCACCGCTCGAGGACGTCGAAGACCCGCGCGTATTGATCGGACGGCAGGCGGGTCGAAGTCTGGATCGTCATGTTCCTGGCCCTTCACGCGTCATCACCACGGGAGGGTCACGGCGTCCCGCTCCGTGCTGTGATGCACGTTACTCGCGTTACCGGCACGCTAACTGAAGTTGAGGTCAATGTAAAGTTGATCTGAATCCAACCTCAGGTCAGTGCTACGGTTCCCGCACCCCGCGTGAGGAACCAGATGCCAGACTCAGCCACTACACCCGTCTCCTTCGCCAACCGCGCCATCACCGAGCCATGGACAACCAAGGAGCCCCCTGTTACCCGGAGGGGCGAGCGCACCAGGCAGGCGCTGGTGCAGGCCGCGCGCACGGTGTTCGAGCGGGACGGGTTCATCAACTCGAGGCTCAGTGACATCACGACCGAGGCGCGCTGCTCGAGTGGCAGCTTCTACACCTACTTCGAGAGCAAGGAGGAGGTGCTCGTCGCGGTCCTGGAGTCGATGCAGGACGACATGATGCATCCAGGCATCGGGCGGCTGCCCGAAGGTGACGAGTCCATCCGCGCTGTCATCGAGGCGAGCAACCGCGCCTACATCGAGGCCTACCGACGCAATGCCCGGCTGATGATGCTGCTCGAGCAGGTCGCCACGCTCGACCCGATGTTCGCCGCGCTGCGACTCGAGCGTGCCCAGACCTTCGCCGAGCGCAACTCCGTGAAGATCAAGAGCCTCCAGGAGGCAGGGCTGGCCGATACTTCGCTGGACCCGCGGACGACATCATGGGCGCTGTCCAGCATGATCAGCCGCCTGGCCTACCTCGGGCTCGTGCTCGGCGAACCATTCGACTGGGACGAGCTGGTGGGCACGATCACCACGCTGTGGCTCAACGCCCTGCGTGTGCCGGAGGACCGCCGGGGCTGACCGGAGCACCCGCCCGGCCGGCGCCCCGGGTCATGAGACGGCGAGTCCGGCGAACGCCGGCGAACGCTTCTCGGTGTAGCTGGTGACGCCCTCGGCGAAGTCGGTATGCCTGAAGGACTCGAGCATCTGCGCATCCGCCTCGCTGGCCGCCTCGGTGAAGGACCCTTGCTCAGCGGCGAAGACCTGTGACTTGATGGCCCGCATGGCCGCGGGCGAGCAGTTCGCAGCGAGGTCCTCGGCGTAGGCGACCGCCACGTCGAGAAGCTCCTCCGGGCCAACCACGCGGTCGGCCAACCCCATCGCGAGAGCCTCCTCACCCTGGACGACGCGAGCCGACAGCAGCAGGTCAAGTGCTCGGCTACGACCAACCACCCGAGGCAGCAACCACGCCACGCCGTACTCGGCGATCAGGCCGCGCCGCGCGAAGGAGGTCGTGAACTTGGCGGTCGCCGTCGCGAAGCGTACGTCGCAGTACATCGCCTGGACGAACCCCAGCCCGGCGGCGGCGCCGTTGACGGCCGCGACAAGTGGCTTGCCGAAGAAGAGCGGCCGGTGGCACGGCACGTCACGTCGTGGCATCGCCTTCTCCTCCTCACCCTTGATCACCTCGAGGTCGCCCATGTCCGCACCCGCACAGAAGCCACGGCCGGCGCCCGTCACCACGACGGCACGCACGCCCGGGTCGGCCTCGGCCTGGTCCAGCAACCCGAAGTACGTGCGCTCCATCTCGTCGGTCCATGCGTTCAGCCGGTCGGGGCGGTTGAGGGTCAGCACCAGCACACTTCCCCGACGCTCGGCCAGGACGGTCTCGATCACGCAGCACTCCTCAGTGGGGAAGATCCGGTCGCGCCGAGGCTATTTCCTGGCCCGGGACGAGCCCAGTGCACGAAGGTGGACAGAAGCGGCGTCGGAGCTCTGCAGTCGTCAGGGACGACCCGACGTGCAAGATCCCGCCTATGCCGAGCCGAGCGGCTCCCGCCAGATTCATGGCCAGGTCGTCGACCAGCACGGCTGTTCCAGGTTCGACCCCGAGACGCCGGCACGCGACCTGGTAGATGCGTCGGCTCGGCTTGCGCAACCCCAGCTCGGCGGAGATGACCGCGACATCGACCAGCTGCGGCAGGTCGTAACCTGCGTAGGGATCCTCGCCGAAGGCGTTCGACACCAGCGCCACGGGCACGCCGTGCCCGCGCACGTGGCGCACAGCAGCGAGCATCATCTCGTCGGGGCGAAGCCGGTCTTGGATCGCCCGCACCATCCCAACGGCCTTGCCGGCCGTGATCCCGTGACCCAGCAGGAGCTCCCCGAATCCTGCCTCGAACCCGGCCACGCTCAGTCGACCGCTCTCGTGGGCCACCAGCAGGTCCGCAGCCTCAGGGACCTCGTGCAGGAGCTGCTCGATCAGTGCCGGTCGCCCGAACAACCCGGCCCCGGCAGCACGGAAGGCACCGGGAACGCTGGAGGTGAGCACCCCTCCGAAGTCGACCAGCAGTGCCCCTGTCTCCATCGAACACTCCTTATTGAAGTTGACGTCAGGTTAGAATACGGTCACGTCATGCTGAGCACGGAGGTCCGGCTGGTCAGGCGGCCACACGGTGACCCCACTCCCGCCGACTTCGAGATCGGCGAGGTCGCGCTCCCCGATGTCGCCCCAGAGGGCTGCGTGGTCGTCCGCAACACCTGGCTGTCGGTGGATCCCTACATGCGCGGGCGCATGGACGACGTGGCGTCCTACGTCGCCCCGTTCGCGCTCGGCGCGGCGATGGACGGGGCCGCTGTCGGAACCGTCGTGTCCTCCGCCGACCAGACGCTGCCCGTCGGGACCGAGGTGGTGCACGGCCTCGGCTGGCGCGACATCGCGGTCGTGCCCGCGGGGGCGGCTCATGCGATCGACACGAGCATCGCCCCAGCGCCCGACCACCTGGGGACCTTCGGGATGCCCGGGCTCACGGCCTACGTCGGGCTCACACGCATCGCCCCCGTGGCGACAGGGGACGTTGTGCTGGTCAGTGGCGCCGCTGGGGCCGTCGGCCTCGTGGCCGGCCGGGTGGCGAGGGCTGCGGGCGCCTCTCTCGTGATCGGCACAGCAGGCGATCCCGACAAGTGCCGGCGCCTGGTGGACGAGCTCGGGTTCGACGCGGCCGTGGACCGCCGGCAGGGAGACCTGCTCACCCAGCTGCGTGACGCAGCTCCCGTCGGCATCGACGTCTACTTCGACAACGTCGGCGGCGACCACCTCAGAGCCGCTGTGGAGCTCATGAGGCCACACGGCCGGATCGCGCTGTGCGGAGCCATCTCCGAGTACAACGCCACCGGGGCGACACCTGGGCCGGACAACCTCATCCTCGCCATCAAGAGGCAGCTCACCCTCCGCGGCTACCTGGTCGGCGACCATCTCGACCTGTTCGAGGAGTACCTGGACCACGCCGTTCAATGGCGCAGCGAGGGTGTGTTGCCGGACGTGCGCACCGAGGTCGTGGGGCTTGACTCCGCGGTCGACGCCTTCCTCTCCATGCTCTCCGGGGGCAACGTCGGCAAGATGGTGGTCCGCCTGTGAACGACACAGTGGTCGCTCGTCCTGACTCTCGTGACGGCCGAGTCCTGGTCGTCACGATCGACCGGCCGAATGCGCGCAATGCCATCGACGGCGCCACCGCCAGACAGCTCGCGGCAGCCTTCGACCGTCTCGACGACGACCCTGGACTGCGAGCTGCGGTGCTGACCGGCGCCGGTCGTGGCTTCAGCGCGGGGATGGACCTCAAGGCCTTCCTGGCGGGCGACCTCCCGTTCGTCGAGGGGCGCGGCTTCGGCGGGTTCACCCAGGCGCCACCACGCAAGCCGCTGGTGGCAGCGGTCGAAGGCTTCGCGCTCGCCGGAGGACTTGAGATGGCGCTCGCCTGCGACCTCATCGTCGCGGCCGAGGACGCCCGGCTCGGCATCCCTGAGGTGACGCGTGGACTGGTTGCGGCGGGTGGTGGCCTGCTCCGCCTGGCCCAGCACATCCCCTTCCACGTGGCCCACGAGCTCGCTCTCACCGGAGCTGCGGTCCCAGTCCGTCGGCTCTATGACGTGGGGCTGGTCAACCGCGTGACTCCACCGGGCGAGGCTCTGGCGCAAGCGGTGGACTTGGCCTCGGTCATCGCCGACAACGGGCCACTCGCCGTGGGCGCCAGCAAGCGCGTCCTGCGTCACGCCGCCGAGTGGGGACTGACCGACGGCTGGGTTCAGCAACAGTCGATCGTCGAGGAGGTGATCGCCTCCGCCGACGCGCGCGAAGGCTCGCAGGCGTTCGCCGAGCGACGAAAACCTGTGTGGACCGGCCGCTGAGACAAGTCAGACGAGCGAGAACAGTCCTGCCGCGCCCATGCCGCCCCCAACGCACATCGACACGACCACGCGGCGCGCGCCTCGCCGCCTCCCCTCGAGCAGCGCGTGGCCGACAAGTCGCGCCCCGGTCATACCGTAGGGGTGGCCGACCGCGATGGCACCGCCGTCGACGTTGAGACGTGCGGGATCAATCCCGAGGATGTCTCGACACGGCACCACCTGGGACGCGAACGCCTCGTTGATCTCGAACAGGTCGATGTCGTCCACCGTGAGCCCGTGCCGCTCGAGGAGGCGGGGGACGGCGGTGACGGGGCCGATGCCCATCTCCTCGGGCCCACAGCCCGTCACCGCCATGCCTAGATAGGTGCCCAACGGATCGAGCCCGCGCCGCTCGGCCTCCCCAGCCTCCATCAGCACGGCTGCCGAGGCTCCGTCGGAGAGCTGCGAGGCGTTCCCGGCGGTGACCGTCGCCGAGGTTCGTCCGGACGCGGCCAGGACCGGTGCCAGGGCCGCCAGAGCCGCAGCCGTGGTCGACGGGCGATTGCCCTCGTCGCGATCCAGGGTGACTCGCACCGTCTCGACGACACCATCAGGGCCGAAGATGAGCTGGTTCGATGGCATCGGAACGATCTCCTCGTCGAACCGCCCGTTGGTTTGAGCCGCGGCCGTGCGCTGCTGTGACTCGAGCGCGAAGGCATCCTGCACCTCCCGGGCCACGGCGTACCTCTCGGCCACCACCTCGGCCGTCTCGAGCATCGAGAGGTAGACCTCCGGTCGGTGATCTCGCAGCCAGGCGTCCTCGGTGCGGTGCTGGTTGAGGTGCTCGTTCTGCACCAGCGAGATGGACTCCACTCCCCCACCGACCACCACCTGCATGCCGTCGTCGAGGATCTGCTTGGCCGCGGTGGCGATTGCCATCAGACCGGAGGCGCACTGCCTGTCGACCGACATCCCCGCGACACTCACCGGCAGCCCCGCCCGCAGCGCCCCCTGCCTGGCCACGTTGTAGCCGCTGGAACCCTGCTGGAGCGCAGCGCCGAGAACGACGTCCTCCACCTCCTCACCGGCCAGCCCCGCACGATCGACGGCCTGGCGGATCGCGTGGCCCGCCAGCTCCGGGGCGGAGGTGTCGTTGAACGCACCCTTGTAGGCGCGACCGATCGGGGTGCGCGCGGTCGACACGACGACCGCGCGACGGGCAGGCCCGGTCACGAGCGCTCGCCTCCCGCAACGTAGAGCACCTGGCCGGAGACGAACGACGCCTCGGCTCGGCAGAAGTACGACACGGCGGCGGCGACGTCATCGGGGCGGCCGGACCTGCCCACAGGGATCTGCGAGACGAGCATCGACCGGAACTCCTCGAAGTCCACCCCGAGCCGCTCGGCGGTCGCTCGCGTCATGTCGGTCTCGATGAAACCTGGCGCCACTGCATTGACGGTGATCCCGAACCTGCCCAGCTCGACCGCGAGGGTCCGGGTGAGGCCCTGCAGCCCGGCCTTGGCCGCCGAGTAGTTGGCCTGTCCGCGGTTGCCCAGGGCCGAGATGCTGGACATGTTCACGATCCGTCCCTGACCGGCTTCCACCATGTGGCTCTGTGCGGCTCGGGTCATGAGAAAGGCGCCGCGTAGGTGTACGCCCATCACCTCGTCCCAGTCGGTGATGGTCATCCTGAACAGCAGGTTGTCGCGCAGGATCCCGGCGTTGTTGACCAGCACCGTCGGTGGACCCAGCTCGGCGGCGACGGTCCCGACGGCCTGCTGGACCGCCCGCTCGTCCGCCACGTCCACAGACACCGCGCGGGCGACGCCTCCGTCACGGCGGATTCCGTCGACCACGTCGCTACAGCTCTCGATAGTCAGGTCCAGCACAGCCACGGCGAGGCCGTCCGCTGCCAGCCGAGTCGCGACGGCGGCTCCGATGCCTCTGGCACCACCGGTCACGATGGCGACACGTTGCTGGGTCACGTTCTCGTCCCTTCTGCAGTCGTCGGTCTCATAGGCCGGCCTCGTCGGCGACTGCGTGGGCGCGGTCGACGAGGCCGGCGATCTTCTCCGGCTCGGGGGTGCCCTCGGGGGCTCGGTTGAGCGGCTCGTCGAGTGCGCGCCGGAGCACGCCCTCGGCGATGATCGCGAGCTTCCAGAGACCCAGCGCGTGCCAGAAACCCAGTGAGCCGAGGTCGCGGCCACTCGCGTCGGCGTACTCATCCACCAGGTCGCTCCGCGACGGGAACCCTGGCAGCGTCGACGGGACGAACTCGTCCAGCCCCTCCTCCCCGGGCTCGGGCCAGTAGGCAAGCAGAGTGCCGAGGTCCGCCAGCGGCTCGCCCAGGGTGCTCAGCTCCCAATCCAGGACGGAGACCACGACGCCGGTGCTGTCGGTGATGACGTTGCGGACGTGGAAGTCGCCGTGGACCAGGCTCAGCTCCTCACGGGCCGGCACCGCCGACTCCAGCCGCTGCGTCAGCCGCTCGAGCGCTGGCAGGTCACGCGTCCGCGACTGCTCCCACTGTGCCGACCAACGACGCAGCTGGCGAGGCGCATACGGCTTGCGACTGGCCAGGTCGTCGAGGCCGACTGCAGAGATGTCGACAGCGTGGATCTGCGCCAGCGTGTGCGCGAGAGAGGTGCCGATAGCGCGGCGCCGGTGCTTCGACAACCCCTCCGCGACCATCATTCGGTCGACGACCACGCCGTCGACCCACTCCATCACGAAGGCCGGCACGTCGTCGCCCACCGAGCCGGGAACCAGGGTGCCCAGCACGCCGGGCACCGGCACCGCGCTCGCACCGAGGGCGGAGAGGATGCGCGCCTCCCGCGCCACGTCGTGCGCGGACTCCAGCAGCTGTCCCAGCGGAGGACGCCGCAGCACCCAGGTGTGCCCGCTGTCGTCGGCGATCCGATAGGTGAGGTTGGACTGGCCGAGACCGACCCGGTGCAGGGTCAGCGGGCCGTCGACCCGGACTCGATCGGAGAGCCAGGCCTCGATCGCGACGGGGTCGACGCCGGGGGTGCTCACGTCGTTGCCCCCACCGCGGAGGCATCACCGAGGACCGCGCCACCGTCGATGACCAACGTCTGGCCGGTGACCCAGGCAGCCTCGTCCGAGGCGAGGAAGGCGATCGCGCGACCGATGTCGGCCGGCTCGCCGATCCGGCCGAGTGGCACGCGGTTGTTGAGCTCCTGCTCGTGGTCCTCCCACAGCAGCGTGGCGAGCTTGGTGCGGACGACACCGGGCGCCACGGCGTTCACCCTGATCGTGGGGGCGAGCTCGAAGGCGAGCTGTCGAGTGACGTGGACCAGCGCGGCCTTGCTCGCGTTGTACACACCCAGGTCCCGCTCGACGACGAAGCCACCGATCGACGAGGTGTTGACCACCGAGCCCCCGTGACGACCCATCCACTCCTCGACCGCGAACGAGGTCCAGGCGATCGGCGCCCACAGGTTGACGTCCATCGTCTTGGCGAAGCGGACGTGGTCCTGGGCGACCAGGGGTCCGTGTGCCGGATTGGTCCCGGCGTTGTTGACAAGGACGTCGAGGCTGCCGAACCGCTCCACGGCCGTCGCCACGCATCGGCGTGCCGCCTCCTCGTCGGTGGCGTGCGCCTCCATCCCGAGCGCTTCCCCATCCTCTGGGCCGCGGCCGGCACAGAGAGCCGCGGCCGCGGCCTCGGCGGACTCGCGACTGCGCGATGTCACGATGACGTTGGCACCGCGCGCGAGCAGGGCCTCGGCCGCGGCCATGCCGATGCCCCGTGAGGCTCCCGTCACGATGGCGGTGCGGCCCGCGAGCGAGTGGGTCGACACGTCAGCGCGGTGCCGGGGCCGCGGTCGCAGCGTACTTCTGCAGCTCAGCCCTCGCGATCGCTCGCTTGTGGACCTCGTCGGGGCCGTCCGCGAGGCGGAGCGTGCGCAGGTGAGCCCAGAAGTTCGCGAGCGGCACGTCATCGGTCACTCCCGCGGCGCCGTACACCTGGATGGCACGGTCCACGATCTTCAGGGCCATCGACGGCGCGTCGACCTTGATGGCCGCGATCTCGGTGCGAGCCGCCTTGTTGCCGACCTGATCCATCATCGACGCCGCCTGGAGCGTCAGGAGCCGGCTCTTCTCAATGTCGATCCGCGCTTCAGCGATCCAGTCCTGGATGTTCGCCCGCTCCGCGATCGGGGCCCCGAAGGTGGAGCGGGACAGGGCCCGTCGACACAGCAGCTCGAGCGCCCGCTCCGCCATCCCGATGATCCGCATGCAGTGGTGGATGCGCCCCGGGCCGAGCCGCGCCTGGCTGATCGCGAAGCCCTCACCCTCTCCCTTCAGCAGCGCCGAGGAGGGGACGTGCACGTCCTCGAACAGGATCTCCGCGTGGCCCTCGCGGTCCTGGTAGCCGAACACCGGGAGCCCCCGCACCACCGTGACTCCTGGCGCGTCGAGGGGAACGACCATCATCGACTGCTGACGGTGTGGGGGCGCTTCGGGATCGGTCTTGCCCATGACGATGAGCACTCGGCAGTGCGGGTGCAGCGCGTTGGACGCGAACCACTTGCGACCGTTGAGCACGTATCCGTCCGAGTCACGCACCATGCGCAGCTCGATGTTGGTCGCATCGGAGCTGGCCACGGCAGGCTCGGTCATCGCGAACGCCGAGCGGATGGTGCCGTCGAGGAGCGGGACCAGGTACTTCTCGCGGTGCTCGGCTGTCCCGAAAAGAGTGAGCACCTCCATATTGCCGGTGTCAGGGGCGGAGCAGTTCATCGCCTCGGGTGCCAGATGCGGGCTGCGCCCCATCACCTCACACATGGGCGCGTAGTCGAGGTTGGTCAGCCCGGGGCCCCATTCGGGGTGCGGATGGAAGAGGTTCCACAGGCCGCAGCGTTTCGCCTCGGCCTTCAGCTCCTCGAGCACCGGCGGATGGAAGTGCGGGTCCCCCGAGGCCACCATCTGCTCCTCGTACACGGACTCGGCGGGATAGACCCGGTCGTCCATGAAGTCGAGCAGCTCCTCGAAATGACGCTTGGCGCGGTCGGACATCTCGAACACGACTGACCCTTCTGGCTCCGGCAGGCGCCTTCGCAGCGCCTTCTGCGAGATTCCTACTTGAAATCGGCCTCAACTTCAAGTTGGATCGGTGCGAGAAGGGAGCAGTGATGCAACAGAAACCCGATCCGCTCTCCTCGGGCCGGCCCCGCACACCGCGCACGCGAGAGGCGCTGGAGGACCTTGTCGGGACCGAGCTCGGCCCGACGGCCTGGCGCGAAGTGACGCACGCACAGGTCTGTGCGTTCGCGGAGGTCACCGGTGACCGCCAGTGGATCCACCTCGACCAGGACCGTGCCGCTAAGGGTCCGCTGGGGACGACCATCGCCCACGGACTCCTGACCCTCTCCCTGGGACCGGCACTTCTCGCGGAGCTCTTGTCCTTCGAGGGCTTCAGCGCCAGCCTGAACTACGGGTACGACCGCGTGCGGTTCCCCTCACCTCTGCCTGTGGGCGCCCGCGTGCGCATGCGAGCGACGGTCCTCGACCTGTCCGAACGCGGTCCGGCCATCCACGTTCACCACCGCCAGACGTTCGAGCGCGAGGGGAGCGACCGCCCCGTGGCCGTCGCTGACGCGGTGGCACACCTACTACCGCAGCATCCGCACGACGCGGTGGGAGCGGTGTCGTGACGAGGGTCTCCGGTGCGACACCGGGTCGCGTGCCGGCTCTCACCGGCCAATCGCGCCGGCTCTACCAGCACACCGCTCGCTACGAATGGCCGCTCTACCTCGTCTCAACGCCGCACCGCTTGCGACGCTCACACGATGCTCAGGGCCGATGGGAGCCGTACGAGCTGTGGCACGCGCGCGTTCCAGGTGCTCTCACCACTGCCTGCGGCCTACCCGCGATCGGCTGGCCGATCTTCTGGTGGCTCCGCTTCGAGAACGGCGGCGGTCGTCGATGCGTGGACTGTTCTCGAACTGTCGAACTCGATTGACCACGCTGGTCACCTACCCCACCGCGGAGCGGAGCACCCGGACCCGGGCCGCCGCCACCGCCGGGCTGACCCCGGCCCGTGCCCACGCCTCCACACGGTCGCGGACCACGCGAGGGCTCAACGACATCACCCGCAGCTCCGCGACCGCGTCGCCCAGGAGGGCCTTGACCGTGGACCAGTAGCCGACCACGGTCGACGGCTTCCACGGATGCTCGGCTGCCAACCAGGCCCCGAGAAGCTCGCCCACGGTGATCAGCGGCCCCGGCGGCAACCACCCGGGTCCGACCCGCTCGGCGCGCTCGGCCCTCAGCTCGGTCCGGACCCGGGCGGCGTCGGCGGTGGTGCCGTGCACGGTGACCGACCGGTGGCGGGTGCGGCCGGTCACCGGGTCGGGACCCAGCGGGATGCGGACCTCCCACACCCCGGGTCGGCGTTCGCGTTGGGTACCCCCGCCTCGGGGGCCTCTCCTGGTACTGGTCATCCGCCATGCTCGCGCTCCCCCGCCCGCACCGAAAGGCACTGAAAGCCGCACCCCCCCCCGCAGGGCCGCAACGGGCAGGCTGGCGGCGCGGTAATGGGACAGTTAATGGGATGGCCGCCGGCCGCGGACCACGATCAGCCGGGGAAACCGTTGCTGACCTGGGCAGACCTCTGCGCGCCCGAAGGGATTCGAACCCCTAACCTTCTGATCCGTAGTCAGATGCTCTATCCGTTGAGCTACGGGCGCCTGTCCGCGGCAGGCACTGCCTGTCCGCAGGACTGGACGAGGATAGCCGAACCGGCCGAGCGGCTCCGAATCGCTGTCCGGGGCCGGCTGAGCGCGCCCTTCGGAGGGTTCGACCGGGAGTGTGATCGGGGCCATAGGCCTTGGACCGATCCAATATGTACGGGCTCCGGACGGAGGTAGCGTCAGCGGTCCCGGGCGGCGGGTACCGGCGCCGTGCGGGAACTTGGGGACGAGTCGCGACAACGACGCCGCGCCATCCGACGGACGTGTCAGCCCGACAGAAGGATCGCCAGCGATGACCGACGTTGAAGCAGTGCTTGACGATGCAGGGATCAAGAACGAACAGGTGCGCGACTACGTCGCCCGGTGGGCCGAGATCACCCAGCCCGACCGCATCGAGGTCGTCAGCGCCGAGGACGACGGGCGGCTGATCGAGGAGGCGCTCGCAGACGGTGAGCTCCTGCCGGCCGGCGAGGGCCTCTACTACTCCCGCTCCTACGCCAAGGACACCGCGCGCTCCGAGGAGCGCACCATCGTGGCCACCAACGACCCGGCCGACAAGGGTGTCTACAACAACTGACGGCCCGCCTCGGAGATGAAGGAGCTCTACGAGGGCCTCGTCGCAGGCCAGTCGCGCGGCAAGACGATGTACGTCGTCCCCTACCTGATGGCCCCGCCCGGCTCCCCGCTCGAGCCCTTCGCCGCCGGTGTCGAGCTGACCGACTGCCGGACGGTCGCGCTGCACATGATCCGGATGGCTCGTGTCGACAAGGACTACGTGGACAACCTGTCCGACCAGAACTCCTTCGTCCGCGCGGTGCACGTGACCGGCGACCTGCCCAACCTCGGCCAGGGCACCGCCGACGACAAGCGCTACTTCGTCACCGTCGCCGACGAGCGCACCATCCTCCACTACGGCTCGTCCTACGGCGGCAACGCGCTGCTGGGCAAGATCGCCCACGGCCTGCGCCAGGCGATGTACGACGGCTGGAAGAACGGCTTCCTCGGCGAGCAGTTCATGCTGCTCGGGATCGTCGACAAGCAGACCGGCCGCAAGCACCACATCGCCGGTGGCTTCCCCAGCGCCTCGGGCAAGACCAACCTCGCGATGACCCTGGCCCCGGACGCCCTGGGCGACCGCTACCACGTCGAGTTCTACGGCGACGACATCGCGTGGCTGTGGGCCGACGAGGAGACCGGCCAGGTGATGGCGTTCAACCCCGAGAACGGCGTCTTCGGGGTCGCGAAGGACACCAACGAGCTCACCAACCCCACCGCCCTGGACTCGATCCGGCCGGGATCTGGGGCGATCTTCACCAACGTGGCCTACAACCCCACCACCCAGGAGGTCTGGTGGGAGGGCCGCACGCCCGAGCCGCCGGCCGATGTCACCGGGTGGCTGGACTGGAAGGGCGCCGCGATCGCCGACCGCACCCCCCAGCAGCAGACCGAGCCGTGGGCGCACCCCAACAGCCGCTTCACCACGACGCTGGCCAACGTCCCCAACGTCGCCGACGACTACGAGACCCCGGTTGGCGTCCCGGTCGACGTCATCATCTTCGGCGGCCGGACCCGCGACCGCGAGCCGCTGGTGCGTGCGATCACCGACCTCGCCGAGGGCGTCTACGACGGCCTCACGCTGGGCGCCGAGGCGACGTTCGCAGCCGAGGGCGTCGACGGCCAGCTGCGCTACGACCCGATGTCCAACCGGCCGTTCATGGCCTACGGCGAGGGCGACTACGCGCGGCACTGGCTCGACGTGATCGGCGCGGCGAAGGACCAGCCGCTCTTCGCGCACGTCAACTGGTTCCAGCGCGATCCGGAGGACGGCCACTTCCGCTGGCCCGGCTACCGCGAGAACCTGCGCGCCCTGCTGTGGCTGGTGCAGTTCAAGAACGGCGAGGTCACCGGTCGCGAGACCCCCGTCGGCGTCGTGCCGACCGCGGAGGAGCTCAACCTCGAGGGGCTGGACATCAGCCCCGAGGACCTCGACGCGGTACTCACCATCGACGTCGACCGCTGGCGCCAGGAGATGGGCTTCCGCCAGGAGCACCTCGAGCAGTTCGACCGGCTCCCCGAGGAGATCTGGGAGGCCCACCGGCGGGTGGCGAAGGCCCTCGACGAGGCCTGAGCCTCAGCTCCGACAGCACCGCCGCACGACAAGAGACCCGGGTCGAGGTTCGGCCCGGGTCTGGTCGCGTCTGCACCCGTTGGCGACGGCATGAGGGCCACTCGACGAACGCGGGCCACTCGACGAACGCAGCCAGGATGCCCGGCGCCGGGAGTGCTTGTGGGGGGCTCCCGGCGCCAGGACATTTCCTGAACAAGCCGTCGGCGCGGTGGGGGGCCTGCGAAGCAGGTGAGCGCCGAGGCTGCGTTGCCAACCATAGGGCAAGTTCTGGCAAATGTCGCGGTTGTCCATACCACCCGGTGCACGTCGACATGGGCCGGGGTCGATCACCCGGCCCGTGTGGGCAGTGCTGTTCAGTTGTCAGAAGTCAGTGGATCAGCCCTCGCAGCAGCCGGTGCGCGCGAACTGGTGGTGGGCGGTCTTGGCGTCGGCCGAGCCCTGGCTGAGGCCGAAAACGCTCAGCACGGCGACCAGGCTGACGACGGTGAGACGGACGGACTTGTGCTTCATGGGGGACTCCTCGCATCGGGGGCGGCGGGGGCTCCGCCGGAGTTGGGTCACTGGCCAGACAAGCGGGTCACACCCGTCTCACGCGTCCCCAATTTCGAGTACTTGACGACTTTTGGGGCAATTCGGGGCAAGATGTGCGATGTGTCCCCCCAACTCGCCCATGAGCTGACCCGGCTCGACCCCGCCGTCCTCGGCGCGCGGATCAAGGCGGCGCGCGTGGCGGCCGGGCTGACCCAGCCCGAGCTGGCCGGCACCAACGCCTCGGTGGCCTACCTCTCCCGCATCGAGAGCGGCCAGCGGCGACCCAGCACCGAGCTGCTCCAGAGCCTGGCTGCCAAGCTGGGTGTGACGCTCGAGTTCCTCGTGCACGGCGACGGCTGGCAGGACGCCAGCCGGCTCGAGCTCCAGCTCGACCATGCCGAGCTCTCGCTGGCTGGCGGCGAGGGCACCACCGCGCTCGCGCTCGCGCGCGAAGCCATGGCGTCGCCCGGCCTGCAGGCGGTTCGTGGCGGCATGATCCGCGCCCGCTACATCGAGGCAGTTGCCCTGAACAGGCTCGGGGACCCGGCGGCGGTGCCTGCGTTCCAGGCCCTGCTCGACGACGCGGGCGACCAGTCGATCCGGCTCAAGGCCGCAACCTCACTGTGCTACATCTGGCGAGAGGCCGGACAGTTCGAGCGCGCCATCGCTCTCGGGCAGGCCCAGCTCGCGACGCTCGACGACAGTGCTCTTGCCACCGAGGAGGGCATCCGGCTCGCGGTGACGCTGGCCTACGCGCTCTTCACGAGCGGCCGGACCGAGGAGGCCGCGGAGCTCTGCGACCGAGCCATCTCCGAGTCCGAGCGGTTGAACTCCCCCGTCGCGCGCGCCTCCGCCTACTGGAACGCCAGCTACTTCCGAGCCGAGTCGGGCGACGTCTCGGGCGCGCTGCCGCTCGCCAAGCGGGCCCTGCACCTGATCGAGAACACCGAGCGCACCCGCGACATCGGAAGCCTGCGGACCCAGCTCAGCGCGATCATGCTGCGCAGCGACCCGCCGCTGCTCGAGGACGCCCGCGAGCAGCTCCGGCTCGCCGAGCTGGAGTTGGAGTGGAGCCAGGCCAGCCCGGGGCTGCGCGCGCAGAACCACCTGGTCAACGCGCAGGCCTCCCTCATGGACGGCGACACGATCACCGCTCGCGAGCGCGCACTCGAGGTGGCCGAGGCCTACGTCACCGAGCGTCCGCTGATCGCCGTGGAGGCGTTGGTCCTGCTCGGTCAGATCTCCTGGGCAGACGACGAGCGCGAGGATGCCAAGGACTGGTACCGCCGTGCGATCACGGTCCTCACCGGCATGGGCGCCGACCGCGAGGCAGCACAGGTCTGGTTCGAGATCGGCACCCTGGCCGCTCAGGCCGGGTTGGTTGCCGAGTCCGCGGACGCCTTCCAGCGGGCTGCGGCATCTGCGGGACTGACCTCACGCCTCCCGGTCATCAACACCCCGCCGGTCACCTCGCCGCGGACCACGCCGGCGCACGCCGTACCGGCCGGTCGCCTGCCGGTGATCGGGACGCCGCCGGTGTCCTCCCCGCGCACCACGCCGGCTCAGTCGCCCAGCGGCCGGTTCTAGCCTCGTCCCTCTGGCCGCCCCGCCTCGATGTGGGATCATCGGGCTTGCTCGAACTTGCGGCCGTCGGAGGGTGGTGAGTCATGCCGGGCTATGGAGCCGAGGAGCGCGCCCTCTTCGAGGATGACGCCACCAAGCTCTACGAGGAGATCTGCCAGAAGGGCGGCATCCCGGCCTCGGACTACCGCATTGCCGAGGACGGCGAGCTGCGCCCGGCCTTCGACCTCCTGGTCGAGATGGGGCTACTGGTCTTCGACAGCGAGCAGGACGGCTGGGCGCCGGAGGACCCCGCGACCGTCCAGTCGCGCATCGTCTCCCCACTGAGCCAGGAGGCCGCCAAGCTCCTCTCTGAGTCCTCACGATGGTCCTCGGCGTTCAGCAACCTCTCCCAGAGCTGGCGGCGCGCGCCGCAGTCCTCGGCACGTGGTCCGTTCACCTACCTGCGCGGCACCGTCATCGGCACCTTCCTCGAACAGCTCGTCGCCGAGTGCGAGGAGGAGATGCTCACCGCCCAGCCACAGGCCGGCCGCGACCCCCGCTTCCTAGCCAAGGCCGCGCTGCGCGACATCGAGCTCCTCGAGCGGGGCGCGAAGATGCGCACGCTCTACCAGCACAGCGCACGACGCAGCTCGGTCACCCACAAGTACGTCGCAGCGGTGACCGCCCGCGGCGCCGAGGTGCGAACGCTCGATGAGTTCTTCAACCGGATGATCCTGGTCGACCGCCGGGTCGCGGTGATCCCCTACCACGAGGAGTACGGCGTCGCGGTCATCGTCCGCGAGCCCGCCGTGGTCGGCTACCTGGTCGACGTCTTCGAGCGGTCCTGGGAGCGCGGCCGGCCGTTCACCAACCGCGAGACGTCGCTGATGAAGGACATCGCTGCAGAGCAGCGGGCGATGACGATGCGGATGCTGATCGAGGGGCACAGCGACCCGGTCAGCGCGAAGCGGCTGGGTGTCAGCCCACGGACCTACGCCGGCTACGTCGCGGACCTCAAGGCCGAGTACGACGCGAACACGCGGTTCCAGCTCGGCTACACGATGGGCCGGATGGGTATCTCCGGCCACGAGGAGACCGACGACGCGGCGGAGTGAGATCGGGCTGGAACTCGCTCACTCCGCCGACGCCGTTCCCCGGCGTTCCGTGTGCGCTCGAGGAAATGTCACGAGGGCAGCGACCTTCGGTCACTGCCCTCGCCTCGTCGAGACGGGCCTGGGGGGTAGGCACTCGAACCTGACAAGTGGGGGGAAAGTCGGGTTCTCGTCTCAACACTCGTGGTGCGTCAGGAACCGGGCCAGCTCGAGTCTCGCGACGAGACGCTGATCGAGCCGCTGATCGAGCCGTTCTCCGCGTTCGCGGGGACAGCGGTGGCACCGATCAGACCGACCGAGATCGCCGCTGCCCCGATGACGACAGCGATTCTGCGCACGAAGCTCTTCATGTTTTCCCCAACCACGTATGCCGAGAGGGCCCACGGATGGCCCGCCTCAGTTAGTCTGTGGGCAGGGTCAGGCACAGCGTGAGTCCGCCACTGCCTCACAAACTTGCATTGCACAAACCTGCAGTTCGTGGGCGCTTGACGACCCGGCTTGTTGTCCTGCCCGGGACCGCTATCACCGAGTCTGGTGAGGCCGCCGAGTCCCCTGGGGCTGCTGTGTTCACGCCTGCTGGACGCAGTTGCGCGAGCCTACCGACAGGCCCCCCTGACGTCAAAGGCCGTGTCGGAAGCACCCTCGCCGCCCCGACGGGCCTTACCGCCACGCCGGCGGCGCGAAGCCGCGCCGCTCGGACTGCACAAAGCCGCAAGACGCGTCGACGGCTCCCACCCGGACAGGTGGGAGCCGTCCCTCGCCGGAGACCGGCGAACAGCGGAGGCGGCGGGATTTGAACCCGCGATGGGCTGTTGACCCAAACCCGCTTAGCAGGCGGGCGCCATAGACCGGACTAGGCGACGCCTCCGCGGAGCAGGTTACAAGGGCCGATGCGCTCGTACGCAATTTTGAGCCGGGACCCTCCGGCGCCCCGACATCCTCACAGGGGCCGCAGCCCGTGCCCCCGCTGCAGGCGTCGCTGGAGGTCGCGCACGAACTCCTCCTTGTCGACCGCGAGGACGCCGACGGGGATCGTCGTCGTCCGGCCGTCGCGCAGCCGCAGCTCGAGGCAGGCGACGTCTCGACGGTACGTCGTGACCGCATCCTCGACGTCCAGCCAGCGCGCCTCGGCGACCCCGGCACCGCGGACCAGCCGCACCCGGTAGCCGTCCTCGGTGCAGCGCAGCACCCACGCCCGGTTGCGCAGCCACCAACCGAGGACCACCGTCGCGCCCGCGGCCAGCAGCACCAGGGCGAGCAGCAGGTCGGGGGCCAGGCCCGTGAGCGCCACGACCGCCGTACCGCCGAAGAGAACCAGCGCCAGCGTCACCAGCCCCAACCCGAGGAGGCGGGCCACGAACGCGGGCGCCAACCGGTAGTCCACGGGGTCGCTGACGATCACAGGGGTGATTGAACAGGGAACGGTCTCAGCACCCAAACGCAGGCTTGTGGGCAGGCCGTGACCTGAGTCACACTCGATAACCCCGGCCCGAGGAGGCCGTCGATGCCCACGATTCCCCCTGGTCTGCCGACTGCGCTGCAATCGTTGGACCACGCCCTCGACGCGCCCCGCCGCTCGGGCATCCCGCTAGGCAACTGGCGCTGGCTGGTCCGGCAGCGGATGGCCGCCGTCCGCGACAGCCTGGTCGGCGAGGCGGCCGGATCCGACGACGGCTGGCTGGCGGCGCGCGGCGGCAGCGCGTTCCGCGAGCGCAACGCCCTGCTGTCCAGGCTGAGCACCCTCGGCCCGCAGATCCTCGAGACGCCCGACGTCGAAGCCACCCGCGTCGAGCTCAAGCGGCTGGTCATGGACGTCCAGCGCCACGTGCAGCGCATCAACGACCTGGCCTACGACGAGGTCGAGCTCGAGCTGGGCGGCTCGGAGTAGCCGCTTGCCACCGGCCGCGCGGCCACCTCGTTGCCACAGCGGTCACGAGGGACACAGCGCTACCACTCCAGTAGCGACAGTGAGACCTGCGGTGCTGGTGTGGGTTCCCGCGCCTGCAACGGCGCGGCGAAGCGACGCCGCCTCATGCGCCTCGCCTCCCCGGCCCGGGTGGCGGTGACCTCTCAACGCCCTGGACGCCGAACCCGGTTGAGGACCCACCGCCACCCCCGGGGGTCCTCGCCGACACACTCAAGGGGCGGTGGCTGGTCACCCCCTCGAGGCAGCTCGCCGGTTGAGGGGCCACCGCCGCCGTGGCTGCAGTTTCGCTGATGCCGGTGATTCGTGCGCGCACCGGCAACTGGCTCCGGCCACGCGAGACAGAGGCCGGGCCCACGGATACGTCACAAGAGCCTCTCTTTCGCGCCCAGCGCCACGTGACCAGCGACCAAGCCACGGCGCGGAAAGCAGTGGCCGAGCCGGTTCGTCAAGCGCGCGCCGAGCACGCGCGAGCGGAGCGAGCGCAGTCCAACACAGCAGAGGGGGCGGGATTCGAACCCGCGGCTGACATCTCTGCCAGCGACCGCTTTCAAGGCGGTTCCGATCGGCCACTCCGGCACCCCTCCGTGCGCGCCACACGAGCGCGGCGACACAACGGGCGATCCTAGGACACGGCGTTCGGCTCGGATCAGTCGTCGAGGACGAGCTCGACCATGACGTCCCCGTCCTGAACCACGTCGGCGGGCGCGATCTTGACCGCCCGCACCGTGCCCGGCGCCTCGGCGATGACCGGGATCTCCATCTTCATCGACTCGAGGAGGACCACGACGTCGCCGGCCGCGACCCGGTCCCCCGGCACGACGGCGACGCTCATCACGTTGGCGACCATCTCCGCCACGATCTCGGACACCCGCTCCCTGACCATGCCGAGCAACCTAGACCTACAACAAAGCTGCAGTTCTGGGTGGCTCCGGCCGCACTGCGGCGGCCTCCTCGAGGCGGCGGCCGCCCTGGCCGCGGGAGCCGGTGAGCGCGAGGTCGGCGCGGATGATGCCGTAGCCGATGACCAGGCCGATGACCAGCCCGTAGAGCACCGACAGGCCGCACTCGAGCAGCGAGATCGCCGGGTTGACCAAGGCGTTGGCGACCGGCGCGGTCGCGGCCACGCCGAATGCGCACAGCCACCAGCCCTGCCGGCGCCGGGCGCGCATGTGGCAGCCCCAGGCCAGTGCCGGAACGCCGAGCACGGTCTCGATCGGCCGGGGGAACGCGCCGAGGTGCTCGCGGCTCCAGCGGACGCCGGACAGCAGGTGGTCGACGAGGTCCTGCGAGCCGTAGCGGCGCAGCAGCTCGGCGTAGAGCAGCGTGCAGGCGAGCAGCACGCCCCCGATCGCGACCACGACCAGACCGCGGCGGCCGAGGCCATGCAGCCCGGCCCCGAGCCGGTAGACGACGCCGAACGCGCCGACGATGGCGAGCCCGAGGGTGACGTACTCGAACCGCGCCACCGAGATGACCGGGTCGAAGCCGATCGTGGCCATGGCCCCCACGGCGGCCACCAGCGTCGCGACCACGCACTCCCTGACCGCACGCATGAAGCGCACCGCGGGGGTGGTTGCCATCACCGCCAGCACCGCTGACACCACGCAGGTCATCACCGCGGCCCCGGTGCGCAGGTAGTCGACGTCGAGCACCAGCACCAGCACACCGATGACCAGGGTCAGCGCGCCGAAGATGACCGGCCGGCCGCCGGTGCGGGCCGCGAGGCCCCAGGCGTACGCCGTGGCCACCGCGACCGCGCCCGCGCCGTCCAGCCACGACGGGCCCGCAGGCACCAGGGCCGCCACGAGGGCCGCGACGCCCGCGGCGACCACCACCAGCCAGAGCGAGGCCAGTAGCCGGCTCTGCACGGGGCGCTGGTCGGGCACCACCACCGAGAGCTCCGGCGTGCGGGCCACTGCCGGCCCGGGGACCACGTCTTCGTGAGCTGCCTGCTGGGGTGCGGGCGCGGGAGCGGGCTGCGGGGTCGGGTCCACCGGGCGGACCTTGACTCGCTCGTGACGCGTCGCGCGTCGTCGAGGAGCGGTCCGTGGCACGACAGGACAGATTACAGAGCGGGCGAAGGAAGCCTTCTGTTGGCGAGCGAGGGGTTGGTGCTCCGGGCCTGCTCGAGGACGCTCCGGTCGAGGGTCGCGCGCAGCACGGCCGGCTCCTCGGCGGCCTCGGCCAGGACGTCGCCGAGCGGGTCCACGACCAGGGAGTGGCCGGTGTAGCGGGGTCCCGGCTGACCGGCGGCGACCACGAAGACGGTGTTCTCGATCGCGCGGGCACGCACGAGCGTGCGCCAGTGCTCGACCTTCCGGGGCCCGGCCACCCAGGCCGCCGGCACGACGAGCACCTCAGCGCCGTGGTCGACGAGCACCCGCGCCAGCTCGGGGAAGCGCAGGTCGTAGCAGGTCATCAGGCCGACCGCGAAGCCGGCGACCTGGACGACCACGGGCGTGAGGGGGCCAGGGTGGAGCGCGTCGGACTCCCGGTAGCCGAAGGAGTCGTAGAGGTGGATCTTTCGGTACGCCACGGTCGCGGCGCCACGCGCGAGCAACGTGTTGTAGGGCCGCGAGGGGTCCGGAGACGTCTCGAACATGCCCGCGACCACCGTGGTGTTGTGCTGCGCGGCGACCTCGGCCAGCTCGGAGGCGAACGGCCCGTCCAGCGGCTCGGCGTAGGCGCTGACGTCGGAGCCCGCCTCGCCGAAGTCGCGGGCGAAGGCCTCGGGGAGCACGACGAGGTCGCTGTCGGAGGTGACGAGCTCGTGCAGACGGGCGCGGTTGGCGGCCGGCTCCAGCCCGGATGCGGCCTGGACGACTGTGACCGACAGCATGTTCACCCCACCAGCCTGCCAGCACGTGCCCCGCCGGTCGGGGCCGGTGAGCACACTGGGGCCATGAGCTTCAGCGCCGTGGTGCTCGCCGGCGGGGTCGCGGCCCGCCTCGACGGCGCCGACAAGGCCTCGGTCGAGCTGCACGGCCGTACCCTCCTGACCTGGGCGCTGGACGCCCTGGTCGACGCGGCCGAGGTCGTCGTCGTGGGCGACCCCGTGCCGACGCACCGGCCGGTCACCTTCACCCGCGAGGACCCAAGGCACGGCGGTCCGGTCGCCGCGCTGCTCACCGGACGCGACGCCCTGCTCGACCCGCGCACGCGGGTCGCGGTCCTGGCCTGCGACATGCCCTTCGTCACGGCGCAGACCTTCCGACGGCTCCTCGACGCCGCCGACGGGCACGACGGCGCGGCGCTCACCGGCCCCGACGGACGGCGCCAGCTCGCGATGGTGCTCGACGTGGCTCGGCTGGACGCCGTACGCCCGAGCCTGGAGGAACAGCACAATCTCGCCCTGCACCGGCTGCTGGCACCGCTGGACCTCGCCGAGGTGCCGGCCGAGGGCCGCGAGCACCGCGACGTCGACACCTGGGCCGACGTACGGGACCTGCTGTCGTGACGGGTTCTAGCACCAAAAGGACCTTGCCAGTCGCGAGCGAGCGCGTAAGTCTGAGGTCGTGAACCTCCACGACTGGATCGACGAGCTGAGCGACGTCCTCGATCTCGAGGACGTGGACGTGGACGAGGGGCTGCTGGCCGACCTCACCAAGCTCGCCGCCAACAACGTCGAGCGGATGGCCGCGCCGGTGACGGCCTACCTGCTCGGCTACGCCGCGGCCGCGCAGGACGCCGACCCCGACCAGGTCGAGGCGCTGGCGGCGCGGGCCCAGGTGCTCGCCGAGAACTGGGACCGCCCGGCGGACGCCCCGGACCCTGACGACGTGCTCGACCCCATCCCCGACGACCGGACGGTGGACCACACCGGCGAGATCTACGACGACGACCGTGTCGACGAGCTCGTCGACGAAGAGGTCTGAGCCCTCCTCGTGAGGGGTGTGTTCGCGGACGGGGCCGGCGGCCCCGAGGTCCTCGTCGTGCGGGAGCTGCCCGACCCGGAGCCGGGGCCGGGCGAGGTGCTGCTCGAGGTCGCGGCGGCCGGGCTCAACCGGGCCGACCTGCTGCAGCGGCAGGGCTTCTACCCTCCGCCGCCCGGCGCCTCCGACGTCCTCGGCATGGAGTGCAGCGGCGCCGTCGCCGCGCTGGGTGATGGCGTCGAGGGCTGGGCGGTCGGCGACGAGGGCTGCGCCCTGCTGTCCGCCGGGGCGTACGCCACCCACGTCACGCTCCCCGTCGGCCAGCTGATGCCGGTTCCCGCAGGCGTCGACCTGGTCTCGGCCGCGGCGCTCCCTGAGGTCGCGTGCACGGTGTGGTCCAACGTGTTCATGATCGCGGCGCTCCAGCCCGACGACGTGTTGCTCGTGCACGGCGGTGCGGGCGGCATCGGCAGCTTCGCGATCCAGCTGGCCGCGCAGCTCGGGGCGAGGGTGTTCACCACCGCGGGCACGGCGGCCAAGCGCGAGTTCTGCGTCGGCCTGGGTGCCGAGGTGGCGATCGACTACCACGACGAGGACTTCGTCGAGGTCGTGAAGGAGCACACGTCCGGCGCAGGGGCCGACGTAATCCTCGACAACATGGGCGCCTCCTACCTCGGGCGCAATGTCGCGGCGCTCGCCACCGAGGGACGGCTCGTGGTGATCGGGATGCAGGGTGGCACCCGGGGCGAGCTGGACCTCAACGCCCTGCTCCGCAAGCGCGGCGCGATCATCGCGACGACCTTGCGAGCCAGGCCGAGCGAGGAGAAGGCGGCGATCTGCTCCTCCGTGGTCGAGCACGTCTGGCCGCTGGTGGCCGACGGGAAGGTGCGCGCCGTCGTGGACACGGCCCTGCCCCTCGACGACGTACGCCGCGCCCACGAGCTGATGGAGTCCGGGGCGCACACCGGGAAGATCCTGCTCACCGTCGGCTGAGCCCTGCTCGCTACCGTGGGGTCATGACAGAGCAGCCGACGGGGTCCGGGCAGCCACAGGAGAGCGGCCAGCAGGGCGAGCGCCAGGTCGTCATCGTCGGCCCGGACGGGCAGCCGATCGGCGCCGTGCCGGAGTCCGCCCTCGCGATAGCGCAGGGCGAGGGTGACGGCTCCGACGAGGACGCGGTCACCAACCAGGTCGAGCAGCCGGCCAAGGTGATGCGGATCGGTAGCATGATCCGCCAGCTGCTCGAGGAGGTGAAGTCGGCTCCGCTCGACGAGGCCAGCCGCAACCGGCTCAAGGAGATCCACAAGGCCTCGGTGCACGAGCTCGAGCAGGGGCTCTCGCCCGACCTGGTCGAGGAGCTGGAGCGGCTCACGCTGCCGTTCTCGGACGACCAGACGCCGTCGGAGGGTGAGCTCCGCATCGCGCAGGCCCAGCTGGTCGGCTGGCTCGAGGGGCTCTTCCACGGGATCCAGACCGCGATCTACGCCCAGCAGATGGCCGCACGCGCCCAGTTCGAGCAGATGCGTCGCGGGCTGCCCGCCGGCCAGGGGGGCCAGCACGCCGACCGCGACGGGACCTCCCAGCAGCCGGGTGACTCCGGCGGGATGTATCTCTAGCTGATATGTAGTCCACTCCTGTCAAGAGGCAGGGTGAGGCGCCCGTTCCGATGCCTCGGGGCGGGCGCCTCGTGCTTCGTCGTCCGTGGCGGTGGCTGAGCGTGTCGTTGGCGACGCGCGGTCAGGCTGATATGCGCGGGTTGGTTACCGCAGGACGGGCTGTTCGGCAGGAGCGGATCGCTTGTCTAGGATCGGGCGTCGCCGGCTTGTGAGGGCCGGTTGCTCATAGCTAGTTCGCGAGTTACTCCACGCGCTGCTGCCACCGCTGTGGTCGACGAAGCGGGCTGTGGTGGCGGGCTACTCCTCGAGCACGGCCAGGGACCAGCACCAGCCGGCGAGCTCGCGGGCGATGGCGACGTTGGCGATCACCGAGCGCTTGCGGCGGGCTTGGAAGGTGTCCCATCGTGCGTGTAGCCGCCGGTTGCCGGCATCGCCTCTGGCTCGGGCGGCTGGGGTTGCGAGTTCCCAGCGGTCGCGCATGGTCTTGCCGACCACGTAGCGGGCGCGGTGGTGCCAGGCAGCTTCGACCAGGAGCCGGCGGACGTGGCTGTTGCCGGTCTTGGTGATCGTGCCTTGCACTCTGGACTGGCCAGAGGAGTGCTCGCTGGGGACCAGGCCGACGAAGGAGCCGATGGTGTTGCCGGTGAATCGGTCCAGTCGCCCAGCTCGACGGCCAACGCGAACCCGGTCAGCGTGCCGATGCCGCGCAGGCAGCCCAGTCGCTGCACCAGTGGGGTGAACTCGCTGTCCGCGGCCATCTCAGCGATCGCGACGTCGAGCCGGTCACGGCGGGCCTTGACGGTCAGCACGGCGTCGTAGTCGGACTCGAAAGTCAGCTGCAGCGCGGAACCCTCGAACCGTTGCCGACGGAGCCAGGCGGCGTGGGGACCGGTCCAGGCCTTCCCGCCGGAGTAGACGATCCCTTGGCGCAGCAGGAGCTTCGAGAGCCGGTTGCGGGCTCGCATCAGATCACCGCGAGCATCCTCACGAGCCCGAACCAGGTCCCGGGCGTTCTCCTGGTCGACGGTGGGGATCGAGACCGCGGTGAACTCCTCCATGCGCAGCAGCCGCGCCAGGTGGATCGCATCCTTGGCGTCGGTCTTGACCCGGTCCCCCGAGGGCCGTTGCAGCTTCGAGGGCGCCACGACCTCGCAGCGGATCCCCGCCGCGGTCAACGCCCGGGAGAGCCCGAACCCGGTCGGACCGGCCTCGTAGGCCACCGCCACCGGACCCGGCAGCTCACGAAGCCACCCCCGGATGTGATCGTGAGACGGGGTCAACTTGCTCTGAAACAGCTCACCCGTGACGCCATCAACCGCCGCAGCCGCGACCGATCGTGCGTGCACGTCGAGCCCAACGCTCGTACGCTCTGTGAACACCGGGGCCTCCCACAAATGTCGGATAGGCCGAGCAGGCAGCCCCTACTCGGTAACCCACGAATGTTGTGAGTGAGGCCCCGGCCCGCAACCCCGCCATCGCGACCGGGGTCAGACATACCGTCTAGACGCTGCGTCGGCTCAGCCCGCGCACGACCACGAGCCCCAGCAACCCGACCAGGACCAGCGCGCCGCCAGGCGCGGCGGTGCGGGAGAACGACTGCGGGTCGCTGGTGTCGACCGGGGTGAACGTCGCCGACTCGGGAGTGGGCTCGATGGGCGGCGCGCCCGGGCCGAGCAGGTCCACGACCTGGGAGACGACCGGGTCGGTGCTGACGCGCGTGCCGCTGGTGCCGGAGGCGACCCAGGGGTCGCCGGTGCCGGTGACGAAGAACATGTACTCGGTGCCCTGGGTGAGCGCACCGAGGCTGCAGCTGGTCCGGTTGCGGTCGGTCTGCACCGTGACCGTCTCGGTGGTGACCTTGCCCTGGTAGACCTGGTCGACGGTCACGGTCTGGAGGTAGATCGCACCCGGGAGGCCGTCGGGGCGGGGGCCGCGCTGGACCTCGCTCACGACGCCGCTGAAGACCGCCATCGCGGCCTTGGTGCTCTCGCTGAGCGTGACGGGCGGGCAGACCGGCACCCGCTTGTGCGGCCTCGCCGCGTCCGCCGGCACCTCGGCTCCGAGCACCAGCAGCGCGCCCAGCAGCCCACCGAGGACGGTCGTCAACAGGGTCGTGACGGGGCGGCGGAGCACCCGGCCATCGAAACAGATCACGGCTGGCGAAGCCAGCCAACGCCGAGCCGGCGGTACCGCTGACCGCCGCGCAGCCGCTTGGCGGTAGCGCGGGCTCGGCGCACGTGGCACGGAGACGAACAGGCGTCGGTTACCGGGCCACAGCGTGACCTCTCATCTGCCCAGCCCGAAGATCTGTGCCAGCACCTGAGCAACCCCATCATGGTCGTTGCTCGGCGCGACCCGGTCGACGGCTGCGAGCACGCTGGGGTGGGCGTTCGCCATCGCATACGCCGTACCGACCCACGCCAGCATCGGCAGGTCGTTGGGCATGTCCCCGAAGGCCAGCACGTCGTGCGCGTCCACGCCGAGCTCGTCGGCGAGCAGCGCGAGCGTGGTGGCCTTGGTGACGCCGAAGGCGCTGATCTCGAGCAGCGTGCTGCTCGACGACCAGGTGATCGTCACCCGGTCACCGATGACCGCCTCCGCGGCGTCCCAGTAGGCCTGCGGCCCGAGCTCCTCGTGGCGCGCGAGCAGCTTGACGACCGGGCCGGTGACGAGCTCCTCGAGGTGTGCGCGGCGCGCCCCGTCGGGCACCGGGTGCCGCTCCATGAACCCCGGCTCGAGCCCGATCCCGTCGAGGGTCTCCACCGCGAACGACGAGCCGGGCACGGCAGCGCGCAGCTCGGCGCAGACCTGCAGCACCGTCGCGGGGTCGATCTCGCGCCTCAGCCGGGCCCGGTCGTCGGCGACGTCCCATACCAGGGCGCCGTTGGAGACGATCGCGAGGCCGTGGTCGCCGACGTGCTCGAAGACCTCCTCGGCCCAGCGCAGCGGTCGCCCAGTGACGAACACGACCGGCACGCCCGTCGCCTCGACCGTGGCGATCACCTCGCGGGTCCGCTCGGAGATGGTGCCGTCGCTGCGGACCAGCGTCCCGTCGAGGTCGGTGGCGACCAGGCCGGGCCGTGGCTGGTGGGCGCGGCTCACCGGAGCGGGCGGGCCATCACCAGCTCACCGTCCTCGTTGCTGCCCCGCAGCTCGGTGAAGCCGCACTTCGCGAGGACCCGGATGCTCGGCGCGTTGTCAGGGCGGACGCTGGCCCGGATCCGTACGCCGTCGGCGTCCGCCGCCTCGAGCATCGCCTGCAGCGCCTCGGTCGCGACCCCGGCGCCACGCGCGTCCTCGACCAGGCCGTAGCCCACCTCAGTCTCGGCCACACCGTCCGCGGCCGGCGGCGGGCCGAAGAAGCCGATCGAGCCGACCACCACGCCGTCGAGCACGATCGAGCGTGGACCCCACGGGTCGCCCTCGTGCCACATCGACGCCGCGTCACGGTCGTCCTCGCGCGGGAAGTCGGGGTGCCAGTCGGCAGCGCGCCCCTCGCCGCGCAGCCGCGTCACGTCATCCCTCGTCCACAGCGGCAGCCGCAGCCGCGTGGAGGTGATGGGTCCGAGGTTCATCAGAAGTACCTTCCCAGCTCGACGGCCGCCCCGTCGTCGGCGACCGAGGCGGTGACGTCGTCGGCCGCATCGAGCACCGGCTGCACCGCCTGCCCCATGGCCACCCCACGTCCGGCCCACTGCAGCATCTCGATGTCGTTGCGGCCGTCGCCGATGGCGAGCACGTCGGCGGCGTCGACACCGAGCCGCTCGGCGACGTAGGCGAGCCCCGAGGCCTTCGAGACGCCGACCGGGGCCAGGTCGAGCCACGCCGTCCAGCCCACGACGTAGTCGGTGCCGTGCAGCCCTAGCTCGCTCGCGAGGGCGATGAAGTCGTCGGCGGTCGCCTCGGGGTCGCGGATGATCACCCGGCTCACGGGCGACGCCACCAGGTCCTCGACATCGGTGAGGACCATCTCCCCCGAGAGCTCCCCGGCCGGGAACTCCTTGGTCACCCGGTAGCCCACCCCGCGGTCCTCGACCGCGACCAGTGCGCTGGGGTGGCGCTCGAGGATGGCCTTGACCGCCGGCGCGGCGTCGAAGGTCTCTTCCTTCACCACCTCGAGCGGGGGGTAGCGGAACACCACCGCGCCGTTGCTGGCGACGATCCACAGCGGCCCGTCGTCGTCGAGCTGGAGCTCGAGGAGGTCGGCCACCGGGGTCATGCCGTGGGGGGAACGCCCGCTGGCGAGCACCACGTGACAGCCCGCCTCGCGCGCCCGGCGTACGGCGTCACCTACCGCGGGCGCGATCTCCTCGTGCGTCATCCCGGCGCCCTCGACCCACTTGAGCAGGGTCCCGTCGATGTCGAGCGCGACCAGCCGGGGGACCCAGCTACTCATTTGTCGGCTTGAGCACCTCGAGGCCGCCCATGTGCGGACGCAGCGCCTGCGGCACGGTGACCGAGCCGTCGGCGTTCTGGTGGGTCTCGAGGATCGCCACGATGGTGCGCGTCATCGCGCAGAGCGTCCCGTTGAGCGTCGCGAGCGGCTTGGTGCCCCCCTGGTCGGCCGGGAACCGGCCGCGGATGTCGAGACGCCGGGTCTGGAACTCGGTGCAGTTGGAGGTGGAGGTCAGCTCGCGGTAGCGGCCCTGAGTCGGTATCCAGGCCTCACAGTCGAACTTGCGCACCGCCGACAGACCGAGGTCGCCGGCCGCCACGTCGATGACGCGGTAGGCGAGCTCGAGCTTGTCGAGGAACTCCTTCTCCCACGCGAGCAGTCGCTGGTGCTCGGCGTCGGACTCCTCGGTCGTCGTGTAGACGAACATCTCGACCTTGTCGAACCAGTGCACCCGGATGATGCCCTTGGTGTCCTTGCCGTGGGAGCCGGCCTCCTTGCGGAAGCACGGGCTGAACGCCGCGTAGCGCAGCGGCAGCGCGGCCACGTCGAGGATCTCGTCGGAGTGGTAGGCCGCCATCGGGACCTCGGAGGTGCCCACCAGGTAGAGGTCCTCGCCCTCGATGCGGTAGACGTCGTCGGCCGCCTGGCCCAGGAAGCCGGTGCCCTCCATCGCCCGCGGCCGGACCAGCGACGGGGCGATCACCTGGGTGAAGCCGGCGTTGCGGGCCTGCTCCATCGCGAGGTTGACCAGCGCCAGCTCGAGCTGCGCGCCGACGCCGGTGAGGAAGTAGAAGCGCGAGCCGGACACCTTGGCGCCGCGCTCGATGTCGATGGCGCCGAGGATGCGGCCGAGCTCCACGTGGTCGCGCGGCTCGAACCCATCCGCGGCGAAGTCGCGCGGTGTGCCGATCGTCTCGAGCACGGTGTAGTCGTCCTCGCCGCCGGCCGGTGCGGCGTCGTGGGCGAGGTTGGGGATCGAGAGGATCGCGGCCTGCCAGGCCTCCTCGGCCTCGGCCTGCGCGGCCTCAGCTGCCTTCACCTCCGCGGCGAGCTCCTTGGTGCGCTCCAGCAACGCCTGCTTCTCCTCGCCCTGGGCCTGCGCGATCTGCTTGCCCAGCGACTTCTGCTCGGCCCGCTTGGCCTCGAAGTCGCCGATCGCCTCGCGGCGCCTCGCGTCGGCGGCCAGCGCCTCGTCGACCACGGCGTCGGACAGCCCGCGCTTGGCCTGGGCGGCGCGCACGCGGTCGGGCTGGTCTCGCAGGATGCGGGGGTCAATCATTTCTCGCCGGTCCCCGCGAAAGCGTGCGCTCTCGCGCGCCGCGCGTCTACCGACACGGTTTCGTGGGGTGAGGTCACATGAGAAGGCTAGTCGGGCCGACCGGGCCGGTTCATCCGCATTGCACAGGGCTCACCCCGAGGGGTCGCCGTTGCCGGGGATCGCCGCCGGTCCGGTCATACTCGTGCCCGTGCTTGACCGACCCCGGCTCGTGCTCCTGGGCTGGGCGGCGCTGTCGTTCCTGCTGTTCGGGCTGGTCGCGGTCGCGGTCGTCCAGGGGTGGGGACCGATCGCCCAGTTCGACGACCGCGGCTCGCCCGCCGCGAAGTACGCCGTCGACTCCGGTTGGCTGATCCGCCCGCTGCGCGTCGTCGAGGTCACCTTCCAGACCCGCGGCATGACAATCATGACGATCGCGGTGGCGGTGCTGATGCTGATCCGCGGCCACCGTCGCGCCGCGCTCTACACGGTCGGCGTCATGGTCGTGACCACCGTGACCTACAGCCTGATCAAGCTGTCCGTGGGCCGGACACGGCCGGAATGGCAGCTCAAGCAGGCGCTGCTGTCGTCGAAGTCGTTCCCGTCCGGGCACGCCGCGTCGGTCACGGCGTTCGGCGGTGTGCTGATCGTGCTGGTCGTGATGCTCGTGCGCCGCGGCAACATGCGCCGGCTGCTCTACGCGCTGATCGGGGTCATGGTCGTCGTCGTCTGCCTCGACCGGGTGCTGCTGGGCCGGCACTACCCCTCGGACGTCGTCGGCGGCTTCCTGCTCGGCATGGGCATGGTCGCCCTCGGGCTCGCGGTCTACAGCCCGCTGCCGCGCAGCCACGCCGGTCAGCTGCCGGAGCTGCCCTCGGCGTACCCCTCCGAGCGCAAGCTCGCCGTCGTGCTCAACCCCTCGAAGGTCGAGGACGTCGACGCGTTCCGCACGATCGTGAACACGATGGCGGCCGAGGCCGGATGGTCCCTGCCGGCCTGGCACTACACGACCGTGCAGGACCCCGGCACCGGCATGGCCGAGGCGGCTGCGGTCGCAGGCGCGGACCTGGTCATGGTGTGCGGCGGCGATGGCACGGTGCGCGAGGTGTGCGCAGAGCTGGCCGGCACCGGCATCCCGGTCGGCATCATCCCGGCCGGCACCGGCAACCTGCTGGCCCGCAACCTCGACATCCCACTGTTCCTCCGCGCCGCGATCGACATCGCGCTCACCGGCCAGGACCGTGCCATCGACATGGTCCAGGTGAGCGGCGACGGCGTACCCGAGGACACCCACTTCATGGTGATGGCCGGCATGGGCTTCGACGCCGCGATCATGGAGGGCGTCAACGACGAGATCAAGGCGAAGGTGGGCTGGATCGCCTACGTCCTCTCAGCGCTCAAGTCGCTGATGTTCCCCGCCGTACGCGCGGAGATCTCGGTGGACGGCGCCGAGTTCACCAGCCACCGGGCGCGCACGATCGTGGTCGGCAACGTGGGCTACCTCCAGGCCGGGATGCCACTGCTCCCCGACGCCGCCATCGACGACGGCCTGCTGGACGTGGTCCTGCTGCACCCGCGCCGGTTCCTGTCCTGGATCCCGCTCGCGTTCCGGGTGCTGGCCAAGCGGCCGCGCACCGACGAGCTGGTCAACCGAATGACCGGGCGCACGGTCGTGGTGCGCGCGGCCGCCGACACCCCGCGCCAGCTGGACGGCGACTCCATCGGCCCGGGCCGCGAGCTGCGGATGGAGTGCATCCACGGTCGCGTGCTGGTGCGGGTGCCGCGCTAGTGGTCACCACCGGAAGTTCGTCGGGTGCTACGCACCCCGAGCACGCACCTCGCGGCGTTGCCGTCGCTCGCTGGACGAACAAGTAGAGCTTCGCTCCGGCGCCTTGCGATGCACGCACTCGGAGCACGGATCACCCACGGCGAACTTCCGGCGGCAACCACTAGCACTCGTCGTACGAGCGGCCGCAGCGCTGCGGCTGCCGCCGCGGCGCCGGCCACCACCCCGAGGCGGGCCAGGTCGTGCACCCCGAAGGTCAGCACGCCAGAGGTGTTGACGACGAAGCCGGTGACCAGGCCCCAACCCGCGGCGACGACCAGCACCGCCCACCGGCCGGCGAGCGCGACCGCCATGGTGACGACGACCACGACCGCCAGGGCCGGGTCGACGCCCACCTGCAGCCGCTCGCCGACGGGGGTGAGTAGGAACAGGAGGCCCGCCGCCAGGCCGGCGCGGACCTCGTCGAGATCGATGAGCCGTGAATCCGTCACGGCACCAGTGAAGGCTCGGCCGACGGCCCCGATCTCGTCCCATGCGTCTCCCTGACCCCGCACGCGGGTTTCTTGACGGAATCTTGATGCCCCGGTGTTGTCTACGGCACTGTGCGGAACTCGCGCAGCGGGGACGCTTGAGGCATGTCCGTCGTCGCCCCGGGAAAGCTCCGCCTCGACCGACCCGGCCGGGCAGTAGCCGAGGGCGGGGCAGTCCGACGCTGGCTGATGAACGGCATGACAGAGCCGGGTGCCCGGCACCTCGGCCCGCACGGGACGCCGTCCGACGAGCAGCGGCGCAGCTCCTGGTGGCAGGTCATGTGCCTGACCGGGGTGGACTACTTCTCGACGCTGGGCTACCAGCCCGGCATCGCCGCCGTTGCGGCGGGACTCCTCTCGCCCATGGCCACCATCGTCCTGGTGGCGCTGACGCTGCTGGGCGCCCTCCCGGTGTATCGACGGGTGGCGGAGGAGTCGCCCCACGGCCAGGGGTCCATCGCGATGCTCGAGCGACTGCTGTCGTTCTGGAAGGGCAAGCTCTTCGTCCTGGTCCTCCTCGGCTTCGCGGCCACCGACTTCCTGATCACGATGACGCTCTCGGCCGCCGACGCGACCACCCACCTCATCGAGAACCCGGTCGCGCCAAACCTGCTTCACGGGCACGAGGTCCTGGTCACCCTGGCGCTGCTGGCCCTGCTCGGGGCGGTCTTCCTGCGCGGCTTCACAGAGGCGATCGGCGTGGCCGTGGTCCTCGTCGCCGTCTACCTCACGCTCAACCTCGTCGTGATCGTGGTCGCGCTGGGTCACATCGTCACCGCACCGGGGCTGGTGACCGACTGGTCCAACGCCCTCACGGCGAAGCACGGCAACGTCTTCGTGATGGTCGGCATCAGCCTCGTGGTCTTCCCCAAGCTCGCCCTCGGCATGTCCGGCTTCGAGACCGGCGTCGCGGTCATGCCACAGGTCCGCGGCGACGCGTCGGACACCGACGCCGACCCCGCGGGCCGGGTGCGGGGCACGAAGCGGCTGCTCACCACGGCGGCGTTCACCATGAGCGGGTTCCTGGTCACCTCGAGCATCGTCACGACGCTGCTGATCCCGGAGGACGAGTTCAAGGACGGTGGCAAGGCGAACGGCCGGGCGCTGGCCTACCTCGCCCACGACTACCTCGGGAGCGTGTTCGGAACGGCCTACGACGTCTCGACCGTCGCCATCTTGTGGTTCGCCGGCGCGTCGGCGATGGCAGGGATGCTCAACCTGATCCCGCGCTACCTGCCGCGCTACGGCATGGCCCCCGACTGGGCCCGCGCGGTGCGGCCGCTGGTGCTGGTCCTCACCGCGGTGGCCTTCCTCGTGACCTGGCTCTTCAACGCCGACGTCAACGCCCAGGGCGGTGCCTACGCCACCGGCGTCCTGGTGCTGATGACCTCGGCGGCCGTGGCCGTGACCCTCGCCTGCCGTCGCGCCGGTCAGCGCGTGCGCGCGTGGGCCTTCGCAGCGATCTCGCTGGTCTTCCTCTACACGACCGCGGCCAACGTGGCCGAGCGTCCCGACGGGGTCCGGATCGGTGCCTGCTTCATCGCCGCGATCATCGGGGTGTCGATCTGGTCGCGGCTGCGTCGCTCGTTCGAGACCCGGGTCACCTCGGTCGAGATGGACGCCACCGCCGACCGGTTCGTTCGCGACTGCGCCCGGCGCACGATCCGGCTGGTCGCCAACGAGCCGGACGCCGGCGACGAGGCGGAGTACGTCGACAAGGTGCGCCAGATCGTCGCCGACAACGACCTGCGCGACGACGGCGACGTCATCTTCGTGGAGGTGCTGGTCTCCGACCCGTCCGACTTCGAGACCACGCTGACCGTGCACGGCGAGGTCCGCAACGGTCGCCGGCGGGTGATGACCGTCGAGTCGTCGTCGGTGCCAAACGCACTCGCCGCCCTGCTGCTGCACGTCCGCGACGAGACCGGAGCGGTCCCCCACATCTACTTCGAGTGGACCGAGGGCAACCCGGTCAGCCAGTTCCTGCGCTTCTTGTTCTTCGGGGTCGGCGAGGTCGCGCCGGTGACGCGCGAGGTGCTGCGCCGCGCCGAGCCGGACCGGTCGAGGCGGCCACACGTGCACGTCGGGTGAGTAGCGTGACGGTGTGGACCGCGACACGGCGCAGGACTGGCTGGACCGCTACGTCACAGCCTGGCTGACCTACGAGCCCGACCTGATCGGCGACCTCTTCAGCGAGGACGTCGCCTACCGCTACCACCCCTACGACGACCCGGTGCTCGGCCGGGAGGCCGTCGTGGCGTCCTGGCTCGGCGACTCGACACCGGAGGCCTCGAGCCGCGACGCCATGGGGACCTACGACGCGAGCTACGCCCCCGCCGCCGTCGACGGCGACACGGTCGTGGCGACGGGCACCACGTCCTACCAGGAGGTGCCGGGAGGTCCCGTGGTGCGCGTCTACGACAACTGCTTCGTGATGCGGTTCGACGGCGACGGGCGGTGCCGCGAGTTCACCGAGTGGTACGTCAAGCGGCCCTGAGCCCGGGCCAAGGGTCAGACCGAGCGCCAGCCTCAGCCCTCCGACGGCGCCGCCGGGCCCTGGGGGACAAAGTCGCGCTGGCGGATCAGCAGGAAGCAGCACCCGGCCGCCACGAACGCGATCACCATCGCGATCAGGGTGATGTGGTTGAGGGCGTCGACGAAGCTCGAGGTGGCCACGGCGGCCAGCTGGTCGCGTACGCCGGCCGGGGCCGCCGAGATGGCCGCGTGGGCCTGGCCGCCGGTGACCGCTGCGGCGAGCCGGTCGGACTGGCCGGCGGCCGGCGTACCGGCGAGGCCCTGGTGGATCCCGTCGGCCACCTGGTGGCTGAAGATGGTCCCGAGCACGGCGATCCCGGTGGCGATGCCCACCTGGCGCAGCGTGGAGTTGATCCCCGAGGCCATGCCTGAGCGGTCGACGGTGACGACGCCGACGGCGGTCGACGCCAGCGGGGTGTTGATCATCCCGACGCCCAGGCCGCAGACGACGAGGCCGGGGATCAGGTGGGTCCACGACGAGTCGACGTCGATGCCCTGGATCAGCAGCAGCCCCACGCCGAGGACCACGAACCCAGGCGCGATCAGCCACTTCGCGGGGACCTTCTCGGTGAGCCGGCCGGCGACCGCCGCGGCGACGAACGCGGCGCCGGAGAGGAACAGGAACCGGACGCCGGCGCCCACCGGGGAGTAGCCGAGCACGTTCTGGACGTAGATCACCAGGTAGGCCAGCAGCGAGAACACCGAGGCCGAGACCCCGAACGCCGCGATCAGCCCGCCGGTGAAGGTCGGCTTGCGCAGCAGGCCGAGGTCGAACATCGGGTCCTGACCGAGGAGCTGGCTGGCCACGAAGACGGCGAGCAGCACCGCCGCTGCGACCAGGCAGACGACCACGCGGCCGTCGCTCCACTGCGTCTGCCCGGCCCGGATCAGGCCGTAGACGAGCGAGCCGAGGGCCAAGCTGAAGGTGACGAAGCCGAACCAGTCGGGGCTGCCCGCGCGCGGGTCGTGCGACTCCTTGACCCGCCACAGGCCGATCACGATGGCGAGCAGGCAGATCGGGATGTTGACGAAGAAGATCCACCGCCACGAGAGCCCGCTGGTGAGCACGCCGCCGAGCACCGGCCCGACGGCGACGGCCACGCCGGTCGTGGCGCCGAAGGCTCCGAACGCGACGCCGCGGTCGCGGCCCTGGAACGCCGACGCGATCAGTGCCAGGGCGGTCGCGAACATCGCGGCACCGCCGATGCCCTGGAAGGCGCGCGAGAGCTGGAGGAAGAAGACGTCCTGGGCGGCTCCGCAGGCGATGGAGCCGGCCATGAACAGCGCGGCGCCGATCACGAAGACCAGCCGCCGGCCGTAGAGGTCCGCGAGCGAGCCGGCGGTGAGCAGGAGCGCGGCGAGGCTCAGCGCGTAGGCATCGATCACCCACTGCAGGTCGGACAGGCTGGCGTGCAGCTCGCTCTGGATGTCGGGCAGCGCGACGTTCACGATCGTGATGTCGAGCAGCAGGATGAAGATGCCCAGGCAGACGGCGACCAGGGTCCACCACTTCGGGTCGCGGCCGGTCGTGGTCTCGGTGGGTGGGGCAGTGGCGGTCTGCTCGGCCATGGGGTCACCTCTCGGGCGATCGGGGTTCACATCGGTCCGGTCCAGTGGTCGATCCCGGTCGCCGGTTCATCACGTACCGAATCATCAACCACTTAACGATTACCTTGTGTACGATACTCGCCGAGACGAATCCGTCAAGTGCCTAATGATCAGGAAGTGAACGAGTGGGCCTGCCCGACGGCACCGACAGCCCGGTGCTCCTGCCGCGGCTGAGCAGTGTCCCCGGACACCTCCTGTGGCGCGCCGCGGCGCGGGTCGGCGTACAGCTGGACCGGGTGCTCCCCGAGGGCGTCGACATCCACGCCTACGCCGCGCTCCTCGCGCTCGCCGGCGGCGCCACCCGGACCCAGCAGTCGGTGGCCGACATGATCTCGGTCAGCCGGACCACGATGGTGAAGGTCGCCGCCGAGCTCGCCGACCAGGGGCTGGTGGAGCGGGTCCGAAAGCCCGGCGACCGGCGTTCCTACGCCCTGACCCGCACCCCGGAAGGCGCGGCGGCTGCGCGCCGGTGGCGGCGCCACGCCGAGGACCTCGAGGACGCCCTCACCCGGGGCTTCACGCTCGAGGAGCGGGAGGCGCTGCGCCGGCTGCTGCTACGCATCCTGGACGGCGAGCTCGCCCCGGACACCCCGGAGCCGCTGCTGGAAAGCCTCGGGTTCCTGATCACTCGGGCGCACGCTCGGATGCACCGCAGCTTCTCCGAGATCCTCGAGCCGTTCGGCATCATGCCGGCCCACTTCGGCCTGCTCACGACCCTCGTCGAGCTGGGCCCCATCCCCCAGGCCGAGATCGGCCGCCAGCTCGGGGTGAGCGGCGCGAGCATCGTCCAGCTGGTCGACGGGCTCGAGGCGGTCGGGCTGGTCGAGCGCCGGCGGCTGGAGTCGGACCGGCGAACCCAGGTCGTGCACCTGCTGCCCGAGGCCCGCGAGATCCGCGACCGCGCCGAGGAGCTGGCCATGTCCGACGTGCGCAAACGGCTGGGCAGCCTCGACGCCGAGCAGACCGAGGAGCTGGTCGGTCTCCTCCAGCGGTTCGTCACCGGCGGCTGAGGACCATCCGCCACCGGTCCCGCAGCTCGGGATCGGCCGGGTTGGGGACCCGCTCGAGCGACTCGGCGACCAGCCCGTCACCCGCCAGGCCCTCCATCTCGGCCCGGTCGAGCAGCCATGGCGGCTCCGCGCTCACCGCCTCGCCGTCGTCGCGGACGATCTGGACGACGAACAACCTCCCGCCGGGGGCGACCAGGCGGCGTACGCCGCTGACCGCACCCGCGCGCAGGGACGGGTGCAGCGCCTGGACCGTGTAGATCTCGACCACCAGGTCGAAGGCGCCGACCAGGTCGGAGGGCAGGTCGAGCAGGTCGGCGACGCGGTAGTCGACCGCGGTGTCCGGGTAGCGCTCGCGGGTCGCGGCGACCGCAGCCGGGCTGATGTCGAAGGCGGTGGTCCGCCAGCCCACCGAGGCGAGGTGTTCGGCGTCGGCGCCGTAGCCGGCACCCACCACAACGGCGCGGCCGCCGGTGTCGTCTCGTCCGGCGGCGAAGTCCGCGAGCAGGTCGTGCGGCTTGGTGCGGTCCCACGGCATCGAGACCTCGCCGCGGGCGGCCGCCGACCACAGCTCGTCGTACCAGCGCGTGGGCTCGCCGTCGGCCACGGCCGCGACCCCGAGCTCGTCGGCGAGCTGGTCCCAGTCCCGGTCGTTGCTCATGCCCGGCTCATGATCGTGCGGACCTCACTGCTTCCTCCTCCTCGGGGGACAGCGGCTGGCTGCAGCTCCAGCCGCTGATGCTCTTGGCGTAGCTGCGAGCCTCACTGCGGCCGTGGATCGCGGTGAGCACCACGCCGTTGCCGCCGTCGTCTGCCAGGGCGAGCGACCAGGAGAGCCGGCCACCCACGTCGGCGAACGCGTCGTAGCGGACCAGCCCGAGGTGGCGCAGCGCGCCCTTCGCCTCCGCCCGTAGCGCGGCCACCTCCTGGCGCAGGCCCACGACGTCCTCGGGCAGCGCGTCGACGTCACCGCGCCCGGTCGTCGTACGACGCAGCCCCACCACGCCGACGATGAGTGCCGCGACCGCGACCACCGTCGTGAACAGGACCAGGAGGAGCACACTTCCCAAACTACGATGCGGTCGTGACCGAACCGCTGCGCCGCCCCGAGCGGATCGCCTACCAGGGCGAACCGGGGGCCAACTCCCACCAGGTGTGCCGCGAGCACTACCCGGAGCTGGAGGCGGTGCCGTGCGCGTCGTTCGAGGACGTCTTCGCGGCCGTCGAGGGCGGCGAGGCCGACCTGGCGATGATCCCCATCGACAACTCGATCGCCGGCCGAGTCGCAGACATCCACCACTTCCTCCCCGACTCGGGGCTGCACATCGTGGCCGAGCACTTCCTGCGGATCCGGTTCCACCTGCTCGGGATCCCGGGGGCGCGGCTGGAGGGCATCCGCACCGTGCACAGCCACGTGCACGCCCTGGGCCAGTGCCGCAAGATCATCCGCGCCCACAACCTGACGCCGGTGATCTCCGGTGACACCGCCGGCGCCGCCCGCGAGATCGTCGAGGCCGGCGACCCCACCCAGGCGGCGATCTCGCCACCGCTCGCCGCCGAGATCTACGGCCTCGAGGTGCTCGCCGAGGACATCGAGGACGAGGACCACAACACCACCCGGTTCGTCGTGCTCTCCCGCGACTTCGTCGAGGCACCAGCCGGCAACGGCCCGGTCGTGACGTCGTTCATCTTCAACGTGCGCAACCTCCCTGCCGCGCTCTACAAGGCGCTCGGCGGCTTCGCGACCAACGGCGTCAACATGACCAAGCTCGAGAGCTACATGGTCGGAGGCTGGTTCACCGCCACCCAGTTCCTGGCCGAGGTCGACGGCCACCCCTCCGACGTGGGCGTGGCCCGAGCGCTCGAGGAGCTGCGGTTCTTCACCACCGACGTGAAGATCCTCGGTGTCTACCCCGCGGACGCGTTCCGCGAGGACCACGCCTGATGGTCGCGGCGCGAGCTCAGCCCAGCACCCTGAACTTGTGCTTGAGGGGCCGGCTCACGTTGCCGGCGGTGTCGGTCGCCCGCACGTAGAAGGTGAACTTCCCGGTCTTGAGCCTGCGGTACTTCTTCGGCGAGGAGCAGGGCTCGAACTGCTTGACCTGCACCGTGTGGATCCCGGGTCCCTTGAGCCGGCACTCGAACGTCGCGGGCTCGTCGGCGGTGAAGGTGAACCTCGCGGAGTGCTTGTGGGTGCGGATCGGGCCGCCCGTGAGCTTGGCGGTGGGGACGGTGAGGTCGCAGGTGGGCCCGGGCCTCGTCGGGCAGCTGTCCTGGGTCTCGTCGCCGTAGCCGTCACCGTCCGCATCGGGCTCCACGATCGCGGAGAGGTCGTAGGTGCCGGAGCCGGACGGGTTGTAGGTGGCGGTGCTGCCCACGGGAGGATCGCCGAAGAAGTAGGCAACGGTGCCGCCGATCACCGCACAGCCACCGGTGGTGAGGACCGTCTCGCCGAGGATGTCGCCCGCGGCGACCGGGATCCGGGCCGGGACGGTGTCGAGCGCGTTGGGGGCCAGGGCGAGTGCGGGCGTGGACCCGAGCACGGTGTAGGACGAGCCGCCCGCCGACCGGAACGCCTTGAACTCCAGCTGTGGGGGCGTCGGCCCGGCCTGGAACGTCCACGAGGTGATCACGCCGGCGCTGGGGACGGCGTACGACTTCCCCGCGGGAGGTCCGGTCTCGACCACCGTCACACCGCCGGCGCAGGTGTTGGCCGGGGGGAAGGTGGAGCCGACGATCGTGGATGCCGAGGCAGGGCTCGCAACGAGCGAGCCGATCACCAGTGCCGCGGTCGCTGCCGCGGTCGTGCGGGCCAGCACGTGCCGAGGCTACCGCCGCGGGTCGGCGACGTCAGCCCTGCTCGTCGCGCGGGTTCTGCATGAGCCCGAACACGGCGCCCTGCGGGTCCTTCAGGATCGCGAGCCGGCCGACGCCGACCACATCCCACGGCGCCTGGAGCACCCCGCCGCCGAGCTCCTCGGCGCGAGCGGTCGTGGCGTCGGCGTCCTCGACGTTGAAGTAGACCTCCCAGTGCGGGGGGATGCCCTCCATCGGCGGCGGGAAGGCGCCGCCCACGGGGCGGCCCTCGACCAGCAGGCAGGTGTAGTCGTCGCCGGTCTCCATCGACAGCGCCTCCCACGCGACGCCGAGCACGTCGGCGTAGAACTTCGTGGCCGTCGGGAGGTCCGCGGTCGTGAGCTCGTGCCAGATCGGGCAGCCCGGCTCGTTGACGCGCACCGAGCCGACGCTCTGGCCGGCCTGCCACAGGTTCACGCGCACGCCGGTCGGGTCCTGGATGCTCGCCATCCGGCCGAGCTCCATCACGTCGAACGGTCCGGCCTCGACCCGGCCCCCGGCCGGCTCGACCTTCGCGACCGTCGCGTCCAGGTCGTCGACCGTGATGTAGACGCCCCAGAACGCGGGGTGGCCGGCCAGCTGCGGCAGCTGCCCGCTGATGCCTGCGATCGAGTCGCCATCGACCGACACCGCGACGTAGACGCCCGCCTCGCCCATGTCCAGGTCCTCGAACTGCCAGCCGAACAGGCCGCCGTAGAAGTCCTTGGCCGCCTGCTGGTCCGGCGTCACCAGCTCGACGTAGCTCGGGGTGCCCGGCGCGTAGCGCTCGACCCTGCTCACGGGACCAGCCAACACCGCTCGGCCCGCCGGGGCTAGTGCCCGGACACGAGGTGCGTGCGCTAAGTCCGTGGTTCAGGTGCGTGCATCGCCAGGCGACGGCGCGCAGGCAGACTGGACGTCTTTCCAGCGTCGCCAACGCAGCGAGGTGCGTGCCTGGGCCGCGCAATTGGTGTGCGAACTTCGCGTCCGGGCACTAGCGCTTGACCCTCAGCTTCACCGTGTCCGGGGTCGGGTCGACGTTGCCGACAGCGTCCCTGGCCCGCACGAAGAACGTGTAGCGCCCGGGCAGAAGGTGCTTGTAGCGCTTGGGGGAGGTGCAGGGGCGGTAGGTCTTGAGCTGCACGGACCTCACGTTCTTGCCTTTCAGCCGGCACTCGAACGTCGCCGCGGGGTCGGTGGACGTGAACGTGTACTTCACCCGGCTCTTGGCGGTCCGGGTCGGACCGGCGGTGATCTTGGTGGACGGAGGCACACACTGACCCTGGGTCGTCGGCTGGCTCGGGCAGGCATCCTGCGACTCGTCGCCGTATCCGTCGCCGTCGGCGTCCGGTTCGATTCTGGCTGCGACCGGGATACCCACCCCCGGAGCGTCGTTGAAGGTGGCAGCGCCACCGACGGGCACGTCTCCCGCGACGAAGCGCGCGGTTGCACCCGGGACGGCGGTCGCGCAGTCCCCCGACGTCACCATCGTCAGTCCCAACAGGTCACCGGGCTGCACCGCGATGCGCGAGGGGAAGAGGTTGAGAGTGCCGGCCGAGGCGGCCAGCACCTCGGTGGAGCCCACCACGCTGTAGGTGGAGCCGCTCACGAGGCGGAAGGTCTTGAGCTTGACCTGGAAGGCATCGGCACCGGTCCGCAGCCTCCACTGGGTGATCACGCCGCCAGCGGGAGCTGCATACGACGTGCCGGGCGGGGAGAACGCCTGCAGGCTCGTGAAGGCCGCAGCGCAGCTTCCTGTCGGCGTCAGCGCATCCGAGCCGATCTCCTGCGCCGCTGAGGCCGGGCCTGCGGACAAGGAGCCGAACACCAGGGCTGTCGATGCGGCCGCGAGCGCCTGGCTCGCGCGTCGTCCGCGGGGTGTGCGAATCATGACGGTCATGATGACGGCAGTCCTGCACGTAGACGAGCGGCGCGCCGTGCGAACGCATCTCCGGTGGGCACGCCGCCGGGGGACCGTGGTGGACCGTCCCCATGGGACCAGCCAGCACGACGATGGGCCGCGCGACTAGCCTGCTCGGGTGGAGCAGGAACCTCGCGTGGAAGACCTCGGGTTCGCGCGCGTCGACATCGACCGCGCGCAGCGGACCGGGGACGCCGAGGTGGTCTTCGGTCAGGGCAAGACGCCCGGCCAGGTCATCGAGATCTTGAAGACCCTCCACGACAAGCACCCCGACAGAGCCGTGCTGGCCACCCGGCTCTCCGAGGAGGCCCTCGCGCAGGTGGCGACGAGCCTGCCCGAGGCGAACCTCGACGCGGTCGCCCGGGCGGCGACGCTGGGTCCCTTCCCGGAGCCGCGAGGCACGGTCGCGGTCGTCTCGGCCGGGACCAGCGACGCCCCGGTCGCGGCCGAAGCCGCGCTGAGCGTGCGCGTGCACGGGTCGGCCGTCGACCTGATCCAGGACGTCGGCGTCGCCGGGCTGCACCGGCTGCTGGCGGTGCAGGACCGGCTCGAGGCGGCCGACTGCCTGGTCGTGGTCGCCGGCATGGAGGGCGCCCTCCCTTCCGTCGTGGGTGGGCTGACCGGCGTACCTCTGGTCGCGGTGCCGACGAGCGTGGGCTACGGCGCGTCGTTCGGCGGGCTTGCCGCGCTGCTGGCGATGCTCAACTCCTGCGCACCCGGCGTGACGGTGGTCAACATCGACAACGGCTACGGCGCCGGCGTCTTCGCGGCGCGCGTCGCGCGGGCGGCTCGGTGACCACGGTCTGGGTCGACGCCTCGTCGGGGGCCAGCGGCGACATGCTGCTCGGCGCGCTGGTCGGTGCGGGCGTGCCCCCCGAGGTGATCCAGGCGGCGGTCGACGCCGTCTGCCCCGAACCCGTGACGCTGAGGGTCGAGCCGGTCACTCGCAACGGCTTCGCCGCCACCCGCGTCCACGTCGATGTCGCCGACTCCGGGCACCACCGCACCTGGCGCGACATCCGGGCCCTGCTGCTGGCCGCCGAGCAGGATGACGCGGTGCGTGTCTTCGAGCGGCTCGCACTGGCCGAGGGCGCCGTGCACGGTGAGGACCCGCTCGACGTGCACTTCCACGAGGTCGGCGCCCTCGACGCGATCGCCGACGTCGTTGGCGTCTGCGCCGGGTTCGCCCACCTCGGCGCGGCCGAGGTGGTCGTCAGCCCGATCGCCGTCGGCAGCGGCTCCGTGCGCGGAGCGCACGGCGTGCTCCCCGTGCCGCCACCCGCCGTGGCCGAGCTGCTGCGCGGGACGCCGTCCTACGCCGGACCGGGCCAGGGCGAGCTCTGCACGCCGACCGGCGCCGCTCTGCTCACCACCCTCGCGACGTCGTACGGCCCGCCGCCCCCGATGACCACGGACACCGTCGGCATCGGTGCCGGTGGTCGCGACCCCGACACCCACGCCAACGTGCTCCGGCTCCTGGTGGGCAGCGTCGTCGCCGGCCCGCCCGGGCCCGAGGAGCTGCTGGTGCTGGAGACGAACGTCGACGACCTGGACCCGCGGCTGTGGCCGGAGGCGATCGCCGCCGTCCTGGCGGCCGGTGCCCTGGATGCCTGGCTGACGCCCATCGTGATGAAGAAGGGCCGGCCCGCGCACACCTTCCGCGCCCTGGTGACGCCCGAGCGCGCCGAACGGGTACGGGCGGCGATCTTCCGGGAGACCACGACGATCGGAATCCGCGACTATCCGGTCTCGCGGCACGCGCTGCCCCGCGAGATGTCCACCGTCACCGTGGGCGGCCTCGAGATCGGCGTGAAGGTGGCCAGGCTCGACGGTGTCGTGGTCACCGCGCAGCCGGAGTTCGACGACGTGGTGCGCGCGGCTCGCGCCCTCGACCGACCCGTCCGTGAGGTGCTGGCCGAGGCCTCCGCCGCGGCCCGCGAGCGGGCAGGAGCCTGATGGACCTCGGTGCACTGGTGTTGACCTTCGGCGCCATCTTCGTCGTCGAGCTGCCCGACAAGACCTTCCTCGCGACGCTGGTGCTCGCCACCAAGTACCGCCCGATCCTGGTCTGGCTCGGCGTCGGTGCGGCGTTCACCGTGCAGACCACGGTCGCGGTGCTGCTCGGCAGCGCCGCCGGCCTGTTGCCCGAGTCGGTCGTGCACCTGGTCGCGATGGCGATGTTCGCCATCGGCGCCGTCGTCCTGCTCCGCGAGGGGCTGAGCCACCACCGTGCCTCGCTCGCCGAGGGCGAGGAGGAGTTCGGCGCCGACGCGAAGCCGGCGACGGGGTTCCGCGCCGTCCTGGCGTCGTTCCTGATCCTGTTCGCGGCCGAGTGGGGTGACCTGTCCCAGCTGCTGACCATCTCACTGGTGGCCCGCTACGAGGCGCCGGTCGCCGTCTTCATCGGCGCCCTCGGCGCGCTGCTCGTCGTCAGCGGCCTCGCCGTCGTCGTGGGCCGCACGCTGCTGCGCTACATCGCCCTGCACTGGCTGCACTACCTCGGTGCGGCGATCTGCCTGGTGCTGGCGGTCCTGACCGCCGTCGAGCTGGCCCGCTGAGGCGTCGGCTGCCAGCGGAGGCCGAGGCTAGAGTGCCGGGCATGACGCAGGGAACCGGCGCGAGGCACTACGCCGACAGCGAGGTCGGTCGGCTCAACACGGTGATGCTGCACCGGCCCGGGCCGGAGCTCAAGCGGCTGACGCCCCGCAACAACGACAAGCTGCTCTTCGACGGCATCCCGTGGGTCTCCCGAGCGCAGGACGAGCACGACGCGTTCGCGGCCGAGCTGAAGGGGCGCGGCGTCGAGGTCCTCTACCTGACCGATCTGCTCACCGAGACGCTGGAGCAGGCCGACGCGCGCGCGGCGGCGACCGAGGAGGCGCTGCGTGACCTCGACCTGGGCGACACCATGCGCGGCTACCTCGAAGGACTGCTGGGCGACGCGTCGCCAGCCGAGCTCACGACGTACCTCACCGCCGGCATCCGCAACGACGAGGTGCGCGGCGGCTTCGGGCTGGTCACCTCCCTGCTGGCCTACGACGACTTCCTCATCGACCCGCTGCCCAACCTGCTCTTCACCCGCGACTCCTCGGTCTGGGTCCGCGACCGGGTCGCGATCACCTCGCTGGCGATGCCGGCGCGCAAGCGCGAGACCGAGCTGACCGAGCTGATCTACACCCGGCACCCGCGCTTCGTAGGGACGCCGCGGATGCATGGCGCCCACCTCGAGCACGTCGAGGGAGGCGACGTCCTGCTCCTCGCGCCGGGCGTGATCGCGGTGGGCGTGGGCGAGCGTACGACGCCCGCCGGGGTCGAACGGCTGGCCCGGCAGTGCTTCCAGTCCGACCTCGCGCACACGGTGCTCGCGGTACCGATCGCGCAGGAGCGCGCCACCATGCACCTCGACACGATCTGCACGCTGGTCGACGTCGACAAGATGGTGGTCTACCCCAACGTCGCCGACTCGCTCATCGCCTACACGGTGCGGCCCACTGGCGACGTCGAGTCCGACGGCGACCTGGTGCTCGACGTCGGGAAGGCCGAGCCGTTCCTGGTCGCGGCCGCCAAGGCGATGGGCATCGACGCGATGCACCGCATCGACACCGGCCTCGACCCGGTCACGGCCGAGCGTGAGCAGTGGGACGACGGGAACAACACCCTGGCGCTGGCGCCCCGGGTGGCGGTCGCCTACGAGCGCAACGACGAGACCAACGCCCGGCTCGAGGACGCCGGCATCGAGGTGGTCCGGATCGCAGGCTCCGAGCTGGGCTCGGGCCGCGGTGGTCCCCGGTGCATGAGCTGCCCGATCTCGCGCGAGCCGCTTGCGGGGCCTCCCCAGCCGGGCGCCGAACAGCTGTAGCTGACCGTTACGACCACTTCCATGCGGCTATCGCGGCTCTTCTGACGTATCCGTGGGCCGCCCCGGCCTCCGTCTCGTGTCGCCGTCGCCGCTTGCCGGTGCCCGCGCATCACCGTCATCAGCGCAGCTGCGGCCACGGCGGCGGTGACCCCTCAACCGATCAGCTGCCTCGAGGCGTTGACCAGCCACCGCCCCTTGAGCGTGCCGGCGACGACGCGCGGGGTGGCGGTGGGTCCTCAACCGGTGTCGGCGTCCACGACGTTGAGAGGTCACCGCCACCCGGGCCGGGGAGGCGGGGCCGGTCTGAAACGCGCGCGGCCGCCAGACAAGCGGGTGGGTAAGGCAAGCGAGGTGTGGGCCCACGGACACGTCAGAAGAGCCGTACTGCCGCAGGCTGGATGACCGTACGGTTGGTCACAGATGCCGGCCGGCGCGTGCCCTCGGCCCGGCTGCGTCGTTCTGTTCATAGGACCCGACCCGAAAGGCTGGCCATGGCAGACACCTTCTTCTCGATGTTCACCCCCGAGGAGATCGCTCTCATCAGTGCCTCCGGCACCCGCGTCACGCTGCCCGAGGGCTGGGCCCCGATCTCGGAGTCCACCGGGGCGGACAAGGCCTACGTGATCCTCAACGGGAAGGTGTCGGTGCGCTCGCACGGCCAGGAGGTGGCCCAGCTCGGGCCCGGCGACATCGTCGGCGAGGCCGCGATCGTCAACCACTCCCTGCGCACGGCGACCATCGTCGCGCTCACCCCACTGGAGCTGATCCACTTCAGCAAGGAGCAGCTCGAGCGGCTCAGCGTCGAGATGCCGAGCTTCCACGACGCCCTGGAGAAGACCGCGGCCGAGCGGTTCGCGCAGAAGTAGGGCGGGTGAGCGAGGACAGCGCGGGCACCGAGGCCAACGGGGGCAACCAGGGCAACCAGCCGGACCTCTCCGACGCCCTCGACACCGTCGAGCGCTACCTCCTCGGTGACACGCCGTCCCTGACCCGGGTCGAGGTCTGCGAGCGGGCCGGCGTACCGCTCGAGTTGGCGCAGGAGCTGTGGCGGCTGCTCGGCTTCGCGCACCAGCCCGACGACGCGGTCGCCTTCACCGACGCCGACGTCCAGGCGCTCGAGTACACCCACGACCTCATCAAGCTCGGCATCCTCAGCCCCGAACGGCAGTCGGCGCTGGTACGCACCTGGGGGCGCAGCTTCGCGCGGCTGGCCGAGTGGCAGACCCGGCTGCTCACCGAGGTCGCGCTCGAGAGCCCCGACCCCGTCCAGCAGGTGACCGACCTCGCCTCCGAGGTGCTGCCGCGGGTGGAGGCCCTGCAGGACTACGTCTGGCGCCGGCACCTCGCGAGCGCCGGCGTCCGGCTGATGGCGAGCGACTCGGCGGGTTCGGACACCTCGAGCCTGGCGGTGGTGTTCGTCGACATCGTCGGCTTCACCTCGCGCAGCAAGGAGCTGACCGACGCCGAGCTGGTCCAGTGGATCGAGTACTTCGAGGCCGAGTGCTCGGGCCTGGTCGTCGACCACGGCGGCCGGGTGATCAAGAACATCGGCGACGAGGTGCTGTTCGTGGTCGACGACGTCGCGCGCGCCGCCGACGCGGCGCTGATCATGACCGCTCGGGGCTCGGACCCCGACGACGGCTTCCCTGAGGTGCGCGCCGGGCTGGCGTACGGCGAGGTCGTCTCGCGGCTGGGCGACGTGTTCGGCCCGACCGTCAACATCGCCTCCCGGCTCACCTCGATCGCCCGCCCCGGCGCGGTACTCATCGACCGCGGCGCCCACGACGCCCTCACCGGCGACACCGAGGACGCCCACCACGAGGAGCGCGAGCACGGCGGGTTCTCGTTCCGCAGGATGCGGCGTACGTCGGTCAAGGGCTACTCGCGGCTGCAGTCCTGGGTGCTGCGTCGAACCGGCTAGCACCCGACGACGGCGTACGACCAGCAGCGCCGCCACCTCGCCGAGCTGGACGAAGGGGAACCGGGCAGCAGTCGTTGGTGGCGCACTCGTGCAGGTCGTCGCAGCCCATCGCCAGCGTGACGGCCAGCGCTTCGCGGATCGTGGTGAGGTCGGCGATCCGGGCCTCGATCTCGGCGAGCTTGTCGCGGGCGTGCACCTGGAGCGAGGCGGTGCGTCCGTGGCGCCGGCCGAGCCGGAGCAGCTCGGCGACCTCGTCGAGGGTGAAGCCGAGCCGCTGCGCGGCCTTGATCACCCGCAGCCGGGTCACCGCCTCCCGCGGGTAGAGCCGGTGGCCACCTGGGCTGCGGTCGGGCCGCGCTAGCAGCCCCCGCCGTTCGTAGTAGCGCAGGGTCTCGCGGTTCACGCCGGCCGCGGCGGCGAGCTCGCCGGCACGGAGGGTCATCGTGGTGTGCACTCGGGGCAGCACTCCTCCTCGCAGATGTCGCAGCAGGTCGGGTCGCAGCACAGGTCATCGGTCATGCCTCGATGGTCAACCCGTACCTGAGTACCGACTGCAAGTCTGGCCCGTTCTCCTTCCCGTGCAGGAGCGGGACGGCCATGATGCGATGGTGCAGCGGATCCTGTGGACGGCCATGCTCGCCGCGACGCTGGCCACGGCGGCGGCTGTCGCCCCGGCGCACGCAGCGAGGACTGCGGCCGACAGCCAGGTCACGGTGCCTGCGGCGGAGCGCGGCGGCCCGATCGGCGCCGTGACGCTTGGCCGGCTCGCTCCCGCCGGGGCCTCGGTCTGCTCCAACGGGAGCAGCGGCGAGGGCTACGCCTGGTTGTCGAACTTCGTGGACCCGACGAAGCCGTCCTACACCACGCCGTACGCCGGCGTGATCACGTCGTTCTCCAACCAATCCAACGGCGTGGCCGGTCGGTTGCAGGCACTCTTCTTCGTGCCCAACGGCGATGGGACCCACTACCTGCTGGCCCACAGCAGCAGCGTGGTGAGCGTTGTGGCCGGCCGGGTCAACACCTTCCCGCTGCGCATCCCGGTCAACAAGGGCGAGATCCTCGCCCTACGCACGATCGACCCCAACCTGGAGTGCGTCGGCGCGGGCATGCCGATCGACCAGATCCTCGCGAACAGCTTCTCAGAAGGCCAACAGACCTTGGACTTCAGCGGCACGCCACTCAGCCTGACCGGCACCTTCGTGGACGTCTCGGCGGTCCTCGAGCCCGACGTGGACGACGACGGCTACGGCGACGTCAGCCAGGACGGCTGCCCCGGCCTGGCCGCCGTTCACGACCCCTGCCCGGCGCCGGTCGTGACCGTGACCAAGAAACCCACGAAGCGGACCCACGCCCACCGGGTCAAGGTGAAGTTCCGCGCCGACGTGGTCGGCTCGACGTTCGCCTGCAGCATCGACGGCCGAGCCTTCAAGAGCTGCCACTCGCCGTTCAAGGGCCGGTTCCTGCCCGGCACCCACACGGTGCGGGTCATGGCGACCAGCCCGGTTGGCGTCGCGGGTCAGCCGGTGACGGTGCAGTTCAAGGTGGTCAAGGCGAGGCGCTGATCTCCAGCCGCCCTCAGCGGATCGTGACCTGCCGGTTGGCCAGTCCCGACCGAGCGGCCCGCTCCTCGGTCGACAGGTCGGAGTCGTCCGCGAGCGCCGCGTCGAGGTCGGCGCGGAACGTCGAGGCCGGGTCCTCCAGCGCCTCCGGGCCGGTGCCGAGCGGCAGGTCCCAGACCGGCGCGAGCAGCCCGTGGGCGCGGAACATGCCGACCAGCCGCGACCCCTCGACGATGACGTCCTTGCCCGCGGCGTGCAGCCGAGCCAGGGCGTCGAGCAGCCGGTCCTCGGGCTCGGGCATCACCCAGCGCAGGTGCTCCTTGGTGCCGACATCGGTCCAGTACGCCGCCTCGACCTGGGTCAGCCGTGCCGTCGGGCTCGCCGCGGCGTTGGCCTGCTCGAGGGCGGCTGCGAGGTCGGCCCGCTCCTCGACGTCGGAGACCCAGAACTCGAAGCCGTCGTGGACGGTGATCTGGAGCGGCTCGTCGCTCACGAGGTCCTGCAGCCGCGGACCGCTGCCCGGCGGGTCGACGAGCCCGATCACGCCGGGCTCGTCGGCGTCCATGGCCAGCTGCAGCACGGCGCCGAGGTCACGGGAGGGGTCGCCGAAGTTGTGCTGGACCTGCAGCCCCAGCCACAGCTGGCCGCTGTCGCGGACCATGGCGGGGGCCGCCATCGGCAGCAGCGAGCAGAGGACGACGGGCTTCTCGGTGCCCTTCACGCTCAGCGGCGCGGTCGCGCTCGGCACCAGCTCGCGCATCGCCACGATGTCGCACTCGGAGGCCAGCCCGTCGAACGGCCGCCCGACGAAGACCGGGGCCGCGCCACCCTCGGCTCCGTGGCAGGCCTTGTAGCGCTTGCCGGAGCCGCAGGGGCAGGGCTGCCGCGGCCCGACCTCGCCGGGTTGGGACGACTGGGTCTCGCGCGCCTTGGTCCGCGACTTCTTGGCCATGGGGCCCGACGCTACTTGCCCAGCAGCTCGAGCATGTACGCCGGGCGGTCGGTGATCACCGCCTGCACCCCCAGCTCCTGACAGCGCCGCAGGTCGCGCTCGGAGTTGACGGTCCACACGTGCATGTCGTGGCCGGAGTCGGCGATCCGCTCGGCCAGCCTGGGGTGCTCGCGCAGCAGGGTGATCCCGGGACCGACCAGCCAGTCCTTGCCCATCACCCGCCGAAGCAGCGGCCAGTAGGAGGCCTTGTCCACGAGCTGCACCAACCGGACCGATGGAGCCAGCCGCTCCATGCGCTGCAGCGCGGTGTAGCTGAAGCTCATCACCCGGGCCGGGCTCGGCTCGCCGTTGCGCGGCACGTCCCAGCCGAACTCGCGCAGCATCTGGGCGACCCGGCGCTCGACCAGCCCGCCGTAGCGGGTCGGGTGCTTGGTCTCGACCGCGACCTCGATCCGGCGTTCGTAGTCGGCGACCATCTCCAACAGCTTGCGCAGCGTCAGCACGCTGTCCAGGCGCGGGTCCGGGCCCGGCGCCTCGTCGTCCAGGTCTGCCCACGGGTTCTTCCACGAGGCGAAGTCGAGCGCCTCGAGATCCTCCAGGTTGGAGGTCGACACCAGCCCACGGTGCAACGCGGTGCGACGCAGGTCGCGGTCGTGCACGCACACCAGGTGCCCGTCGGCGGTGAGCCGGACGTCGCACTCCAGCCCCTCCGCGCCGGCGTCGAGCGCCGTCACATAGGCGCGCAACGTGTGCTCCGCGGTCTCGGAGCTGGCGCCACGGTGCGCGACCACCTGCGGCAGCGCCGCCGATGCGCCCATGGCAGCCATTGTGGCGCGCACGGCCGCCCGCCGAGCCGCTTCGGCCACTGCGACACGGCGGCGGTTGCAAATCACTTGCCGGCCGCGACGCCGGAGGAGAGTTGCCACCATGGACGCTCACGTGGCCAAGCACAGCGGGTCGACCACCCGGACCTACCTCTACCTCCGTGTCGGCCTGGTCGCCCTCGCCGTATTCCTGGCCGCCTCGCTGGTGATCGAGCTCGCCTTCGGCGAGACCGACTGGCTCGGCTCGATCAGCGCCTACTACTACACGCCCGTGCGCAGCGTCTTCGTCGGCACGCTGTGCGCGATGGGCGTGTGCCTGATCGCGATCAAGGGCCGCGACCGGCCCCGCGAGGACCTGATGCTCAACCTGGCCGGCATGTGCGCGCCCGTGGTCGCGCTGTGCCCGACGCCGCTCGAGGACAGCGCGGCCTGTGGTGGTGAGACCCGGTGCGTGCCGGACGGCTACGTCCCCGGCGTCGTCAACAACATCGAGGCGCTGATCGTGGTCGGCGTGATCGCCGTACTCTTCGCGGCGCGCACCGTACGCCGAGGCGCCAGCGAGCGCGGCGACCTGGTGGCCCTCGGGCTCGCGGCCGGCGGCCTGGTCGCGTTCACACTCTGGTTCGCCCTCGGCCGCGGCTCCTTCCTCGACTACGCCCACTACGGCACCGCGGTGCCGATGTTCGGGCTGATCGTCGCGGTCGCGCTGGTGAACGCCGCCGAGGTGGACGACTTCGTGACCTCGGGCGGGGCGCTCACGATGGTCTCCGCCGACACCTACAAGAGCGCCTACCGCGCCATCGCCTACGTGATGGGCGCGGTGATCGGTGCCGCGCTGGTGCTGTTCGTGGTCAAGGCAGCCACCGGGGCAGAGCCGTTCGCACACTGGGTCTTCGTCGTCGAGGCGATGCTGCTCACCGCGTTCACGGCGTTCTGGATCCTGCAGACGCTGCAGTACGCCCAGGACGGCGCTCCGGACTGAGTCGCCCCGGCCGCTCGCTCAGCTGGGCTGGAAGACCTCGACGACGTTGCCGTCCGGGTCCTCGACCAGGATCTGCTTGCCGCCGGGTCCGGTGACGACGTCGTTGCGGAACCGCGCACCGCGCGCCTTCAGCGACTCGACCGTGGCCTCGAGGTCGTCGACCTGGAGGACGAAGCGGTTCCAGCCACCCGGTCCTGGCACGCTGCCGTCGGGCATCGGCCGTGACGCCGAGGCCCCGGGTCCGGCGAGCCAGAGCGTGAGGTCGTCGTTCTCGACGATCGCCATAGCCGGCCCGAACTGCTGGACCAGCGTGAACCCGAGGGCATCGACGTAGAACCCGACCGCGGCCCCGACATCGGCCACGAAGTAGCGCACCTGTGCCATGGCGAGACCCTAGTGGGCGCCGCTCGGGCGCCCGAGGTCAGGTCTGGCTGCGCAGGTAGCGCCCGAAGTGGGGCACCGTGAACGCGATCCGGCCGCGCTCCCCGGAGTAGATCAGCCCCTTCTTCAGCAGGGCGTCCCGGGCCGGCGACAGCGACTGCGGCTTCTTGCCCAGCACCGCGGCGACCTCGGCCGTGGCGACCGCCCCAACCGGGTCGTCGGCGTCGGGGTGGTCGGGGTCGTCGGCGGCGGCGTCGGCCATCGCCCGCAGGTAGTCGCGCTCACCCGGGGTGGCCCGCTCGTAGCGGCTCCCGAAGAAGCCGACCGCCAGCTCGCGCTCGGCCTGCGGGGCGCCCACCTCGACGTCGGCGACGGTGATCGGGGAGCGCGGCGCGAGGTCCCAGACCGTCTTGCCGTAGGCCTGGATGAAGTAGGGGTAGCCGCCGGTCGCGGCGTACATCGCGGCGAGCGCGCCGTCGTCGTACGCCGCATCCTCCTCGGCCGCGGGGGCGCTCAGGGCCCGGTCGGCCTCCGCGCGCGTGAGCCGGTCGATGCGCTGGTAGGAGAAGAGCCGCTCGGAGTAGGACTTGCTCGCGCTGAGCACGGCCGGCAGGTGAGGCAGGCCGGCGCCGACCACGATGACCGGGAGCCCGGACTGGCTGACCTCGTGGCAGGCGGCGCACAGCGCGGAGACGTCGTCGGGGCCGAGGTCCTGCATCTCGTCGACGAAGACGGCGACGCCCTTGCCGAGGTCGCCGGCGAGCCCGCCGACGTCGTTCATCACCTCGACCAGGTCGATCTCGACGTCGCCGGAGTCGCCGCGGCCGCGGACGGCGGGGACGTCGATGCCGGGGCTCCACCGGTCGCGGAGCTTGGCATCCGCGCCGGCCTGTCGCTCGGCGAACGAGCGGACCACCCCTAGCACGTGGTCGCCTCCGTCGTCGGCGCCCGGGCCGAGCTCGCGGACCGCCTGGTGCAGCGCACTCGCGAGCGGCCGGCGTAGGGACTGGTCCGGGCGCGCCTCGAGCTTCCCGGTGCCCCAGCCCTTGCGCACGGCCTGGCCGCGCAGCGCGTTGAGGAGCACGGTCTTGCCCACCCCGCGCAGGCCGGTCAGCACCAGGGACCGCTCCGGACGGCGCCGGGTGACCCGCTCGAGCACCACGTCGAAGGCTCGCAGCTGCTCGTCGCGGCCGGCCAGCTCGGGCGGCCGCTGCCCGGCGCCGGGCGCATAGGGGTTCCGGACCGGGTCCACGACTAAGACCGTATAGGTCTGTCTAACCCATTCCCTAGATTGGCAGCCGCACGGCGCGCCACGATTCGTCTGCGCTTGGCGGGCTCAGGATGCAGGTCAGCCAGCAGACGAATCGGGGAGGCGGCTCGGGGCATGCCGGTAGGCGCGGTCGAGCCCGGCGCGGAGCATCTCGATCAGCTCCGGCACCTCCTCGATCGCGAGCCGGAACGACGCCGCGCAGACGTTGTCGCGCCACAGCGAGAGCACCACGAGGTCGGCCTCGGCGTGCCAGGAGACCCGGAGCGCGCGTTCGCTGCCGCGGGCGTCGAGGAAGATCGACCCCAGCTCTGGCAGCGGCCGGGCGGCGCTCATCGCACCATCATGCTCCCGACGACCGGGCCTGTCACTGGCCCACTGTTGCCGCCCGCCGGGATAGTCCGTGACGCTCTGGTTGTGGAGAAGGCCGTTCGGGCAGCCATTTCGTCACGGACTATCGCAGCGGGCGGGGCGACCTAGACTTCTCGGCGTGCCCGAGCTGCCCGAGGTGGAAGCCCTGGCCCTCGACCTGAAGGGCCGGCTCGACGGGCATGCGATCGCGACGGTGCACATCGCCCAGTTCAGCGCGCTGAAGACCTTCGACCCGCCGCTACGGGCGCTCGAGGGACTGTTGGTCGACGACGTCGGCCGGCACGGCAAGTTCCTCGACCTGAGCGTGGGCGGGCTGCACCTGGTCGTGCACCTGGCCCGCGGCGGCTGGATCCGCTGGAAGGACGAGGTGCCGACGCTGCCGCCCCGCCCCGGCGGCCGCAACCCGCTCGCCGCCCGGGTCGTGCTCGACGACCAGTCCGGGCTCGACATCACCGAGGCCGGCACCAAGAAGCGGCTCGCGATCTACCTGGTCCGCGACCCCCAGGACGTGCCCGGCATCGCGACCCTCGGCCCCGACCCGCTGACCGACGACTTCACGCTGGAGCGGTTCCGAGAGGTCCTCGCAGCCGAGGGCCGCAAGCAGATCAAGGGCGTGCTGCGTCACCAGGGCACCATCGCGGGCATCGGCAACGCCTACTCCGACGAGATCCTGCACGCGGCGCGGATGTCGCCGTTCAAGCCGGCCGCCTCGCTGCTCGACGGTGACGACGACACCGAGCTGGTGGTGCTCTACGACGCCATCCGGGTCACCCTCGGCGACGCGGTCGAGCGCTCCCGCGGGCTGGCGATGAGCGAGCTGAAGGGCGAGAAGAAGTCCAACATGGCCGTACACGGCCGCACCGGGCAGCCCTGCCCGGTCTGCGGCGACACGGTGCGCGAGGTGTCGTTCGCCGACTCCAGCCTGCAGTACTGCCCCACCTGCCAGACCGGCGGCAAGCCGCTCGCCGACCGCAGGATGAGCAAGCTGCTCAAGTAGCGCTCAGCCTCGATCCACCGATTCGCGACTACCGAGCGCCGCGCATCGGTGGATCGAGGCTCAGGCAGGCTGGCTCCGAGCCCGGAACGCCGCCGCCTTGACGCGGTTCTGGCACGCGGTCGAACAGAAGCGGCGGCTGCCGTTCTTCGAGGTGTCGACGAAGACGCTGTCGCAGCGGTCGGCGTCGCAGACCCCGAGCCGGCCCGCGAGGTCACTGCCCAGCGCGAGAGCAAGACCCGTGGCACACCCAGCCGCCCAGCCGACCGCGAGGCTGTCGTCGCTCCCGTGGAAGTGGACCTGCCACCCGCCTCCGGGCTCCGGATCGAGCTGCGGGCGCGCCCCGGTGCGAGCGAGCAGCCCGTTGACGGTGGCGGCCGCGCGGGCGAGGTCACCGGCGTGCGCCGCGTGGAACGCCACCCGCAGCTCGGCCGCGTGCTCGCCGAGCGCTGCTGCCTCCTGGGGGGTCATCCGCGGCGTACGACGTCCGTTGCCGCCCAGCGCCCTGGCCGTCGCCTCGACGCGGGCCCGACCGGCCGGGGCGTCGTAGGGGTGGCCGCGCCGGTGCCCGGCCGTGAGCTCGTTGACCAGTCGCGCGGCGACGTCGAGGACGTTGAGTACGTGACTATCAAAGGCCACTTGTCCAGTCACGCCTCCTCTCGTACGCTTGCCGCCGATGCATCACTATCAACCAGGATTTTACCAGTGACTTCCTGGCGTGGGCTGCCCCCCACCGTGCGGATTCTCGTGCTGGCCCGGGTGGTCAACCGGCTCGGTGCGTTCACGCTGCCCTTCCTGACGGTCACCCTGGTCGAGGAGTGCCACGCCTCGGTCGGCGAGGCCGGCTACGTGCTGGCGGCGTTCGGGCTGGCGACCATCCCGTCGCGGCTGCTGGGCGGTCGCCTCGCCGACCGGGTCGGCGGCCGGGCCACCATCGTCGTCGGGCTGACGGGGACCGCTGCGGCGCAGCTGTGCATCGCCGGATCCCGGACCCTGCGGGAGGCCACGGTCGCGGTGGTGCTGCTCGGCCTGGTGTTCGAGGTCTACGAGCCGCCGAGCCAGGCGATCATCGCCGAGGTGACTCCGGTCGACCAGCGCCCGGCTGCCTACGGACTGCTCGGGGCGGCGGTGGCGGCGGCCGGGATGGGGGCCGGGCTCCTTGCCGCCCTGCTGTCGGACCTCGACCTGCGCTACCTGTTCGTCGCGGATGCGGCGACCTGCCTGGCCTGCGCGTGGGTCGTGCTGGTGTTTCTTCCTCGCACGCCCGGAGCGGGGCGTCACGGCGTGGCAGCGGCCAGCGCATGGACGGATCGGCGGCTGCTGTCGATGCTCGCGACCGGCACCGCGTTCGCGGTGGTCTACCTCCAGCTGACGGTCGCGCTGCCGCTGACCCTGGCCGAGCGAGGCCACAGCGCCTCCCTGATCGGCGTGCTGCTCACCTTGTCGGCTCTCACCATGGTGCTCGGCCAACCCTTGCTCACTCACCGCTGGGTGCGGTCGCTCGACGACTTCACCGCGATGGTGCTCGGGTACGCGGCGCTGGGCGTGGGTCTCCTCCTGAACGGCTTCGTCACGAGCACGCCCGGCTTCCTCGTCGCCACCGTCATCTGGAGCCTGGGCGACCTGGTCCTGCTCGGTCGGGCCCAGGCTGTCGTCGCGTCCCTGGCGCCAGCGAGCGCACGTGGCCATTACCTGGCGGTCTACGGCGTCAGCTGGGGCATCGCCGGTGTCGCGGCGCCGGTGCTCGGGACACAGCTGCTCAGCCACGGGGGTCCCCGTCTCGTCTGGGCGGCGGCGGCGACGCTGTGCGCGGCTCTCGCGGCGGCCCAGCCGTCCGTGCGCAGGGGGTATCGGATCAAGAGCGCCAGAGCGCGGCAGGCCGCTCGCCGAACGGCGGACGAGCAGGCTGGTCACGTGGACCGCCGCTGACCGGGGCGGTCACCTGGGCGACTCCGTCGGCCGCAACGACAACGCAAGGTGCGCGGCGCGGCGTCATACGGGTGCCGGCCGAGGTTCTTCGGCCCCGAGCTGCGAGGACGGCATGAGCAGACGTGACGACGCGGAGTTCGACGACTTCGTCGCCGCGCGCTCGGCCCAGCTGCGCCGCGTGGCGTTCCTCATCGTGCGCGACTGGCAGCATGCCGAGGACGTCGTGCAGACGGCGTTCGTGACCCTCTATCTGGCCTGGCCCCGCGTCAGGAAGGCCGACGCCATCAACGCCTACGCGCGGCGCGCGGTCGTCAACGCCAGCATCTCGTGGACCCGCAAGGCCCGCTCGGAGTTCCCGACCGACCCGGTCGTGTACGACAGGCCCGGCGACGAGCCGGCGGGCCGGGACGACGACCTGATGGACGCGCTGCGCCAGCTCACGCCTTCGCAGGCGGCCGTCGTCGCGCTCCGCTACCTGGAGGACCTCTCGGTGGCCGAGGTGGCCGACATGTTGGGCATCAGCGAGGGGACGGTGAAGAGCCAGTGCTCGCGGGCGCTGGCGCACCTTCGACGGCTCCTCGCCGAAACGGATCGAGTCAAGGAGCAGTAACGATGAACGACGACGACTCGCTGGTGGTGCAACAGCTGCGGGCTCGGCTGATGGCCGACGAACCCAGCACCACACTGTCGCCGACCGCGGTCAGGGCACGTGGGCAGCGGCGGCTGCGCCGCCGGCGCCTGCTGGTCTCGGGCGCCGCGGTCGCGGCGGTGCTCACGATCGCCGCCGGTACGGCGCTCGGCCAGGCCACCTTGGACGCGGACCGCCACCCCACCACGCCCACCAAGCGTCCGGCCGGCTACACGCCGGAGCAGGTCGAGAACGCGATGAAGGCGGCCGTGCTCGGCCGCGAGGGCACCGGCGGGGACGCCCCGTGGCGGCTCCTCGACGTGGTCGCCCGAGCGAGCAACCCCGGCCGGATCATGAGTGGCGACAACCGCGTCATCGCCGAGGAGTGGCAGGCCACCTTCACCGCTGGAGACGAGCACCGGCTCGACGTGCGGATGGTCTACGCGGCACCGGTCGACCACACCGATCTCGCCTCGCAGCAGCAGGACTGCGCGACCACGCTTGACCTCGGCTACGCGGACGTCTGTGACGTCACGACCTCCCGGTCCGGCTCGGTCGTCAAGGTCCAACAGCGCGCGACGTACCAGCAAGGCGAGTCCTGGCCCGTCCGGGTCGGCGACAGCGCCCCCAACCAGGGCGAGATTCCCGTCGGCCGACGCTGGTACCGGCAGGAGGTCATCGAGTTCAGGCCCGATGGCCTCATCGTCACCGCCGGCGAGACGGTGCACAACTCTGACCGCAGCGACGCCGTGGGCCAGTGGCTCGAGAGCACGGACAGCCTCGCCGCGATCGCAGCCGACCCTCGGCTGCGGTTCACCAACCCGAACCCGCCGTACGCCGACCAGCAGCGCGTCGGGATCGGGCGGGCGGTCATCGTCGTTCCGTCGAACTGGCCGGTCCTGACCGTGCCGTGTTTCACGCCCGTTGGCAACTACGTGTTCTGGTACTCCGACGAGTACGCAACGGCCAGGTGCTCGATCGCGACCGAGCCCCACGGAGTCGCGATCGGGATCGGCACACTCGACTCGGACACCGGTCGCGAGCTCGCCTCGCTCTACCAGGAGACGGCATCGGGTGACCCCGACACCTGGATCGACTCGGGGCCGAACTGCTCCACCGCTGACGACTACTGCACGGAGTGGTTCGCCCTCGAGAGCAGCAGCGCCTTCTTCAGCGTGGTGGTCAGCCGACCCAGGGCCTCCAGCATGCTCGACGAGCTCCGTGACTCCTTCGAGGTCCTGCCACCGACCGAGACCACCGTGCCGTTCATCGGCCAGGACGCGACCTACGACCAGGCCCGCTCGGCCCTCGAGCAGGCCCAGCTGCGGCTGGCGACACCCGAGGACGGGATGCCGGGACGCATCGGCTTCGCGTTCCCGTCGATGGGCTCGGCCGTCCCCGTCGGCTCCGACGTCCGCCTCCTCACGCCGCGGGGGCAGTAGGCAGTCACTCAGCCGCGCACCAGCAGCAGCACCGCCGAGACCACCAGCCCGATCTCGACGACCACCACGAACGCCCGGTCGCTGATCCGCAGCACGACGTGCCGGCCGACCCAGGCGCCGAGCATGGTGGCGGGCGCCAGGAGTACGCCGAGCAGCAGCACCCGTGCGGACAGCAGTGCGCCGGCGCCGTACGCCACCAGCTTCGCCGCGTGCATGACCACCGCGGACGCGGCCTCGGTGCCGATGTAGGCCTCCTTCACCAGACCGCGGGCGAGGAAGAACGGCGCGGTGAGCGGGCCCACGCTGCCGACCAGCGCGGAGCCGAGGCCGGAGGCGGCGCCCACCGCCACGAACGCGTGCTCCGAGACCCGCGGCGGCCGAGGCCGGACCCGGCGCCAGACCACCACGACCAGCAGCAGCACCCCGAGCAGCCGCTCCAGGAAGCCGAGCGGCGCACTGGCTAAGAGCAGCCCCGCACCGACCGCGCAGGGCACCGCGCCGAGCGCGAACCAGCCCACCAGCGAGCCGTCGATGCCACGCCGGTTGAGAGTGACCCGGCTGCCGTTGGAGACCAGCTGGGTCAGGGTGAGGACAGGCACCGCCACCCGCAGCCCGAACAGGGCGACGAACACCGGCAGCAGCACCACGCCGCCACCGAACCCCGCGACCGCCGACACGACGGCCAGCACGAACGCCGCGACCATCGCGACCAGGAGGGTGGTCGGGTGGAGGTCGAGGGGCACGTGGTCAACTTGACCACATGAACGGCGTCCCGACGGTGGCATTGTCCGGGGTCCCGGACCCCCTGCCGGAAGGGCTGGCGGTGGTCGACGTCCGAGAGCCCGTGGAGTGGCAGTACGGCCACATCGAGGGTGCGCTGCACATCCCGCTGGGCGAGCTCACCAGCCGCCTGGACGAGGTCCCGCAGGGCCAGACCCTGGTGGTGTGCAAGGTCGGCGCCCGGTCCGCCCAGGCGGTCTACTGGCTCGCCCAGCAGGGCCGGGACGTGGTCAACCTCGACGGCGGACTGCTCACCTGGGAGGCCGCCGGGCGGTCGCTGGTGAGCGAGACCGGCGGGCCACCCGTCGTCATGTGACCTCAGCCGCTCGGGCTCGGGCTGGGGCTCCCGCTGGTCTGGCCGCCGAGGTCGGGGCAGGTCTTGGTGACGTAGGCGGCCAGGGCGTCGAGCTTGGCCTGGTCGGCGTCGCTGACGTCGCCGATGCCGGCCAGGTCGTCGGTCGTCGCCGAGTCCGGCAGCCCCTTGATCTTGGTGACGTAGAGGTCGAAGCCGGCCTTGGCGGCGGCCGGCATGCTCTTCGGCGTACCGACGTCGGCGAGCTCGGCCGAGGCCTCCTTGAGCTTCTTGACGTATCCCTTGAGGTCCTTGGTGGGATCGACCGCGGTGAACTCGTCCTTGAACTTCTTCAGTGCGCCGCAGAACTGAGCCGTCGTCGCTGTGTGCGAGCCGCCGCCGTCGTTGTCGCCACACGCCACGGCCCCGCCGGCGACGAGGAGCAGGCTCGCAGCGACCAGACCGAGCTTCATCAGCTCCCGCTTGGGGACTCGGAGGGCGCGGGAACCGTCGCGGACTCCGAGGAGCTGGGCGACTCGGCCCCGCCCCCGAGGTCGGGGCAGGTCTTGTCGAGGTAGGCGCTGAACGCATCCGCCTTCTTCTTGTCGGCGTCGCTGAAGCCGTCCTCGATGGCTTGCATGTCCGCGTCCGTGGCGTCGTCGGGCAAGGAGTCGATCGCGTCGAGGGTGAGCTGCAGCCCCTCCTTGGCGTCGGCCGGCATGTCGTCGGGCGTCCCGACGTCCTCGATCCGCTTCACGGCCTTCTTGAGGATCTCCCCCAGGTTGGTCTCGTCGCCGGTGAGGCCGATCATGTCCTCGGCGAACGCCTCGAACGCCCCGCAGAACTCCTCGGTCGAGGTGCCCTTCGCCTTGTCGGGGACCGAGCTTGCGCCACCACTGTCGCTGCTGTTGTCGCCACACGCGGCCGCCCCGCCGGCGACGAGCAGCAGGCCGGCCACGGCCCGCGCGATCTTCATCTGGGCGGTCTTCATCTGCGCTCCCCCTGGGTCGACGACGTCTCGGGCCACCCTGTCACGACGAGGCGCCGGTGCGACATCCGGGGAGGCCCGCCTCAGGGCCGCGACGGCCACGAGGGAGCCGCCAACGGCAGGGCCCGATGGAGCAGGTCAAGGTAGGCCGTCCTGGAGACCTCGACCGCGCCGAGGCTGGCCAGGTGCGAGGTCACCCACTGCACGTCGAGCAGCCGGCCCTCGACATCGTCGGCGGTCATCAGCTCGACCAGCGCGACCAGCGCGACCTTCGAGGCGTCACGGACCCGGTGGAACATCGACTCGCCCGCGAACAGCCCGCCGATCCCCACGCCGTAGAGCCCCCCGGCGAGCTTCCCGTCGCGCCACGCCTCGACCGAGTGCGCCCAGCCGAGGCGGTGCAGCTCGGCGTACGCCGCCGCGATCTCACGCGTGATCCAGCCCCCGTCGCGGGCCGGGTCCGCGCAGCCGGCCACCACCTGGTCGAAGGCCGAGTCGAGCCGGATCTCGAACTCCCGGTAGGAGCGGCGCAGCGACCGAGAGACCACCAGCCCATCGAGCGGCACGATCCCGCGGTAGACCGGTGAGAACCAGTGCATCGGCGGCCGGCTGCCGTGCTCGGGCATCGGGAAGATGCCGCGCCGGTAGGCCGCCAGCAGCGTCCCGGGCGCCAGGTCGGCGCCGATGCCCACCAGGTCGTCGTCGGCGTCGCGCGGGTCCGGGAAGACCCACGGAGAAGGTGGGGGCTCGACCGGCACCCGTCCGACGCTAGCGTCCCGCCCGGCCCGACCCGGCTTGTAACCGACACCTCCGTAGGATTGGCGCGTGAGCGTGACCAGCAAGGCGGCGGGGGCGGTGGGCAAGCAGCTCGCGCCCAAGCTCACCCAGGTCGCGCCCGGGATGACGGCGACCTTCGTCCGCGAGGCGCTGCACCGCGCGATCACGGGCATCGGGCCGCTCGGACCGGCTAGCAGGGCGGCCGACGCCCAGCTCAAGGAGCAGCACGGCGACGTCGACAAGGCCGTGCGTGAGGTGATCGAGAACCACGTCCGCTACGCCGCCGCGCAGGGCTTCGTCACCAACATCGGCGGGCTGGTCACCGTCGCGCTCACGATCCCGACCAACATCACCGGGCTGGCGCTGATCCAGTGCCGGATGGTCGCGGGCATCGCGCACCTGCGCGGCTACGACCTCGACGACCCCCGGGTCCGCAACGCCATCCTCACCACGATGATCGGCGAGGAGACCGTCAACACCCTGGTCAAGAAGCGCAAGCTGCCGGCGCCGCCCATGGCACTGGCCACGGCACCGCTGCACGACCCCGACCTCGACACGATCATCTCCGCCGAGGTCGCCGCCGAGCTCGTCACCAAGGTGGCCGGCAAGCGGCTCGCGATCACCGTCGGCCGCAGGATCCCGATCGCGGGCGGCTTCATCGGGCTGGGCGCCGACGCCTACGCCACCTGGAAGATCGGCCGCTACGCCGACCGCGAGCTCCTGCCCCGCGCCCGCCTGTAGAGCCCGAGCAGCGCCCGCCCGGCCCGGCCACCCTCGAGCCGCACCACCAGCGCCCGCCGCACCCGGTAGGACGGCGTCGCATGGGCCCGCTCCAGCGCCCCCCGGGCCTCGGCGAGCTCCGCGTGCAGCCGCTCGGTGTCGTGCCGCAGCCGGGCGTTGTCGAGGAGCAGCGCGGTGATCGCGTCGACGGCCGCGGCGGCGACCTGTCGTTCGCGAGGCCGGTCGGGGTCGGCGTACTCCGCCACCGGCGGTGCCCCGACCAGGTCCCCGAGGTCGCCGATCACGTCGTAGCCGCGCGCCTCGACCTCGGCGATCCACGAGGCCGAGAGCTCCTGCACCCACGGGTGCAGGTCGGGCGGGAGCGCGAGGCGCGGCGAGGCGGTACGCCGGGAGAGGGTCTGGTGGGCCAGCAGCTCGCGGACCAGGGGCCGGTAGTCGGCGGGAGGCAGCTCGGCGTTCGTCTTGCGGTTGATCCGGCGCAGCAGCGTCGTCTCGGGGACCCCCAGCGAGGGGTTGTGCCGCTCGCCCTCGAGGTCGAGGTCGATCCCGTCGAGCCCGAAGGCCTGGCTGAACCGCTTCCAGAGCAGCTCGGGCGCGCCGCCCGGGGGCGGCACGGTGACGACCTGGATGTGGTCCGGCGGCAGGTCCTGACCCCAGCGGTCGAGGATGTCGGGGACCTCCTGGACACCCCAGAACCACGCCCCGATCCGGGTCCCCCGCTCGGGGTCGGTGATCTGGTCGAGGAACGCGCCGTAGCCGAGCTGCGCGCGGTGCTTGACGTTCTCCTGCCACTCCGCGGGGATCTGGCGCACCAGGTCGCGGACGCTGAGCACGAGGTGGACCTCGACCCCGTCGCCGTGCCCCAGCGACGACAGGGCCCGCCCGATCTGCACGCGGGAGGCGGTCGCGAGGATCTCGTGGCTGATGATCGCGGTCGTCATCCCGGCCGCGAAGGCCTCCCGCACCTGTCCGGCGAGGTCGTCCCAGGCGCCGATCGCCTCGGCCTGCAGCCCTCCCCAGGGCAGCTGCATCAGGTCGAGCGCGGCCAGGAAGTGGCTGTCGTGCCGGCTGGCGGGGTAGGCGATGCCCGCCGCGGCCAGGACCTCCCGGTTGCGGAACAGGACGTCCTGGAGGTACGACGTCCCGGTCTTCGGCGTACCGACGTGGAGGAGCACCTTCCTGCTCATCACGCCTCCTCCAGCAGCAGCTCGATCGCCAGGTCGAGGGGCGAGCTCCCCGGCTCGGCGCCGGCGTCCGGACCCGCCCAGCCGGCGAGGATCACGTCCGGGTCCCCCACCACAGGGTAGCCAGCGCGCAGCAGCCGCTGGCGCATGGCGAAGGCGGCGTCCTCGACCCAGTCGCGGTGCTCCGGGGGCACCTCGGGCAGCATGCCGGAGACCCGTTCGAGCCGCGGTCGCAGCACCGAGCCCAGCAGGTCGGTCTGCTCCGCGGGCAGCACGTACAACCCCAGGGCCAGGCCGACCTGCCGGGCCAGCTCGGTGGCGTGCGCCGGCACGTCGGGGACCGCGTCGAGGCGGCGTACGCCGACCAGCCGGGGCAGCGCGTCCAGATCGAGGACCACGCCCACCCGGCCGGTGTGCGGCCTGGCTCGGAACCGCTCGACGACGCCGGGCAGGTCGACCCGCAGCGGCAGGCGCCGGCGGGCGCGCACCCGGGCGAGGAAGTCCGGCCAGCTCGGCGTACCGGTGCCGAAGGCCCCCACGGCCCACGTGTGGGCAAGCATCGTAGGCACGGCGGCGCCGAGCACGTGCACCGACCTGCCCCCGCCCCCCGGAGGCCGGCCGTCGGCAACCAGGGCCGTGGTGTGGGCGGCGGACAGCCACGGGTCACCGGCGAGCTGGTAGCGGGTGCGGATCCGCCGGGGTCGCCGTCGAGCGTCGCGTACGTGCTGTGGATCGCCCGGTTTCACAGCACTTCCACGACGTTCGACGAGCCCAGCGGCCAGCAACCCGGTGGCGACCCGCAGCAGCTCCTCGTCGGGCAGGGCGGCCGGGTCGACGGCGGGCGGGCCGAACCGGCGAGCTTCGTCGACACCGACCAGCTCCAGGTCGGGTCGACCGCGCCCCGGCGCGGAGGCGTTGACCACCCGGTCGACCAGCGCGGCGCCGGGTCGGCCGGCGAGGTTGAGCCGGCGCAGCAGCTCGAGCTGCTGCGCACCGGGCAGGAACCGGCCGAGATCGGGGGCGTCGGCGGCCGTCCAGGCCAACCAGGGCGTCGTACCGCCGGCGCGCAGGTGGGCGACCCAGCCCCACGCACGGGCCCGACCGGTGTCGACGGAGGTGCTCATCGGCGCAGGTGGCGTGCCAGCTTGGCGGCCCGGGAGGTCAGCGTGTCCTCCGGGTCCGGGCGGCGGGCGGCCTCGAGGGTGAGCGCGACGATCGCGTCGACCGCGGCCGAGGTGACGTCGCGGGGGCGGGGCCGGTCGGGGTCGTGCCAGAGGGCGTCCGCCGGCGGCCGGACCGGCCGCAGCTCCTCGACGTCACCGACGACGTGGACGCCCGCGCCCTTGACCCACTCGATCCACCCCTGGGCGACCTCCTCGGCCCAGTCGTAGGCGTCCGGCGGCAGCGTCACCGGCTGCATCCGCGACCGCGCGGCGAGGGTGTCGTGGACGACGAGCTGACGCACCAGTGCGCGGTAGTGCTCCGAGGGCAGGCCGGCCGCCTTGAGCCGGGCGTTCACGCGGCGCAGCAGCGCGCTCTCCGCGCTCCCGATCGACGGGTTGCGCCGGCTCCCCTCCAGCGGCGCCCACGCCGGGTCGATGCCGAGCGCGGCGCAGAAGCGCAGCCACAGCTCCTCCGGCGGCCCGCCGGGTCGCGGCACGGTCACCACGTGCACGCGGTCGGGCGAGAGGCCGTTGCCCCACCGCTCCAGTACGCCGGGAAGCCCCTGCACCCGCCAGAACCACCGCGTCGCCCGGCGGTGGTCGGTCTCGCGGATCTGCTTGAGGAAGGTGGCGAAGGAGACCTTGCGCTGGTGCTTGAGCTGCTCCTGCCACTCCGCGGCCACCTGGCGCGCGACGTCGCGGGCGCTGTAGACGACGTGCACGTCTGCGAAGGAGAGGTCGGCGAGCGCGCGTTTGGCTTCGCCCGGCTTGGCCCCGGCCAGGATCTCGTGGCTCAGCACGACCGTGCCGCGGGCCCGCCGCGCGCGGCGTACGAGCGCATCCCACTCACCTGCCGCCTGCGGCCGCATGCCGCCCCAGGGCCGGTCCAGGAGGTCGAGCGCCGCCAGGAACATGTCGGAGTGCGGCCCGGTCGGGTAGCGGTAGCCGTGCCTGCGCAGCGATGTCGCGTTGAGGGCCAGCCGGTCCTGGAGGTAGGTCGTGCCGGTCTTGGGCGCACCCACGTGGAGGTAGACCCGGCGGCTCACGAGTCCGATTGTGACAGCGCCCTGACCACGGCCGACGGCGACGGCCGCCCGAGCTCGCCGGCCATCCACGCGCTGGTGGCGACCAGTGCCTCGAGATCGACGCCGTGCTCGATGCCGAGGCCCGTGAGCAGCCAGACCAGGTCCTCGGTCGCGAGGTTGCCCGTCGCGCTCTTGGCGTAGGGGCACCCGCCCAGCCCACCCGCGCTGGCGTCGAAGGTGGTGATGCCGGACTGCAGTGCGGAGTAGGTGTTGGCCAGGGCCTGGCCGTAGGTGTCGTGGAAGTGCATCGCGAGGTCGTCCCGAGCCATGCCGGCGGCCACGAACGCGTCGACGAGCGCGGTCACCTGCCCAGCGGTGCCGACGCCGATGGTGTCGCCCAGGCTGAGCTGGCTGGCGCCCAGCTCGAAGAGCCGCTTGCCGACCGAGACCACCTGCTCGACAGGGACCGCACCCTCCCAGGGGTCGCCGAAGCACATCGAGACGTACGCGCGGACATCGACCTCGGCGTCGCGGGCGCGCTTCACGGTCGGCTCGAACATGGCGAACTGCTCGTCGAGACTGCGGTTCAGGTTCTTCTGAGCGAACGTCTCGGTCGCCGAGCCGAAGATCGCGACGTGCCTCAGGCCCAGCGCGAGCGCGCGGTCGAGACCTCGCTCGTTGGGCACCAGCACCGGCAGGTCGCGACCGTCATCGCCGAGACGCGTCATCAGCTCCTCGGCGTCCGCCAGCTGCGGCACCCACGTGGGGTGCACGAACGACGTGGCCTCGACGACGGGCAGCCCGGCGGCGAGCAACCGCCGTACGAACTGCTCCTTCACCTCGACCGGCACCAGTGACTTCTCGTTCTGCAGACCGTCGCGCGGGCCGACCTCGTAGATCGTGACCTTCTTCGGCAGCTCAGCCATCGTGTGCCTCCACCACGAACAACGCCTCGCCGAGCTTCACCTGTTCCCCGGCCGCCGCCCCGACGGTGGTCACGGTCCCGGCGAACGGCGCCTTGAGGCTCAGCTCCATCTTCATCGCCTCGAGCACGCCGAGGACCTGCCCCTCGTCGACGTGGTCGCCCACGGCCACGCGGACGTCGAGGACGGTGCCCGGCATCGGGGCCATGAGCGCGCCATCGCCGATGGCGGCCGCGTGGTCCCCCATGACGTCGGGGCGCTCGAAGACGAACCCCTGTCCGTGGTGGACCACCTCGACCCGGTCGTGCCGGACGGCGGCCATCGGTCGTCGGGCCGGTCGCGCCGCGAGTGTGACGGGCTCGTCGAGCTCGACCACGATCGGCGCGGGACCGGCACCGACCCGGAACCCGTCGGAGACGAACGGCCCGGTCTCCTCGCGGTCGCGCAGGAAGACCTCCCACGCGGCCAGCTCACGGGCCGGCGCCGGGTCGGGCGGGCTCACCTCGTGCCGGTCCAGCCAGGCGGTGTCGATCGTCGCGTCGCGGAACTCGTCACCGGCCACGAGCACCCGCAGGAAGCCGGTGTTGGTGGTGAGCCCCAGGATCGCGGTGTCGTCGAGCGCCGCGACCAGCCGGGTCCGCGCCTCCTCGCGGGTGGCGCCGTGGGCGATGACCTTGCCGAGCATCGGGTCGTAGGCCGTCGAGACGACCTGTCCGCTCGCGAGCGCCTGGTCGACGCGCACGCCGCTCGGCCACTCGACGTACGTCGCGGTGCCGGCCTGCGGCAGGAAGCCGTTGAAGGAGTCCTCCGCATAGACCCGCGCCTCGATCGCGTGCCCGTGCACGACGACATCGTCCTGCGCGAGCGGCAGAGGTTCGCCTGCGGCGACCCGCAGCTGCAGCTCGACGAGGTCGAGCCCCGTGATCGCCTCGGTGACGGGGTGCTCGACCTGGAGCCGGGTGTTCATCTCGAGGAAGAACGCCTCGTCGGTGTCGGCGTCGAGGAGGAACTCGACCGTGCCGGCGTTGGTGTAGCCGACCTGCTTGGCGAGGGCCACGGCGGAGGAGGTCACGAGCTCCCGGGCCGCACTGCTGATCGTCGGCGCGGGCGCCTCCTCCAGCACCTTCTGGTGACGGCGCTGGGTCGAGCAGTCCCGCTCCCACAGGTGCAGCACGGTGCCATGGGTGTCGGCCATGACCTGCACCTCGATGTGACGCCCGTGCTCGACGTAGCGCTCGACCAGGATCGTGTCGTCACCGAACGCCGACAGCGCCTCGCGCCTCGCCGCGGCGACCGCCTCGTCGAGCTCATCGGCGGCGCGGACGACCCGCATGCCCTTGCCGCCACCACCGGCGGCCGCCTTGACCAGGACCGGGTAGGACCCGGTGTCGCCCTGCGGCACGACCGGCACCCCGGCGGCGACGGCGATCTCCCGAGCGTGGTCCTTGCGAGCCATTGCCTCCATCGCAGCCACCGGTGGTCCGATCCAGGCGACCCCGGCCTCGAGCACCGCCTGTGCGAACCCGGCGTTCTCCGACAGGAAGCCGTAGCCGGGGTGGACGGCCTGCGCCCCTGAGGAGCGGACCGCCTCGAGGACCGAGTCGACGTCGAGGTAGGACTCGACGCGACGCACGTGTCCGAAGCTCGTGTGCGGAGCACCACGGTCGACGTCGGTGTGGATCATGACCGGCTCGATGCCCAGCCGCTCGCAGGTCCGGGCGACGCGCAGTGCGATCTCGCCCCGGTTGGCGATGAGGACGCTCTTGAACATCGCCATCACATCCGGAAGACGCCGTAGGAGGGATCCGGGATCGGCGCGTGGGCGGCCGCGGCGAGCCCCATGCCGAGGACGCGGCGGGTGTCGACGGGGTCGATCACGCCGTCGTCCCACAGGCGGGCGGTGGAGTAGTACGGCGAGCCCTGGGCGTCGTACTGCGCCCGGATGCGTTCCTTGAACTCCTCGACCGGCTCCGGGTCGTCGGGACGGCGCACCTCGGCCAGCACCGCCGCGGCCTGCTCGCCACCCATCACCGAGATGCGGGCGTTGGGCCACATCCACAGGAACCGCGGGTCGTAGGCGCGCCCACACATGCCGTAGTTGCCGGCGCCGAACGAGCCGCCGATCACGACGGTGAACTTCGGCACCACCGAGCAGGCGACGGCGGTGACCAGCTTGGCGCCGTCGCGGGCGATGCCCTTGTTCTCGTACTCCTTGCCGACCATGAAGCCGGAGATGTTCTGCAGGAAGACCAGCGGGATCCGGCGCTGGTTGCACAGCTCGATGAAGTGCGCACCCTTGAGGGCCGACTCGCTGAACAGGATCCCGTTGTTGGCGACGATGCCGACCTCGTGGCCCCAGATCCGCGCGAAGCCGCAGACGAGCGTCTCGGCGTAGAGCCGTTTGAACTCGTGGAACCGGCTGCCATCCACGACCCGACGGATCACCTCGCGGACGTCGTACGGCGTCCGGGTGTCGGTCGGCACCACGTCGTAGAGGCCCAGCGGGTCCTCGTGCGGCTCCTCCACCTCGCTGACCCGCCCGTACTGTCCGGGCGGGTCGGCGTCCGGGAGGGTGTCGATGATCGAGCGGACGACCGCCAACGCGTGGGCGTCGTCGTCGGCGAGGTGGTCGACGACCCCGCTGGTGCGGGCGTGCACGTCGCCGCCGCCGAGCTCTTCCGCCGTGACGACCTCGCCGGTCGCGGCTTTCACCAGCGGCGGTCCGCCGAGGAAGATCGTGCCCTGGTTGCGCACGATGACTGTCTCGTCGGACATGGCCGGCACGTAGGCGCCGCCGGCGGTGCACGAGCCCATCACCGAGGCGATCTGCGGAATCCCCTTGGCCGACAGGTTGGCCTGGTTGAAGAAGATCCGGCCGAAGTGCTCCTTGTCGGGGAACACGTCGTCCTGCATCGGCAGGAAGGCCCCACCGGAGTCGACGAGGTAGACGCAGGGCAGCCGGTTCTCCGCGGCGACGGCCTGCGCACGCAGGTGCTTCTTCACCGTGATCGGGTAGTAGGTGCCGCCCTTGACGGTCGCGTCGTTGGCGACCACGACGGTCTCCCGGCCGCTGACCCGGCCGATGCCGGTCACGATGCCGGCGCTCGGAACGGCGTCCTGGCCGTCCTTGGCGCCGTACATCCCGGTCGCCGCCAGCGGGCTCAGCTCGAGGAACGGGCTGCCCGGGTCGAGCAGCCGGTCGACCCGGTCGCGCACCAGCAGCTTGCCGCGGGCGGTGTGCTTCTCGCGCGCCGACTCCGAGCCGCCCCGGCGCGCGAGCGCCAGCCGCTCGTGCAGGTCGGCCACCAGGTCGCGCATCTCCGCTGCCACGCGCCCAGGTTAGCGATCATTAACCTATCGGGCCAGCGGTACGCCACCGGGAGAGCTCGGCGCCGAGCCCGGAGAGCCTATTGACGGCCACCGCAGTCGCCCACAGGGTGTCGAGCACCAGTAGTCCGTCCTCTTGGGAGTCGCCTCATGTCCGTCATCTCCAGCGGCCGCTTCGCAGCCGCCACCTCGGTCCTCGCGCTCGTCGTCGCCATGGGCGGGACCGGTTATGCCACCGTGAAGATCAAGGGCAACCAGATCGCCAAGAACGCCGTCACGTCCAAGACCGTCAAGAACGACAGCCTGACCGGCAAGGACGTCAAGGAGTCGACCTTGGGCCAGGTCGGATCGGCCGCCAACGCCGCCAGCGCAGCGACCGCCGCGAAGGTCAACGGCGTGACCCCGTCCAAGTTCCTGTACCGCAGTTCGTCGTCGACACCCGTGGTGGTCTTCAGCGGGGGCGGGTTGAGCATCACCGCCCTCTGCGTCGTGGGCTACATCACCCTGCACGCGAACACCAGCAAGGACAACTCGCAGTTCTACACCCAGGTCTACGACCTGGAGGCGAATGCGTTCCTGGAGGCGGACCTGGAGAATGGCCAGTTCGACGTGGCGACGACCGCCGACGTCATGGCCGGCGCAAACGTCGCCCAGGAGGACCCCGCCCTGGTCACCTTCGAGTACGACGCGCCGGACGGTGCCGTGGTCACCGGAAAGCTCGCCACCGACAACAACCAAGCTCCGAGCGTCTGCAGCGTGACGGGAATGCTCCTGGTCGGCTGACGCCGGATCGCGCGCCGGGCGGCCGATACGCGGGAACACCATGGGCGTAGGAGGTGTTGGCTCACCATGAGCGCCGTACCGCTGACCGCTGACTCCTTCGAGGAGACCGTCACCACCAGCGACATCGTGCTGGTGGACTTCTGGGCGTCGTGGTGCGGCCCGTGCCGCCAGTTCGCGCCCGTCTATGAGGCCGCCTCCGAGCGACACGACGACGTCGTTTTCGGCAGCATCGACACCGAAGCCGAGCAGGGGCTGGCCCAGGCCGCCGAGGTCACCGCCATCCCGACGCTGATGGCCTTCCGCGACGGCATCCTGGTCTTCCGCCAGGCGGGCGCCCTGCCCGCGCCGGCGCTGGAGGAGCTGATCAGCGCGGTCAAGGGGCTCGACATGGACGACGTGCGCGCCCAGATCGCGGCGGCCGAGGGCGGTCGCGGTTAGCGACCGCTAACCTCGGGGCATGGCCCGTCGCGACGAGATCCTCGCGACCGCGGCCGAGCTGTTCGCGGCGCGCGGCTTCCACGGCGTGAGCGTCGCCGACATCGGTGCCGCCTGCGGCATCTCCGGGCCGGCGCTCTACAAGCACTTCGCCAGCAAGGACGCCGTGCTTGCGGAGATGCTGGTCTCGATCAGCGAGCGGCTGCTCAAGGTCGGGCTGGAGCGCTCGGAGTCGGCCCCGGATGCGCGCGCGGCGCTGCTCGCGCTGGTCGAGTGGCACGTCGACTTCGCGCTGCGCGACCGGCCTCTGATCGTCGTCCAGGACCGCGACTGGGAGTCGCTTCCCGACGACGCTCGCGAGCAGGTACGCCGGCTGCAGCGGGAGTACGTCGAGGTGTGGGCCGGCCGGCTGCGAGAGCTGCACCCCGGCCTGCGCCGCGACAGTGCACGGGCCATGGCCCACGCAGCGTTCGGCCTGATCAACTCCACACCGCACAGCGCGCTGCTGCCGGACGCGCGGATGCGGGAGCTGTTGACCCAGATGGCGAGAGCGGCGCTCGGCATCTCCTAGGCTCGCGGCGTGCGGGCACGGGTGGTCGCTCCCCTGGCCGCCGCGGTCCTCGGGATCGTCGGCGGCGTCACGACCGCGCTGCTGGTGCCTGGCGACGACGGCACCACGCACGCCTCGATCGTCAACGACCCGCTGCACCTCGAGATCCCCCTCGTCGAACAGGACTGCATGGGCGAGTCGATCCTGGTCGTCGGCTACGGCGAGAGCACACCGCCGCTCAGCAGCGCGGTCGCGAACAGCCAGACGGACGGGTTGCACTACCTCAGCAGTGCCGGCTCCTGCGAGACCCTGCTCGGCCCCGAGGACAAGCCGGCACCGGCCTACGTCGTCTACGCAGGCCCCTACGACACCCCGCGGGGGCCCTGCGAGGTCCGGATGTCGGGCGAGGAGCCCGGCTCCTTCGTGGCCCGGCTGCGCGAGGGCACCCAGCTGGTCAAGTGCCCGTGTGAGATCCCGGGCACCGACGCGGCCCGGCTCTACCCGGACATGCCGAGCGACGCATCGGCGAAGCTCTGGGTCCGCGGGCTGCAGGCGATGTTCAACGACGACGACCCCGAAGGCTTCCCGCGCAGCGCCATCACCGGCGTCTACGACGCCTTCACGCAGGCCCGGGTCACGAGGTTCCAGGAGAACGCGCCCGGGAAGGCCACCGAGCCCGGGGTCGTGGACCCGACCACCTGGGGCATCCTCACCGACCGGCTCTGCCGCAACTACGACTACTGACCCAGCTCTGCGAGCAGGGCCGCGGCCCGCAGCGCCGCGTCGACCGCGATGTCGACGTCCGGGTCCTCGTCGAGGGTCGGGGGCTCCTCCCCGGGCCGCGGCCCGGCCCGCTCGTGCAGCCGCGCCAGCAGCTCCTCGCGCGCGAGACCGCGCAGGTGGAGCAGCACGAACGGGTCGTCCTCGATCAGCCAGGCGAGCTGGTACATCACGGCGAGGGCGTGCGGGCACGGGTCGGCCCAGGCCTGGCAGGTGCAGGTCGAGGCGAGCTCGCTGCCGAAGGGCAGCAGCTCGACGCCGGCCTCCTCGGCGTGCTCGACCAGGGTGTGCGGCAGCTCGCCGGAGAGCAGGGCGGCGACCCGGCCGGTCTCCGCGGCGACGGTCTCGACGAGGGTGTCGACCGAACGCGGGTCGAGCACCGGCAGGGTGCCGAGCACCGCCCACAGGCCGTGCTGGTCCTCGACGGCGGCGACGTAGCGGCCGGGCTCGACGCTGATCTGCCCGATCCGGCCCGAGCGGGAGATCGCGCGGGCCGCACCCAGGTCGGCGGAGCTGTACGACGCCTCCTCGACGGCCCGGACCCACGCCTTCGCCCACCAGCGGGTGGCCCGCGCGGCACCGCGGCGGACCGGGGCTCGCGGGTGCACGACGGTGGTCACTCCTCACCACCGGGGCGCCGCAGGGCGACCAGGTCGCGGAGCTCGTCGTCGCTGAGCTCGGTCAGCGCGGCCTCGCCACCGCCGAGCACCGCGTCGGCGAGCGCCCGTTTGCGCTGCAGCAGCTGGCCGACCCGCTCCTCGATCGTGCCCTGGGTCACCAGCCGGTGCACCTGGACCGGCCGGGTCTGTCCGATCCGGTAGGCGCGGTCGGTGGCCTGCTCCTCGACCGCGGGGTTCCACCAGCGGTCGAAGTGGATGACATGGTCGGCGCGGGTCAGGTTCAGCCCCGTGCCACCGGCCTTGAGCGAGAGCAGGAAGACCGGCGCCTGACCATGCTGGAACCGGGTCACCATCGCCTCGCGCTCGCGCACCGGCGTGCCGCCGTGCAGGAACTGGTGGGGGATGCCGGCCTTGGCCAGGTGCGACGCGAGCAGGCGGGCCATCGCGACGTACTGGGTGAAGACCAGCGCAGCGCCGTCCTCGGCGAGCACCGTGCCGAGCAGCTCGTCGACCAGGTCGAGCTTCTGGGAGCGGCCGGTGAGCCGCACCGCGCCGGACTCCTTGAGGAAGTGGGCCGGGTGGTTGCAGATCTGCTTGAGGCCGGTCAGCAGCGCCAGCACCAGGCCTCGCCGCGCCACCGGGTCGTCGGGCTGTGCCCGCGCGATCCGGGCCATGGTGTCGCGGACGAACGACTCGTAGAGGACCACCTGCTCCCGGGTCAGGTGCAGCGGGTGATCGGTCTCGGTCTTCGCCGGCAGCTCCGGCGCGATGCCCGGGTCGGACTTCTTGCGACGCAGCAGGAACGGGCCGATGAGGTCGGCGAACTGCCGGGTCTTCGCCTCGTGCACGCCGGCCTCGATCGGGGCGGCCCACACCCGCCGGAAGGCCTGCCGGCTGCCGAGCAACCCGGGGATGACCCAGTCGAGGATCGACCACAGCTCGGTGAGGTTGTTCTCCATCGGAGTGCCGGTCAGGGCCACGCGGACGGTGCTGGGGATCTTGCGCAGCGCCTTGGCGGTGGAGGAGCGCGCGTTCTTCACGTGCTGCGCCTCGTCGGCGACCACCAGGTCCCACCCGACGTCGGCGAGCTCCTCGTGGCTGACCCGCATCGTGCCGTAGGTCGTGAGGACGAACCCGCCGGACAGAGCGTCGAGGGAGCGGCTGCCGCCGTGGAACCGGCGTACGTCGACCCCGGGCGCGAACCGCGCGAGCTCCTGCTCCCAGTTGCCGAGCAGGCTCGCGGGACAGACCACGAGCACCGCGCCTTGGTGTCCCTGCTCGACGCGGTGCAGGTGCAGGGCGATGAGCGTGATCGTCTTGCCGAGCCCCATGTCGTCGGCCAGGCACGCGCCGAGGCCGTGCGAGGTGAGCTCCGCGAGCCAGGTGAGCCCCTGGCGCTGGTAGTCGCGCAGCGTGCCCTGGAGCCCGGCGGGTACGTCGACGGGCGGCTGGCGCGCCGCGTTGAGCAACCGCTCGCGCACCTGGAGCAACGAGGCACCCAGCTGCACCTGCTCCTCGACCGGTTCGTCGGCCGTGCCGAGCTGGACGACGCCGGTCAGTGCCGCAGCGATGGCCTCGGACGCGGTCGCCGTGCGGACCACCCGCTTGCGGGCCTTCCGGGCGATGGCCGGGTCGACGACCGTCCAGTTGCCGCGCAGCCGCAGCAGCGGCGCCGCGCTGCTGGCGAGCTGCTCCATCTCCTCCTCGGTGAGCGGGTCGCCGTGAACGGCCAGCTGCCAGCGGAAGCTGAACAGCTCGTCCTCGCCGAAGATGCCGGTGCGCAGCTGCGCCTCCCGCTGTGACATCGGCCGGGACCGGTCGAGAACCGTCGTCACGGTCAGGTCGCGGCCCAGGCTCCGCGGCCAGAGCACGTCCACGCCCCGGCCCGCGAGCGCCGCGACGCCGTCCTCCAGCAGGCTCTCGAGCTCCTCACCGTCGAGGGTGATCTCGTCGGGCACCCGCAGCTCGAGCAGCCGGTCGAGCACCGGCCAGGCCTCGGCGGCCCCGCGCAGCGCGATCGCGGCGTGGGTGCGCGCCCGGTCGCCGAAGCCGTGCTCGGCGGTGGTGCCCGTCCACAGCAGCGCGGCGTCGCACAGGTGCAGCGGGTTCTGCTCGTCGTGGACCTGGAGCACCAGCCGCACGGCGCCGGCGAGCAGCTCCTCCTCGTCGGCCTCGACCCGCAGCGAGATCCGGACAAGCTGGGGCAGCTCGGGCCGCGGCTCGGTGTAGCGGCTGAGCCGCTCCCGCAGGGTCCGCTCGAACGCCGGCCGCGCCGGCTCGGCCCGAGGAGCGCTCGGCGCCGCCCGCGGCATCGCGTCGGCGACGGCGTCGAGCATGGCGCGCACGACGTCCTCGGCCGCGCCGGCACCCACCCCGTCGTACGCGCGGGCCGCGGCGAGGCGGAGCACCCGGTCCTCGTCGTCGGCGTCCAGCGGACCCATCCGCCAGCTCGGCTCGGCGCCCGCCGGCTCGATCCGCCCGGCGGCGACGAGCCGCAGCCCGAGCAGCGCGGCCCCGGAGAGCAGCCCGACGCTGGGGTGCAGGTCGTCGCGGCTGTGTGCCTTGGTGAGGATGGGCAGCGCGGCCCGGATGGGCAGGGCGACAGTGCGACGTTCGTCGGTGAACTCCACGACACCTTCACGCGGCGGCGCTCCCGCACGGAACGACGCCGTACCGGTGACCGGGACGAAGCTCACCCCCCGAAACTAGCCGCCGCTACCGACATGGGGCCCCGCCCAGGACACGCCCTAGGATCGGGGGGTGAGCATTCTCGACGCCAAGATCGCCCGCCTGGACGGCACCCCCTCGACCCTCGGCGAGATAACCGCGGGCCGGGCGGCGCTGCTGGTCAACGTCGCCAGCAAGTGCGGGCTCACCCCCCAGTACACCGGCCTGGAGCGGCTGCACGAGGCCTACGGCGACGAGACGTTCACCGTCATCGGCCTGCCCTGCAACCAGTTCGGCGGCCAGGAGCCCGGCTCGTCGGAGGAGATCGCCGAGTTCTGCTCCGCGACCTACGGCGTCACCTTCCCGATGACCGAGAAGATCGAGGTCAACGGCGAGGGGCGGCACGAGATCTACGAGGAGCTGGTCAAAACGCCCTCGGAGAAGGGCGAGTCCGGCGACGTGGGCTGGAACTTCGAGAAGTTCCTGATCGCCGCCGACGGCACCGTGGTCGCGCGGTTCAGCCCCGGCGTCCAGCCCGAGGACCCGATGCTGGTCGACGCCGTGAAGGCGCTGGCGAGCTCGCACGCCGACTGACCGGCACCGGCGGGCCGGGGAAGGTTGCGGCCACCAGGCTCTCGATGGTGCCTCGCCACACCAGCTCGGCGGCCGCGCGCGGGCCGAGCATCCCCAGCAGCTCGAGCGATGCGTGCCCATGGACGGTCGCCCACAGCCCCGCGGTGATCTGGTGCGGGTCGCGGTCGACGAGGCCACGTTGGTCCAGGCCTCGTCGTACGGCGTCGAAGACCCGCTCGTAGCAGCGCCACAGCTGCGCGACGACCTCGTCGGGGGCCGGGAACTGCAGCCCGGTCCGGCCATAGCTGAGCAGGAAGCTCTCCGGCCGGGCCAGCGCCCCGGCCCGGTAGGCCAGGGCCAGCGGCCAGATCTCCTGCGCCGCGTCCTCCTGCCTCGGCACCGCCTCGTGCCTGGCGGCCATGTCCTCGGCTCCCAGCCGGAACAGCTCCTGCAGCACCCCGGGCATGCCGCCGAAGAGGCTGTAGATCGCCCGGGTGGTGACCCCGGCCGCCTCGGCCAGTCGTCGCACCGTGAGCTCGTGACCGCCCTCGTCGTCGATGATCGCCGCCGCCGATTCGAGGAGCCGTTCGCGGGTGCGCTCGTCGTGCTCCCGTGGCCGGCCCATGCTGGACAGAATACCGGAACGCCGTTACGTTACGTTGTTACGTAACACCGTTCCGAAAGGCTGGCGCGTCATGCGTGACGTCATCGTCGTCGGAGCCCGCGTGGCCGGCTCCGCCCTTGCCCTGCGTCTGGCCCGCCGGGGGCTCGACGTGCTGCTGGTTGATCGCTCGCACTTCCCGAGCGACACCCTGTCCACCCACCAGATGCAGGTGGCGGGCGTGGCGCGGTTGGCCGGGCTCGGCGTCCTCGACCGGCTGCGGGCGGCCGGGACGCCGCCCACGAGACGGATCCTCTTCCACGCGGGTCGGGCGGTCGTCGACGCTCCGGTGCCGACCGTCGACGGGGTCGACTTCATGATCAGTCCCCGCCGGACCCTCCTCGACAGCGTGCTCCTCGACGCCGCCCGCGAAGCCGGGGCCGAGGTCTGCGAGGGGACGAACGTCGAGGCGCTGCTGCGCGAGGGCGCGCGGGTGACCGGGGTGCGCGTGCTGGACCGCGGGACGGGCCGGGAGCACGACGAGCACGCGCGGCTCGTCGTGGGTGCGGACGGGCGCCGCTCCACGGTGGCGCGCCTGGCGGAGGCTCGCGACTACGACGGGCGGGCGGCCGCGACCGTCGCGTCCTACACCTACTGGGCGGACTTCCCCGCCGAGGCGGGCGAGGTGCACGGCGGGGACGGCTGGGCCGCCGCGGCGTGGCCGACCAACGACGGGCTCACGATGACCTACGTCGCCCGGCCGATCGGTGAGTTCGACGTCGTCCGCCGCGACCCGGAGGCCGCCCTGCTCGAGGTGCTCGACCGCGCCGGCACCCTCGGCAAGCGGGCCCGCGAGGCCCGTCGCTCCGGCCCGGTCCGCAGCACCGACGACACCGGCGCGACGTTCCGCCAGCCGGGCGGTCCGGGCTGGCTGCTCGCGGGTGACGCCGGCCTGGTGATCGACCCGATCACCGGCCTCGGCATGTCGCACGCCCTCCGCGACGCCGAGCTCGCTGACCGGGCGGTGGCCGAGCTGCTCGGCGGTTCGGAACGACGGGCGCTGCGCGACTACCGCAAGGCGCGCGACGGTGAGACCCGGACCATCTACGGGTTCACCGCCGGGGTCGCCGCGCTGCGCGGCACCAGGCCCGCCGAGGAGCGGCTCTTCGAGGCGATCGGCTCCGATCCGGGCGTGGGCACCACCTTCTTCGCCGCGATCTCGGGCGCGGAGCCCCTCAACGGGTTCTTCGCCCCGCCCAACCTGGTCCGCCTGGTCGGCGTGCGCGGCTTCCTCGCGCTGGCGAGGTCGCGGCCACGCTGAGGGTCGTCAAAGCCGGATCCGTCCGGTGACCGGCGGCAGGTCGGCGAGGGTGACGATGCCGGGCGGGGCCGCGACGACGTAGGGCACCGCGTTGGTGACCGGCATCGCGGTGTAGATCATCCCGAGCCCCATGAAGCCCGGCTCGGTCCAGTCCTCGGGCGGCAGGCAGTGCAGCACGGTGCGCATGTTGGGCAGCCCGAAGACCTGGATCACGTGCCCGTGCGCCAGTGGCTTGGGGGGCACCGTGTGCTGGCCCATCACCCAGTTGAAGCCGACGCTGACCACGTTCTTCCCGCCGACCCAGCCGCGGTGGTACCCCATGACCCCACCGACCGTGCCCGCCGGGATCGCCATGAACCCGAGGTCGCTGTCGCCGGTGGCCGCGGTGAAGGTGACGTCGAAGGTCAGCTCGTCGAGGACGACACCCATCGCGCCGGCCATCATCGCCGCGGACTCGGCGAAGACCTCGCTCTCACGGCGTACGGTCTCCGCCAGCCCTGGCGTCTGCGGGTCCTGCGAGAAGCCCATCGCGGTCTGCGTCTCGGCCGACTCATACGTCGAGCAGTCGACCGACTCGGTGATCACCACCGAGTCGACGCGCTCACACGAGCCGCTCAGCGCCATCGCGACCAGGTTGGTCATCCCGGGATGGGCGCCCGAGCCGAAGATCGTGGCGCTCCCCTGCTCGCAGGCCGCCTGGATGCGGGCCCGGTCGGCCTCGGTCTGCTTGCCGCCCGTGATCCAGGCCGCGCTGGTGCAGACGTTGACGCCCGCCCCGAGCAGCGCGACCAGGTCGTCGATGCTCGGCCACAACGGGTTGTAGCAACACGCGTCCGGCTCCAGAGCGAGCAGTGCGTCGACGTCGTTGGTCGCGGTGATGCCGGTCGGCTCGGGCCACCCGCACAGCTCTGCCGCGTCCCGGCCGACCTTGTCGGCGCCGTGGGCGTAGACGCCGACCAGCTCGAGGTCGTCGCGGCCGAGGATCGCGTGCAGCGAACGACGGCCGATGTTGCCGGTGGTCCACTGGATGACGCGGATCGGGGCCATGCTCCGGAGACTAGAACGTGTTCTAGTTGGTGTCGAGGTGGCCGATCGCTGTCAGGTCTGGCTCGCCAGCGTCAGCGGCAGCACCGCGGCGGCCCCCGCCGCTCGGACGGCGCGAGTGGCCAGGGTGAGCGTCCAGCCGGTGACGACCAGGTCGTCGACGAGCAGCACCCGTGACCCGGGCGCGATCTGCGCCTGCAGCGCCGAGCGCCGGCCGACCGCGGCCACGCGCTGGGCCGAGTTGACCGCGCCCCGCCCGGGCGGCACGTCCGCGTCGACGATCGCCCAGCGGCCAACCACCGGGACCTGCAGCCGGCGCGACAGCCCGCTGGCCAGGTCGTCGGTCAGCGTCGGCCGCGAGAACGACTCGACCACGACGATCGCGTCGACCTCGGGGCGCCAGTCGTCGAGCAGGGTCAGCATCGCCTGGACGAGCGGGGTCGGCACCGGGCCGTCGGGGGTGTCGGGGCGGAACAGGGCGCGCAGCGCCTGGCCGTGGCCGAGGTCGGTGAGCCGGGCGATGGCTCGTCCCTCCTCGGCGCTCTCGCGGATCTTGCCCTTGAGATCGATGCCCATCGTGGCCAGCGCCGTGGGCCACATCTTGCGTGGCTCGATCACGACGCCGGGCCGGGCCAGCCGGGCCTCGGCCTCCTCGAGCGCCGAGGTCGAGACCGCGACGTCGAGGCTGAACCCGCCGCAGTTGTCGCAGCGACCGCAGTCGACTGCCTCGGGGTCGTCGAGCTGCTCTCGCAGGAAGCGCATCCGACACCCGTCGGTGTCGAGGTAGTCGAGCATCGCCTGCTGCTCGCGCTCGCGGGCCTCGCGCACCCGCTGGTAGCGCTCCTCGTCGTAGGACCACGGCTGGCCGGTCGCCTCCCAGCCGCCCCGGACGCGGCGTACGGTGCCGTCGACGTCAAGCACCTTCAGCATCTGCTCGAGCCGGTTGCGGCTGAGCTCGACCCGCGTCTCGAGGGCCGGCGTGGCGAGCATGCCCTCGGTCGTCAGCGTCTCGAGCGTCTGGCGCACCAGCTCCTCGCGCGGGAAGGAGAGCGAGGCGAAGTAGGCCCAGATGTCGCGGTCCTCGGTGGCCGGCAGCAGCACCACGGTCGCCTCGTCGGTGCCGCGGCCGGCGCGGCCGACCTGCTGGTAGTAGGCGACCGGCGACTGCGGCGCCCCCATGTTGACCACGAACCCGAGCGTCGCGTCGAAGCCCATCCCGAGCGCGCTGGTGGCGACCAGCGCCTTGACCCGGCCCGCGGCGAGAGCCTCCTCAAGCGCTTGGCGCTCGGTGGTCTCGGTCTGGCCGGAGTAGGCGGCCACGTCGTGGCCGCGGGAGCGGAGGTAGTCGGCGATCTCGCGGGTAGCGGCGACGGTGAGGCAGTAGATGATGCCGACGCCGGGCTGCTCGGAGAGGTGGTCGGCGAGCCACGCCAGCCGCTGCTCGGCGGTCCTGAGCCGCACCACACCGAGCCGCAGCGACTCCCGGTCGAGACTGCCCCGCAGGACCAGGACATCGGTGCCGAGCTGCTCGGCGACGTCGTCGGTGACCCGGGCGTTGGCGGTCGCCGTGGTCGCGAGCACCGGGATGCCCTGGGGAAGCTCGGCGAGCAGGGTACGGATCCGGCGGTAGTCGGGCCGGAAGTCGTGGCCCCAGTCGGAGATGCAGTGCGCCTCGTCGACGACGAGCAGCCCACAGGTAGCGGCGAGCCTCGGCAGCACCTCGTCGCGGAAGCCGGGGTTGTTGAGCCGCTCGGGGCTGACCAACAGCACGTCGACCTCGCCGGCCCGGATCTGGTCGTGGATCGGCTCCCAGGACTCGATGTTGGTGGAGTTGATCGTGACCGCTCGGATGCCGGCCCGCTCGGCGGCGGCGATCTGGTTGCGCATCAGGGCGAGCAGCGGGCTGACGATCACCGTGGGCCCGGCGCCCTCGGAGCGCAGCAGCAGCGTGGCCACGAAGTAGACCGCGGACTTGCCCCAGCCCGTGCGCTGCACGACGAGGGCCCGCTGGTGTCCGACGGCGAGCGCCTCGATCGCTCGCCACTGGTCCTCGCGCAGCTCCGCGTCGTCGCGGCCGACCAGGACACGCAGATGTCGCTCGGCGTCGCGGCGTACGTCGCGGTCGGCGGCAGCGGTAGCGGTCATGCGTCCTGTGTACCAGCGCGGCCCGACGGTCGACGTACTCCCTCCACAGGCGCGGGCGCCGACCTCGACGTCAGGCGGCCGGCCCCTTGCTGCGGACGTCGGCCACGGACTGCATCGCCTCGCGCAGCTCACCGAGCCACTCGTCCTCGTGCTGGCCGACCAGCCGGACACACCAGGCCAGGGCGTCGGCGCGGGAGCGGGCGACGCCGGCGTCGACGAGCGTGTCGAGGACCAGCCGCTGCGGCTGCCGCAGCCGGGTCATGACGGGCGCCGCGACGTGGGTCCACAGCTCGGCGTGCTGGTCGTCGCCCTGACCGACGTTGACGCCCCACGAGACCTTGGCGTCGTAGCGGTGCTCGGCCTCGCGGGCGATCTCCATCCGCTTCCCGCGGGTCTCCTCGCGGAACGCCTTGGCGCGACCGGCCCGCGCCTCGGCGCGGGTCACCTCGGTGGCGTCCTCACCGAGCTCGACGTCGGGGATGGTGAGCCGGACCGTGATCTCCTCGCGGTCGATGGTGATGTCGGCGGGGGCCGTCTGCCACTCCGCCGGGAGGCGGCCGGCGAACCAGCCGGCGACCCGCTCTCGCGCTTCGTCAGTAATCATGATTACATCATTACACCATTGCACCGAAGGGACAAGGGAGGATGAGCGCGTGGGCGTGCACGAGCCGGGGCTGCCGAAGCTCTACGACTGGGCGGGAGGCGGCGACGCCGTACGCCGGTTCATCGACGCGTTCTACGACCGCGTCGAGCGCGACCCGCTCCTGGCGCCGTTCTTCCCGGGCGGGGTCTCGGAGGAGCACCGCGCCCACGTCGCCGCGTGGTGGAGCGAGGTGCTCGGCGGCCCGACGACCTACACCGACGAGCTCGGCGGCTATGGGTCGATGCTGGCCCACCACCGCAACCTCGGCATCACACCCGAGCAGCGCCACCGGTTCGCCTCCACGATGAGCCTGGCCCTCGACGACGCCGGACTTCCGGCCGACCCCGAGTTCCGGGCCGCGATCATCGGCTACGTCGAGTGGGGCACCCGGCTCGCGATGCACAACTCCCAGCCCGACGCACCCGATGTGGTCGAGCAGGCGCCGGTGCCACGCTGGGGCTGGGGCGTGGCGCCGCCGTACGAGGGCTGACCGCTCACGCCCCGGGCTTCGTCGGCCGGCCGGGACGCGCCGAGGACATCCGGCTGCTGCGTCCGGGACACCGCACCGGGCACCATCCTCCGGTGGGCACCATCGTGAAACCGCTTGCCGTCGCCGCTCTCGTCCTCGTGGCCGCGCTTGCCGCGGGCTGCGGTGGGGACGACTCCTCCGCGGTCGACTCGTCGCCCGGCACACCGGCGACGTCGTCCGCCCCCGCGCAGACCACGCCGGCGTCCTCGGACGACGCGTCCGATCCCGCGTCGGGGGGTCCGAGCCTGACCGTCACGGACGGCATCACCCCCGAGGACCTGCTGGACTGCCTGACCGGCGCCGGGCTCGACGCTCAGCTGTCCGACTCCACGCCCATGGGCGTCGACGTACCGGTGGCCGAGATCCAGCTCTCGGGCATGACCGACTACTCCGGCGACACCGGGCAGGGCGGCTACCTCTACGTCTTCGCCGACCCGGCGACGGCGCAGCAGGAGGCCAGCCTCGTCACCCTCGGCGGCACCGACAACCAGGACAACAGCCGGTTCGCGATCCACCAGAACGTCGTCCGGGCGCTCGATGTGATCGTCTCGGAGGCCGCTCCCTCCCCCGACGAGCAGGCACTGTTCGGCTGTCTCCCGCCGGCGACGCAGCGCGGCGAGGGCTGACCCGGGCGGTCCGCCGACGGCGAGATTCACCGGCTAGCCGGTGAATCTGGTGCATGGAGTCCAAAACTTCACGCTCCAGGCATGAGTTTCACCGGCCAGCCGGTGAAAGTCCCGCGCTACCAGATCCGGACGCGCTGCTCCGGGTCGAGCCAGAGCCCGTCGCCCTCGGCCGTGCCGAAGACCTCGTGGAACTCGTCGAGGTTGCGCACGATGTTGGCGCGGAACTCCGGCGGGCTGTGCGGGTCGATCGTGAGGTACTGCTGCGCCTGCTCGAGCCGGCGCTTGGTGCGCCAGCAGTAGGCCCAGTTCATGAACAGCGTCTGCCGGTCCTCGACGCTCGCCTCGCCGCCGTTCGAGATCAGGTAGGCCTTGTGGCCGATGGTCAGCCCCCCGAGGTCGCCGATGTTCTCACCGACCGTGAGCGCGCCGTTGACGTGCTCGTCGGGGAGGTCGCGCGGGGCGAAGCCGTTGTACTGCTCGATCAGAGTCTTCGACTTCACCTCGAAGGCGGCCTTGTCGTCCGGGGTCCACCAGTCGTTGAGGTTGCCCGCCCCGTCGTACTGCGCCCCCTGGTCGTCGAAGCCGTGCCCGATCTCGTGGCCGATCACGGCGCCGATGCCGCCGTAGTTCTCGGCGGGCTCCGCGTCGGGGCTGAAGAACGGCTTCTGCAGGATCCCGGCCGGGAAGCAGATCTCGTTGGTGCCGGGGTTGTAGTAGGCGTTGACGGTCTGCGGCAGCATGAACCACTCGTCGCGGTCGACCGGTGACCCGATCTTGCCGAGCTGACGGTCGGTCTCGAACGACGCGGCGGCGGCAACGTTGCCGAGCAGGTCGTCGGGTCGGATGCTCAGGGCGGAGTAGTCGCGGAACTTCTCGGGGTAGGCGATCTTGGGCCGGAACGTGTCGAGCTTGTCGTAGGCGCGGGCCTTGGTCTCCTCGGTCATCCAGTCGAGCTGACCGATCGACTCGCGGTAGGCGGCCAGCAGGTTGACGACGAGCTCGTCCATCTGCGCCTTCGACGACGGCGGGAAGTGGCGCGCGACGTACTCCTTGCCGACCGCCTCGCCCAGCGCACCCTCGACCAGCGCCACGCCGCGCTTCCAGCGGGCGCGGAGCTCGGGGGTGCCGTTGAGGGTCCGGCCGTAGAAGTCGAAGTTGGCCTCGACGAAGTCGTCGGTGAGGTAGGGCGCTGACGAGCGCAGCACCCGGGTCAGCAGCCAGGTCCGCCAGTCCTCGATCGGGACCTCACCGAGGACCGTCGAGAGGTGCTCGAAGTACGACGGCTGTCGCACGCACACCTCGAAGAGGAGCTCGTCGGCCTCGTGCGCCGACGCGCTGAGGTTGGTGGCATAGACGTCCCAGTCGAACCCGGGGCACAGCTCGCGCAGCTCGGCGACGGTCTTGAGGTTGTAGGTCTTCTGTACGTCGCGGGTCTCGGCGCGCTCCCAGTGGCCGGCCGCGAGCTTGGTGTCGATATCGAGCGCCGTGCGCGCCCCGGCCTCGGGGTCGGCACCCTCCACGTCGATCAGGCGCAGCACGGTCGCGAGATAGGCGACGTAGGCCTCGCGGATCGAGGCGAACTTCTCGTCGCGGTAGTAGGACTCGTCCGGCAGCCCGAGACCGCCCTGGACGAGGTGGAACAGGTAGCGGTCGGAGTTGCGGTCGTCGGTGTTGACGTAGGAGCCGAACAGGCCGTGGCCCCCGACCCGCTCGAACTCACCGAGGAACGCCGCCACGTCGCGGGTGTCGCGCAGCGCAGCGACCGCGTCGACCAGGGGCTTGATCGGCCGGGTGCCGCGCCGGTCGATCCGCTCGGTGTCCATGAAGGAGGCGAACAGGTCGCCGATCTTCTGGGCGTCCGCGTTGAGCTCGGTGCCGGGATCGCTATCCCTCGCGGCCTTGGCCAGGTCCTCGATGATCGCGTGGACCTGCTCCTCCGCGATGTCGGCCAGCTGGACGAACGGCCCCCAGCTCGACCGGTCCGCCGGGATGTCGGTCTCCGCCAGCCAGCGGCCGTTGACGTGGCCGAACAGGTCGTCCTGCGGCCGGACGTCGGGGTCCATGCCCTCGCGGGCGTCGTCGAGGATGCTCACGGACGCGAATCTATACGGGGGCACTACGCGCTCGCGGCGCTCATCCCTCCAGCGCAGCGTCGAGGGTGATGTCGACCGTCGCGAGCGCCTTGCTGATCGGGCACCCGGCCTTGGCCTTCTGGGCGGCGTCGAGGAACCCGGCCTCGTCGAGGTCCTCGACCTCCGCACGGACGGTGAGCTTGATGCCGGTGAGCTTGAACCCGCCTTCGGCCGAGTCCGGACCGAGGGTCACGTCGGCCTGGACGTCGAGCGCCTGCGGCGTACCTCCGAGCCGCGCGATCTCGGCGCTGAGCGACATCGCGTAGCAGGCGGTGTGCGCGGCCGCGATCAGCTCCTCCGGGCTGGTCACGCCGCCCGCGTCGTCGGCCGCCCGCTTGGGGAACGAGACGTCGTAGGTGCCGACGCCGGAGCTGGTCAGCTCGACCTGGCCGGAGCCCTGCTCGAGCGTGCCGTTCCAAGCGGTGCGTGCGGTGCGAGTGGGCATGGTGTTCTCCTCGGTTGATTTATCTTGTGTACAAGATACTTGCGCACAAGATAGTGTGAGGTCAACCCGAGGCACTGAGACACTGACCACAGGAGGTCCGATGAGCGACGAACGCGTGCTGGACGACCTGCTGTGCTTCGACCTCTACTCCCTCTCGCGCACGGTCACCGGGCTCTACCGGCCGGTGCTCGAGCCCCACGGGCTGACCTACCCCCAGTTCCTGGTCCTGGTGGTCCTGATGCGGACCGGGCCCTCGTCGATCGGCGACATCGGCCGCGCCACCCGCCTCGACCACGGCACGCTCACCCCGCTGCTGCGCCGGATGGCCGACCGCGGCCTGCTCCGGCTCGAGCGCTCCCCCGACGATGCCCGATCGGTCACGGCCTCCCTCACCGCCGAGGGTGAAGCCCTGCGCTCGGTCATGCACGAGGCGCAGTGCCACCTCGGCGAGGCGCTCGGCATGACCGAGCCGCAGGTACGCCGCCTGCAGGCCTCGCTGCACAGGCTTGCCGCACACCTCGACCAGGGTTGAGCCGTCGGCGGCTGCTGGTCGAGTGCGCGCACAGCCGTGTTCGCCCACCGAGGTGGCGGTGGCTGGTCAACGTCTCGTGGCGCTCGACCGGTTGAAGGGTCACCGCCACCCCGCAGGTCCCGGCGACCCGCCGAAGTGGCGGTGGCTGGTCAACGTCTCCAGGCAGCCCACCGGTCGAGGACCCACCGCCACCCCACGCGTCCCGGCCGACCCGCCCAGGTGGCGGTGGCTGGTCAACGTCTCGAGACGGTCCACCGGTCGAGGCCCGCCGCCCGCCGACGCGTCATCGACAGTCCGGACACCTGACGAAGGGTCCGGGCCAGCCTCGTCTCTGCAGCAGTACGGCGATCTTGGCGATGGTTTCGCAGCCGCGGTCGAAGACCTGCCCGTAGGTCAGGCGGACGGTGGCCGAGTCGTCGTCGACGAGGGTGTCCAGGTCGCGATCGGCATCGCGATCCCTGGCCGCTGCGTTGTCGTGGAACGCGCGACCGTCGAGCTCGAGCTTGAGTCCGCGGTCTGAGTACGCCGCGTCCCGGTAGACCAGGCGTCCGCCGAGCCGGTCCGCTCGCTGTCGGTCCGCCACCGGTAGCCCGTGCCTACGCTCCAGCTCGAGATACCCACGCTCCAGGACCGAGCACGCTCCGCTGGCGAGGTCGCCGAGCAGGTCGGCGAGCAGTTGACGTCCGACACCCGTCGCCGGGTCGCGAGTGCCTCGGTGATCGCCTTGGCCGACGTCTCCCGGGTCTGGCAGGCGTCTGCAAGCACCCGGAACCGGTCCGCCACGGACCCCTGCTCGATCGCCACGTCGATGGCGGCATGCTCGAGCCGCACCCGGGGTGGGGCCAACATCCAGTTCGTGCGCAGCTCGAGGTCGGTCATCCGGTGCACGACGACCCGGTCGGGCGCGTGCACGGTACGTCGGTGGCCGACCGCGACGTGGATCAGGTCGGCCCTGACCGGGTCAGGAAACGCGGACCGGTGGCAGAGCGCGGCGGGCCAGCACGCCAGGACCGCCACCCACGCCCGTTGCTCCCAGGTCAGCGGGCCGTTGTGGTTGACGTAGACGCCCGGGTGCGCGGCGACCAGCTCCCGACGCCGAAGCAGGCGGGCGACGTCGTGGTCGCGAGCCCCGAGCTCGACCAGCTGCCGCCGGGACACCACGCCGTCCTGGACCCGGGTCAACAGGTGGTCAAGCTCCTCGGTGTACAGGCCCGACTTGGTCAACATGCCTCGATGCTGCGCCGTCGAACCAGCCGTGACCACCGAGAAGTGCGCCACCTGTGGATAGGCCTTAGCGCGCGATCCACGTCTGGAATCTGCACGTAGATCGCGCGCTAACCGCCGGAGGACCGCTACCGGGCTGCGTCAGCCGACGGTGCGAACTCACCGTCCGCCAGCACCGGCACCACCTCGCTGACGTCGAGCGCGGCGGCCACCTCGACGTCCTCACCGAAGCCGGCCGCGGCCAGCTCGCGGCCCGAGGCGCATGCGCGCAGCGAAGCGGCGAGCGTGCTCTCGACCGCGCGGAAGGCGTCGGCCGCATCCAGCGCCTCGGGTGAGAGGTCGGCGGCAGGCAGTAAGGCGAGGACGGCGCCCGCACCCCACAGGTCCTCGACGGCGGGTCGCAGCGAGCCGTTGGGCCAGCGCTCACCGGCGGCGACCACGGCGACGGTGGCCTCCGGGCGCGCGAGCAGCCACCGCGCCACCGCGGCGCGGTTACGCAGGCAGGCGCCCACGACCACCGCGCCGGTCTCGGCAAGGCCGAAGGAGATGGCCGAGCCGTTGGGCGAGGGCAGCACGATCCGCTCCACACCGCAGACGCGGGACATGGCCGCCGGCGACAGGCTCACGGCCGACCAGGGCGGCAGCGACCTCCCCTCGAGCCGGCCCACGGCGAGGACGGCGCCGCGCTCCTCGGCGTACGCCGCGGCCCGCTCGTCCTTCCAGCGGAACGGCAGCACGGTCATGCCGCGCTCGACCGCGACGCTCAGCGTGGTCGTGAAGGAGAGCACGTCGACGACGACCGCGACGTCGGCGCCGGACGCGATGGCCGCGGCACCGGTCGGGCCCCAGTCGAACCGCACCCGGTGCTCGAGCTGGCGGTGCATGGGGTCCATGCCCAGAGCCTGCCAGCACGGCACGTCGGTCTGGTCGCGGTCGCGATCAAGGTCAAGCGCTAGCTCGTCAGCGCACCCGCACGACGAGCTTGCCCAGCGCCTTGCGCTGGTCGAGGTCGACCATGGCCTGCCCGAACTCGGCCAGGGCGTACGTCGCGCCGACCGGCGGCTTGATGACACCCGACTCGATCATCGGGACCAGCGCCTGCCACTGCTGCTGCATGTAGCCGGGCCGGGCCATGGCGTAGGCGCCCCAGCCGACGCCGCGGACGTCGATGTTGTTGAGCAGCAGCCGGTTGACCTTGACCTCCGGGATGCCCTGACCGGCGGCGAAGCCCACCACCAGCAGCCGGCCCTGGGTGCCGAGGCAGCGCAGCGAGTCGGTGAACGAGTCGCCGCCGACGACGTCCATCACGACGTCCACCCCGCGGCCGCCGGTCAGCGCCGCGACGGCGTCCTTGAACCCCTCGAGCAGCACCACCTCGTCGGCGCCGGCGGCCCGGGCCACCTCGCCCTTCTCCTCGGTGCTGACGACGGCGATGGTGCGCGCGCCGTAGCCCTTGGCCACCTGGATGGTCGCGGTTCCGACCCCGCCCGCGGCCCCGTGCACGAGCACGCTCTCGCCCTCGCGCAGCGAGCCGCGCTCGGCCAGGGCGAACTGGGCGGTGAGGTAGTTCATCGGCATCGCGGCACCCTGCTCGAAGGAGAGCGCGTCCGGGAGCGGGAACACCGAGTCGCGATGGCAGACGGTCAGCTCCGCGGCGTTGCCGTAGGGCCCGACGCCGGCGACCCGCTGGCCGGGCTCGAACCCGGGGCCGGAGACGACCGTGCCCGCGAAGTCGACGCCCAGGGTGAACGGCGTCTCGGGCTTGAGCTGGTACTCGCCCTTGCTCAACAGCAGATCGGGGAAGGACACCCCGACCGCGAGCACCTCGACGAGCACCTCGTCCGGCCCGGGAGTCGGGTCGGGGACGTCGCGGACCTCGACGTGCTCGGGACCGGTGGTGTCGAGGACCTGGACGGCGCGCATGTGCGGAGGCTACCGAGCCGGGGCTGGACCGTCCCCGTCGGTCCCACCGACGATTCGGCGAGGGCCGAACCTTCTCGCGACCGCCACCGAGCCTCACACTGTCTGTCGTGATCGAGATCGAGGTGGGGGTCGAGGACCTCACCAACGTGCGCTTCACGACCAACGCCGTCTGGGAGACGGCGGCCAGCCTGCACGCCCTGGCCAACCCGCGCCACCACCTGCTGCACCAGCGGCTGCGCCGGCTGGTGCCGAAGGGGCCGGATTTCGACCTCGGGCTCCTGCTCACCCTGGCCGGACACCCCTCGTGGCTGCCGGACGTCTGGGCACCCGCGCCGGCGCTGCGGCCCGGCCCGCCGCTCGACCAGCTCGACGCCGTACGCCGCACCGACCCGGCCGTCGCCGAGGCGGACCTGGAGCGGCTCCAGCTGGGCATCGGCCCGCGCGACTACCTCGACCGCACCGCGGACGCCCTCCAGGGCTGGTGGACCGCCGTGCTCGAGCCGCTGTGGGACCGCGTCGACGCCATCGCCCGCGCCGACATCGCCCACCACCAGACGACTTTGGCCGCTCAAGGTCTCGCCGCGACGATGCCGGAGCTCAACCGCGGGCTCAGCGTCGCCGGCGACCGGCTGCGCGTCGACCTCGACGAAGAGCTCTCCCTGCGCTCGTGCGGTCAGGGCATCTGGTTCGTGCCGTCCGTCTTCCGGTGGCCCTGGGTGGCCGTCGACGTCCGTGAGTCGGTCCCCCCGGTGGTGTCGTACGGCGCGCGCGGGGCCGGCCGGGTGTGGCAGCGGGCCGGCCGCTCGGCGTCGCCCCCCGGGCTGCCGGACCTGCTCGGCCGGTCGCGGGCCCTGATCCTGGAGTCCCTCGACGTCCCAACCTCGACCACCGCCCTCGCGCAGTCCCTCGGCCTCTCGCTCAGCACCGTGAGCGAGCACCTCTCGGTGCTGGCGTCCGCCGGCCTGCTGGAGTCACGCCGGGCCGGACAGCGGGTGCTCTACTGGCGGACCATGGTCGGCGACCTGCTCGTCGACGGTGAGAGCTCGGCGGCTCGGCTCGGCTGACCGACTCGCGGAGCGACCTCCTCGACGAACGAACACGCCGCCCCGGTGGTCGAGGAGGTTGCGCAGCAACCGTCGCGAGACCTCGCAACCGGGGCAGGGAAGCGGTGTGGGACCTAGGCTGGCGGCGTGCCCGGAACGATGGTCTACGACGCCGACTGCGGCTTCTGCACGCGCTCGGCGCAGTTCCTCGGTAGGCGCAGCGCCTGCGAGATCCTGCCCTGGCAGTCCGTCGACCTGGCGGAGGTGGGCCTGACCGAGCGCGAGGTGACCTCGGCGGCGTACTGGCTCGAGGGAGGGGAACGGCGACGCGGGGCACAGGCGATCGCGGCGGCGCTGCGCTCGTGCCAGGGACCGGGCTATCGCCTGCTCGGTCGGCTGATCGACCTGCCGCCGGTGCGGCCTCTGGCGGCGTGGGTCTACGGGCTCGTGGCGCGCTACCGATACCACTTGCCGGGTGGCACCAACGCCTGCCGCCTGCCGCCACCCTCGTGACGGTCCCGGCTCGCCCCTGCCGGGCTGCTACTTCTTCTTGGCTGCGGCGGACTCCGGCGCCGGCGTGCGGATGCTGTTCATCTCGAAGTGCATCGGGTCGGTGTAGTGCCAGTCGCCGCCCCAGGTGAAGCCCCACTTCTCGAAGATCGCCACGACGCCCCGGTCGATCAGGCCGGCGGTGCCGCGCTGGTTCTCGACCGCGTTGATGTCGAGCGCGAGGCCGAAGGCGTGGTTGGAGAGCGTCGAGGTGCCGGCGATGAACCGGGGGTAGTAGCAACCGGCGTACTGGTCGGGGTGGATCTTGTCCGCCAGCCCCTGGTCGATGACGTCACGAAGCGCCGCCTTGAGCTGGTCGAAGATCAGCTTGTTGCAGGTGACCGCGCCCAGGATCGGCACCACCTCGGTGGTGATGTGGTCGCGGACCCAGGCCGGGTCGGGCGCGATGTGGCCACCCCCGAGGACGGTGTAGCGGAACACCCCCACCGCGTCGGCCACCGAGCCGGTGACCACGGCGATCTGCTTCGCTCCGGGCTGCAGGCCGATCCTGGTGGCCTTGTCCACGAGGGTGACCGACGCCTCGTCGCCGAAGATCTCCCGGATCTGCTTCGCGACCTCCTTGGGGGCCTTCTTCCCGGTGCGCACCAGCAGGGCGTTGCCGGGGACCATGCCGAGCGTCTTGACCCAGGTCTCGTTGACGACCATGTCGACGAGTGGCTGCTGCTGGACGTAGGCGCCGACGTGCACGGTCGGTGCGTCGGCCGCCGTGCCGAGGCGGAGATAGCCCTTGGCGTCGGTCGGCACCTGCTTCGTCAGCCGCTCCTTGAGCGCCAGCTCGCCGCCTGCGACCCGGTCCCAGGCGTCCTGGAAATCGGCGTACTTCAACGGCGTGAAGGTCCGGTAGGCGCCGGGGTCGACAGCCGCTACGGAGTAGGACCTGTTCTCGATGGTCGACTGGGAAAGGGCCAGCTGCAACGTGGTGACGCCGTGTATGGCATCGACCGCGGCGACCTTGTCCGGGTCCAGGGTGTCGGCCCCGACGACCTGGATGTCGGCGGGCGCGACGACGCCCGGCTGGCGCGGGCCGGGAGCCGGGACGGTGTGGTTCTGCTCGATCGTCGGCGTGGCGCTCGAGCCGCCGCCGGGTGCCGGGCCACCGGTGGGGTCGGCGGAGGGGTTGCCGTCGTCGGCCGTGCACGCCGACAGCACGAGCGCGGCGGCGACCGCCGCGATCCCCAGCCCCCGCCGTACCGCTGTCATTGCCGCCCTCCCTGGCGACAAGCGTAGAGGCGGTCAGGATCTCCGGCGGCGGATCTCCTCGTTGATGGCCGGCACGACCTCGTGCAGGTCGCCGATCACGGCGTACGTCGCCCGGGTCACCATCGGCGCCTCGGGGTCGGTGTTGATCGCGAGGATGTGCTTGGCCGAGGAGCAGCCGGCCCAGTGCTGGATGGCACCGCTGATGCCGCACGGGATGTAGAGGTCGGGCGAGATCCGACTGCCGGTCTGGCCGACCTGCTCGTGGTGCGGCCGCCAGCCGGCTGCGGTGACGACCCGCGAGACGCCGAGCGCAGCGCCCAGCAGGTCGGTCAGCTCGAGGATGTCCTTGAACCCGTCGGGGCCACCGGCCCCGCGGCCGGCGCCGACCACGACCTTGGCGCTCTTGAGCCCACCCGACTCGTCGCTCTCGACCTGGTCGACCGACACCACGCGCGCGACCAGGTCCTTGGCCGCGATCTCAGGAGACACCTCGACGACGTCGGCCGGACCTGGGGTCTCGGCGGCCCTCGCCTCGACGGCGTGGCCGGCCACGGTGAAGACGGCCGGGCGCTGGTCGAGGGTCATCTCCTCGAGTGCGGCCCCACCGACGACCTGGCGCGTCACCGTGAACGGCGCGAGCCCGTGGAAGGTGAGCACGTTGGCGGCCATCGCCACCCCGGCACGGGCGGCCACGTGGGCCATCAGCTCGTTGCCGCGGTCGGTGCCGGCGGCCATCACGACGACGGCCTTGGACTGCTCGCGCACCGAGAGGATCGCCGAGGCCCAGCCCGCGCCCGAGTAGGCGGCGACGGCCTCGCCGCCCACGACGTAGACGTGGCGGACGCCGTACGCCGCCAGCTCCTTGCGGAGCTCGTCACCGATGCCGTCCACGACCACGGCGTCGACCGGCACGCCACCGCCCTCGGCGGACAGCTGTGCGGCGAAGGTCAGCGCCTCCAGGGAGACGTCGACCGCAGCACCCTCGAGGTCCTTCTCGACCAGGGTCAGGATCATCGCAGCACCCCCAGCTCCTCGAAGAGGTCGACGACGGCGGGCGCGGCGGCCGCGCCCTCGCCCAGGATCTGCACGTTGCTGGGCACCGGTGGTGGGAGCGTCAGCTTGACGCGCTTCGGGCCGGACGGCTCCGCGGACAGGGTGCGCTCCTCGATCGCGACCTTCTTGGCCTTCATCCGGCCCGGGACGCTCGGGTAGCGCGGCTCGACGCCGCCCTCGCGGATCGTGACGACCGCCGGCAGCGGCACCTGGTAGGTCTCGACACCCTCGGGGCCGTCGACCTTCGCGGTGACCGTGTCGCCCTCGACGGTGACCACCTTGGCGCCGTTGACGACCGGACGGCCCAGCTCGTAGGCGAGCCGGATGCCGACCTGGAAGTCACCACTGTCGGCCGCGTCGTTGCCGAGCAGCACCAGGTCGTGGCCGGTGCCGTCGGCCTCGTGGGCGCGTACGACGGACGCGATCTCCCGCGCGACGTCGGCCGGCCCGAGCTTCGAGGCGTCGGTCTCGACGAGCGTGGCCGCGGAGGCGCCGACCGCGAGTGCCGAGCGCAGCTGCTCCACCGCCTCGGCGTCGCCGAGGGTGAGGACGGCTGCCTCCCCGCCGGTGGCGCCGGTGATCTGGACGGCGAGCTCGACCGCGCACTCCTCGTGCGGGCTCATGGTGAAACCGGCGTAGCGGCCGTCGACGGCTTGAGCGTCGTCGGTGAGGACGACCTGTGACGACGAGTCGGGGACCCGCTTGATGCAGACCAGCACGTCAGCCATCGCTCAGCGCATCCGCTCGTTGGCCGGGTCGAACACCGGCGTCGCGTCGACCGAGCGGACGACCACCGGGTAGAGCTCCTCCATGTAGGAGACGGCGAGCTCGTTGCCGATGGTGGCCGCCTCCGGCGGCAGGTAGGCGAGCAGCACGTGCTTGCCCAGCGACGGCGCGGAGCCGGCGGTGGTGACGTAGGGGTGGTGGCCGTGGCCGTCGGTGAGGGTGCCGCCGTCGCGGGTCAGGATCGGCTCGCCGCCGAGCATGTAGCGCTTCATCCCCGACTTCGACGTGTGGTCCTCGACGGTCAGCGTGCAGAGGACCGCCTTGGGACCAGACGATGACAGAGCCTCGCGCTGCTCCAGGTAGGCCTCGCGGCCGGTGAAGTCGGCGGCCTTGACCTTGGGCCGCTGCATGCCGGCCTCGACGATGGTGCGCTCGCCGTCGAGCTCGTAGCCGTAGGCGCGGTAGCCCTTCTCGATGCGGCCGGTGGTGCCGTAGACACCGATGCCGACCGGGACGGTGCCGTGGGTGTCGCCGGTGTCGAGCAGGGCCTCCCACAGGGCGGCGGCGTCCGCGAACGAGACGTAGAGCTCCCAGCCGAGCTCGCCGACGTAAGAGATGCGCGAAGCAAGTACGGTCACGCCGTTTACCTCGATCTCGCGGCAGCTCAGCATGGGAAATTCCGCGTCGGAGACGTCCGCGTCGGTCAGCGAGGCGAGGATGTCGCGCGCCTTCGGGCCCCACAGGCCGATGGTCGAGATGTCGTCGGTCTTGTCGGTGAGCGTCGCCTCGCCGACCAGGTGGTCACGGAACCACTTGCGGTCGGCCGGGCCGTGCGCGCCGCCGGTGACGACGCGGAAGTGGTCGTCGCCGAGCCGCATCACCGTGAGGTCGGACCGGAAGCCGCCGTTGGCGTCGAGCACCGGGGTGTAGATGACCTTGCCGACGGCGACGTCGCACTGCGCGACGCAGGTGCGCTGCACGCTGTCGAGGGCACCCGCGCCCTCGATGTCGAAGATCTGGAACGCCGTCAGGTCGATGACCCCGGCCGCCTCGCGCATCCGAAGGTGCTCGGCGTTGATGATCGGGCTCCACCAGCGCGAGTCCCACTCGTGCTCGCGGGGCATCACCGCGTCGCCGTACTGCTCGACGAGGCCGGCGTTGGACTCATACCAGTGCGGCCGCTCCCAGCCCGCGGTCTCGAAGAAGAACGCACCGAGCTTCTGCTGCGACTCGTGCATGGGCGAGAGCCGCTGGTTGCGGTCGGACTCGTACTGCTCGGCGGGGTGGATGATCCCGTAGGTCTTGATGAACGACTCGGTGGTGCGCAGCCGAGTGTGCTCGCGGCGCTTCTGGTGCTCGTGGAAGCGGGCGATGTCGCTGTGGCTGACGTCGATCTCGCTCCAGCCGTGGGTCATCCACTCCGCGACCGCGCGGCCGACACCCGGCCCCTCCTTGATCCAGACCGCGGCCGCGGTCCAGAGGCCGGCGACGTCGCTCTCGCCGAGGATCGGCAGGCCGTCGCAAGTCAGCGACAGCAGGCCGTTGATGGCGTAGCGCATCTCCGCACCTTCGGCGCCGAGCAGCTCGGGCATCAGTTCGTAGGCCTGCTCGAGCTGCGGGTCGAAGTCGTCGGAGGTGAACGGCAGCTCGGTGGGGCTCAGCTTGGACTGCTCGATCGAGGGGATGTCCTCCGGCTCCATCAGGATCGCGCGGTGCGCGTAGGAGCCGACCTCCATGTCGGCGCCGTGCTGGCGCTCGTAGCAGAAGGTGTCCATGTCGCGGACGATCGGGAAGGTGATCTCGCCCTCGGTCTCGGCCAGCTGGGGGCACGGGCCGACGCTGATCATCTGGTGCACCGCGGGGGTGAGCGGGAGGCTGACGCCGGCCATGTCGGCGATCTTCGGGCTCCACACGCCGCAGGCGATCACGACGGTCTCGGCCTCGATCGTGCCGCCGGTGGTCACCACGGCCTTGACGCGTCCGTCCTCGACCTCGAGGTCGGTCACCTCGACGTTGGGGACGACGGTCAGCACGCCCTTCTCGAGCGCGCGCTCGCGCATGATCGTGCCGGCGCGCAGCGAGTCGACCACGCCGACCCCGGGCTGCCAGAAGGCGCCGATGATCTGGTCCTTGTCGAGGAACGGCACCTTCTCCTGGACGAACTCAGGTGTCACCAGCTCGGCCTCGATGCCCCAGGCCTTCGCCGAGGACATCCGGCGGCGCAGCTCCTCCATCCGCTCCTCGGTGCGGGCCACCTCGAACCCACCGGGCTCGAGCAGCACGCCCATCTCGCGGTACTGCGCCACCGAGTCGAGCGTGAGGTCGGTGATCTCGCGGGAGTGGTCGGTCAGGAAGATGAAGTTGGAGGCGTGACCCGTGGAGCCGCCCGGGTTGGGCAGCGGCCCCTTGTCGATCTGGACGATGTCGGTCCAGCCGAGCTCGGCCAGGTGGTGGACCAGGCTGTTGCCGACGATGCCGGCGCCGATGACGACGCAGCGGGCCTGAGCGGGGACGTCTGCCACGGGATCTCCCTTGTTGCGGGCTGGTGCGAGTTGTTGCGTATTACGCTGTGCATTGCGCTATATGAAACATGAGAAGTGTGCGCCCGACCACCGGTGCCGGTCAACCCGTTGCGCTGGGTCGACCGGCACCGGTGTCAGGTGGTGGTCAGCTCAGGCTCAACCGAGCCACGCGTTGACCATGTCGGGGTTGTCGTCGATCCACTTCTTGGCGGCGTCGTCCGGCGACATGCCGTCCTGGCCGATGTAGCTGGCGACGAGGTTCTGGTCCTCGTTGGTCCAGTTGAAGTTCTTGATCAGGTCGACGGCCGGCGAGCCGGAGTCGGCGAACTTCGTCGCGATCAGCTTGTTGAGGTGGTACGGCGGGTAGTCACACGCGACCTTGGCCGGGTCGGCGTCGCAGCCCTCGGTGTAGTCCGGCAGCTTCACGTGGGCGATCTGGACCGGGTCCTTCACACCGGGCGTCGACTGGCCGTCGACCTCGGCGTACCACTGGGGCGTGTAGAAGTAGGCCAGCAGCGGGGTCTGGTTCCTCTCAGCGTCGCGGAAGCTCTGCAGCAGCGCCGCCTCGGAGCCGCCGACCACGACCTTGAAGTTGAGGTTGAGGTTCTTGACCAGCGCCTCGTCGTTGGTGACGTAGGACGGGTCGCCGTCGAGCAGCTGGCCCTGGTCGCCGGACTCGGAGGTCTTGAACAGGTCGGCGTACTTGTTGAGGTTGTTCCAGTCCAGGATGTCGGGGTACTTGTCGGCCATCCACTGCGGGACGAACCAGCCGATCAGCCCCTCGTTGCCGGTGAGCCCGGCGTCCTCGACGGTCTTCTTCTCGTCGACATAGGTCTTGACGAGGTCGTCGTGGCCCCAGTTCTCGACGACGGCGTCGATCGAGCCGCTGTCCATGCCCTGCCAGCCGACCTCCTCCTTCACCTCGGGGTAGGTGACGTTGCAGCCCAGCTTCTCCTTGGCCAGGACGCCGATGACGTGAGCGTTGGCGACGTAGCCGGTCCACGGGTTGACGGCGATCCGCAGGTTGCCGCACTTGCTGGAGCCCGATGACGAGCTGTTGTCCTTGATGTCGCTGCCGCCGCACCCGGCAAGGCCGAGACCGACGACCGCTGCCAGGGCGACGATGCGCGCCCGGCCCAACTTGATTCGGCCTAACCTTCGTGACATTGGTTGTTCCCCTTCGCTTCGGCTCCGCGGCTCTCGCGGAGGAAGTTCGTTGTTTGGTCCCGAGAGGTCATCGGCCGTACCTCGCCGCGGCGTACCTGGCGATCCGGTCGAGCATCACGCCGAGAGCGGCGATGGCGACCCCGGCCGCCAGCCCCTTGCCGAACAGCTGGCCCTGGCTGAAGCCTGAGACGACGATGTAGCCGAGGCTGCCGCCGCCGACCATGCCGCCGATGACCACCATCGACAGCACGTAGAGCAGCCCCTGGTTGGTCGCCAGCACCAGCGACTCGCGAGCCATCGGGAGCTGGACCTTGGAGATCACCTGCCACCGGGTGCTGCCCGTCGAGCGCGCCGCCTCCACGGTGGTCGGCGAGACGCCGCGGATCCCGTCGGCGACCAGCTTGGTCGCTATCGGCACGGCGTAGGCCACGGCCGCCACGATCGCGGTGAACCGGGTCGCCTGGAACAGCGCGAGCGCCGGCACCAGGTAGACGAACGGCGGGATGACCTGGAAGGCGTCCAGGAACGGCCGGATCCCGACGTCGGCTCTCCGGCTGCGGCCCATCGCCACGCCGAGCACGACGGCCACGAGCATCGTCAGCAGCGTCGCGATCAGCGTCATGGCGAGGGTCACCATGGCCTCGTTCCACACCCCGGTGGCGTAGATGACCGCCTCGCAGAGCACGGTGATCGCAGCGGGCCGCCAGCCGCCCAGCACGTAGGCCACCGCGAGCAGCACCAGCGCCATCACGAACCACGGGGAGTCGGCCATCAGGCTCTGCAGCGGGTCGATCAGCCAGGAGGTGATGTGGTTCTTGATCGAGACCGTGACGCTGTCCGCGCCGTCGACGAACCAGTTGGTGAAGTCGTTGAGGTGCTTGGTCAGCTTGGTGCCGCTGAGCTCGCCGACGAGCGGCCAGCCGGACGCGTCCGGGAACGTCGCGAAGTTGAGCTGCTGGCGGGAGAGGTAGAAGAGGACCGCGACCGGGACCAGCAGGATGCTGAACAGCAACCCGCGTCCGGCCCGGGTCACCCGGGGCAGCCGCTGGCCGCGGCCGGCGTCCTCGGTGGCCCACCGGGGCAGCCGCTCGAGCACGACACCGGTGAGCATCACGCTCATCCCGCTGGCCGAGCCCACATTGCTGCGACCCGTGGACCGTTCGCTGGCGGCGGTCGTGGTGCGGTCGAGCATGATCGCCATCGCCACGATGCAGAGGCCGGCCACCGACGCGGCCCCGACGTTGAGCGACTGCAGCGCGTTGATGACGTCGATGCCGAGACCGGGCCCGGCGACGAGGGCCGCGATGGTCGCCATCGAGAGCGCCGCCATCGTGCACTGGTTGATGCCCACGACGATGGTGCGCTTGGCCATCGGCAGCTGGACCTGACGGAGCATCTGGCCGCTGGTCAGCCCCATCGAGCGCGCCGCCTCGATGGTCGTCGGTGGGACCGAGCGGATGCCGTGCTCGGTGATCCGCACGATGGGTGGCAGCGCGTAGAGGACGGTCAGCGGGATGGCAGCCGAGGGGCCGATCCCGAAGAACAGCGTCAGCGGCGCGAGGTAGCAGAACGACGGGATCGTCTGCAGCAGGTCGAGCATCGGGGTGATCGTCATCGACACCGCCTTCGACCCGGCCATCCAGATGCCGATCGGCAGGCCGAGCACGATGCAGAACACCACCGACAGCATCGTGACGATGAGCAGGTCGAGGCTGTCTTGCCACAAGCCCGTGACACCGAAGAACAGCAGGGCCAGGGTGACCAGCACCGTCGACCGCAGCCCGGCCACCACGAACGTGAACCACGCCACCAGCGCGACGACACCGACCCAGCCGATCTCGGGCACCGGCCGAGGCAGCGCGGGCGTGCTGACCAGCTCCTGCAGGTGCACGAAGAGCCAGTTGACGAAGCTGCCGATGTTGCCAAGCACCCCGCCGAAGAACCAGTTGTCGGGGCCGTGTAGCCGCACCCAGTCGCGGCCGTCGTTGATCTTGTGGTGCAGCGACGTGGTGTCCTGGAGGCCGATCGCCTTGGTCCACTTGCCCTTGAGGACCTCGTAGGCGACGACCCACACGACCACGATCCCGACCAGCTTGAGGCCGGTACGCCGCGGCTTCGTCGTCTCGACGTAGGGCTGCTCCTCCTTGATGATCGCCCGGGTGCTGGGCCCGGTCGGAGCACCAACGCTCAAGCTCACTGCTGGGCCTCTTCGGCGACCACGACCCGCAGGATGTCCTCGTCGTCGACGACGCCGACGACCTTGTCACCGTCGACGACCCGGCACGGCCCGTGGTGGTCGAGCACGACCCGGGCGGCGTCGCGCACGATCTGGTTGCACTGGAGCACCGGCCCGTCGACGGGCATCTCCGAGGACTTGCCGTCGTCGGCGTTCAGGTCGCGCATCACCCACTTGAGCGTGAGCACGTGCGACTTCGGGACATCGCTGGTGAAGTCCTTGACGTAGTCGTCGGCAGGTGCGCCCACCACCTCGTCAGGCGTCCCGATCTGGACGATCTCGCCGTCGCGCATGATCAGGATCCGGTCGCCGAGCTTGAGCGCCTCGGCCAGGTCATGGGTGATGAACACCATGGTCTTGCCGACCTCGTGGTGGAGCCGGATCACCTCGTTCTGCATGTCGCGGCGGATCAGCGGGTCGAGGGCCGAGAACGGCTCGTCGAACATCATGATGTCGGGGTCTGCGGCCAGCGCCCGGGCCAGCCCGACGCGCTGCTGCATGCCGCCGGAGAGCTGGTCGGGGAAGTTGTTCTCGTAGCCGGAGAGACCGACCAGGTCCACCATCTCCTGCGCCCGGTTGCGGCGGTCGGTCTTGCCCTCGCCACGCACCTCTAGGCCGAAGGCCACGTTGTCGACGACCTTGCGGTGCGGCAGCAGGCCGAAGTGCTGGAAGACCATCGAGACCCGCCGCCGCCGGGTGTCGAGAAGCGCCCGGTCGTTCATCGCAGTGATGTCCTCGCCGTACATCTGCACCGTGCCCGCGGTCGGCTCGATCAGCCGGGTCAGCAGCCGCACCAGGGTCGACTTGCCCGAGCCGGAGAGCCCCATCACGACGAACACCTCGCCGGGGGCCACGTCGAAGGCGACGTCGCGGATGCCGACCACGTGGCCGGTCTTCTCCTGGAGCTCCTTGCGGGACATCTGGGCGTCGGGGCTCTTCATGATCTGGTCGGCCTTGGGGCCGAAGATCTTCCAGAGGCCGTCCACGTGGAGGGCGGGCTCCCCGCTCGACGCTCCGTTCGTGGTGGCGGACTGGCTCGGCAGGGCGGTGGCGGTCATGACTGATCCTCTGGGTTGTCGGCAGAGTTGCGGCTGTCGCCTGGCGGGTAGAGCGGGCTGCCGTCGCCGTGGCGGTACCACGGCACGTCGGCCGGTGGGAGGGGAGTGTTGCCCGCGATCAGGTCGGCGGCCTTCTCGGCCACCATCATCACGGGCGCGTAGATGTTGCCGTTGGTGACGTAGGGGAAGACCGAGGCGTCGACGACCCGCAGCCCCTCGGTGCCGTGCACGCGCATCGAGGCCGGGTCGACGACCGACATCTCCTCGATGCCCATCGCCGCGGTGCACGAGGGGTGCAGGGCGGTCTCGGCGTCGGCGCGGACCCACTCGAGGATCTCCTCGTCGGTCTCGACCGACGGGCCTGGCGAGAGCTCGCCGTCGTTGTACGGCGCGAACGCCGGCTGGTTGAGGATCTCGCGGGAGACCCGGATCGCCTCGATCCACTCGCGCCGGTCGTTGGCCGTGGAGAGGTAGTTGAACCGCATCGAGGGGTGCTGCTTGGGGTCGGTGCTCTTGATGCGCACCCAGCCCCTCGTGTCGGCGTACATCGGGCCGACGTGCACCTGGTAGCCGTGGCCCTCGGTCGGCGAGGAGCCGTCGTAGCGGATCGCCACCGGGAGGAAGTGGAACATCAGGTTGGGGTAGGCGACGTCGTCGTTGCTACGGACGAAGCCGCCGCCCTCGAAGTGGTTGGTGGCGCCCAGGCCGCGGCGGTGGACGAGCCAGTTGTAGGCGATGCCGGGCCGCTTGCTCCACTTGAGCCCCGGGGCGATCGAGACCGGCTGCTTCGAGGCGTACTGGACGTAGACCTCGAGGTGGTCCTGGAGGTTCTCGCCGACGCCGGGCGAGTGGTGGACGACGTCGATCCCCAGCCCCGTGAGCAGCGCCTGGTCGCCGACCCCGGAGAGCTGGAGCAGCTGGGGCGTGTTGATCGCGCCGCCGCAGAGGATCACCTCGCCGACATCGACGCTGTGGCCTCGCCCGCCACGCCGGTAGTCGACGCCGACCGCCCGCTTGCCGTCGAAGCGCACCTTGGTCACGAACGCCATCGTCGCGACGTCGAGGTTCTTGCGGTGCCGCACAGGGTGGAGGTACGCGCGGGCCGCGGAGAGCCGGCGGCCGCGATGCAGGTTGCGGTCGAAGCGCGCGAACCCCTCCTGGCGGTAGCCGTTGACGTCGTCGGTGAGCGGGTAGCCCGCCTCCTGGGCGGCCTGGAAGAAGGCGGCGAAGAGCGGGTTCTGGGCAGGGCCGCGCTCGAGCACCAGCGGGCCGTCGCCGCCCCGCCAGTCGTCGGCCCCGGCGAGGCAGGTCTCCATCCGCTTGAAGTAGGGCAGGCAGTGGGCGTAGTCCCACTCCTTGAGCCCCGGCTCGGCGGCCCAGCGCTCGTAGTCCATCGGGTTGCCGCGCTGGAAGATCATCCCGTTGATGCTCGAGGAGCCGCCGAGCACCTTCCCGCGCGCGTGCTCGACCCGACGGTCGTGCAGGTCCGGCTCGGGGTCGGTCTCGTAGCGCCAGTCGTAGAACCGGCTGCCGATCGGGAACGGCAGCGCCGCCGGCATGTGGATGAACGGGTCGATCTTCCAGTCGCTGTGGCCGGCCTCGAGGACCAGCACACTGGTCCCGGCGTCGGCCGAGAGCCGGTTGGCGAGCGCGCAGCCGGCCGAGCCGCCGCCGACGATGACGATGTCGTACCGCGTCATGGTCATCCCTCGAACCAGCGCTGCTCGGCGGGACGGATGTTGTGCCAGACGTGCTTGGTCTCGCGGTACTCGTGCAGCCCGGCCTCGCCCAGCTCGCGACCGAAGCCGGACTGCTTGTAGCCGCCCCACTCGGCCTGAGGCACGTAGGGGTGGTAGTCGTTGATCCAGACCGTGCCCATCCGCAGCCGGCCCGCGACCCGCTGGGCCTTGCCGGCGTCCTGGGTCCAGACGGCGCCGGCGAGCCCGTAGATGCTGTCGTTGGCGATCGCGACCGCCTCGTCCTCGCTGGTGAAGGTCTCGACGGTAAGGACCGGGCCGAAGGACTCCTCGCGGGTCACCGACATCGCGCTGGTGCAGCCGTCGAGCACGGTCGGGAGGTAGTAGAACCCGCTCTCGAGCTCGGGGTCGTCGGGAGCCGCGCCGCCGCACCGCAGCACCGCGCCCTCGGCCAGCCCCGCCGCGACGTACGCCGCCACCTTGTCGCGGTGCGCGGCGCTGATCAGCGGCCCGGTCTCGGCCTTCTCGTCGCGCGGGCCGCCCAGTCGGATCGCGCGCGCCCGCTCGACGAGCCGGGCGACGAAGTCGTCGTGGATGCTCTCCTCGACCAGCAGCCGGGCGCCGGCCGAGCAGACCTGCCCGGAGTGGAGGAAGACCGCGGTCAGGGCGTAGTCGAGGGCCACCTCGAGGTCGGCGTCGGCGAAGACGATGTTGGGGTTCTTGCCGCCGAGCTCGAGCGCCACCTTCTTGACGGTCGCGGCGGCCGCTGCCATCAGGTGCCGCCCGGTCTGCAGGCCGCCGGTGAACGAGACCAGGTCGACCCGGGGGTCCTGGGCCAGCGGGGCCCCGGCCTCTGGGCCGGCGCCGAGCACCAGGTTGCCGACGCCCGCGGGCAGGCCGGCCTCCTCGAGCAGCCGCATCAGGTGGATGCTCGTGTGCGGCGTCAGCTCGCTGGGCTTGAGGACGAAGGTGTTGCCGGCGGCCAGGCAGGGCGCGACCTTCCAGCTGGCCTGGAGGAGCGGGTAGTTCCACGGCGCGATCAGGCCGCAGACCCCGACCGGCTCGTGCACGATCCGGCTGACCACGTCGGCGTTGCCGGTGTCGACCACGCGGCCCGAGTCCTCGGCCGCGATCCGGCCGTAGTGCCGGAAGACGGAGACGACGTCGGCCACGTCGTACCCGCTCTCGACCAGCCGCTTGCCCGTGTCCATGCTCTCGGCCTCGGCGACGGCCTCGACGTCGCGCTCGAGCAGGTCGGCGGTGCGGAGCAGCAGGTCGCCGCGCTCGCGTGCGGAGGTGCTCGGCCATGGCCCGTCGTGGAACGCCCGGTGCGCAGCCTCGATCGCCGCCTCGGTGTCCTCGCGACCGGCCTCGTCGACCTGGCCGACCTCGTGCCCGTCGGCCGGACACACGATCGTCCGGCGCCCGCCCGCGCGAGCGCTCACCCACGAGCCGTCGACGTAGAGCTCAGGCACCCGGCGCTCCTCTCCGCACACTGTCGCGAGTGTTGCGTGATTCGCAACCAGTTGCAGTGTCCGCAACTGATCGCTTTCTCGGAGAATCTTCTACGGAGCCCGCCACGTCAAGGGTCGAGGCCCCGACTTAACACGAACGTGCCATAGCGGGGCGGCCCGCTCGAGGGCCCCGGAGGTCATGCGCGCTGCCCCCAGCCGAGCCGGTGGGAGACCTCGGTGGCCGCCGCCACCAGCATCGGGATGGTCTCCTCGAGCTTCTCCGAGGTGAGCCGGAAGGTCGGTCCGGAGATGCTCATCGAGGCGATGATGTCGCCGTGCGCGCTCCGGATCGGGGCGGCGGCGGCGGTCAGCCCGAGCTCGAGCTCATCCACCGCAAGGGCGTAGCCGAGCTCCCGCACCTCGGCCAGCTCGGCCTTGAGCTTGGCGCGGCTGGTGACCGTCCGGTCGGTGACCCGGGGCAGCGCGCGGACGGCCTTCTTGAGCTCGGCGTCGGTGAGCTCGCTGATCAGCACCTTGCCGTTGCTGGTCGCATGCAGCGGGATGTGCTGACCGACCCAGTTGTGCGACTGGACCGCGCTGTTGCCGGCGACCTGGTCGAGGTAGAGGGCACTGGTCTCGCTGCGAACGGTGATGTTGACGGTCTCGCCGGTGTCGGCGGCGAGCTGGCGGCAGACCGGTCGCGCCTCGGTGACGAGGTCGAGGCGGGCCGTGGTGGCGCCCGCCAGCCGGAGGTTGCCGACGCCGAGCCGATAGCGCCCGCGGTCGCCGACCTGCTCGACGAGCCGGTGCGACTCCAGGGTCGCCAGCAGCCGGAACGCCGTCGACTTGTGCACCCCGAGGTCGCCGGCGATCTCGGTGACCCCGGCCTCGCCCTCGCGGGCGAGCAGCTCGAGGATCGTCAGCGCACGATCCACGGACTGCACCGACGCGGCGCCGGTGGCCTCCGCCTCGCTGACTGCCATGCGCGCACCGTACCCCGGTTCCATCCCCGCCGGTGGGCGACGAGGGTGCGCAGGCGTGCCTCAGGACCCCGGTGGTCGAGGAGGTAGCGCAGCAACCGTCACGAGACCCCGCAACCCGATGCTGGAACTGAACTGGGTCCCGACGGCCGAGCCGACCGCCTACGGCTGGATCGCGCGTTCGTCGCTCTCGTGACCCGGGGTCAGGTGGGCGGCGTTCGAGACGCGCAGCGGCTCGAAGGCACCATCGGTCTCGGCCGAGGACACCCGGGTGGTGAGGCAGACATGGTCGCTGCCGTCGTCGAGCATGGCGATGCGCTCGAGCGAGATCCGGTTGGGGCAGGCCGTGAGCAGCGGTACGCCGTGCTCGTCCACGTCGACGTCGAGGCCGGCGAACTTGTCGGTGTCCTCACCGCTGAGGGTGCCGAACCGTTGCGCGATCGGCAGGTCGGCCGCGGTCAGGAAGTGCACCGCGAAGTGCTTGGCGCGGAGCGCGACGCGATAGGTGTGGTTGGCCTTGGACAACCACACGCAGTAGTGCTGGGGGTCGATGCTCGACTGGGCATGGAACCCCACCAGGCACCCGGCCCGTTCGTCCTCGGCCACGGTGGTGACCACGATCAACGGCGGGTCGGTCGAGGCCATCAACCTGTCGAAGGCGTCGTTGCTCATCGCCGTGCCTCCTCGAGCCGCTCGTAACGCAGGAACAGGGTGTCGGCCTCGGTCGCGGCGCCCTTCAGCTCGAACCGGGCCAGGCCCGAGCCGGGCGGGGTGACCGAGACCGGCAACGGGTCACCACCCATCAGGGGCGAGATCGACAGGCACAGCTCGTCGAGACGGTCCGCCGCCACCAACTCACCCAGCCACGTAGGCCCGCCCTCGCAGAGCACCACCCGTCGGCCGAGCGAAGCCAGTGCTTCGAGGGCGGCCGCCGGGTCGACGGCCTGGTCACCGGCGACGATGACGTCCGCGACCTGCTCCGCCTCGGCACGGCGCCCCGCATCCGCCGCAGCGCAGGTGACGACGATGGTGCGAGCATCCTCGGGCGCGTCTGTAAACGCCTTGGCGTTCCAGTCGAACGCCAGCGAGCGGCTGACCACGGCCAGCGGGGGCGTCGGCGACTGTCCGTTCCTGGCGCGCTGCGCCCGGGCGTCGTCGTCGAGCCGCACCGCGCCGTACCCCTCGCGGCGCACGGTCCTTGCGCCGACCATGACGACGTCCGCGATCTGCCTCATCCTGCGGAACAGCTCCTGGTCCGGGGTGGTCGACAGTGAGCCGACTCGACCTCCGACCGCCGCGGTGCCGTCGAGCCCGGCCACCATGTGACCGGTCACCCAGCACTCGTGCTTGGGCCGCGACCGGTCGACGTCGAGGTAGGGAGCGAGCGCGTCCGAGACCTCCGCGCCGCGCTCGAGCCGATGCACTCCTGCACCCTACGGCGCCCCGCGTCGGGGCCGTCCGGGGTCGCGGACTCAGGGAACGGGCAGGGCTGTTCCCGATGGTCCGGACCGCCCGCCCGGAGCATCCTGGATGAGTACGGGAACAAGCCCGTACACCAACGAAGGAAGTGCACCCGCAATGAACGACATCCACCAGAGCTTCGCCGGCCACGGCCTGGTCCGCCCCCGCGAGGGACGGGTCCTCGGCGGCGTCTGCGCCGGCCTCGGCCAGCGCTTCGGGCTCGCCCCGTGGACCGCGCGGCTGCTCTTCGTCCTGCTGCTGATGGTCATCCCGGGCAGCCAGATCCTGGTCTACCCGATCCTGTGGATCCTGATGCCCGAGCAGCACGCCGTCACGAGCCACCCGGGTACGCCGACCTCCGCCGCCGGCTGATCCCGGTCCGGAAGATGGGTTGTACTCTACCTAGGGGCTAGGTAGAGTACGACCCATGCGGATGACGATCCCGACGCAGCTGGTGCTTCAGGTGCTGCTGGAGGACGCCACCATCGAGCGCTACGGCTACGAGGTCGGCGAGGCCGCCGGGCTGCCCAGCGGCACCGTGCATCCGATCCTGGCCCGTCTCGAGGGCGCCGGCTGGCTGGAGTCGCGCTGGGAGGACGTCGACGCCACCGAGGCCGGGCGGCCCGCCCGTCGCTACTACCGGCTCACCCCGGACGGTGCGACCGCTGCGCGGGACGCCCTGGCTCGAGCACACCGCGCGCGCAGGCCGCGGCTCGCGGGCCTGCCCGCGCCGGAGGCGACATGACCAGGCAGGGGGGCCGTCCGGCGTGGTGGTCGGTGTCGACCACCCGAGCGGCGCTGCGCGTGCTGCCCCCGGGTGGCGCTCGCCAGCGTTGGCGGGCCGAGCTCACCGCGGAGCTGTGGGGCCTGTCGCGGGGCGAGCAGCTCCGCCACACGCTCGGCGTGCTCCGCCGCGCTCCTGCGCTGCGCGCTGCCGTGACCGCACCGGACCGAGTAGTGAAGGAGGACATCGTGAGGACACCCCTGAGATGCCGGCTGCACTGGCACACCTGGGTGACGCAGTACTCCAGCGACGGCACCAGCCGTTACCTGAAGTGCAAGCGCTGCCCCAAGGAGAGCGACTTCGAACAGCGGCCCCCGCTGGTGGCCAGCGGTTAGCGGGCCGCTTTAGGTACGCGCGCTGCCCGAAGGAGACCGGCTTCGGTCCCCGACAGTTCCGGATGGGTGAGTGCGGCAGTAGCCCCCGGCGTCAGCGGAAGACCACGGTCCGGTTGCCGTGGAGCAGCACCCGGCTCTGCGAGTGCCAGCGCACCGCGCGGGAGAGCACCGCGGCCTCGACGTCGCGGCCGGCCGCGACGAGCTGCTCGGGTGAATGGGTGTGGTCGACGCGGACCACGTCCTGCTCGATGATCGGCCCCTCGTCGAGGTCGGCGGTGACGTAGTGGGCGGTCGCACCCACCAGCTTGACCCCGCGCTCGAACGCCGCGTGGTAGGGCTTGGCACCCTTGAACGACGGCAGGAACGAGTGGTGGATGTTGATCGCCCGGCCGCTGAGCCGGCGGCACAGCTGGTCGGACAGGATCTGCATGTAGCGCGCCAGCACCACCAGGTGCACGTCGTGCTCGTCGACCAGGGCCATCAGCTGCGCCTCGGCCTCGGCCTTGGTGTCCGGCGTGACCGGCAGGTGGTGGAACTCCAGGCCGTGCGACTTCACCAGCGGCTCGGCGTCGAGGTGGTTGGAGACCACGCCGACCACGTCGATCTGCAGGTCGCCGGTGCTGTGGCGGAAGAGCAGGTCGTTGAGGCAGTGCAGCTGCTTGGAGACCAGGATCAGGGTGCGGTACGGCGCCGTGGCCGCCCACAGCTCGAAGTCCATCTCGAACTGCGCGGCGGTCGCGGCGAAGTCGGCCCGCAGCACCTCGGCCGAGGTGGGCGAGGAGACCTCGAAGTCGATCCGCATGAAGAACCGGCCGGCCTGCTGGTCGCCGAACTGCTGGCTCTCCATGATGTTGCCGCCGTGCTCCATGAGGAACGACGTCACCGCGTGCACGATGCCGGGGCGGTCGGGGCAGGCGAGGGTCAGCACGAAGTCGCCGACCGGCTCGTTGGGGCGGTTGCTCGCAGTCGCCATCATGTTCGTTCCCTCCCTCTTCAGTCGCCGAGCTCGGCGCGGCGGCGGACGACGTACTCCTCGAGCTCCTGGCGCACGGCCTCGTCGATGGGCGGCGGCTCGTAGTCCTCGAGCCGCTTCTTGTAGATGTCCGCGGCGCGCGCGGCGGTGTCCTTCGCGCCGTTGCGCATCCACCGCTCGTAGTTGTCCGAGGAGTTGAGGAAGGGCCGGTAGAAGCAGGTCCGGAACCGCTCCATGGTGTGCATCGCGCCGAGGAAGTGACCGCCGTGGCCCACCTCCTGGTGGGCGTCGAAGGCCATCGACGCCTCGTCGATCTCCAGCGGCGTGAACTCGTGCTGCAGCATCTCCACGATCTGCGCGTCGATGACGAACTTCTCGAACCCCGCCACCAGACCACCCTCGAGCCAGCCGGCCGAGTGCATCACCCAGTTGGCGCCGGCGAGGAACGTCGGCATCAGGGTCATCAGCGCCTCGTAGCCGGCCTGCGCGTCCGGCACCTGCGAGGAGGTGAGCCCGCCGCCGGTGCGGAACGGGAGGTTGAAGTGCCGTGCGATCTGGCCCGTGCACAGCAGCCCGATGCCCGACTCGGGCGTGCCGAACGTCGGCGAGCCCGACTGCATGTCGATGTTGGACAGGAACGAGCCGAACACCACCGGGCACCCGGGCCGGATCAGCTGCGAGAGCGCGATGCCCGACAGCGCCTCGACGATCTGCTGGACCAGCGCCGCCGGGATCGTGACCGGAGACATCGCGCCCATCAGGATGAACGGCGTCAGGACGACCGGCTGGTTGGCGGCGCTGTACTCGAACTGCGACTCGAGCATCCGATCGTCCCAGCGCAGCGGGGAGTTGCAGTTGATCAGCGAGATGATCGCCGGCGTCTCCTCGATCGCCTCGCGGGAGCCGAAGAGGATCTCGGTCATCCTGATCGTGTCGGCGGCGTTGGTGCCCGAGACCACGTTGCCCATGTAGATCTTGTCGGTCA